>Ga0209367_1001940_pt1 | contig 26589 bp, 22 predicted proteins | sample WorMetLIZISLAND2_FD_187412 | JGI IMG/M metagenome (GOLD analysis project Ga0209367, IMG submission 187412) | Marine gutless worms symbiont microbial communities from Max Planck institute for Marine Microbiology, Germany - Olavius geniculatus... ... | reverse complement strand
CCCCTGATGCTATCTGTTAACTGTTAACACGTATATGACAGCTTAATTATTATTACCATATTTAACATTTATTATTTGCTTTGTTATGAAAGTTATGATGTTTTGCATGTTTTATGTTTAAGTGTGATCGTTTACTTCACAAGTTGGCCTAGAGAAACTGACATCTCAAGGTTTCTTCTAATAAGTTTACAATTTTTCATTAAATTTAGATTTATTGCGCAGCAATTGTTTTTCCGTAAGTTTCACTAGATTAAAGAAGCTTTGTAATGCTAAAACCTTTCATTGACATTGACGAACAATAGCCTATAACCAGTGTTTGAATTGTGAAAAATTAGCTGGGGGTTGAACTTTTCGACGGTTGGAGGTCCGACCAAAACTGTCACGTAAATCATATGTATATAGTATATTGCTGACTCCCCAGTACATAATTTGACAGTGTGCTAGGGGGTAAGGAAAACAGTTGCAGGGTTCAACCCCCCAACCCCCAGCAATTCAAACATTGCCTATAACGCTATATAAAGTTTACGCGAGACATTGACGATCGACATACGACATTATATGCCTATGAGCACGACTGTAGCCCATAGGTATGCGTACTGAGTGAGTGTTTAATGAAAACCAAAGCGCGCAACTTTCATTGCATTTCATTTCAATTATGTACTGTGTCGCTCTGTAGGCTTACGTACGCACCTTAATGATATACGTTTTCGAGATTCGAGAGTGCTGCAGGGCAGGACATAGTCGTGATCGAGTGAATAATATAAGACCAGTCTTTCTTTCTGTCAGTGTACGTGTCGAAGTAAGCATGCACTAGCCCAGCACGTTGCTCGATCGCCTCCGCTTTGCCTACAGCTCCTTCTTTCTTTATTGCTATCAATCGACAGCAGCTAACGAAGCTCCTTGCGGTCTGCAAGCCAGCATGAAACTTATTATCACCAGATACCTGTTTGTCCGACTCGGTTCTTCTGGGAAATAGCAGTCTAAATAGATAGCCTTCCGGTAACAGCGTAGGCTAAGTCGATTTCAATGATTCATCGATGTGCATGCATTCCAGACTTGACTTAAATAGACCTACACTATACCATTTTCTAAACAAAAATATGATACCCGGCCGGTACCTAAAACTAAGCTTAATTTTGCTTGACAACAGAAAAATATTTCAGCTATTTTTGCCACAGAAAAAAACGAGAACGACTTACTTTTAATTCGAAGCTGATTTTACAGCTTTTTCTGATGATAACAACAATCGACTGATACGACGTACGTAGGCCCCTATACGTCTTTTTGCTTTATTGTTTTATTTTACATTGTGTGTGAGATACACACTGCAATCTGTATTAGTAAATATAAATGCTAAATTACTCACGTATGATTACTGATCAGTATTGATTTTGAATGATAATTGAAAATCTCCGACTCGATATTACGAATCGATGAGTTACTTTGTTTTTTTACAGACTGCCCAACACCAAGCGGAAGTCAAATTGGCGTTATTATGGGCGTGGCTGGTTGTTTACATTTTCGTGACTGACAGATAAACACAATAACATGAAAATTAACGAAAAACATCTAATTTCGTTCGTGTCCGGATCGGCTGCGATCGACAAGCAGGGTTTCCTGAACAAGCGCGGGGAGTTGAATAAAGCTTTTCAGCGGCGTTGGTTTGTGCTGAAAGGCAACCTTTTGTTTTACTTCGAGCGGAGAACAGACTCTGAGCCAATCGGCGTGATCGTCATTGACGGCTGTTCTGTAGAGCTGACGGAAAATTCTGACAAATATGCCTTTGAACTCGCCTTTTCGGGGTCCGGCACGAGGACATACGTACTGGCCGCTGACTCGCAGGTAACTGGCCAATCAATGCTACTTAAATGTCACTTGATCGAGACTATTCTGTTCTACATACAGGGTGCGACAAAAAAGTAGCCCCTAAAGTTTTTCGCTGTTTTCTCAGCAACCGTTTGTCATTTTAGTCTGAAATTTTACACATTTATTTTTTTAAATGCTATATGGCTAACTGTCAAGTAAAATATGATTCTTTTGAAAAATGACGAAGTTATAGATTTTTTAACATGGCTGCCTACCAATTTTTTTCAGCCAACACAGTTAACTAATAATCGGATGCCAGAATTCCATTGTCACTGTGAATGTTCAAAGTGTCCACTGCCAGTTCCAGGCTACAACACAAGTTTTCAGTGGCTTAATTTGAGAAGTCTTTCACAAACTTGTCAATCAGTCCTGGTGGCAAGTTGTCCCAGATAACCTGAAGCGCTTCCTTGAGTTCGGCGATTGTTTTTGGCTTTGTTTTAAGCTTGTGGTAAGCCTTCAACAAGTGTTGCTCCCCACTATAGTGCATTGGGTTTATATTCAGCGAATTTGGCAGTCACTGGCCCTTTTTGGTAAAATCTAGACAGTTGGCTTGCATCCTTTTATGTGCACTGCGTGCTGTGTATGTTGGCGCACCATACTGCTAGAAGATGAATCCGGTGGGCCACTGGCGATGGCTTTAAAAGAACGATAATTTAGTGATAATTTTCAAACAAAATGAATTATTTTTATCAAAACGTCACTGTGACATCATCGGCAGTAATGTGGTAACCAGTTTTTGAATATTAAATAACATTTTTTGCTTGAACACTTTTTTGCTAAAAATCGGTAATCAGTCATGTTAAAAAGTCCATAACTTCGTCTTTTTTCAACAAAATCAAATTTCTGTTGTGAAACGTTTTAGTAAATAAGTCTGTAAAATTTCAAATTAAAATTCCAAACAGTTGCTGAGAAAACAGCGAAAAACTTTAGGGGGCTACTTTTTTGCTGCACCCTGTAGACAGTTATTTATTACTCGATCGTTGTTTGCTTTTATGCAATTTCTACTTTATTTACTGTTGTCATGTCATGACAGTATTGTCTGATGAAGTTGATATGCATTTGCGGCATCTTACAATGAAATGTACATTGTTCAAACCAGAATTTTGCTGTTTTTGTAAGCATGTTTTGGTTGGCGCAGTTTGCAGTAGCTGCTCCCTCACTTTGGAATACACTTCATTTGGACATTTGCAAGAGCGCTTCTGTATGCTAGTTTCATTGTCAACTTATTATCTGTCCCATTGCTATAGCATAGCAAGGGACAGATTATAAAATCACTTGCGTCTGTGTATCATTCTGTCTGTAAACACTCCTATACGGCCGCAATTTTGATTTGATTTTGATGAAATTTTGCACAGCGATTTGAAAGTAAGATCGAGTTTGTTTGGGATAAAAATCTGATAACTCCTTGCCCTATTTTCAAAAAAATTTGCATTGCGGCCTATGGGGACTTCAAGGCGGTATAACTCGGTCCCCGTAAAAGATTATTGCACGCTGTGTTCACCTGCCCCCTATTTTCAGGGTCGGGCAATCTAACGGTGTCATTTAAATTTACCCCCTAACAACCCCTGTGGCCATAGCAACCATTCAAAAGTTGCAAAATGTTGCATTACAGCCAATGGAGATCTCAAAGCGGTATAACTCGGTCCCCGTAAAAGATTATTGCATGCAGTTTGCATCCTACCCCCCCCTATTTTTGTTCCCAGGCTATCCGATGGTGTCATTTAAATTTCTCCCCTACAGACCCCTGTTGCCATGGCCACAAATTTTGGGACAAAAATTGACTATAACTCGGCCTCCGTGAAAGATAATTGCGCCCTGTTTGCACCTACCCCCTTATACACAGCTGCTAGGCTATATAGCATGGCAATGGGACAGATACCTCGTTCGACAGAACGTACCGGTATTTCTAGTCTTCTATAAAAATCTATCTTTTAAGCATTCTTACTGATCCACCTTGTATCTCAGATTCGATCGGCTTCTTGCTGACATTGTGTGCTGGATAAATTTACTTATGGTACTTACTTAGCTGAACAAAAGCCGAATGTGTTAGGGTGTGCGTGTATGTGTGTGGTTTGTATAGGAAGAGATGGAGGAGTGGATGCGTGCACTGACGTGTGCCGGCTACGACTACATGCGCAAAGCCGTCTCGGACCTGCAGCGACAGCTGAATGAGCTCAATGCAATGTCACGGCTCTCTAGATCCGACCACCCAAGCAGCCATCCCGGTTGTAACGTTGGTCAAAACGCAATGGCCGGCGGAGGAAGCCGAGTAAATCCATTCAACCAAGACCTGGACACAAATCAGGTTGTCTTTCCGCCATCCAGCGATCCACAGGATCTGCGACCTCAGCGTGCACGGACCTTTGAGGAAATGCATTTTGATATCGGCGAACAGATTCGATTGGCTGCTGCAAAAACGCACAAAGCTCCTCATTCTGAAACTTAGCTTAATCCTGCCTCCTATTTTGTGAGAGAAAAACGATCCGTTTTTAACCTCAATCTCGTCATGGCAGAAATGTCTGAATTTGATAACCTCTGCAAGATCAACATTATAATACTCCATCATTGCACTATGCATTAACCAATCAGCAGCAGCACAGATGTGCAAATGTAATGCATTTAGAATTTATTATTTTGTAGATATTAATTTATGCAATGTGATCAATTGTTCATGTGTATTGGCAGTGACATTGCTGATGTAAATGATCCACATATTACTGCAAAGCTTACTGTGCACAGCCAGGGGCGTATTATTGATGTGGCAGGCCAAGGATGCACAAAAAATTACACATTTTGTGATCCAGAAATAAAAATTCTATGGGGAGGGGCACTCCCTCTATTAATTTCCCCATACTATTTAATTGGCTACAGTCCCATTTGAAATTCTCTGCCCCAGCCCACAAAGATGTTACTAGACCCATGTGCACAGTTTGAACATTTTTGTCTCATTTTTTTGACTTCTAGTGTGCAGTTAAATTGGACTGTCTTTGGGCAGGTTATGTCATTCAACTTATATTCTTTTTATGCGTGCACGTCAGTAGCAATGTTTTAATAAATTTGCTGTCACTGTGATAAACACAGACAGACATACGCTTTCAGAATCTCTGCAAGCATTGGGGCTAAGCTGTTAGTGGACCAAAGTTCACAGATTTTTTTGCTCAACGCGGGAGGAGTCGTAGGTAATAATGCCGTTTCTTGCAGTTGATATCTCAATCCGTTCCGGAGATATTTGCGATCAAACTCTGCATATGAGTGAGAGTGAGTAGGGTTCAACGTCCCACCCGACACAGTATAGGTCATTTTTGGGATGGCCTTTCCAGGCAGAATGCACACAAACACATAATAATGGAACAGTAAGTTTAAACTTTACAATAAACAGAAAGTTTGACCTTTACAGAAACACAAAACATCAAATGAGGTTAACCTAAAATTGTAAAACTCCATTATATGCATGTTTATACCAGTGATGTATATATACTGTATTATTCATATTATTAGTTAGCATACTTTTTGTTTTTTTAATAACCATATACATATTTTACAGTCTTGATGAAATACGCTACAGACAGCAAGACAGGCTACATTTACAACCTGTATAGGCTATGAAGTAGTGCCGCAAAGAAAGTTAACTCTCATTTATAACTTGATAATCGTGTTAAGCAATCACTGTTATATGCTGTGAACCAGATAAAACATGGCTAACTGAAGTAGTGAAGAGCAGTAAAGCAACATTGTATTTAGTGCTAGATGCTTTTTTATTCCGTTTTTCTAGGTACAAGAACAGCGAATTATAAAAACTTGAATTTGACGGAAATTGGCACAGTCAATTCACCACAATAATGTCAACAATGCAAGATAACTCAAAAGTATGACAACACCAACAAAATAATGATTAATACCAGTACTACAATTATGAAAAGAAAAGATACATATAGCAATATATATATATACATACAGCAATTACAGGAACTGAATATACCAATATAGTAGTTAATGACGGCATTAACACCTTACTAGAAAACAACAACATAAACTCACACTCTTAGTCACCAATGCATGTGCCTGCACTAGAACATAGACTGCTGATTATTACTACATGAAAGGCTGCAAAGCAACTAGGATAAATGAATTATTATTCACACTGTGAACTATATAAAATTATGGTTCTTACTACTCTGCAGAATTCATTTTTCCCAACTTTTCCCTGACCTTCCAGAATGAAATGAATCATTTTCCCTGACTAATTTATTCGTGCGAAATACCAATGTTGGTTTTCGATCGCTTGCAGTCACACTGGGAACAAGGGTGGCGGAACAAATTTAAAAGTGAAGGTACAAATATTTTGCAAGCAAAGTAAGCAGGATCAATTTTGAACTGTTGCACACAGTCTGTGTACAACAGTTCAAAATTTTTTTCTGCATCTCTGTTAACTTTTGCACCCTGGTACTTTTAAATTTCCTTTCACTGATCTGCTGATTTTTCCCTGACTTTCCCTGACCACAGGAACCAAGTAAAATGTAGCAAATTGAAGCATTGCGGTGAACTGAAGCACTACAGTGGTTCAAGTGATATCAAAAATTTGCATTAACCACAAGGAAACAGTTGAGGTCCACATTAAATCTAATTTTAATCTATAGATTCACGTTCCTTTCTTTCTTTCCATGCCCTCTTCCCATTCCACCGTTAATCCAGTGTTTGAATTGCCAGGGAGTAAGGGGTTGAACGCCCCCAACTGTTTTCTCAACCCCTCTAACACACTACCAAATTATGTACTGGGGGGTCAGCTACATATTATATACATACGATTTACATCACAATTTTGGTCGGTCTCTGACTGTCAAAAAGTTCAACCTTCGCCCCCAATTCAAACACTGCCTTAATCCAGCTGGGTGTCTGAGGGAGGCACTGTCACCAAAAAGAGGCTGCGGACGGAAATGAAGGAACGTGGAAAGATGAACATTTATCGCAAAATCCTGTGTATACTAATGGCCGACACAGAAAACTGGCAACAGAAATCGACGCTAATTTCTGCATTATGTGACGCTGAATTTAGTTTATTCCAATGCTGTACAGCTAAGCATGGTGTGAGGATTCTTCAAGTACAGGCCCAGAACCAAGCGACAACAGCGTCTCGTTGATATCCACTGTCAGATCTCGCACTGCAACATGTTCACAAAATCACAGCACTATAAAGATGAATAAACTACTGGAGATTACTTTTAAGAGTGAAGTGTTATATCAAAAGCTGAATAACAAACGACATAACATAGTGCTGTGATATTGTGAATATCACAGCACTGTGTTATGTTGTGTATGTTATGTCATTTGTTATTTATCTTCTAATACAACACCTCACACTTAAAAGTAACGTCCAGTAGTTTATTCGTCTTTTGGCTGGCCAGTTTTTTTGCTGTTGCTTTCAGCTTTCATTCATTCTAAATTTCATTCAATTTCATACATGTTTATGCCAAAAAATTTTCATATTCCATTACTTGTTTGCAATTTTGTTTCAACCATCCTACTGCAAAAATGGCCTACGACTGTAATGCTCATCTTACTATAATTGCAGAAAGTCTGTTTGTCTGTCAGCCCACTCTAACGCCTTCCCTGTTGCATGGTCATACCCCAACCACGGTGTTTGAGTCATTGGGCCTTAGGTACGTGCCCCCACCTTGCCCCCCATCTGCCCCCACGGGCAGCCTGAGGGGGTGGGGGTTGAGTTGCCGGGTCTTCTTTCTCCGCTGATTCTGCCTAGCCCGTCAGCTTAGCGCACCCTGTAGTGCTTCATGGTGGAAAACTCCCGCCCATAGGGCGGGGCACTTCTAGTGTTCCTAACAGCTAATGACTGATTGCCAGATTAATAGCCAAAATTTAAAAAAAAACAAGCAACAAAGGACAGATGAAAACTATTTAGCATGAAAAATACGTTGAAAAACCACGTGTCCATAGTGGCAGCATTGAGTAGCAGCAGAAATGCTACGAAAGATTTCAGGAAAAACAACATAACATGCTTGTACTGCATGACAAACAAAATCCATACATACGTGCATTGATAAGGTGTGTTCTCACGTCCTGGCCAGACTCGTGTAAAGATCGCACATAATCTGCACTAACAAGCTTCTGAATGTTGGGCAACACACGCTCACGGAATTGCTGCGCATAGAAACATAAACATGACACAACCATTCAACACTTGCGACAATTTTTTGACGATGCAGAAACCGAATATCAGACCTGAAACAAATACATGTATCCACTATTCAGAAGCCTGGATTACGTAATTGTGATGTGAAGGAACTACAGATGAATTTATGATTAGCCTCGTCATTAAGAACACATTACAAAGCAATTTAACACGACTACGAACATTTGGAATCATCTCAAGCATCTGTTTCTCCAGAGAAAGTCAACACTTTATTTAGTCTAAAAGACCGGAAAAACACTATGTGACAGCTAATGGTTGGAAAAAAACGGACAGTTGCTAAATGAAAATGTGCACTTTCTTGGGCAATTACCACTATTACTCAGTTTTTTAATCAAAACCAAGTTAATTATTAATCCCTAACTTTCATAAAGATAACTATTAAAATTTAATCAGTACCAGTCTATGAAAAATTACACCTCCAGCACCACATAATGATGGCAGAGACATAATAAACGAGTAAAACAGTGCAATCACGAATATGCTGAAGCAAAGCAGCTCACCTGCGCCACGGGCAGGTATTTAACACCCTTCAAATAGTTAGCAACATCTCTGTGTTCGTTGTCTTCAGCAACGTCGGCCGGTGTTTTTATGAGGCCGGTCAGAGCCTCTGCGGTTGCCCCGACCTCAACCAATCGCCGTACCAGGACCATGTTACCACGCATTGCAGCCACATGCAGTGGTGTCAGCCCAAACTTGTCGCGTGTGTTGGGGTCGGCGCCATGGTCCAGAAGTACTTCGGCCACGTCGTGCTTATCCTTGAACGCGGCAATGTGCAGCGGCGTCGCGTCTGGGTCTTCCAGGTTGTTGTTACGGCGTGTTTCAAACCGTCTCTCGATCTCCTATTGACAACAAAGCAGACTATTTCTTTCACCGCACAAAGCTTACTGCTTCATGCAACTGTCCAACAACACTCGGCCATGGTTGGATCATCATATATGCCAAACATGGAAGGCGTTGCTCTAGCAGTGTTGTTGTCCTTGGCCTTGAGATGTCCTCGAGGACAAATTTTGAGTCCTTGGCCTTGCGAGTCAAGTTCTTGGCCTTGAGAGTAAGTCCTTGGTTTTGGTCAACAAGTCCTTGGTCTTGCAAGGCCTCAATTTGTCAGGTATATAGCCCACTTTTGTACAGTTATAAATAACTTCCCCTGCAATAAAATAACCTAGCAAACTGATGATAACAGTCTGTTTGTTTCTGACCCCCCCCTGGAATCACCTGCATTGTGTCTTTGCTCCCTGTCAGTTGCACCCGCATGGTGCGTAGCACGTGGGTTATACCAAGAATGAGTGACGGAAGTATACCCTGGAGGCATAGCGACCATACCATTCCCGATGCAACCACCCTCTTGTAAAATGTAATTGCTGGTACTTCCATGTGCTATCAGCTGCGCTTATCCTAGAATTGCTGACCTTACTGATTGTCAGTGACCTTCGAGGTCATCCAAGGTCGATAATTTTCATTTCATCCTAAAGGGTGTGTGCCACTTCTGTTAGTGGCCGTATCTCTCATACATACAGTATGAAAAACCATAATTCTACTACATGCTTAAGTATCTCCTTTAGAAAGTTCAAAGCCATGATGACTTTGGTGTTGGCTCACAAGTGTCACGGTCATGAACTATAGAGTAGAGACTAGAGAGATGCGGACAGCAAAGTGTAATTTTTAATGCCCAGAGTTGTGTCGACTCACAAAATATAAACTGGTGCGAGTCCGATTGATTAATTCACTAAGTATGTACATCATATAAACTTTATAAGATATTTTTGTGCAGTTTTGCTGGATGCGCAGAAAAATAAAACTACAAAGCCAAATAATTTTTCGGCGGCTGAGGCAACACCTGCAATTTGGCTTAGCCAAATTTTTTTGCTAATATTCAGCTAAAGCTCAAAATTCGGGTTCGGTGGCAAAAATTTGATGGCTCTGGGGTCTAACCCATGGGGGAAGTAGGGGACAAGGTGTGGACGCACGAACCTAAGGCCCAACGACTCGAACACCACAGTCGGGGTCCGCAACTGTGCAACATAAAGGGCACCAGAGGGATTTATGACAGAATGACAGACAGACAAACAAACTTTCCGCGCATTACATTAAACTTACTTGTAGGCCTATTGTGCAAGAAAACCAGCAGTTAAGAGTGAATGATATACCTGAGCAGTGTCGTCATCTGGATCGGGTCCCCATCCAGAGAAGAGAAGTGTGCCGTACTTGGCAACATCAATGGTTCCGCCTCGGGTCTTCCTCATGAAGACATCCATCAGCGACCGACTGACCTCGACATAATGCCAGCTGTCACGACCCTTGTCCTTGCCACGAATCAGCATGCAGAGCTCACCACCGATGTACTTGTCACGAGCATTCACCAGTTTCTTCATGTTGAGTCGTCGACGCTTCAGTTCACGAAGGAGGCAGGACACCACATCGCTCGACGCGCCATCTGCCGACACGTGCAGAAGGTTACGCCTTCGCGAATCAACCTGACAGCGACAAAGCACAAGCAATGTTTATTCGTCTCTGGAGTCTTCAGCAGCAGTAATTTTGACTATGCCTGGCATAAGGAATAATTAATTCGGCAGAACCGTCCACGCTGTCGGCATCTCTTTGCAACTGTCATCTGCCATCCACTTTCCAGCAAGAACTGAAAACTGAACTGTTTGCTAGAGCATATTTTTATTAGACACTCGTGACTGTTTTTGCTGTAAGAGTGGGCGAACACTAGCTTTATCAACTCATCATCATCATCATCATCATCATGTTACGTATCTTCCACATCCTTCTGTTGGTCTGTCTGTCCCACACGATCTCCTAACTCCAAAACAAAAAGACACAAATGTTGGTGCAAACTTTCACAATGAAAGGAGTAAAGCCAAATTTACGAGGTTTAAAAAGTCAACCGTGAATGCTAATGGACGTCAGAAAATCCAAAAATGATGCATATCTCGCATAGTCACCGCTAGAGCCACCCTGTAGTCTGTATGCTGCATCCGTGACATTCACACACTATGAAACGTAACATACAGAAAAGTTCATTGCTGGGATTTCCAACATTACGTTTGATGCTTATGACAAGACTTCGGATGATAAGGCAGATGGCTGCGAATGTCTGGCAAACGTTGCAACTCGGTGCTGATGTCTTTTCTTACTTACTCTACAAAGCTTATATGCAATCTCATTTAGAATATGTATTGAGTTTGGTCACCTTACCCGTAAGAGAAACAGTCCGTGTCTCAAACAAGTGCGAGGACAGCCACAAAGCTAGTAGAAACTTTGTGGTAAAACAACAGAAGCCACTCAAATTAATCATCAAATGACATCATAATGATCTTGTTCAATGATTAATTTTAGTGGGTTCTGTATTCTGCATAGGCCAGGCTAGTCCACGAAACAAACGGATGCTGCTACCTCTTCAAAGTTGAGGTTCTTGGTGAAAAGATATCGAAGGACTTCAAGCCTGCCCTGCTCTGAGGCACGGTGTAGAGCCGACTTGCCGGCATCGTCCTTTGACTGTGGGTCTACGTGGTACTTCTCAACGACCATCTGCAGAAATCCCACTCTCCCGTAGTGTCCAGCAATTGCCAGTATGGACCCAAGCTGTTCTCTTGGCATGCCGCATTCAACCAGCTTCGCTAGAGACCTTTCGTCACCATTCTCTGAAACCCGCAGTGCAGGGGTCTTTTTGGCCGTGTCCTTCAGACTGAAGTCCGGTTCACATTCCTTTATCACAACAGCGACATCAAAAAACTTCGCTGCACAAAAGTACAGACAATTATTCGTAACAATACGTTTTAAAGATGAAAAAGCAAATCTCATCAATGCCAGAGTCCAAAGTGACAGACAAAATCATGGCGAATGCAATAATAATAATAATAATGTCAGACAGCAATGCCTGCAAGGAGAAAGACACACAGCAATAAATGCGGCATACATTATACTCAGCCAAACTTGCCAAAAATGGAACAGCATTAGGCCTAGCACTTAATATAAGAAGAAAAAACGTCAGCCGAGTTCCAACACATGATGCGACTATCTGCACAACCCTAAAACCAAACCGATTACTCCTGCCTTAGGAAACGTTAACTTCAGTTTTGGTTTGATCTTTTCATTTTTCAATTAAGAGCACGCATGGAACAGATTGATGGACATGATCCATAATGCAGCATGTTAGGATAGCCATAGAATCACAATGCAACTATGGAAAAGTCTACAAAGTAAGTAAAGTTCATGCCTAAAAGTAGTTCTACTGTTTAAGTTTTTAAAAATCTTCTAACAGTTGACTCAACAGACTACAACGTTCACGAGGACCTTTGAATAAACTCATTAGCCAAAACAGTGACAAATAAACAATAAAACTTTATCAAATTACCACCTTTATTTACGCATGTGTCGCCGTTTCGTCAGCCACTGAGCTGCCTTTCTCATGCAATTTCTGCTTGCTGATAAAAAAAGTTCACTATGGCGACATCTCGCGGTGAACATAAACTGTTCCAACGAAACCAGCAGCAGCAGCCAAAACGCCAACACATCTGTAAATAAAAACTGTAAATTTGTTAAATCCTTATAGCTTATTAACCTTGACGAGCATCTCAATCAGATGATGATGGCCCATCATGCACGCGGCATGAAGCAGTGACTCTTTCCTTGTACTGAGTGTTCGGTAGTCGACCTTCAGGCCGAGCAGGAGTTGTACGATGTCTGCGTTGCCGCCAATGCAGGCCCAGTACAGCGTACTACAGTTCATACAGTCTAGCTCTGTGTGCAGGTCGCTTGAATACTCCAACCAACGTCTAACGCCGGCCAGGTTGCCGACCCTCGCCTCGATGTGGATCAGGTTCAGAGACTTCTCCCAGACGCTGTACACATCGAGCTCCTTCTGCAGCTTCCGCGACCTCATCTCTGTCATCATCATCACCAGCATCATATTCATTGCACGAAATCAGTACAGCAGCAGCGACACTCAGAATGCACCAATTTAACAGTTAGCCACTATCCGTTGCAATCAATCAATTAATAAAGTCAAAGAAAAGCAATGTAAGTGCCCTAAAGGCACAACAAGGGCGCTAGCAGCTCAACAATGATAAAAACAACCCACCCAAACATAAATGTGTTTAGCAGCCATTTAGACCGTTCAAAGTGAATGTCAATTTATCTCAGATGAGCTGAAAGGCTGTTCCGCAGTTCAAGGCCAGCAGCCGGCAAACAGGTCTGCGTAGTTGCTGTAGTAAGTGGCCAAAAGTGAGTAACTAAGCAACAAAAATTCGTGTGTGTTACCAAAGCGTTGTCAGCAACATTTGAGCACACACTTCCGATATTTGATCATTTTGGCTATTTATGGATTTAATTAAGTAGCTACATTACCTGAGCATGAAATGACGTCATTATGTATGTAATAGTATTTACGCAGAATAGATATTTGTGAACGGTTGAAGTAAGCAAAAAAAACAGAAAAGGGTTGTGTTGAAATGATTGTCACTAGTTAATCAACGAAGGCTTTGCTCGTACCAATATTGACAAATATGTAGGAAAGCATCACTCGTATATTTCAGGTTTTCAAAGAAATATTAAAGCTGGAATACTGTGGAAAATTGCCCACGAAGTGTGGCTGCCAAAATGCATAAGCAAAATGTGCCTCCCCAAAGCGTTGGCAGAAACATTTAAGCAAAAATTTCAAATTGTTGGCCATATTGATTATTTTTGGATTGCGTTAAATAGGAACATTACATGAGCATGCACTGACATCAAAATGACATCATTGTGTGTGTAACTGTATTTACACTGGGTAGATATAAATGAACGGTTAAGGTAAGAATGAATCAAAAATGACTGTGTTAAAATAACAGGTTGAAGTTACCGAACAAAGACTTTATTCATGTTGACATGGTCAAATATGTGGGAGAGAGTTGTGCATATATTTCAAGTTTTTGAATAAATATTGTAACAGAAATACTATGGAAAATCAGCCACAAAGTGTGGCTACCAGAATGTAAGGGCAAAATGGTTACCTTCGCAAAAACAAGCGGTGATTTTTGGATGCATAACTTACAATAAAGTAGGAATACTGACTCCAGCCCATAGTAATGTTGATGCTAAGAAGCCTAGAAACTTTTTGGATGCTAATTTATAGCTGATTGTTGTTAATTATGCTGTGAAAAAGCCTTTTATATTTCATGAAGGTTAGGTCCAGGACACCACTAAAAATTCACCAAAAAACTAGAAAATGGAAAAATGGATATCTAGTATGGCATGGCCTGTGCAGAGTTAAGACATAAATGTAACAGAAAATATATGGCGGACAATTAAATTGAGGCTCAGGAATAAACTGACAAACGTCAAAATGCAAGAAGATTTAATTGGAGCAGTCATTGGAATTTGGGTGCCATTGCTTTTTGTTTATATTCACAGCTTATATGCCTCTTTTTTGAAAAACTGCAATTGTTCATTACAGCCAAAAATTATTCGACCAATTACTGATCTGTACAGATAATTTTCTTTAGTATTTTTCTCATAAACACGCATTTAATCTTGTCAGCCACTTGCTGGTAATAAGGAAGTGGTGCCATCTTGGTTACTCACTTATGGCCACTCACTGTAGTTTGATGCAACTGAATCAGAAGCCTGCAGTAAAGCCTAATGCCTGCTGACTGGAATGGGTGGCTGTGTAAATAAGCTGTAGATTTTTATACAAAATATGAAGGCGCTGGGGGGGGGGAGGGTAACATTGGCACAGCAGAAATTGATCCATAAATTGATAAGGTTTTTTTACAGTGCCTCCTACGAAACTAGACGCCAGAACCTAACAATCTAAAAAGTGCACATGCAAGTGCAAAAAAGTACACTGTGGGCCAATAAAAAACGTGTCACTTTACTTCTGTCCATAACTTCGCCAATTATTGACAGATTTTGAAAATTCTCTCACTGGCACACCCTACGGACAATTTGCAATAATGTGATTATTATATATCCCACCACACCATAAATGCGTCTCTACACTACCTCGTGAAATATGAATGTAAGAAAAAACTAACCATAATAACAAACACTTAGGTAAATGAAAAAAAACACTTTAGACCAACATTGCGGTGAATAATCCATAATGACACTACGTATATTTCAGTTATATTTCACAAGGTATTGTAGAGATGCACTTACAATGCATTAATTAATTAACTAATTAATTTACAATGAACTATGGCCTATACCAATGCAGATATCATCAGCTGTCTTGCCGGCATGATCGCCACCCTTATCAACATCGACTGTCAGATGCTGGAGCGCCTTCCAGCAACCGGTTCTAAACAGCGGCTGCACAAACTGTGCTCTGTTCTGCAGTAGGACGTAATGCAGCAGTGAGCAGCCGGTCTCATTCCTCATGCTGGCTACATCCATCCCACGCTGCAGCACGGCCCGACGTAGCTGGACCTCGAAGTCATACGGCAAGTATTTGAGGTCTTTGATCATCGCAAACAGCAGGTTCACCGTAATGATGCTACGTTTCTCCTCATCAGAGTCAGCAAGATTTGATGACGTCTCGTATTCACCGCTTTCACCATACCCACCGTCTCCTTCAACTGAAACACAGAACAACACATCCATTAATTAACAGTGCATGAACTAACTTAATTTTACACTTAAATAAGGTAGAAAAGTAAAGTAAGTTTGACACAATATAGCACTATTTCTGCACAAATTTAGAGGCCATTTCCAGACAGACACCAGAAACAACTTTTTGTCGTTTTTACAAAAAATCAGAAAATGTTAATTGAGATCCAGCTAATGTAAATTCAACGAGATAGACTTAGCCATGAGGTGTAGTAATGTTGCTTAAATGGACCAGGCACTTAGGAACATGTAGTGCAGCAGATGTTGTTTTAAACGAAAATATCACAATGATCAGCTTTTCATGACTGTCCGGAAAAAAATGATAAAACAGAACAAACGAGAATGAAATACATCAAACCTTGTAAAGATAATGACTTGTTTTCCTTGTCCTCGTCTGTCAAATTCGCTTTTTCCAAACTCTTACAATTTTCCTCGGCCAAAGTATTTGACCGTTTTTCCTGTTTTCCTTCTTTTCGAGTTCTATTATTTTGCTCAGAGATGTAACTGGCATGTAACTTCGTCATACTTCCACTGTTTTTCATGGCTCTGCTGCACAGCGCTTGGGCTGCTTCAATGAACGAGTTATAGCAGGTAGGACTCTTTGAAACAGCTAACCACAGGAAGCTCAGTGCGCTTCTGGTCAGCCTATGGTCATCACAGCTGGTCAGCTGATTGTAGGCGCGGTCAGTAATAAGTCCACTCTGTTTCAGCGACGCTACTACCATGTTACTGTTCAGATGAAGGACTTCACAGTTCTCGGACCTAACACTGACGTCGAGACTGGAACTGATACACCAGACCGACTCATTGTCATCATCATCACTATCATCATCTAATTCTAAAACACGCACACACATCTTTGAACTAAAAGACTGTCGGCCCAGCAAACAAGTATCCTTTAGTGATTTCTAATCATAGCCCAACAATAAGTTGTAGAATAATTCAGCACTAGATGGCACTAACAAGTGACACAATGTCAGTGACATTTATGGGTCGATCTATATCAGGCCACGAACTTATTCAATGCCCCTCATAATCAGCACAGCTTACAGCTGGATGGAAGATCAAAATCAACAAGTCTTTTACAGTGGAATCCGTGCATTGGAGAAATGCTAAACCAAGTGCGTTTCAGTTGTAGAAGACTATGCTGAAAAGTGACAAAACATGACGTACCAATACATATCTCTTGGTTAACTGTGTCAGACTGAACTTTTTGAATGACCTTCATATATATTATATAATCAGTGCTGTATGACAGATATGTATACCTTGATTTTCCATGACAATAATAAGATCGGTAGATGGACAAAGAGACTGGCCCTCTACCAGCAAGTTGCTATCATCTCGTCTCAGTTGAGCTTCACCGTCAACACACAGATCGTCATCGTCATCATCCTCTTCGAATGCCTCATCCACGTCACAGTTAGATTCTGCCGCCATCGCTGCTAACATTTTATTTTATTTATTTATTTATTTGTCTTCAATAGCAGGCTCAAAGCCCATGAACACACAAAAACGCAATTGTAACACAAGCACAAAGACTAAAAAAAGACTAAAACAAACTACTACGATAACTTTTAAAAACCGGTGATTAAAAAACAAGCCTGATGACAAAACAGCATTGACAAGTGAATTGTCACTAATCTGCAATGAATGCCATAGTGAGAAAGTTAAGTTTGCGCATATTTTCCAGTAATGATAAAACACTGTTAAAAACAAAAAGTTTAGAAGCACTACACCATCGTGGCTCCTGTAATAGTTGTCGAAATGCATCATTATATGCAACGCATAACTTGTTGAAAGAATATTGGTACAATGAGCACCACAGCTGACAGCCATACACTGGAGTGCAATATGCTCTGAACAACATAAGTTTTGTGTTCAACGAAGCAAATGAAAACTTTCATATAATCACCGATTCACGATATAACTCAATCAACACATTTTTATAGTGTCGTAACGTGGCAAACGAATCGGAGGTATGTACTGGCTGAGTGTTCAGGTTGACCATATGCATTAGGCAACGTCAAACGATTTGTTTTTGAACTACACTGAAAAGCGCTGAGAAGTTTGGCAGATCTACAGTTATAAAACACCTAGACGATGGCTACGACGCGCGAAGCATTCTGCTGTCGCGCGTAAAGAATGGTTAGCAGAACAGTATGACAATCATTCAACTGTGAACAACTCCCCGATAACCCAAACTGTAATACGTGTGCTTGAGTAAAGTATTAATTCTAACCGTCTGTGCCACATTCAAATGAGGCAAAGAAATGAGAATGCAGAGACAGCAGAAAAAGGAAAATGGTGAAGTAGCTACTGACCAGTCTGGCCGGTTGTCTCTTGTGTTAGTTTCAGCTGCTGCAGTGATGTTGCTATGGTACTGTTTGCCTGCTGCATCAACTCATGTACTACATTCACATCTTCTTGTCTGCTAGCGATGTCTGGCTGCTCTTGTCCTACAATATGTAGTTACCCACTTGTATATCTACGACTGCCAAGTTCAATCTTTAGACAGTGTCTCAAGACTTTCCTATTTAGTCTTTCGTATCAATGCCTAATTATGTGACATTTTACTGACATGTTACTAGTATTAGCGTCTATTAGCAAAGATGCGTTAAATCTATCTAAGAAGCAAACTCAGCGGAAAAATATAAGTCTTATTGATTTACTGAAACCGTCACTTTAAAAAAGACAAGGTTGATAATGGGAAAACATTCTGAAATTGTAATACATATGTTGATATTATATGCGTAATTATTACTAAGTCACTAAAAAACCTGCTATGAGCATTACTTCTCAACACACACAAAAAAATGTCATAGTAAATGAGACTAGACAAAGTTAGTAATGAAACTATGCGAAAGAAAAGCAACAGAAACAGCAACAGGAAAACAAACGTTGTTGTCCGGTGATGTGATTGCGGACATGTGCTTGTCCTGTTTTGTCCATTGCGTCCAAGAACTTTTCAAAGTCATGCTTCGTCTTGCGACTGAGCATCGACAACAACTTCTCGTTCTGAGCGAATGACGTCAGCTCAGAACAGATGGTGTCTCGCTCTTGTCTGCTGAGAACATTGGCTGAATACAGTTCACCTACCAGTCCAGAATGCTTTGCATCCAGATTGTCCACCAGGAACACATAGTGGTCTCGGATAGTTAGAGTATGACCTAAGCTGCTGTCAAAATCTGAAACAAATTTGACTAAACAAACTTAATTAGTTGCCATAAAAAAAAGCTCAGCTGTTGCTAGGGAAGATGTGCTACAGCATATCCAGTTCTACTTGCAGTATTGACCTTTAACGTTATTCAAGGTCGATGATTTTCATCTCGTCTGAAAGGGCGTACGTGATCACTTATTAGTGATTAATAACAACCTTGGCCCTAACTAATAAAAAAGAAAATAGTATAATATCTACTTCATCTGAACTACTTAACAACTTTAGCTAGTCAGAAGCTTGTCAGTGTGCTGAAAACTAAACTACAATAGCTTAAATGATCAATCAGACAGAAGGAGTGCTAATGTTCAACGCTTTTGCTAGCAACGCTACAGCACTATCCAAGGTTTAATTGTCATACATGCCATGACAACTATAGCACTGTACCATCACCACACTCTCACATTGACAAATTACGTGACATTTCCCTATCACTTAGCAGCATTCTTTATCAAAGTGAGACTACCCAATGTCATGCATATAAATGAAATAATAAACAGACTTAACAGTAACAACAGTAAAATAATGCAATGCAATACATGGAAAAACCCTGCACCAAAATAATCTAGAAAGAAAACTTATTAAGTCAGAATTGTAAAGCATTACCATTTTCTGGCGGCGGCTGCATCATAATCTGCTGGAAAATGTTCTCCGAATCGAACGCATCTACAACAACAAACACCGGTTGCTAAGTCTAACAAATATGGATTAAGAGATATAGGTCATGGTTTATTAATAGATCATGTAACATCTGAATTGCACAAACGGACATTTATCAATAGAAATTTATTTAGCAACTGTTACTAGTTTGTTTATCTGTAGTCTGTTTATCATGTTTTTTTCTGCATTTCTTTTGTTACCTTTAGTAATGTTTCCAGTTTTTTTTCTTTCACTGTTTTCTAGTTTTCTATGTTTAGTATGTATTTTCTGTGTTTCTTTTGTATACCTTAGTAATGTTTGTAGTTTTCTTTTACTGTTTTTCTATGTTATTGTTCTCGCGCGTTTGTCGCGAGTGTTTATTACATATTAAAATAAATAAATAAATAAATAACAATCAAAGCTAAGGCAGAATCAGTTCGAGAACATAATTAGCCAGATGACATCATAGCAACTATTCTCTGCTCAAAAACGTATTATTAGCATCTATGATATTACTTGTGATGTACCATAAATATTTCTGTTGAGACTCTCACGATGATTTGTGCAAAAATTTAAAAATCAACATATCTACATTTGTAACATTTATGTACTTATGGGACATAATTTATCCATTTTTACTAATTCGCTTTAAACAACAGCGCATGAGCATCAACTCCCCACCACGATCTATCTCAACATAAAGTATCAATTTCAGATCAAACATATCGTTTGATGAAAAAGTTTTACAAAATGACAATCACTCTATAAGCCATCTATGCAATTAGCTAAGTTAAGTCCACAGAGCATCAGCTGCACTGAGAAGTTAATATTCCTAAATATTACATAGAATATGAAACATCTTTATTATGTATGGCACCCAATGCTAGACGAATAAATTAAAAAGCTAAAAAAGCTAAAAATCGTTACACTGTAAGAGTAGGATCAATGTTGAGCAAACCAGCATACCGACAACAATGCAGTGATGAGAGAGCAGAGAGATTTTCTTGCATGCATCACGAATGTAGTCTACAAAATGTTGCCTCTCCGATTCACACTGCTTCTCCGTCAGCTTTCCACGCTCCATTAAATTCTGCAGTACACGCAGCTGACGTGGATGGTCAACTATAACCTGATGTTCCTGCAGAAACATAACATACCGAAACGGTTTTTCTGCACGAAGATTAACACCAGTCCATCATCCCAATCCCATGCTGTGTGAGATACCAGTAAAGAGAGATATAGTTACTGGCATTAACTAAATCCAGCTTAGATTATTTGGATCACTGTAGTGATGAAATTACTCAACAAAAATTGTAAATAGCTGATAGAACTGACCAGTGTGGGACAGTCCTATAAGTAGCATCGAAATGTCAGAAGATCAAGCTGTGTAGGCCTATATGATGCAAATATGCCGGCAGTTCCTGCATCACAAGTTTTACTTATCCACAAAAGAACTGTTGGCCATTGCACATTTCGAAAGATTTGTACTTGCATTTTCCATACCGGTACTTGCATTATTAGCCGCCCCATTATTTCCAGTTACCAGTGTCACTGACATCAGAAAATTATCACATGAACATGCAGCACAATGACTAAAATAGATTTCTAACAACAATCCAGCACTGAACACAAGATGACTCCTTCAAGAATAATCTGCCGAGATTCCAGTCTGATGGGTCAGTGTTCCATGACCCTATAGACTGTTAACTTAACCATGCTTGGTGCGTTAGCTGGAGCATTTATGATACATAAAATGCCACGATGTGAAATATTTTGAACATGACTCGCAACATTTTCATTGAATTACCATTCCAAAAGATATCATGCATATACATCTTCACAAGCTGACGTTAATTTGTCCTCTTCATGGTGAGCTCAGCACGACAAGCTGGTAATATCACAATCTCTTCTTTGTTAGACTCAGTACTGACGACCAGCATTGGAGCATTATGACATATCTTTCTAATTTATCATAAACTGATGATTATAGTAGATAATTATATCGATGGCATAGGAAATGCCTGGCAAACCTCATCTCCATATTCAACATTAAACACTTCACAGAAGTACGAAATGTCGGGATGCGAAGATTTTGAAGCTATATAACCAGCAGAAAATGATTCAATTTCTGACGATGATGAAAATAACACAACAAGCTTTGGCAGCATTTTAGGAAATCTGCTGCAATTTGTACGTCGAGTCATATCTGCAAATATCAAACACAAACACCACTTTCTTACACGAGTGTGTGCATCAGGGTGGCAATCCTGAGAAAAGGGAAGTTGGGTCACGATATTTGGACATCTCCAGCAGAGTAGCCAAAGTACTTACGATGAATGTCCCAATCCTTTCACAAAAAATCTTTAGGCCTTCATCAGTAGGAAAGGCAAAAAACGCCAAAAAATCTTTCGTTATTCATTGCACTGTTGTTCCACCAGAATAATTGTTCTGTGAGGCTAGAAATGTGCACAATTTATTTTACAACAGAGAGACGCTTAAACCTCACTGTGGGGGGGAGGAGAGGGGAGAAAGGCTCGATGATGCTCCCTGGCTAGAGTCCCAAGTGGACTATATAGGGAGGGGACTAGCTACCCCTCTCCATTTCCAACTTCATTTGACGCCTTAAAACTCCCAACATTGATGACAGATCAACACCACTGGTGTGTATCATTGAAAATTTTATTAACAGAGATTGCCACCAGAAATCTTCCTTAAGAAATACTGCACCCTTCTACAAATTTCAGCAAATATGCTCACAACTTGTGAGCAAACAAACTAATAAATGGACAAACATTACCTTCTTCCTTCGGCGGAAAAAATACATTTATTATTAAACACCTCCGCTCTTTGTCGATGCTTAATTACATGAACAGAAAAAAAATACCTTGACAGAGTGAAATGAGCCTTGTATGACAGTAGACCCAAGCCAAGTGTCTGCCAATGTTATGTAATGCAGTGCCACTAAGAATCAATCTCTCTGAATGTACACCGTCATCAGAAAATCTATCATCACTTATCAACAGTTTGGATGGCTTTGGATCTGTAGAGACAACAACAAATTATTACTCTTACTACCTTTACTTACTGGGTTAGTGGCATGGCGTAGCGGTAATGCACTGTGTCCGATCAATGAAGTCGCTCTATGTCAGGCCGGGTTAGTACTAGGATGGCTGACTGTCTGCAGGCAGGTAAACCATCTTGGTATGCAACCAGCCGCCTAGGTCAACTCGGCCTTCCATCCCTCCAGGGTAGGTAAATCAAGTACCAGCCTATCTGGCTGGGGTTAAAAAGAGGCACGTTCACCTGTGTCAGATGGCAAATAACACTGTGTGATCCCACATGGTGTGTGACACTTCGTAACTCTGTGACGGGTTTCCTATAAAGAGCTATAGAGTACCTTTAACCTTTTAACCTTTAGCAATCACCTTCATATTTGAAGTATTTTACAAGGTTCTTCTCACAAATACTACAGCATTGACCACAAGATTAATTTATTCATTTATTCTAATGCACAGAATATACTACATCACACAGTAACATCACAGCTAGACAACACTGCATAAGCACTATCAGTTGCCCAGCATTGACAATACACACAGACAGACAAGGAGACAAAGCAATTGACATGAGTTAGTAACATTGCAAATCAACATCTTTGAATGACGGACCGAAACTACTAAACTAGCCAAGAAGCTAAACCAAATCATTACTCGGCAGAGCTCAAAACATAAAAATACTTTCATCATCATCATCCTAGACCTGGATTTAGAAACCCTGGATCCGGATCCGGATAAACTGCCTCCAAAATTAGAAAGACTGATCCTGGCACCACTCTCCACCATGTGATGAAATATCATCAACATCCATTCACAACTTGCCAAGATAGAGTGACTGAGAATGTCAATTTACCCCATACTCCATAATGGTAAAAAAAATCCTAAATTGTGACTCAGAACTTATGGATCACTGCCAAAATATAAACAGCTCCACATTGGCCTACGGCCAACCCCTCCACTAAATTGCACAAAAAAAATTCAAAGCATATGAGACCGCACCAGTCATTTCAATCTGCACATTCCCAGTTCATCCTAAGTGATCTAAGCTGGATATCGAAAAAATGAATCAGATTAATTGTGAAATATGATGCTATTATTATTATTATCATCACAAATGAGTTGAAATGACAGCACTATTTACCTGTTCTACGGGATTCTAATAATGAACCTACATCTTCAGCAATATTGCCATTATCTACAACATATAAATCACACGCAGTGCTAATAGACAACTTTCACAGCAGTACAGTCTTTCCAGATAAGGGGCAGCTTGTGACTGAATGAGGTGATGAATATTCAAGTTTTCTAATTAGAACTTTGCCAGCTTCAGTGTCTGTACCATAACTGGGCAAAAGTCATATTTAGAACACCCAAGCATCAACATGGATGCCTCCACCTCCAACAAAAATTAAATTATTTGACCTCGAAGTGATCCCACTAGTCTTCAAGATTAAAATACGTCATTGATACATTTTATAAAAAGTTTTTATTCCGTTCACACTTCAGCTATGCTCTCTTATTATCTTCTACATAACTACACATACAATGAACTTGCACAGCTGCCAGTTATAGATGACGCAAATCTGCATTTCTACTGGTAATTAACTAAAACGTATTCCCATGAATATTTTAAAATACCACAATAAAAACACTAATTTATAAATTTAAAAAAAATAGCAACAGAGTAAAAAGTAAATAATCTTTGAAAAACCTTTATCGATAATTTTTAGCAGTCTCGGCTGACAATCCTCCATCACTTTGTGAAACTGCACTTTAAAGTCGAGACGTTTTTCTTTATTGCCGAACATTTCCATTATTTGGTGACATTCGGGAAGAAAATAGATTGGTATACATTCAGACTGCTGAAAGTTTTAAACAATACATACGTTAACAATATATCAACAGCACAGTACATTAATCTACAAAATAACAAAAATATCACAGTTAATGGTAAGTTTTTTTTCTTTTCCTTCTTCTCTTCTTCTTCTTCACCTCCTGTTATTTATTGACTTACACTGCATTTTCTTCTTTTCCCCTTTTCCTTTGCTATTCATTTTTGACTTAATGCAAGTCAGCAACAATGCTGTGCCAACAATCCAGAAAAAATCTCCTCAGAAACTAGTCAGTTAAATGTGACATCAAAATAGCCATATACACATATGCTTTGTCAAAATGCTTACACAACTTCTGGTAGAACACCCACACTGTAGGGATTCTGCCTAACAAGCCAACAAAATATTGGCCTAACTTGTAGTGACCTAACATGCAAAATAATTCTAAGAGTGCCTTTCCACAATTAGAAAACAAAACCTGCATTCGAGTATAGAAAAAATTATATTTTAAATAATAATAATAATATGACTCAACTCACATTATTCTGAGATTGAACTGCTATTACTGGGTTGTTAATGCTCTCGATCACATCAACTTTTCCAACATCACATGAAATGACAGGGCCTTTGTACGTAACTAAAAATGCCGGCACATCGCAGTTTGACTCTGTACAAAAGCAGCAGTCAAGCGATGCAATCAAGAGTACGATGCAAACATGAAGAACAACCTTTAGCATCCTACATTCCAAAACGGTAGCTAACAAAGACAAAAGTAATTTTGTAAAAACCAAAACTACTGCTCAAATGTTTCTATTCACCAGGTGGCAGCATAGGACGGCAATTATATCGTTTGGCTTCGAATTTGACCCCACCCCAAACTGCCTCTTCCACTGAAGATCAGGGACTCCCATCCAATGCATCATCGGACCTCACAAGTGCACCTGTCGAATGACATCCAAATCTGTCATTTAAGGCAAAGTGCACAAATGTCACACAGAGAAATGTGTAGAAATGGGCAAAACTGCTTGGCTGCAAGACAAGTCTGCCTAAAAACTACCAGAAATTTGAGCTAATGCTCACGAGATGCGCGAAAGCCTATAGCGGTTCCTGTTTGCAAACTGTCAGTCTATCTCCAGCCATTTCATCGCAGTTCATTCTTGGAGCGTGTGCTGCAGTTGAAGATCGAAAAATCAATAAAACCCCCTTATTTTGAACGTTCAGGGTCTTTCATAGTCATCGGTGTTGATATGTCTAAAAAGCTCGTCACTAGTGCTTGTTGTGATAGGCAGCATGCCCATGCCTATCTGCAACCATTTTCATGAAACGGTAAAGTAACAACTTTTATGGGGGTACCGCTCTTTGATGTCTTCGTGCGAAGGTTTTATTGAACCTAAAAAATAGAGACTTGGACCGTCGAAATCTATGTTTAATGCCGAAAATTTCATATGCAGCATCGTTGTGTTTATCTCAATTGATTTCGGCGCAATTCGGTCTTGAAATCTGTGTTACAGCCAGAAATCGCCAAAATAGATTAAAAAAAACCCTATTTTGGCGTTCAATAACATCCAAGGTCATTAAATTCAGCTCCAATCGAGAGTCAATGTACGACTTCCTATTAGTGATTAATAATAGGCCTTATCTCGCACCGTTACTGATAAACAGCAACTTATTGGCTGAAAATCGCATATTTTTTTCCACCTCCCCTCTCATTTAGTGCCCTCGTTCGGGGAGACCCTCTTCGAATTTAGGAAAAAGCTTTAGGGTTCCTGAAACTAGTGTTCCAGGCTGCCGATGGTGAAGATTTGGTGATCCTAGCTTGCACCGTTTTTGACTGATCCACCCATGTGACAGACAGGCGGACGGACAGACAGAATTGCAATGGCTAAGACGTGCTAAAGCATTAGCTGCGACGCGCATAAAAACACAGAACAATATATAATTTACATGACTTCATCATGCAGCTGCAAAAATGTTCCTGTAAAATGCAAGTAACAATTGCAATTTTGCCATCAGTGAACACTTAACAGTTACGACAAAAATTTTCTCAATGGTCAATGTCATCATCATCATCATCGACAACCGTGGGCTCAATGCCCGTTGGTGTCTGACGCCATTCTTACTATCGCTGCCCACCGCTGCCTATCTAGGGCAGCGTGGCTTAACTCCTGCAGGGTTGTCCCACAC
>Ga0209367_1001939_pt1 | contig 26590 bp, 23 predicted proteins | sample WorMetLIZISLAND2_FD_187412 | JGI IMG/M metagenome (GOLD analysis project Ga0209367, IMG submission 187412) | Marine gutless worms symbiont microbial communities from Max Planck institute for Marine Microbiology, Germany - Olavius geniculatus... ... | reverse complement strand
AATATTACACAAACAACATAACTCCCGCAAATGACTGTGGGAAGATAACAACCAATCACAGTCGTTGTTACAAGTTACTAAGGTCAGGTCACGATGTCAAGCAGTTAACTACTCAGTTACGTAAGGGAGCGCTTCAGAAACGCGCATACAGTTAACTGATGAGTTAAAGTTAACAGATGGTTTAATAACTGACCAGTTAACTAACAGATGAAGAAACCGGCCCTAAGTGTCACATGCGAAAATCACCAGAGCTGTTTTGAAGTTGATGCTTATTTTGCAGACATAGCTGGTTAAGCAACATCAGCATTCATGATTAGATATTGGCTGTTTATACAACAGTTTGTTGACATTAAACTAGATTAATTTTTGCTAAAGTTATTTAAAAATTGACAGAGGTAAGGTTTTTTGGAGAACAATGTATATTTATGAGTTTGGCACTGAGGCTGTCGCTGCAAGCATAGTGCATAATTTTCTCTGAATATTACTTATGTGCTGCTGCTGCATAGTGCATGATGTTTGTGAGATACCAATAGCACATATTTGTGATAACTGTTACAGAATCGATGCCATTGGCGATGTCAATGTTCGACCGAACGCTGAGCCACATCATAAAGCCAACGTCGACGTAGCGGTTTGATCAGTCGCAGAGCTAAACATTCCTCTTGCTATCACACACAACGATGTCAGTGCCAGTTCGACCAATCACAGAACCACACAGTCCTCGGCCTATTACACGCCACGCTGCCAGTGCCTACATATGCGGACATAAAATCAATCACTTCGTGTGGGTTCGGGGATGTAAAATAAACGCACTCTGGTTTTTGTCCGAATGGGGTACAAAGTGCTTCAGCCAGATTTTTAGTTTTGTATTGGTATAGTTAGATTGTGCATGTGTGCATTTTTTGTTAGTTATCAATAATGTTTGTGTGCGTGTGTATGTAAGTATCATCACATTAAAGGTTTCTAACAATAATTATATAAATTTACATTTGACATTGACATTAACATGTACTTTATTACGGTATTGTATTTTCGGTTTTGTGTTGGTTTGATTGATTTTTGTTGTTAATTTTTTGTTGTCCATACCAGTGCAAATTATTGCCTGCAGTCAGTGTTTGAAATGACCTATACTGTTTCTTGTGGGACATTTAACTTTACTTACTTCTCCCTCACATACAACCAGTCACTCAGCCAGAGTATCCGCTAGCAATCACTTTTTTGAACATGTGTGTTTTTAAAATATTCTTTGCGTGCCATGCAAAACTGTGTGTCGCCACAGATCTGTTTTGACTGATGTTTTTAAACCAAACTTACAAGCTGTATAGTCAGATGCAGCTTTTGCTGTGCAGCGCTTTCTTACTACAATCTCACCTCCACCTTCACACGTGACAATGTTATTGTGCTTGAAATTGCATTTGTTAAGTTTTTGCAACTTCACTTTAAATTCAAGCAGGGTTTTCAATAACGGCGTGAATACGCCCAAAAATTTCAGTCCGTACGCTCACATTTTAAGAGGTGGACGTCAGGACGTCCAAATCAATCTGCTTCTTATTATGTTTATTTGTTTATAATAAACTTGGAATTGACATCAGAATTTGTTTTCAAATGTTTCGCTAGTTTAAAAAATTACTGCTGACTGTCGTGTTTCTGAATACTTAATTTCATAAAGACGTGGCACAGCAACCATATTCTGTAAACAGTTCTGACCCAGAAACTGCGATCTTCGTTTTGCATAAAGCTAGTAGAATTAAATGTTGTTTTTATTTACAAAAAAGCCCGGCTGTCGCTAAGGAAGACGCGCTACAGCCTGTATAGTTCCTGTTGCACTAGGCCTACTGGTCTTCAAAGTTATTCAAAATCAAAGATTTTTTCTTGTCATTTGAAAACGAATATGTAACTCCCTGTTAGTTATTAATAGTTACCTCGGCCCTTTTTCTCACTGTTTCTGAAATACGTCTATTTATAGTTCGAAGCTTTCTATTAAAAATTGCGGTCAAACTGCTGCAAATGGAGACACGGTTACTATTAACAGCCTATAGGAAGTCGCCAGCACCCTATCCGATGGTACCATCGCCAACTTTTTACGACTAACTATTTAGCTACAATACCGCACGTTTGGCATACTTTAGTGCATTATGACCTTTTAAGGTCGTCCAAGGCCAATGATTTTTATGTCATTTGAAAGCCAATATGCGACTTCCTATTAGTAATCAACAGCAAGGCCCTATCTCGCACCGCTTAACCACAATACATCTGTGACAGACTGACCGACAGACAGACTGACAGACAGACGAAAATCGTGCCAGAGACGCGCTATACAGCCTAGCTGTAGCGCGTGAAAACCGATTTGACTGCCGTGCAGCAGTATGTCTACCATGTGACGTTAAGAAATGTTTATGAATTCAAGAAGCGACTGGTGAAGTCTGCATTAGGCTGGAGCATAACATTATCGATACCGCTGTCAATGAATAGAGAAATCGTCTCTATGTTTGTGATTGCACAATGGCCAACATTTCGACCATGTCTATTGCAGGCAGCTGAATAACAAAGCACTTAAATAAAGTGTTAGCCGAACTGTTAAATATGTAAACAAAATGTGTTTTGTGCATTATTTACATTAAGTAGTAATACCAGTTTAGGGAAAAATGCAATATTTCAACGGTTCTGATTTTCCCAGGTAATGCAAAAGCACACGAAAAATAAGGTAAAAAACTACATAATGTTTTGATGGCCAGTTTTTTTTAGAAATACTGTTACCAAAAATTATTAAAATTCGATAATCCTTTTTCAAGTTACAATCGAAAATGTTCAGAATGTTTTTGGGGGCACAATGTAGTAGGGCCTTGTTTTGCATTAAGTTTTTGCTTGAGTTTTCTTGTAGGCCCACTGCATGACTTCGAGATTTTGTACACTAACGTCCAAATTTTTTAGCTTAAAAGTCGCGACGTCCTGAAAATTGCGGTCTATTGAAAACCCTGCATTCAAGGCTACTCTTATGTAACACTAGAATTTCTCTGATAGCCTCCTCGTTTATATGCACATTAGTTCGATGTCGGTGTATGTTAGATGATAATTGTGCACTGCTAAATGTATAAAAATGGATTTTGCCATAAACTTGCTTACATCCAGATCCTATGCTTGCAAAATATTTACTGAACATAGTTACATAGGCCTACTGTAGTATAGTCGGCTTACGTTTTTAGTTCTAGTGCCATAACTGCAAGTTGACGTTTGCTGATACTTATATGCTTTTAGACGTGTCAGCTTAGTTGTTACAGTTTCACTGTTGTTGATCAGGTTGACTATATGTGCATTATATGTTTTCATTTTTACGCGCGAAAGCAGCTACTGCTTTCAGCGCTGTTGGTATTAAACGAACCATGTGTCGCGTTTAACCCTTTAGCTCTTGTGAGGTGTGGTGTATGTGATTTTGTAAGCGTGGGCCGGTCCTAATGAGGCTAGTACATTCAGACAATTTTTGTTATGTAAAACACAAAAATATAATTTCAAAAGTACAAAGAGTAAGCTAATTACAGCCGGCAAAAAAAGAAAAAGAAAGAAACACACAAACTAAACGAACGATACGCAGTTCGGCGACTCCGGAGTTCACGGCGGCTACAGCAACAGCTTCACGGTCTTAGACGGCACAGAACGTTCTTCGGTAGCTTCACCAGCGTCGGGACCCCGGGGTGACGACGCGGACACAGCAAGTCCACAGAAGCTTCGTCGACAACGAGGACGACGACACGATGCAGAACGTTCACCGGCAGCTTCACCAACGTCCGGACCCAGAGGTGACGACTGACGACGCGAACACAGCGAGTCCACAAAAGCTTCGTCGACGACCAGAACGACGGCACGATGCAGAACGTCCACCGGTAGCTTCACTGGCGTCAAAGTCGACACACGGACACGGCGAGTCCGTAGAAAGCTCCGTCAGTTACTCGACTGACGTAAATACTGCCATTTTACCGGCAAAACAAAACGACCAACGTGTTCACACTGACTGCAGCGTGGCGACCTTACGTCCATCACGCGTGGCTGGCCACAGGCCCAGCGCGCAGGCCCGAGCTGGTCGCTGATCACGTGACGTGGACGCGACACCATGTCTTTTCGTCTTTTAATCAACATCGTTTTAATACAAAAAAAAACAGGAGATTTACACGGCATCTGACCAAAACACAACAAGCCGGCCATTAAACTCCCTGCACTCTCGTCACGTGACACAGTTCAGCCAATGGCTGCCGCTGGTCACTCCCGCGTGACTAAGGCACGACGTGGCATTAAAGCTCTCGTTCCATTAAAACAATTTAATCTACGAAAAATTCCCAACAATCACTCTACTCCCTCTGAAAAAGGGGGTGAATTGTCCCTCCTCTAAAGAGAGCAAAAACCTCTAGAGGCGAAGGCCTAACAAGATAGAGACAGCTATACTACTAAGAGATACAAACTACAACCTAGCAACATAATACCTAATGCCCTATTCACGCCGCAAATAGGATTCAGAATAACAACATATAATGACATCACAACCAAGCACTCCAAAAACTTCTAGACGCCTATTTAAACTAGGACTCCTCAACTTAACCCGGTGTTAGCTAAGCCTCCAGCCGAGTCCCAGTTAACCTAAACCTAGATATATAGATTTTGAAAAGAGAAAATTTTTGACCCAGAAATATTGATTAAGTAGTTAAATTTTGGAAAGGTTAAATTTAAAATGAGGAATCTACCATTCACTCACACACACATAGTAAAATGTCTGTCGGCTACTACTAACTATTTGTATAGAGCGTCAGAGTTTCCTCAGGTGAGTCTGTATGCTGGCCTACCCTAACCTAAATTTCCCTAATTTAAAGATTGATTCTGCAATTTAACTAGTTTCAGTTAAAGAAAACAAATTAAAAATTCAACTGTTAGTTACGCTGCACTGCACAGCTGCACTGTTTACTGTTGTCCGTTGCAGGTATCTACGCCTACAGCTCAACAAGTTCTGACGACTACCGAAACTACACTATTTCTCAACTGTTTAAACACTATCCGAGCTTATCTAAGCTGGGTCGCAGCCCACATGGATGAAAATATTGAAAATACGAAACGAATTCAATTTTGGATTTTTATTGAGCTTCACACTCAAGCTTGCAGCGTTCCGCTGCCGACTACAAAAATTTTGACATCACTTCGTGCCAGGCTTGCCGCTTGCCGGGCATCAGACAAAACTTGCCACCAGCTGGATGACCGGATGTGACGTCACTGCCAGGCAGACTCCGCCGGGCATGGAGCTAGACACAAGTCACCAGTCACTGCTGCTCGGCCGATGCAAAAGGAATCACCACGGACAGGCTGTAGGCGAACACGGGTGGTTTAGCACAGACGGCAGGGCCGGCGGTATGTGGCGTTAAGAGGCCACCCGCGCTGCACGGTGAGCGCCCACGGCAGACAGACGGCGCCGCCGCGGAAAAATGTCATTGCTAGACGAATCGACCGCCGCCACTGTAGGAGGTCTGACGTCCTCACCTCACGCCACTCATGCCCCGCGCTGTCTCACGCCTCCAGCAGACCGCACGAGCTCTCCAACTCAGCAGTGTACCGGCACAAACACCACTCAGCAAGAGTCTGTAGTATCCGGAGCCTACGCGCGTAGCGCGCGTAATAGGTCTGAAAAATAAAAATAAAAATTTCTTCGGTACGGCTCAGTTCGTGGCCCCGGGCCGATTAGAACCCCATTGGCCGCCAACCCATGCCAGTACCCAAGATCGAAATTCGAAATAAAATCAAAAGACAGTAGCCTATAGTTTGTAGGCTCACCGAACTAAAATACCAAGAGCGCTGCACGATTTCTCTCCATATTGACTGGAATATTTAAGTAAAACAATCACTGGGCTAAATCCCAATTGACGAGAGCAACGGCTCTGGGTAAGATTCTAACCCCGCCTACAATAAAAATTAAAAGGTCAAAAATCGTCACTGCGGTAAAATCTGTCCATTTACTTGACACTACACGGCTAAACTATAGCTACACTGTCTTCTTCCCCCTCCTACAAAATTAGTCGGCGGCAAGCACCAATCAGAGCGCCGCTCTAGACAGAAGGTGATCAGATACGACCACTAAAAGGCTTAGGCCGATACGGCATATAGCTGAACTCCCGCCCGAGAAAAAAAACTAAATAAGAACTAACAAGGAATTTTCTACAGAACGAATACCAGGTTTCTGACAAGGCTCGCCAGTAGCAAACAGCTACATTAAGTAAGTGGACGTCACAGACAGACTGGACGGCCAAGAATTATTTATCTATCGCATAAAAATAATTACCGACGCTAATCACCCAAGGTTTACTGTGTCCAGCGCGGCGACGCGCGACACTCGGATGAATTATACAATCGTCCGTCAAGGCACAGTACAGCACGGCAGCAAATGCGGCCATCCGACATATCAGATTGATACACTCTGTACTGAAAATCTATAGAACAGTCTGAAGACAGGGATATCAGTCTAGAATACCAGAATGATTTTACCAGAATAGTCTACTATAGCCCGTAGGTATAACCGCAAAAAGAAAAAAATTAAATCTACATGTAATAAAAATAACCTCTTCATTGCAACCCCCCACTGAACGCACGAAGTCCGGCCGTGGCCCAGAGTTTAGACGGGCCGTCAGTGGCCACGCGCTCGCGCGTGTATCCCGGCAGGCCAAAAAAACTATCGTTCGCCCGCCCGGTAGATAACACGAATAACAGACATAAGGTCAACTCGGCCCACGACCACGTGCACGAGTAGACAGACAGCAGGCGCAAACAGACACGACGCCCACTCACATCAGACACTAGAGTCTAGACAACACTGCGCCACCGGCTGTAAGGCGTCGGAACGTCTACCAAGAGCGCGGCACTTCAATCAGTGAACCAGCCGCTTATCAATCAGAACCTATGACGTCACACGCGAACACGCCACGCAGCACGCATCAAGCGTAGCACCGATCAATTACCTCAGTTGATTGACAGCTAGAAAAAAGATTGCGAACGATACTCTGTACGGGGACTGACTCACAGAAAATAACTGTTCTACAGCAACTTAACTTTTTAACTGTAGGAAAAAGAAAAGAAATAGGAAGAAAAACGCAAGGCAACCGACTAATAAGCTTAAAATGTAATTTACTGGCGCATTTATCACTAGCTAATCACAACGAGCAAATAAATAATAGGCGCTTCCAGAAAACAACCACAAAACAGAAAGTCCAAGAAGAAAACGACAGCCGAATGCGCTGATGTTTACTGCGGTACATCAAATGCGCACGCCGCCCTATTGACTATCCATCAAACGTCACGCTACACCGCACGACCACATGCCACTGACATCACACAGAACTTGCCGCGCCGCCGTGCTGTGTAGCGGCACTCTACGCCAGAAAATATCAATCGTCTTTGATTGACAAGTCATGCTGCAAACCACGAATCAATCGCCTGAGCCATGGTCTCAACCGCTTGTTAACGCGCTAACGTGCAAAACTGTACAGCACCCGCTAATAGCGCGATTCTTACCGCAAATGGCCAAACTAAACCCGTAACGTGGAAAAACTCTGGCCTAAAAACAGTGGACCGCCGTCCCAAAATTATACGGTATTAATTATTGACTTGCAGCCAGGGTTTTTAATAGCGGACGTTTGGGCGTAATACGCCCAAAAATTTCAGCCCGTACGCCCAAATTTTAAGACGTGGACGTCACAGCGTCCAAATTAATTTGCTGCTTATTACGTTTATTTGCCTATAGTAAGCTGGAAATTGACGTCAAAATCTGTTTCCCAACGTTTCGTTGGTTTAATAATTTTCGCTGACTGTCGTGTTTCTGAATACATCATTTCACGAAGACGTGGCACGGCAACCATATTAATTAATTCTGTGAACAGTTCTGATCCAGAAACTGCAATCTTCGTTTTGCATAAAGCTACTAAAATTAAATGTTGCTTGTTTTACAAGAAAGCCCAAATGTCGCTAGGGAAGATGCGCTACAGCCTATATAGTTGCTGTTGCACTACTGACCTTTAATGTCATCCAAGGTCAATAATTTTCATGTTATTTTAAAGCCAATATATGTGACTTTCTACTAGTGATTAATAAATAACCTGGCCCTATCTTTCACCGTTTTTAAGATACGGCTACTTTACTTGAAACTTTCCATTAGAAATTGTGACCAAATCGCTGCAGCTGGAGACATGGGTACTATTGACAGCCTATAGGAAGTCCCAGCGCCCTATCTGATAGTACCATCGCCGACCCTCTACGACTAACCGTTTAGTCACAATACCACACGATTGTCATATGTTATGACCAAAGACGTTATCTAACGTAGCTGAGATGTCTTTGGGGAAAGCTACAGGAAGTGACACTGGGTTTCTGTCGCAGCAATTTACGGAAATGCGACGTGACCTACAGAAACTCGCTCAGCGATATGATAGTATCACTATTAGTGCCCCGGTTCAGAGTGAGCGATCAAAATCACCCACCCAAGGGTTACCTTTCAGGAACGACAACGCAGGTCGGACGTGGCAGAGGTTATGCAGTGTTACAAGCCATTAGGGGTTGCATTTCCCGAGGACAATCACGTGGACGTGGTACAGGTTATCAGGTACTGCAGACAATAAGGGGCGTTGGTCGCGGATATTTTCGCGGAAATGCTAGGGAAGGTTTTCAGGATTTTCAGCCCCAGCAGAGTTACTCTTCGCAGCAGGAAACGACTCAGTTTGGACAATATTTTGATCCCACCAAATCTGCTCAATATGGAGCAATAGGGGAAGCAAAATGTGGCAAGTGTGAAAATGTGCTGTACTGCTTGGCGCGAATAACCAGCAATGCTTGCATTCCGGACGTATGGAACATTTCAAAAGATGTTGCAGGCTGGCCCGCACAGACTGACGAGGCCCAGCGCCGATTGCCCGGAATAGACGCAGGACAGGTAGTTATGCAGTCGAGGATGCAGAAAAATCCCATCAGTATATCGTTGTGAATGTTAAAAACAGGAATGTTCAATGCCTTGTCGACTCTGGTGCGAACAATTCAATTATAAGCGACAAATTGGTACATAACCTTGGGTTAAGTATTGACCATTTAATCAATACCGGTCCTTTGGTGGCAGCCACCGAACAGCGATTGTGTAATCTCGGAAAGATCACAATAAATCTGTACATAAAAGGGCTAAAAGTGGTTCATTCATTTGTAGTGGTGAAAGATCTTTTTCCTAATTTTTTGATTAAAGCTGACTTTTTGCAAAAGAACAGTGCAGTAATAGATTATGCTAATAATACTGTGACATTTGATGAGGGTGTAATTACAATTTCCCTTCAGTGTTTTAATAGCATCAAAAACTGTGCATGTGTTCATCGAACGGATTGTATTCCAGCATTTTCAGAGATCCTTACACCAGTGCGTTTGCCAAAGAATTATCGTGGTACAGAATTATTATTAGAACCATTGCAAAACAACTTAACGCCAGTACTCGTAGGGGGATGTATAACTTCTGTTCAAAATGGTATTGGGATTATTCGTATGTTAAATTTCAAGCCTCATCCTGTCGCAGTTAAGCGAAAGCTTCTTGTTGCTAGCCTAATTTTTTCCTGATAATGTCAGTTCAGTTACGCCATTTAAAAATAACCATGACCATGAAGCACAGAAGACATTTATGCAAGCTGAAATACCACCAGCAGAAGTGTTGGAAAACTTTGTGACAGAATATAAATTAAATATATCTCCAAAATTGACTACAGAGCAGCGCTATGAGTTAATCAATGTTTTTTATTAAAACAGGGATGTATTTGCAAGAGACATTAGTGAAATTAAAACATACAAGGATTTTCAATAAGAATTGAAACCGAAATCTTAAGACATAAAACCGTACACTCGGCAATACAGATTACCATATTACGAGACAGAAGAAGCGCATAGGCAAATTGAAGAAATGACGAAACAAGGTTTAGTGACAGAAAATGAGGAATGCACTTACGATAGTGCTGTTTTCATGGTGAAAAAATAATGCACTCCGTGTGGTCTGTGATTTACGAAAAATTAACCACCTTTTAGAACCATTCGTTATTCAGCTTCCTAAAATCGATTAAATTTTGATCGACATTGCGGCGCAAAATCCACAGATGTTTTCAACGATCGACCTGTACAAAGGTTATCATAGTGTCCGTTTATCACCCAAAACAAACCAATTTAAGGCCTTCTGTAGTCCGAAAACTGGTCAAAGTTTTGTTTGGCAGGTACTTCCGATGGGCTTGTCAGTGTCAATTGGCGCGTTTGTATATGTTATCAATAAGCTATTTTAAGACAAGGAAAAGTTTCCATATTTTTTCTTTTATATCGACGATTGTCTAATAAGTTCAAGCAGTTTCACAGATCATTTAAAACATTTGAATGCAGTCTTTGCAACCCTAAGAACCAACTCGCTGATGGTTTACCCGTCTAAGACATGTGCTGGTTTTGATGAAATCGAGTTTTTAGGCCACACTGTTAGTTCAAAGGGTGTGCGTATATCTGGGTCTAAAACCAAGGCTATTAGAAAAATAAGTGCACCGACGACCAAGAAGTCTTTGCAAAGGCTGGTCGGTTTTTTTACAATATTTCAGAAAGCACATATCGATTTTCAGGGCTCGTAGCTATAATATGAGACAGATTTTAAAACAAGACTTAAAATTCCAGTGGACTGAACAATGCGAAAGTAAATTGCAAGATTTAAAGAATGCATTGATAAATGCTCCCATACTTGCTCCATTTTGAAATGATCGAACAATTTATATTTATACCGACGGAAGTTTATACGGACTTGGTGCATGCTGTTTACAAATGAGCAACCAAAATCAGCCGCAAATGTGTTCATACATGAGTATACCCTGACGAAGGCACAAAAATGGCACAGTTATCAGTTGGAAATGTACGCTATAGCCATGACATTGAGGCAAAATAAAACGTTTTTTACAAAGTGACATAGAAATTTTTACTGATAACGCAGTATGTGTTTTTCTTGAAAAATATATCTCACAGTTCAGGATTAAAATGCGGTCCGTGCAGAGTGAAATAAATCGCGTGGCTGACGCATTAAGTCGTCTGCCTGCTAATATTAAAAGCAGCGAAATTCATGCCTACGAACCCCCACAAAAACTAAAAAATAAAGAAATTATTTTGGCAGTAACAGAACCCATAGAAGACTCTAATACGGATGAACTGACAACAGACTGTGAGGGGGAGACTAACGTTTGGACAACATATCAAATACAGTATGATTCAGTAGAAAACAAGCAGGAAAATTTACATGAATTAAACCCTAATGCAACATTTTTTGTTTCTTTTAATTTGGCAGGTCAAAAAATAACAGCCCCCATAACGCCACTGGATAATCAGGATGAGCAAAATCCCCTAAACGTCTTAGCACCAACCAGACGCAGCGATAGAATTGCAGCTAGGAAGGCCAAAGGCTTGCAGCAGCAAGCAGCATAGCCCAAGGCGTAAGTAATGATCAAAACAATGCTACCATGCCAACGAGCAATGATGAGTTAGATGAAACAGTGGGGGATCACACTGCGGATCACGACGCAGATCAGCAACAAACATTGCAGGACGACAAACAAATTGATGACTTTGAACAATGGTCAAAAAATTTGCAGAGCACTCCAATAGACACGAATTATGGCAAATTAACCAACGAGATAGCAGGAATTATAAACAAACCAAAAATTACCATAGCCGACTATTTGGCTAACAGTTAGTTTGGACCAATCTATACATTTTTGAAAAACGAGGAATTACCCGAGGACAATGAAAAAAGCTAGAAAAATACTCCTGATGTCTGAAAATTATTACATCGAAGACAATTTGTTGTACAAAGTTTTTTTGCCTAGGGGAAAAAAGAAAAAAGTCAGACCACAAAACTATCAATTATGCATCCCTGAAGATCACACTGCGACCTTGTTACAGGAATGGCACACGACACTTGGGCATTTCGCAGCTAACAAATTGATCCCGACATTAGCCAGTCGTTATTTTTAGCCAAAAATTTTACAAGACATAAAGAATGTGTCTCGAAATTGTGACATATGCCAGAAATCCTAGAACAGCTCCCTTGTCGCCAATACCAGTTCCTACAAGACCACTCTCATTCTAAAGCATGGATCATAAAGTTTTATCCAGACCAACAGTACAGGAAAATAAATATATGTTGGTTTTTGTATGTCACTTCAGCCGCTGGGTTCGATTTGTTCCTTGTGCAGACAAATCTGCGTTTACGACGGCAAAAATTTTTGTTTCCGAAATAATCGCAAACTTGGGCCGAGTTGATTATCTTTTAAGTGACCGAGAAAGTGGATACATGAGTCAATTTTTTTCACTGTAAGCAAATTTTTGGGAGTGAAACACAAAACTTTTGCTGCTATGGCGAAAAGAACTAACGGAATAGCTGAGAGGGCAATAAAGGCTCTAAATCAAGGATTAAAAATTTATTCAAATTTAGACTGCGATGACAGACATTTGGAGTCTCAAATTCCACTAATCAAAATGGGATTACGTGCCAGCGCAAGCAGTGACACAAAAATTAGTCCATATTTCATTAGTCACTTATTTGATATGCCGCTACCTGTACAGACAGATTCTGTGGTAGCAGACATATTTCATAGTCGGCAGGCCCAACAATATGCAGCTTGGCTAAAAAAATCGATAAAAACAGTACATGACATGGTTAGGATAAATCGAATAGAATTAAAACAGCAAATGAAGCAAGATTACGACACAAAACACAACGTAAAACAACCAGACTTCAAAATTCGTGACCTAGTTTTACTGAAAGACACGCGTATAACTCTCGGTAGCAACAAAACTTTCACAAAAAGACCCTATGCTGAAAAACCGTATGTGGTTAAACAGATTGTTTTTTCTCACGGAGCGGGTTCGTCGTTCAAGCTTACAGAAGAACAGACAGGAACAGATCTGCGTGGACTAGTGGCTCATGACAGATTACGACATTATTTTAGAAATCAAGCAGCGACAGTACAGCGTCAGATATTAGCTAAGGCACGTTTCAAGCCAGCAATAAGAATCCTAGATGATGGAGTTATCAATGATAAACATCAGTTTTTGGTTCTATTTAAAAACAGAACGCGAAAATGGCGCAAAAGATCGCAAATTAACGATGGATTGCTGAACAAATATCAGCAAAATAGGCAGCAGAATGCTACTGCGCAAATAAGACGGCTTTAACGTTGCCATTAGGTTAAAAAGAACTGGGCATTTTTAGCTCTGACGATGACCCGGCAAAGGATTGCCGCAGTAGGCCTATTTTTAGGCAGCAGTGCTCTGCAGATAGCAGATGCAAGGCACGTGGACAAAACGTGGTAAATAGTGACGCAAAGTCTGGAAAACATGCGCAAAACCTTTTAGCTCCCGTTGAAAGTTTGCTGCGCAGAAAGACACAGACTATACATAAACAAACTCGTCAATCATAGGTTGCTATAGCGACTCAGACAGACAGGCCTAATCTATTGACGAGACCTAACATCTGGCTCCTATAACGGCTAACAAACAAAAAGAAAAACACTGCTAGCGCTACCAGTCACATTGAACGCTTAGAGCGTATGGAGAGTTCAATATGTCCAGTTATAATAAAATGTTATTTTGTAAACATAGAATATAAACACAGAATATTAAATTAGCTGTGTGAATTAATAAGTACAATTTTTGGATGTAGGCTAACGATTTGGTGATGCACTAAAATCTGCATTTTAGAGACACAAATGCAAATATTGCATTAACCAGTGCACTGATATAGAGATTTTGATTGCGTTTAAAATCTGCTTGCAGCGTCACTTGACGGACGTCATTTTATTTCGAACAACGAGATAGAAAATAAAGGCGACTGTTCCGTCAAATGGGCTTACCACTATTGTTTATTGTTTATCGTTTATGTTGTGAGTGACGTTTGTGAGTAATGTGAAAATATGATTTTGCGTGAGCAGGACTTTTGTATTTAGGAGGAGTAAAAACGAGAGCCGGAATGATGGCGATGATGACGCTGATACTGACGACAATGCTGACGATGATCGCCACAGCACCTGCAAAGTCAGTTCTGAGAACTAATTAAGGCTACTCTATGGAGACCCTAAATGCGCAAGTCGACTTTGCAACAGATAATGGTTGGATAGTTTTTTCTTATACGATGCCTCAGTTGATAACAGCAAAAAAAAACTACGCAACAAAAGAGCGAAGAAAATGAAGCATTTAGTAATTCGTGTTCATAGGAAAATCCACCAACACACTTGGACTCACTTTACAGACGACGATGTAGGTACATTCTAAACATAGTCGAAAAAATCTTTGATTTACGGAGGCATTATATCTGGTGCACTATAGCGGAAGATCAATGCCTTGATAGCCGACATTACGGATTCGTCAAGACAAAAACAAGGCTTGGGGGTCTTTTCTGGGATCAGGCGTAGCCTGGACTTTTGATCTGGCAACGGGTGAGGATGTGGAACAACTAAGGTCACTGTTACGTCAGGTCCTTGGCACCACAAATAAAGCATTGTCGGCATGGACTGTTAGTCAGAATCTAATTACACGAGTCACTAAACTGACATCCAACCGTTTTGATCAAATTGACCGTCTGATAAATCTTTCTCGTCTATCTGTCATCGAAGAAAATAAACAAATGCAAAACCTGAAAATGGAGAGCTACACGGCCCAACGTCTGCTTTCGGTTGTCACCGAACAAGTTGGGAAAATTATTACGCGTTTACAAGAAACTGAATGTTTATATTTGGCTTTAAAAAACATTTCAGTCGGTCGTTTGAGCCATCATCTTATTAAAACGGAAATTCTGCAAAATCATTTAAACATTTTGGGAGAAACAATTAAAAAGCACAATCCAAAAGCAAAAATTATTTATTCATTTGTTTATTACTATTATACAGCCGAAAAAGTTGCCAGTGCCATCAACAAATACATGGACGAAAACACTCTGATTGTCATTGTGAATGTGCCTTTAACGGCAGATGACTTGATTGCACCCATAAACATTTGGGAAGTTTATACTTTTCTGTTGTTGTCACCTGACGAAGGAGAATATTATACAGAGCTGACAAGTGTGTCAAAATTTATCATTCATAATAGTGCAAACAAATATTATGCAGTTGCGAATGACCGTCAAATTCTGCCTTGCACTGAATATCAACGATTTGGCTGTTTATTTAAGACTCCGAACTTAAACTTAAATCTGCACTCAATTTTGGATAACAGCTGTGCAATGGCTCTGTTTGACTATGATTTGAATGCAATCAAAAAGCATTGTGTCTATCATGTGATTTTTGGTTTGCTTGAACCCACTGTCTATCAAATCAGCAGTGATAAGCTTTTTATGGTAAACATCAGCTCAATTACTGTTTACAGAGAAAGTCGCTTTCCTAGTAAATCTGAAACTTTACTGAAACCGATTTCTAATATAAGCCTGGAAATTTTTACTAATGCTTCTCAGAACATTAACACAATGCCGTGTAAAGCAAAAGTGAATGTTTTGAATAACACTTATTTAAGTCAGGATTTTTGCGATGACTTTTCCCTCGAAGCAAAAATGGAAACAAACTATCCAAATAATATGGTAATTTTACGCAGATTTTACTCAAATCACTCTCTTTTGAACAACGTAAATGCAGCTCTAGAGTTTGACTACACTTTGAAAGCTGTATTGCTTAAATTAGAAGTAAAAAAAACAGAATTCGAAGCGATTTAGGAATCAGAAACTGAGTCTCGTTTAACTTTGATATTGCCTTAAATGCATCGGAGCAGCAAGCAAAAATCTACGACACTATCAACATTTTTTTGGCAAAAGGTTTTAACAATCGCCATTGCAAACACAGAATTCAATTTGCTTAGCGGTTTCGATTGGGCAATCGTCATAGGAATAACCGTAACTGGGATTAATAGCATTTTAATCGGAATACTTTGCATGCGGTTAAAGCCAATTTCAATGCTAATACTTGGAGTAAAAATTGTAAAAGCAGATTTTATTTTCAGCTATCCAATCACGAGTTCAACGACAGTAAAACCAAACTTAATATCAGCTGAAATGATTTGGCAAGCGGTAAAGGACGCCTTGACGGATCTCATTGGGCTTGAAACGATAATGATTTTCATTCTAATTTTGTTGTTCATTAGCTTGTTTCTAAAAATTTACAGAACTAAGAAGGCAATTTCAAAATGCCAGACCAAGCTGTACATCTACTTTGAATGTCCGACATTTACCTTGAAAAAGCACTTGATTGACCTTACTTACTTTAGTGATTATTACAAGATCGGGATTAAAAACAGAATGCTGACGGTTAAAGACTTCCTTTTTTCGGATATATACAGTTGAATGATTGCATTAATATAACTAACAAACTGACGAAGATAAACATAGCATTACCGGATAAAATTTACGTGTTTCCACCTAAAATAAAACCAACAGTTCGTATGCTTGCAAACCAATTTTACCACTGTTAATTTTTGCAGATCGGGAGGATGAACACCAAAATGTTATTCACCTCACGGACATACTGACCGGGACTGAAAATAAAGGGGGGTAAATTATACCCTCTGTTTGCCTTGTCAGACATGAATAGAGTGCCTTAAAAATTGTTTTAATCTTGTCGTAGCGTTGAATTTGGGAACCTAAATTTTAGGAGACGCAGTGACCATCAGGTTTATCGACCTGGGTCAGACTTTTAATAACTGGGCTGTTCCTCTAACCGTAACGATGTCGTTCTGGCATGACGCAGGGATTATTTAAAACCGTCTGGCCTAAGGTTGATAAAATTAGCTGCTGCGTCTGGTATTGGGTTATTTGGAAAACCGATAAGGCGCTACGACGAAGGGTGGAATCATTTTTCTTAAGGGGCAGGGCCTAATATTTCGTGCTGCATAGACTATAGCAGCATCAGTCCTTGACATAGTCCACAGTAGCTAGCTAGACTTTTGTTGGTTTGTTGCTTGTTGTTTTTTTGTCAGACGCAAAAGTCGTCTGGCGATCTATTTGAAGAACATTGACGTCAGTTGGTACTGATGTTGGATGTAAACAACACTCCGCCGCCGACGCCAGCAGTCCGTTCCCATCAGGTCGAACGAGCCACAGACCAACTCGACGAATGACAGCTCATCGTTCATGCTGCTGTAGACCACACAGAGGAGAGCGCAGTTGTCAGAGCGGCGCCAAATATGCAAGCACACACGGACAGTCAAACCGGCATGTCAAAGTGCGCCGAATTCTAGGAGCTGTCACGTGCATAAGTTGCCGCACAGTAACGTTGGCCATGGGTCGAAGCTTACAGCGCACCTAGGGAGTCATGTGCGAATATTGGCAAAGTCACCAGGGTGGTACATGGGCCCTAAGACGACTCTGTAACTGGCGTAGCGGGACCGGCATAAAAATAGTCTTAAGACTCCCTGCGAAGGTGCAGAAAAAACAGCAGTGCCTTGAAAAGTTTGACATGGGCCTTCGGCAATCCATAGTGAAGAAAAGAGGGAACAGAAAACATAGATTGGTGTGAACTGGTAACTGACATTTGGTCTGGCGACTAACATTCGGGCTTGCAAAAACATTGGCTTAACATTGGGCTGGCGGAGACAAAACTTGTTCACAACACTGTTTTAGCTAAATAGCTTGAACATAATGCGAGTAAACTTATATTATGTTTATTGACGATTCGCTCGTGTTCGGAAGACATTGAATGAGTACCGACAATCGTATTGACAACTAAGTTAATTAATGACCTGCACAGTACTATGCCATGTAGGCCTAGGACGTTAATAATTGTGGCATGGCTATTGCGCAGATCATTGTTTTGATTACTGCATCGTTTAATGGACATTATAAGATGTAATAAGCACCTAAGTTACCAAACCCTCCCATTTTTATAGAATTTTTTTTTTTAGTTTAATAACTTTGTAAAATTTAAATAAAGCTGAAAAATAATTATATCTAATGACATATGATGTTTAGTATAATAAATTAAAAAAAATAAAGTAACTTCAATTAACTTAATTTTGTAGTTGTTTATAGTGGATAGATAAAACATTGTACTTAATACGTTCATTAATTAAACAATGAATTAATTATATATTAATTAAACAATAAATTAATTAGTCCCTATCAAAATTATATAGGCAAATTGTGGCATATTTTCCTTGCTTGATGATATTAAGTGAAGACATTAAAACCAAATTTTTAGGTCATTTTTCTATAAAGTTAATCCCTTAAGCGATGCGTAAATGCGATTGTGTGACGTGCGGATTATCATTGCGCGTAATGATATGACGTTGCGATTAATGACGACTCTGCGGAATTCATAGATCAATTCCAATTAAAACTGTCCACACATTTATAGCAATAAAACATAATAGTCACTATTAAAGATGAGAATTAAGGTATATTACAAAACTTTAATACAGTAATCATTTATTTAAATTAATTATTAAAATTTTAAATAAAACAGAATAATTAAAAAAATTGTCATTAGTGTTAGGCTGTCCACTATGTGTAGTGTTACTTCTATTTATAAAGATAAATTATAGTAATAACATTTAGTCATTAAAATTTTCCAAGGTCATACAGGTCATATAAAGCTTCTAAGTTCTCCCAGAGTGTATTCATCAACCGCAGCGTATTACTCGATTTGGTTGCATATTGGTGTGTTGCGTACTATATTAACAAATAAAGATATAGTCCTGCAATAATTAATGACTGTGCTAATGATGTGATAGCTATGAGGTAATAAGGGTATGATAATTACTTTTGTGATAAATACAGAACTGTATGCACAATTTATATGAATCAATGCATAGGAAGATATTCAAATGAGCATGCAATATTATTATATATTCATGTTTAGACATAAGATTTAATCAAATTAAATTCGACCATATTAATGTTAAAACCAGTTCATTAATTAAAACTAAATTATACTAAGAGCAAGCGAAAAACGAACGTGGTCGGATTATTTTTTTTCAGCTAGGCCAATACGAAATTAAACCTAGTGCTGAATTGATATGAAGAGTTGCTCTATTAATTACTGGTTAAATAAAAATAGGCAAAATTAACATAAGTATCGCTTGACTTATTGACACGACCAACTCTCACAACGGATCAACAAGGAATTATCGTAAAGCTCGATCAACATTTATTTACTTACAACGCAAGTTGTAACCACCGGCAGTTGTGCACGGTCTTAGGGGTGGCCCCCCTTTGGTGTCGACAAGCTCGTCCGAGATAACGTGATCGAGCATAGGAATGTCACCGTGCCATCTATTGCATCGAGGCAAAAAGGCACGAAACAAGGAAAAGAGGAGATATTCAAGTTGTACTGAGAGCGCAGGTACACTCGTACTCAGTTAATGCACAATACAGCTTACAGCCGTGACATCTGATTATTGAGCAGGATGATCGAGATGATGTGATGTGATGTGATGACATAAGAGCATGTCAAGATTTTTAATTATTTTGGATAGATGAAACTATTATTGTGAGCAACCGTTAAAAGGAATAATAGAAAATTTTTAAATGAAAACATGAAGACCATCGATGATGTATGATGACCAACATCTCTGCAAAACAAAAAAAAATAATTGTTATGCAAATTATATTATGTATTAAAATAAAAAATTCAGAAAAAACTTAGTTAAAATAAATTATGTACTATTTATTGTTTAAAGATAAAATTTTATAGGACTTATAAAAAAATAAGATGATCATCCATCATTGATGTATTTTTTTATTTTTTGCATGATCTACTGAAATGGCACGTCGAATATTAAACACTATACCACTATACTCCACTTGGAAATTTTGACTATTTAAAAGTATGTTGTAATGTTTAGTAACCAAAAATTAGGAACAAATCTGATAAAATGGGTTAGTATATAATTTGAGGACAAAGAAAATTAAGCATTTTGGTAAGAAAATTCAATTTAATTAACTAATTGACATGACATTGAAATTGTACAATCGATTTGCTGACTTCAATAGGGTCATGAACCCAAATATTGGTGTGCTCGTTTGTTTAATAAGTTAGTATGAGAAAATTTAATCGATTTAACAAACAGAAGATTTAACAAACAATTATTGCATCACTAATGTTTAGACACTAGAATCTTTATTGCATTCTTTGTTTATTGCTGTCTCTGATCATGATGAACCTGCACACGACATCAACACAATCAATAGTTATAATGCTTTTTGTTTATTGATGTGATATCGGATTTATTGACTGTAATACGAAAGCGCGATCTGTGACAATTGTATAATATTTTATTGACTGCATTGTGTTTACAGCTGCTGTCTGATTCATAAATTACAAATTTTAAACTTAAATTTTATAACATTTATATGACGTCTTAATTTTTAAAATAAAATTTATCCACATAAAATTTATTAGCTAAGGGAAGGGAGAGTGTATGGAGCGTGCATGGGTTAACGTAAGCCAAAGGGTTAAAAATATCCAGACAGCAGCCGGGCCGACGCAATCCAGCAGCTTGTTGTCAGTTGCCGCTCTGATTAGCTTGATTAAAGACGTGCGTGGTTCGCATCGCACTTCTTTCTACATCAGTGTTGTCTAATTATTTTCCACGGCCCGTTATCTCTTCGCAGATGCATAATTAGGAAAAAGGGGGGGGGTACCATCTAAGCACGCTTACAATGATTTACTGCTGCGCTAGTCTACTAAACCTGCTCTTAAATATAATTTCACCTCACAAGGCAAAAACGCGACAACAAATTAATACAGTGGCAGTAAGATACAAATAAAATAAAAATAAGAAAAAAAGAAAAATTATCTAAGCCTGCAGCCAACCGATTGACTGCGGCTACACCACAAACAATTAGTTTTAAAAAAATGGAATCTAAATTCTACTACAGTAACCTACAAGCCAGCGTTTGAACCACGCAACGCTTTGGAAAAATTAATAGACAATTAACAAAAAAATAATAAAACGGGAACACATCCTTTAGCCGGAAATTCGAACGAGTCTACCACTAAAAAAAAGACAACAAGAAAAATAATAAAAATAAACACTTGGTCTGAACGTCGATAATTAATAATCCTACAACTGTGACTGACGGACAGACCGACCGACGCATTTGGGCAATGGAATATCCGTACTCGGTAAAATAATTCTGCCTAACAAATTACCATCAAAGTGGGGGCTACTGAGTTAACCCATCTACTGGCATTCGACGGAATACAACTCGCATGGTCGCCGCCCTGCCACATACGGCCTGATAAATCGACCGGCACGTCATCAGACCAAACAACGGAAACCTGGGTTTCTGGCTGCCTAAATGACAGATCGACTGGCAGACCAAAAGCAACTACCTCAGCCCTCTTAGCCGAAACATTTTTGGGCATCGGCTCTGACAGCCCGGTAAACCGATCGGTGGATGTTTCCACCGAGGTTTCCACCGTACGGAAATCATGCGCTGTGTATGCTCCGCACAAAATGGATCGACCGAAAAATCAGCATTTTGGACAGATAAGTCCACTACAAAATTATCCGCTTGTACCGAAGGTTCGCGAACCGGCGTTTTCACGAATGTTTCTACATCTGTTGACTGATTTTCCACACAAACCGTTGGTAGTTTGGTAAGACATATAGCAACGGACGGAAGTCCGATGGAAGCTGTCACCACTACCGACTCAAAACTAGCAGAGTTGCCAACCGGCTCAGAATTAATTTGGTTAACAGCCAACGGGATAACAGAAAGTAGTGAATCTTTCGGGCGTTCGCCTCGCGATTTACTTCTCTATTTCCGCGACCAACCCTACGGCGCGGACCATAGTGTCTACTGCTGCGGCGACAGCGGTCTGTTTACCGTTTTAACTCGTCGCCGACCAGCGTACTGCCCGACTACGAAGACGGCCGTCCTTCTGCCGCAACAACCGGAAATCACCACCGTGATGCAACCCTAAGTGCGTACGGAAAGCCATACGAGAGTGTTTAACGACAGAACAAAATGGACATTCAAAAGTTCTAGTCCTACACTGTAAACTAACGACAGAGACATTAGTCCCACGAAAGAAAGCAGACTGAGAGTTACACTCAGCACCACGCATGCTCGTAGCACTGCTCTGTGAACCGGCCAAACACGACGGCGGTAAAAATCGACCTGTATTTTGTGGGGCGTCCCGCGGACCCCAGCCATTTTACTCGGCCCTGAGAGCTCTATTCCTCCAGTACTGCTTATTTGCGTTAATTCGGTCCAAATCGCTCCTTAGTGTCCGAATGTCTGACTCGAGCTGGCTAACGCTGTGATCGCCATGGTCCCCAGACCTAATCATACACGCATAAGACCGCCTACCCTCCTCAACATATGTTGAGTTTTTAGTCATTTTCGGAACAAACACATTATAACCTTCCAAACGGCTTGCATGCATCAAGGCCTGATCAAGAGTTTTAGCATTGAGTTCAAGAATCTTAATTCTAAGCGCCACATTGTCAATAGCAAGAAGAAATACATCACGGCCGATAATGTCAAAAAAGAGCCTGATTCACCAGGATAACTCAGAAACATAAGACGGCGAATATCGGACGCAAGGTTTTGTAAGCTTTCGCCTTCACGCCTACGTCTAGTGTTGAGTTCAACACTATAGCGCTCTTGTTGACAAATATCGCCATACAACCTACGCAAGATGTCCACAATCTGTCCTTCCGTCACGTCGTCCGCTAATTGCCACAGTAATTGAGCCGCTGTGCCATGCAAAGCTGCCTTTAAATGACAAATGCGTTCGCAATCACTCCACTCGTAATATTTGGCACAATTTTCTACTTTAGCCAGAAAAAAATTCCAGAGATTAAATACGAGTGGTTTAATTGTCGGCAAAATTTTCCGCTTTTTACCTTCCCCCGCTTGCTTTGCAGAGGCTGAAACTCTGTTCCATGGAGTATCCTTCCATCCACCGGGGTCTGGGGGCTCACCGCCCATCTTCTGTGCCAAAAGTGTGTCGCAGTGGGTGGTCTTTCCTCACCGGGTTCCATAATGTAACTCTGTGACTCCCCAGTATCCGCGGCCTGCACTATGTGCGACGCCGTACCGAACGGAGATGTGTGAGTCGTACCTAATTCAACGGCCGGTGCCGATAGTAGTCGAATCTGGTCTTCCACTTCGCACAGATGGTGCTGAACGTCGTCGGAAGACAATTTCATCAGTTCTGCGTCCGTCCAATGTTCAGTAGGCACCGCCAACAAACGTTCCATCAAACATGGCGGCTTCACGTCGTTGCTATCTGACGTTACGCTGGTTGGAAACATCCGTAGTTGCAGTCTCAGAAGAAACCAAAGTTTACTTCAGCACTGGCAGAAGGTCGCCAAATTGTTGGTATTGAACGAGCCGTGTCTTTTCGTCTTTTAATCAACATCGTTTTAATACAAAAAAACAGGAGATTTACACAACATCTGACTAAAACACAACAAGCCCGCCATTAAACTTTCTGCACTCTCGTCATCTGACGCAGCTCAGCCAGTGGCTGCCGCTGGTCACTCCCACGTGACTAAGGCACCACGTGGCAGTAAAGCTCCAGCTCGACTAAAACAATTTGATCTACGAAAAATTCCCAGCAGCGCGTCTTAGCCATCGCAATTCTGTATGCATGTCTGTCTGTAGGTCACACGGATGGATCAGTCAAAAACGGTGCAAGCTAGAATTACCAAATTTTCACTGTCTGCTGCCCGGACGATACTAGTTTTTGAAACCGTAAAGATTTTTCATAAATTCAAAGGGGGTCACCCCGAACGAAAGCGCTAAATGAAAGGGCGGTGGGCAAAATTTGCGATTTATGGCCAATAAGTCGCTGTATCTGAGCAACGGTGCGAGATAGGGTCTAGGTTAATATTAATCACTAATAGGAAGTTCTACATTGGCTTTTGATTGGCGCTAAATTCAATAACCCTGAATGTCTTTGAACGCCAAAAAGGGGTTTTATGGATTTTTTTGGCGATTTCGGGCTGCGACACAAGTCTATATTATTTATAAGGTGGCGCCACGCTACTGTCGTTATGCGATCCAGATAGATAATTTGGTATCTGTATATTGACTTAGCGTGAACACCCCGATTTTTAACCAAACTACTGAACCGGTACTGCTATAGGCTTTTGCGCGTCTCCTGAGCATTAGCTCAAATTTCTTGTATAACATGTTACATTAAAACATTTGATGCTGCACAAAATCTTTTGGTCTTGCTCCTCAAAATAGTTTTGGTTTTGGTCTCAAAAAATCCTGTTTAAATCATTGTACGTATGTCATTTCCATTAGATCTGTTGTTGTTTTTAATGTGCAATATCTGGTGCAGTATTATTTTGGCACGTTTTTAACTTTTGCACATCGAACAAGCAGTATATTTTATTTTTGCCTATGACAGCACGTAGTGCTATGCGCGTACTAGCTATATTAATTCTGTCTTTCTGTCTGTCTGTCAATCCATCACAACCTAGTGTTGAATGTAAAACTCTTTTCAGTGTATGACTATGTAAAGCGTCTTATTTTTTTGTGATAAAATTTTACGCCACTGGGTGAGGAAATTTCCTTAAACGAGAATGCCAAAGAATGGTACTTTTTAAAAAATCATTATTTTGCTACTACTGACTTGCCTATTTCTTTCAACATGCATTGATATTATTGCACGTAAATAACAGAACCAACGCTGTAGCAGGTCTTGTGGGCTACAGCTAAAATTTCTTTTTAATATAAGCTTTAATTATAATGTGCAAATTAATATGCATCATTAGTCATCATTACAATGAACTGTCGACATTTGATTAAGACTATGCACTATGATATTTGTATTTTGCACTTTATCATTGTGTGATATTTGTATTTTATTGCACGTTCATCATAGCAATGTGATTTGCCACTGTTTGCTAACCCATGTACTTTGGTGTTTTTGACTGAATGCTAACAAAACAGTATTAGCTTTGTTGTTATATTTGGTTTAGTGCAGTATTATTTTGGTGTGTGCTTTAAAATGTTGTTGTGAGCACTAACTAAGCTAATTAATCAAAGTGCTTAGTGTTCTGCAGTACTTCAATATAAGCTACAGTTATAGACCTGGTGTGCAAACAAGACAAGATTTCAGTCAGCTTTTACAATGTGTGAGATTGTGTGATGTGTGATTTTAATTTTTGTTTTAGTTTCACGTGAAGAGTGTGTCTTTGTATGCTGAATTGTGAGTAAACCTACAAGGTGGGCTATAAGAATGGAGTCAATATTGAACGCTGTTTATGTACCTGTTTAGGTCTTGGTCCTTAATCTAATATTTAGCACAATGTAATAACACTCTTTAAAAGTTAAATAGGCCTAGTGTGTTGTAATCCCTTTTTCACATTTTGTGTTGAGTATAACAGTGATCAAATGTTAACAATTCATCAACATTTGGCGAAAATATGAACCAGACTTTTTTGATTCACTTTGTGATGGCTAGCGCTTTTGTCTTTTGTGTGAACTGAAGTTTTTGCATTTTGTTTATGCTGTTTACATTTTGCTGTATTGCTATTCTGGCCATAACAAGACACAATTATTTTGACCACTGACCAGAATTAAGTCATTTGTGATTAGAATAGTATTTTTCTGCTCCGAAAATGGTTTTTTTGAGCATTGAAACTAAATGTGTTCTAACGCATATGAACTATCAGTTACTCAATAAATATTTGCTTCACTTTGTTGATTTGTCAGTAACTTTAACAGTAGGTGGACAAGAAATTTGAGCTAATGCTCACGAGACGCGTGAAAGCCTATAGCAGTTCCGTCCAGTATTCACCCATCGCAGTACTAACCGGGCCCAGCGTAGAGTAACTTCGTTTCAGCCGAAACGCGTTACCAACTACGCCACGCCACCAACGTTAGTTCCGTGGCGCCACCTTGTGAATGATATAGACTTGTGTCGCAGCCCAAAATCGCCAAAAAATTATAAAACCCTTTATTTTGGCGTTCAAGGTCATCCAATGTCATTGAATTCGGCGCCAACCAAAAGCCAGTATACGATTTTTTATTAGTGATTAATAGTAACCTAGGCCTTATCGCGCACTGTTACTGAGATACAGCCAGTTTTTGGCCAAAAATCGCCAATTTTGCCCACCCTCCTCTCATTTAGCGCCCTCGTTCAAAGTGACTCCCTTTGAATTTATGAAAAAGCTTTACGGTTCCTAAAATTAGAATCTTCCGGGCAGCCGACGTAAAGATTTGGTGATCCTAGCTTGCACCGTTTTTGACTGATCTACCCGTGTGACGGACGGACAGACGGACGGACTGACGGACAGAATTGTGATGGTTAAGACGCGCTGAAAGCAGTATCTGCTTTCGCGCATAAAAATACTAGCTAATTATCACTCTAATTTACCATGAAATAATTTCAGCAGTCTTTTGCACTTACAGTTTGGCACAGCAACAGTCGCACTGCATCTGACATTAGCATTTGACTGCAAGCAAATTTGCCCACATAGTGGTGTAAATAAAAAGTTATTTATTTCTTTTTTGCAGCCGATTTGTCATCAATGTTCATGCAAAACAATGCGTACAGATTTAAGAGTATTGTCTATAAAC
>Ga0209367_1001938_pt1 | contig 26590 bp, 17 predicted proteins | sample WorMetLIZISLAND2_FD_187412 | JGI IMG/M metagenome (GOLD analysis project Ga0209367, IMG submission 187412) | Marine gutless worms symbiont microbial communities from Max Planck institute for Marine Microbiology, Germany - Olavius geniculatus... ... | reverse complement strand
TCTTTTAGTTAACTGATCAGTTAGTAAACCGTCTGTTAATTGTAACTCGCTAGTTAAGTTTGTGCGCGTTTCTGAACAAAACCTTGACTGGCCGTTAGCTAACTGAATGGTAAACTATAGTTGCTTAGAAACGATATGCAAAGCGCTAATCATTTCCGCCTAGCGCAGGCGGGCGTCATGAATATTAATGAGCGCAAGCACTCGTCAGCCAGCCCACGAGCCAGCCAAGCAATTGTGGACAGCCATTTTGTCCATTCATGAATGGATTTTGTAGTAAAATTTGTAGCAGCAAACGTCTTCTCGTGCGTTTTGAAGACATTGCTATATGGTAAAAATCGTTTTATAGTATCACATTCTTCAATTAACTGCTTGCAAAATGGTACATAAGTTGTGTTAGATATGATAACTACGACTGACAGTTAGATAACTGGCCGATTTCGGCCAGTTTTATTTTTGGCCATTTTGACCGTTGGTTAGTGCAACGGGAAACACGAGTTATGCAAATCTATCAGTTAACACTAACTTGACTGGCCAGTTAAGATCCAGAAACCCACCCTAAGTGTTGACATTTGTTCACATCATTACACATTACGTGACATGTTGCTATCTGTCAGAATCCATCACTTAATGAAGCATGATTGCAACAACTTCAGCATTACATGCAAGCATTGTGAGCAAAAATTTTTGGTTAAATGTGAAATATGCTTAACGTGTATAGTTTCATTAATCATTTCCAGTTTCCCCTGAAAAAAATTCAGGACTTTCAAGGAACTAGAAACTCAAATTCAAGAACTTTCAAGGACCAACCTTATTTTCAAAGACTTTCAAGGATGCATTGGAACCCTGGTTTTAATCTCACAGCACAACTTACAAAACAAACACAGGATAATGTGACATTGCGTAAATTAAAAACAATACAGACGATACAATTAGGAGTACTGCCACAACCTCTTCACGGTGATAACAAACACAGACAATAAAAACTGACAATAAAAAATGTCTATGATATACCAGCAGTATCTACGGTTGCTGACCCGTGAGATAAGAAAATAAACGCCAACTGCCAAGCCAGCAGTGTGAGCCAGACTGGGAGTTTTTATTTCGCACTTGAAACTGAAGCGACACATGTAATTTTATTTTAAGTTCCATACATGATGATAGTATAGAGACATTTTGCTTTCACTCATACTGCCCTTCAAGTTTTTCTGCTTAGTAAATGAACGAATAAAAACAATGAATGAAAACATCTTCATTTTGTGTTGCAGCCAACAGCTGGATTAACATAGAATACTCGGTAAAAATAGGAAAATCATACATGCAATGAGGCCTAAGTAAAATTATACAAAAAATATAGTAAAAACCATTTCGCATAAGAAACTGAGAATACTAGACAGACAGATATGCTTAAAACACCTCTATCTAAACACAGCCATGCTTAAAACAGTTACACAAAGCTTTGTTTATGTAGAGTTTACACAAGACCATGAGGCTAATGCCCAAACAAATTGAACCTCACAGTTCGTGAATTGCGATTAAACCTGTGCATAGACCTGGCAGCCGAAGCCGCAAATGCTGAGCCGCAAAATGTTCGAGCCAAGCTGAGCCGCAATTTTTTTAGCCAAAGCCGCAAAATATTTGAGTCGAGTTGCTCGAGCCACAAAAATTTTCTAGTTCATATTTCTCAACTGTCCGTTATAAGTCTATTCGTTTTTTGGCCGACCTAGCACCATGTTGAGTCTTTGGCATGATGAGTCATCTGTCTATCGTCATCTGTTGTGGCTGGCGACTGAGCTATACAGCCACCTTATTGTTGCTCAGCTGCAGACTTTGATCGCAAATATCTCTGGAACGATTGAGATATCAACATGCGAAAAACGGCATTATTACCCATGACTCCTCCCACATTGGACAAAAGAAGTCGGTGAACTGTGGTTCACTAACAGCTTAGCCCAATTGCTTGCAGAGATTCTTATTATTTGTTTGGTGGAATCAAAATGCTATCACATCATAATCATATTCCACAATACTTACGCTCGACAGCGGGATAGGGGCAAATTGTGGGTTACTGGCATACTGGTCATGTTTCAAAGTATGTGCCGTATTTTGCGGCTCGAGCCGGCCAGCGAGCCACAAAATTTACGAGCCGCAGCGCAAAAATTTGAGCGAGTGACTGCCAGATCTACCTGTGCATAATCCTACAATTATGCAGAAGTGTTTGGAATCAACATGATCACCAAGTTCTTCAAACTATGCATCAGAGTACTTTACCATCGTGTGCATGTGAACAGGCTTCAGCCAGATAAACTGCAGTTCTGCTGCCTGCCAGTTGGGTAATCTCTCAAAACCATCATATGAACATGATTGATTGAAACGAAACGACACATAACAGATACCAATATGTGCTCAACAAACAGTGGCCTAGACATAGACAATGAAAGTTCACTTCTGAATAGGAGCCTAACTTACGTTGACTCAACGAGTCATTCTAAAAAGCGAGAAGCAATAAAACTTATCTGATGCTGTAAAGAAGACCACTAGCAAAGCTGGGTAACCTCCAGCAAGCCAAAAACATGGACAGCTTAAGAGATTAACGGCAACTGGTACAAAACTAACAAAACCAAAACAGCACGACAGCTGACAACAAATGGCACACTTTAGCAACAACAGCCAACTGTAATGTTACGATGGCGTAGATTTAGCTAAGTGCTGCTTTACAAATCTAACTGTCAGCTGTTATATGTTGTCATCTAAAGACAGAACAGACTGTCGAGCCATGCAGATGTTGTCGCATCAAAGTGACAATCAGAGGTAGTACTGTGGAAACATTCCAGAGATCGGAACCAAATGAACTGTAGTGACGGACAGGTCAGTCACCCGTTGACGGTGGCAATAAAAAGCAAGCAACGAAGCCAACGAAGCACATCAGTGGAAAGAGAGAAATAAAAATCTCTCCAAATATATCTTTACACTGAGACACATGTCCGGCTTCTCTGTCACCGAACTTCAATACTTGGTCAAACTGCAGGAAAAGCAATGCTAACCTGGTAAAATGGAAACCAGCTACATGCATGGCAATAAGCAGCTGTTGTCTTCATCATCACAATATGTCGAAGATGCAACCGAAAACACGGTGACTGCGACGGTTGCTGCATCTGACCAGCTGCAACATTGGTAGGAATTGTGCCGGCGAACTGATGCAATAAATTACCCACAGTATAATGTACGATCGCAGCAAAGTTCGGTCCACATCCCGATCTTTGTCAAAATGCTCCACTCGTGCGAGTATCAGCACGACGTCGACTAATCCGCTTGGAAAATATATTTACAACAATCAGCGGATGATGTAACATCAATGATGCCAGCAACTGGCCACTGTCAGCAGTCACGTGAGCCAGTCAGCCAGCCAGCCAGCCAGCCAGCTAGCCTACTGGGTTTTAAATGACACAGAAAATATCGGTCCCCAATGCTGCGTGTTGAGTGGTGTCCGTGGTGACGTGCAGGGTGCAGCTGTGAATGCAAAGTCACTACTTTCAATGCCATACTGCATATAGTCATGACCCAAAGTAGGCTCCGACTGGCAGCGCTCAATCTGTGGCAATGACCTCACCAGGTTCTCTAACTTGGCAAGCACCTGCAACAATCAGCAGTAAGTAAGTAAGTAACTAAATTTGAATAGCCACAATGATAACGATGATGATGATGATAAACGAATGTTCAAAAACAAAACAAAAACTGAACAAAAATGACATTTCCTGTTTAATTACCACTGTTAGTTTGTGTAAAATCAAAAACAGTTTCTGAGAATTTAATAATTTAATGCCAAAAAATACAAGCAGCAAGTTCAGTTGCCATCTAGTCTATGCAAAGTTAAGCTTCAAGTCCAAAGTCTACCGGTAAGAAGATTATAGTTTAGCAAAACCTAACATAACATTCATTGTTTAACAAAGAGTTATCACAAAATTATACTGAGTCGCTTTAGTCAGACCTGGCCCTGGTAGTTAGTGACATTTGATCAAACTAGAACCAACGTAGACCAGAACAGTCAATGCAGTGTAATGCTGTAATGACTCGCTAACTGTGTCACAGTACGTCAGTGACAGGAAACACTCGGTAGCTCTGAGAAAGGTTTCTTTTAAAGCCCAAGTCGCATCATTATAAAGTGATAATATACTTAATCAAATGCTAATTTATCAATATTCATTAATCTTCTGGTTGCTAATACATCATAATACCCTTAAAAATCAGGCATAAAGTACTCACTTTCCCTTTTCATGACTTCGGTTATGTTTGGAACTGTGACGTCATCTGCAGGTGGGTTGCTAACTACTTTTATTGCCTTGAGGGCAAATGCAGCTTAATTTACGGCTAAATAGCCTCAAAAAGGCTAAATTTTTCATCAGTAGGTAACTCGCTAAAAAACTGCAATATTCCAGCACATCGTTAATTTTGATAACCGCATACCTCTAGTAGTAAACAAACAATGACATAATTTCTGATGTCACCTATGCATCATTACTTGTACGATAAAAACCAACATTATTCTGAGTAAAACTGACAGATTTACTATGTTTTCAATGCAAATGTCAGTTTGGCTACAAAGCCTCCTGAAAGTGACATCATCAGTTATTCTGGCATGTTCGGGTTCGTTCGGCTGGCACAACATATTTCTCTGAAAATCACTTCAAAACGATGTTTTCATTTCATTGGATCAGCGTATTGTTAATTAGTGATGCATTCTACACATATTTAGCCAATATCATTTTTTTGTGCAACCTGGCCTTTAACAGCTACAAATAACTTCAACTTAATCATCTTTTTTTACAATTAAAGGTTGAAAGACATCAGTACAACGTGTGCTGAGAGAAAACAAACATACATGATGAAAAAGTGGTCGTCCATCGACATCAAACTTAATGCAGTCGAGAAGAAGTTGTTTCAGCTCTTTGGGCGTGTCACTGCGTGCAAGGGAAATGTCCGGCTTCAAGTAACCTTTACCAACCATGAAAAGTATCTGACAGCACAAAGCATCCAGATATGCTAACAGAAAAAGACATGCAATGCTGGCTGACATGCTAGCATGACCTATAATGATAGAATCTGTATAAGATGATGAGTCTCCAGGCATGTAAAATGCCAACATTTCTCCAACTCAAAGCCTCCGCATTGCAGTTACCGATGTCATGCACACAAACTGACAGAAATGATATATATCAGTTGCAGTGTTGTAACTTATGATAAAGCAATGCAATGTGCCAAAATATTCAAATACTGAAATACTAAGTGCATGCTACTAAGTACGCTACTAAACATCAGCACTTCCCCAAAAGTGACCTTAACAGTTTTCTCTGACGAATTTTTTCACTGACAGATATAAAATTTTGAAGTTCTCCTGGTTTTCCAGACAAGAAGCGAGTCCCTGCTGCATGTCTGCACATCAGACACAGATACTGGACATGGCCAGATTCAATAGACACTTCACCAACTTGATGCCCATATAACCTGAAGGATTATGTTACACTGCACTATGCACACCATGTTCAAATGTGATACAACTTTCAGCTGACTGTTAACTGGGCACATTTTCCATGTACACATAAGAGGTCAAAATGGATGAATTTAGGTTCTCGGAGAATTGCCAAAACTAAACTTTCACGGCTGAAGCATCAGTGCTTGCACCCAACTAACTACACTTATCAATCATCAATGCTAGGCTCTCTGTCAAAGTATCATCAACACAGCAACTAAAATTAAGCAGAATCTTTTCAAGCGACAGACATCAGTTCAGATTTACATGACAAACAAAAGCCACCAAAAATACTTCTACACAAAGTTCTGCAATCACATATGGAAATTTTTGTTGGCATTCACAAAAACAACACGACACCATTAAATTACGTGACATGATGTTAGTTTTCACAAGAAATTGCCAGCAAGATCTGAAAGGTAGGCACCTGATCTTTGTTGTTGATGTTGCTGTATGGGAGCTGGCCTGTCACAAGCTCAAACAATACAATGCCAAACGCATAGATATCGGACTTTGGCGTGTACGGATTCTTGTCTTTCATCCGAATTATCTCCGGCGACTGCAAAAAACCAGCAACGTATTCCATAACAGCTGCATAAAATTGCCTAAAACAGTCTTTCTGCATGATAAACAACACCGATCTCTTGCTATCAAGTATGCAATGAATAAAATACAAAATCCAGTTCAGTACTGTAAAACAATGACAAAGACACCCGCATCTTAGTCAACAATATTCCACGTGTCAAAACATAAACCCAAAAATTTCAATCTAAAAAAACAAATAAATTCTACACAACAGAAGAAAAAAACAGACCAATAAGCATAAAAAATGAAAGCATTATTACCATCCACAATATGGAGCCGGTCGGCTGCTGAAACTGGTGGGAGCCACTCCATCGCACTTTGACTGTTGCCAGGCCAAAGTCACCGATCTTCACAGTTATATTGTCCGTCAGAAATATATCTAACAAAGTCGCAAGGTTAAAGAACCTAAAACCTAACCAATCAATGACTGTAAAGCAAGCAGCCAGAGCCAAGGGACAGTATGTAAACTATCTGCTCATGATAAGCAAACTCAGTAAGCACTTATTTCAAGTAACAACTGCTATAACTGCTATTAAGCTCAGTGGTTGCAACTGTTCAATATATGAAGTGAGTGAGTGAGTGAGCAGGGTTTAACGTCCCACCGACCACAGTAAAGGTCATTTAAGGGATGGCCTTTCCAGGCAGAATGCACACAGCACATAATAACGGAACAGTAAGTTTAACCTTAACAGAAACACAAAACACAAAACAAGCTAAACCTAAAATTGTAAGAACTCCACTATACGTGTGCATATGTAATTAACCATAATGGTAGTTGTAATAAACTTCCCTGTTATACTCCAGACAGTCAATAATTTCAGAATGCCGTCTATTGGAGGCCACATCATCATCATATAGCCATAATATTTGACACATTTAGACACTTATCTTTGTTATAGGCACACTAAGCTTGTTGCTAAGGTTTTCGGTTGTCATAGCAATAAACGGCTGGTAAGCACCCTGTATCCCAATTTTTTTGTGTCAACGTAATTTTTTTCTAAAGTTCAGCCCCCAGAGTACAATAAAATATGCATGGGGTTTAATCCCAGAGGGGGTGCACTGTAACCCCTGTCAGCTCTCCGACTATATCAGAAAAATGGCAAAAACTGCGAAAAAAACCATGCGTGAATTGAGTAATAGTCATGCTAGGCTGTCCTCCTTCCAGTCTAATGATATGGCATGTAAATGTATTTTGCTTTAGATTACAATTTCAAAAAGCTACAGAATGAACAAAGATGTTGTCTAAAACAACTGGTATGTACGACATACAATATGTGGCATGAAGCCAGATAACAACCCAAAATTTAATTCAAGATAAGCCGACTCTGCAGAAGAAGTTCTGAGAAATGTTGTATGGCATCAGGCTAACATTGACACACGATGGCTAAAATTTAGCTCAGATGCAGAACAGAGCATACACCGCATGGAGTATGCAATTTTCGACTCATACAACCCATATCAGCATTGAGCATGAAAAATGATCAGCAACCTGACATCTGCAATACAGAGAACATAACTCAGAAATGAAACAGAAAAGATACTGTTAGATTTGAGGTCTCTGTGGATGATCTGCTTTGCATGTAGATAGCTGAAACAAAGTACACCATGGCAGGTAAGTAATACATCGCATACCGTAAGATAAAATAACACGAAGGGACTTTTAATGAAATGCAATCATCAACAGTTGAAGTGATACAGTACAATAAATATAACAATGCTGTTTTATTAATTACCGATCTACTTATTGCTGACAAGCACAACAGCAAACAAGCAAAACTGCTAAATTCCTCGGCAGAATGTCAACTTTTCAGTTTTCTCATGCGAAAAGTACCTGGGTTCATCAATCCAGTACGTCTCACGAAATTTTTGCAAAGTATTTAATACAACGCAAATTTACTTAATTAATATGATGTATATAATACATGTGCACAAATCAACCAAGTTCATCGAAGGCAAATCGCAAAAGACTCACTCCATGCCCTGTGAAGTCTGTCGTGCAATATCGATGAGTGTGTACATCGGAAACTTGACTTCCTCGACGTGAAGATGTTTGTACAAGCTCGATCCATCGCACCACTGCGTGATGATGGCAAGGAACGGCTTAGAAGTGCAGCCCATGAACAATAATATGTGAACATGCCGTGTCTTCCTGACTCACACCGAATAATGCACAGCAAAGTTCACCTTTTATATTCTGCCAAATAAGCTACATAACTCGACCATTATAATCCTCCATCACATTACAAGAGGGTTGTCTACTCTGTGTCCCACAATAACTCACTTTAACTGGCAAAATTGTCAACTACTAAATGCTGTCAAGAAAGCAGTCAGAATTGAGCAACATGTACCATGTACCAAAATCAGTGGTCCCCCTACAGATAAGTTAGTGTAAAATAGACAAATTTTTACAAAGTTCAATACAGTCATAGAGACAATCATTCTGAACTTGTCTTGAAAGTTTGAGCTCAAAGTGGCCACCTTTGGCCTTAATGCAAGCTCTTAGTCTAAAGTGGGTACACTGCTACTTCATCTCTTTGTTAATAACAATGCATCGAAAGTATCTTAATGTAAACAAACTCTGACATCATAATGACGTTACACTGAGCACACATGGTAAGGTGCATACGTCACAATGGGTGTGACCATAAGTAATGTTAAGATAGTGCAGGGTACGATATTTCGTTCAAATCTCTGAACTACAAACTGAATTAGGCATGTTTGATGCAGGGGGGGTCGCTAATTTTAAGACTTGATGTATAAACCGTCTTCTTATTTCATGCAACAATTGCTATTATAGTAATATATTTTTCATTTAATTCATGCATCAATTAACGCATAAAGATAAATAAGTGCCTACAGCACAACAAAAGTGTCAAACATAAAAGAACTGCATATACCACTGTGTATGAAATTTTGTAGGAACAGGTCCATGATCACCAAACACCTGTTATCTCAGCGCAAAATAGAACATAATCTAAGAACCAACAGAGTCAGCTCAACTCCAATAGTTACAGGACTGCTGGTAAGACCTCCAACAGACGACAGAGAGAATGCATCATCCACCAATGACGTCAGTACATACCGTAAGACGGCAACTTCATTCTTAAATGCCTCGAGCTGAGCTGGGTTTGGCTCTCGCACATTCAGTCGTTTGATGGCAACTGGTCCATGCCACTGGCCCTTATAAACAGTTCCGAATGACCCGGAACCAATTCGTGATCCAACCACGAGTTCATCGTTTGGAATTTCCCAGTCCTCATTCGAGTCTCGACGTGACCTCTGCAGCAAAAAAATCAAGTTTGTAGCCCAGAATAAATAGCAAGTGGCCAGCAAATATGCATGCATAAACCAACAGCACAAAAATTATTTGTGCTAAAGCAAAACAATGTTCACAACTTCATAGAACTTCAAAATAAAATGCTCCCACTTAGAAGTTTACAAACAACGCTACTAAATGATGGATTCTTCAGCAATGATAAACAGTACACACAAACAATTACAATGTACACTAGAGGGCATGTCGTCGAACAAACATACAGCAGCTATGGAGATGGATGTTTTGCAGCTAAGGCCTAAAACTATGAAAGAGCTTTAAAGTTCATTACAAAGCGATATCAACTTTCAAGAGTTTAAGTGGCTGCTGAGATCGCAGTGCCTTAGGAATAACTGTTAAACTGGTGCTTCTTAAGTTAACATACTTACTTACTTACCTACACACACCCAGGTTTGTTTAGTCAGCCCAGTTTTCCAGAGTTACTTAAGGTTAACTTCTGGCAAATGATACTGCAGCTGTACTTCGTGTATGCCCTTCTTGACACCCAACTGACAAGAGTCAAATCATCACCAAAAAATTAGACGAAGGCAGTTACCAGCTTTCTGTTGTCGCCCTCGGCTGACCGTATGTGCTGTCTGCGAGTGACTGGTGACGTGTGTGCGCTGCTGCTACTGTGTGGACTTGTGCTGCCGTCCTCAAGGTTCAGCCGCTGACCCACCTTACTGCCGTACGCTGCAAGCACACAGCCAGTACATTACATCTGCACAATGCATTTTAACGTAAATTTTATAACTTATTCACCGCAATTTGCTACAAAGCTACATACAATGCAACCTTATCATTAATTAAATGCACTGCAAACTACTGTTCATAAACATTGTATTCAGCATGACATGAAGCAAGAAAAATCGAAATGATGAAAAACATTAAACAACAGTGTTTTTAGATTTTTGCAGCAAACAATGGCATACTTCACTGATACTAAAATAGCCAATAATATGGCAAGTAGACAATGTGTGATATCCTCCTAATATAATTTGCAAAGTATGCCAACTGACAAAAATAAAAATCAACTTCACATACATTAAAAGACACAGTAATGGACACAAAATACATAAACTAGTGTCACAGACAATGGTGTATAATAATTACCTTTTGATATAGTGGCATATGGAGGAAACTGGTTTTCAGGAATGTGATGTAAGCTGGCCATGTCCGACTGGCCGTGTGACGACGGTGTCGAGTGCCTGTCAGCGGTCTGCTGTGAAAGACTGTCTGCACACACACAAAACCACCACACAACTAACTCTCTGCTCATAACTAATGCCTGAAAGTGATCACAGATCTCAACATCCACCAAGAACAGTGCTGACAACTGGTGAATGTAATAGATTTATTAATATAGCTGCTATATGTATCTTGTAAAATGTTCCGGGATCCAGAACTGGATCAAAATCTAATAACTTTCTCCTTCGACCACAACAATCAAAAATTTCTTCAAAATCTGTTCAAAGACCCTTCTGAGGAATCTAGTGAAAAAAACAGGCACACAAATCGATGGATCCAGAAACACAACTTCTTTGGCAGCGATCACAATTAAGAAATGCACGTGAAGCACACAATGAAGAACACAATTGTCACAATCGCCAATTAGTCAGTCAACTAGCTTACTAAAAAGCTCACATATTTATCACCAAAAATACACATAAATACTAGCACATTTCACGCTGCTTACCTCCAAACTGTAAATCTTGTCGATGCCGTTCAAGGCGAGCCTGTCAACGAAAAAATAATTTAAGTGATGGAAAAACAAAAACTTCTTCAGTACACTTGAACCCATGAGAGCAACGCTCAACCAAGTCGCTATATTATCGATTTTGAGTTAAGTTCACATTTCTACTCAGTTTTGGATGGCGAATCTGATGGTAAGTTTATTTTGTAAGAATTCGTAAGCGAAATGGGTGAATTTAATCATGTGTTTTGTTGAATTAGCTAATATTCAATTATGGTTTAATTCAACATCACACCAAGTGGACTTGAGCTTATGTTGCGCAGAGCAAGCGATAGGTTTATGCGTGTGTTATAGCGCACCTGTATACTTAGTGCTTTGTTGCCCGCAAGGGCCGCGTGTCCGTGTTCGGAGTAATAATGCACCATGTGTAGATGGTTTAGTGTTATCCTAAGCGTGGCGATTATTTATCATGGAGTAAGAACGAACCACGTCTGTTTAGTGCTTTGTTGCACAATTTAATTTGTCATGTTGCATGTGATGTCGCTGTTGAGTAATGTTGTTTAGAATTCATTTCGTCCTCGTTGTCGTCATACGTTTTCATGATTTAAGCACTATTTTCGATGCACAGGCTGATTGGGCTGCTCATTGTCTTTATACATGTTAATGTATAGCTAAATTTGTCTGGAACGATGATAGATGCTATGTCCATAGCATATGGTATGCATTTGCATATAACGTCTGCTGACAGTACGACTATGAGATTAACCCTGACCCTAGCTAAGCTTATGTTAACTTGAACAAAACAGACCAAACTAGTACACAGAATATAGCTCTGTAGTCATGTGTGTAGTTTACTTTGAACTCCTGTTTCAAACAAGTTGTAAATAGCCGAAGCTAGGATTTTTGGTGAAAACGTTGAGCCCCATTCCTACTATCCAGCTTTATAGTAAGCTATGGTTATGGTTAAATGGTTAAATGCCATAGCCCTTCATATGAAACCCATCTCAGAGCTACAAAGCGTCACCCGCCGTATGGTATCACACAGTGTTACCTGCCACCCGACACAGGTGAATGCGCCCCGCCTTAGGCCTAACCCCAGCCAGATAGGCTGGTACTTGATTTACCTACCCCGGAAGAACAGAAGGGTGAGTTGACCTAGGCGGCTGGTTACATACCGAGTTGGTTTACCTGCCCATAGGCAGTCACCCATCCAAGTACTAACCCGGTCGGGCGTAGAATAACTTCTTTGATCGGATAAAACGCGTTACTTCTACGCCACGCCACCAACCCCGCAAATTCCCGGCTGCCAATAGTTCTGACGTGTTTGGGTTGTTGAGTAATTTGGCCATGCAAAAACATCAAATCAAAACTTGTAGCTGAACCTGAGCTGTTACCATATTGATCCTTTTATTATCATTTTTGTACTGTGTGTACGATTTTACGTAATAAAATGGTTCCACCAAATCTTTATTTTAAAAAAACTTATATAGTATGATTACTAAAAGTACTTATTTTTAGCACTGCAAACATTATTGAACAGCTTAACTGTGAAAATATTGAGATAGGCCATAATATTCACCCAGTGCATTGTACAGGTAGTTGGGGTTGTATTGCAAAAATCGGAGGCAGAGAAAATTAATAACTTTATCTGGTTATTTATCACATTTACAGAAAATTTTACAGAATGTTGTGCTTGACAAAAAAAGTGCCAATAATACCTGCATGTGAATATATTTTTGCATGTATCAAAAACCTCTGAAGAAATTGCTATCAGTAGGCCTATTATAAAAGAGATTCGTTTAACTGTTGTTTCGTGTAGTTAGCAAAAAAACAGTACAATCTATATCATGTTTTTGCACGAATTTTGTCATGTTTGCCTACCTATACATTTTTTTGGTTAAAATTAGTGGTTGTTCTTTTCGCTGTGCATTACCTCTTTTTTGGAAACAACTTCTTCACTCACTTCGTCAGCCATGTCTTGATTTTTTTTGTGTTGCCACTTATTATTATTATTATAATTACAGGCAAGATAATTATGTTTTTCCCACACAAAGACCACCTGTATCGATTGTTTCAAGACACTTTTTGCACATCACCCGCAGACAAGTTTATTTACTGTTGTTTGTAATTGATAAACATTGTAGATTTGCAATTTATATGGTGCTCTAAACCACCCGACCAGTGGCGTTATTTCAGTAAATTCTTGGGGTTTTGCCCTTATTTATCCTTCCCCTTCCTACCCTCCCCTCTTTTCCTCTCCCCACTTTTTTCTCCTCCGTCCCCTACCCTCTTTTCACCAACTTTGTCCTCCCTTTCCTTCCTCCTAACCCCTATTTTTTTCTCTTTTTTCTTTTTATCTTTCCCCTTTTCTACTCTCCTTTTAAAAATAGTCCATTTTAAATCCAGCTGAAAGGTCTAGGAGAGCGCTCTAAGCTCTCCCATCGGGGTTTGAGGCGGAGCCCTAGCCGAAATCGAATTTGGTGCATTTCAGTCCTAAAATGTGTATGATTTTTCTGAGAATTGACTTACCAAATTTCGTGCACTTCACACAGTAAAAGTTAATCGGGGTCTGAACGTTTGTTATCAGTCGTTTACGCAGAACTCGTTAAGGAAAAAAATTAAATCACAAATTCTTGGGGAATCCGTAGACCCTCAGCCCCCTTTTCCTAAATGACGCCCATGCATCTGGCCATCGTTTTTTTTTGTCTGGTGATCAGCGATCTGTCTGTCCAGCACTTTCACACCATTGCAGAAACGATATATAGTTTTTTTTGGGGGGGGGAAGCCTATAAGAAATCTTTGCAAACTTAGCTCAGTAGTCATATGCCAGACTCTGTAACCGTCTTCTTTTTACATCGTGGCTGAACAGTTAATGCAGACAGCCTATGGGTTCAAATGAAGTTGATAGGGAGGCATATCTACTGATGTTTGCATCACCTCATCACGCCATCTTTATTTATATTTTCATATTAGCAGTCTTTATGCTTTTCTGGCGGCTGATACAAACGAATTTTGCCGGTCGCTTTCTGTGTTTACAAAAAGTCTGAGTTACTGCTAAAATGGTCAGAGAGGCATATTGTTACTATGCATTATGCAAACTGCAGTGCAGAGCATAGGAAAATGGACCAAGCTACACAGTGATAGCATGTGCGAGAGCTACAACCTCTTTTCCCCAAATGGGCAAATGTGAACAACTAATTCTTATGTACATAATTTAACTGTTATGCCTACTATTTAAATATTGCTTAAAATTCATATCCCTTGATGCATAGGATAAGTTATTTGGTGCACAGAAATTGAGAAATACTAGTAATTAGAACGGTGTTTGTTTTACAGGCAGTGCTGAGGCATGATGCCTTTCGACTAGTTGCGTACATCTGACAACTTGAAGTGTCTGTCTCAATCAGTGACAACAACGTAACAACGATGCCGACGTGTGTCGTTTTTGTTCTAGACTTTTTGTGACAATTTACTTTTCTCTGGGACATGCACATTCAAATGAATGTCGAAGTGAACAAACTAGTGTTTTGCACTGTTCTGAATGTGTCGACAACTCACGAATTTAAACATACTAGGATGTATCTGAGCTATGCAGAATTTTTTTCTACTGCAATTATTGTCAATTACACAGCACCGACGTTTAGAAAGAAAATGCTACTTTTTGGTTGCATGCTTTATGATACCAAAGTTCGTGTCATTTGGCAAGTAACTGTGAATTGCAGCTATAAACTCATGATTAATTTCAGTAATTATTGTCAGCAGCGTAGCCAGAAACGACCACTTGTTTTCCCTTTTTTTCATTTCCCTTTGTTTAACCCCTTCTCCCCTCCCTTTCTTTAATGCATTTTTCCTTTCCTTTCACCACTTTTCTCTTTTTTCTTTTCCTCTTTTTTTCAAGTGCTTTCAAGTTCAAGACCTCTAACATTCAGCTAGGAACTCAGGATGGAGCCCAAGCAAAAATCAAATTTGTGCATTGTCTAGGTCACAAAAGTAACAACCCAAGTTCGACTCTACTCTATAGCCGGACTCGAGTGCTACATTACTGAATTATGCGATAATATATTTGCCGTTGAGTACATAATAGGCAACTGTGTATATTTAATGAAGTCACTTGTCACGGTGCTGTTATAACTTTTTTTCTGACTTTTGTGGTAATTAACTTGTTGTTAATAATGCTGACTTTTTCTTACCTGCTTTGTCTGCAATATGATTGTGTTTTGATTTTATGCTTTATGTGTTATTGAATGTTAAAAACTAACAAACTAAGCTTCGCAAGTATTAGCTAAGAAAGAAGCCCCAGTCTGTGAAAGGTCTGTGAATGCAACGCAACAATTGCAGCTGATACAACAAAGCTCAATCAAATACTCATACAAGAAAAAGCCATTATAACTTATAATAAATATAGTGTAAAGTTACAGCAGTTAAATGTATTTGAGTCATTGCAAAAATAACGATGATTGCTAAAGAGTTATAGCTCTGAATTAGCTGCCTCAGGTTGCAGTGTAGCCTATATTGCATTTGGACAGGTTCATTTATGGGAAATGACTACTAAGCTCGTAACAACATCACAGAGTTAACTGCGACTTCGTTTTCTCTTGCACGCAAACTTTTTGCATGTTCAATAGGCGCAACATAAAACCAAGTAGACTTGGTTTCGTGTTGCACTCGCATGGATTGGCTATTAGCAGACACGTAGCAGTGAATCACGTCGACATGGCGCTGTGTAGCTCGCAACATCGGGCCGTCTGCCTTAGTGCAACAGCGCACCATGTCGCTTTGGTTTGCTGTTGCATGCACAGTAGAAGACAACAAAAAACCATTGAAATAAATTGCAAATTTCTCCAAATACATGACAGACAAACGTATTATCATGCTACGGTATGTTAGTATTAGTTAGTATGTTAGTTGGTGTATTTAAATGACGCAGCGATTTAAATTTTTATGCAGTATGTTCAAGTGCGTTTTTCTCGAAATGTTCTGCAAGTGACTTGGTTCAGTGTTGCACTCACGGGCTCACTTCATCGCAGACCTATTGAAAATAAACCAGCGAGAGACACACGGAAAAAATCTCTCGCTCCCATCACTACTATCAGTCTGCTAACATTCATCTATCTTGTACACGTATAACCACAAACGACTACATCTTTGCTGCTTAGATAAAACTCTCCTTAAACTATCTACAACATTATTTTGACCAGATTGCAGGTTTAACACCAAAAAAACAAATAAGCTTAGAGTTGCCTTTACAAAAGACAACTATCACAACAGTCAGGCTAAGGACGGAATTACATACAGTGTATGCATTATATCAGAATAGTGAAACTTGCAAATAGCAAAATGTTAAGCAACCACTAACATGGCAATGCTGCAACAGTTATTGGAAAAACATAACACGTTAACTAAATGTGTTAACTCGTTAGAAAGAATTAATGCACATCAAGAAAATTAACGTACATACGTAAATGCACTAAATTCTGTAAAGCAGACGTTTCAATATTCCATTAAACAACGCTTATTTGATGATCGAATAATATTAAAGTAATTAAAAATGGCTTTGTTGATATTCCATCATTACAGTCATGGTTCTGTGACACAGCCACAAGTTCGTCAGTCGTCATTCCAGTCACCCTCTCGAAGTAGTCCACCTACAAGTTCAGCAATATAATGATGCATTGATTAACGTGTTAACGCATGTGTTAAAAAAAATTAAGCCATTGACAGCACTAGGAAAAACAGCATCAAATCCAAGTGGCACAAGTATTAGGCAGAGAACCTGTAAGCTGAACTAATGTTGATCAGCTTATAGGAGAGGCCAAAATGTTTCCAATGTCCAATCTCCATCAGCCAAAGAGCAAATCAACCCACTTGAAAGTTGGCATCACTGATGATGTTGTGCACATTTGGCGCAGAAGACGACCGCTGGTCGACCATGCTGCCATGAGACTTCGAAGGAATCTCGATTCCCTGCGATAGTTTCCTGCAAAACAACAAGATATTGCAATCTAATCTAAAAACATCTAAATGAGCTCACTTGCAGATTAGTACTGCTTACAGACTAGGCCTACTCAGTTTGTATAAGTTTAGTTAACAACTTGATACTGACAACACAACAATTATCATTTAATAACAATCAACAGTACTCAAATGCCTATACGCCTATACACAGAAGAATGGCCAGGCCAAGTTGGCCTAGACAGATTGGTTGACCAAAATGATACACCTACAAACAGCCACGACTGTCAATTTCACAGTATTAAGCAGGCTTGTGTAACACAGCCTTGGTCTATGTGCACACACAGGGCACAAATTAATAAGCCAGAATGCCAGCCAATCTATATGGAATGCTCCTCCTGACTCGCTGAAAAGCAGCACACGTACTCTATGTCTACCTGTCTACGTTTAAGACACCAGCTCCAACATTTTACTTCTCATTCTACTAATAAGCCAAGCTGGTACACTCAAGATTATGTACAATTTACATGCTATCTACTTAATTATTTACTGACTGCACAATGAAGACACTTAACGACATGTAAGAGATCGTACTGTTTGAAGACTTCGCGGTCATAAAGTCTGACGTCGACATTCAGCAGGGCACCGCACGGCTGTGATCCGTGCTCGTTGGCACATCGTACGTGATACCGCAGCGAGCACGTCTGACATTTGTAGCCTTGGAACAGCAGATGCTTGCAGCCATCACAATACGACAACGTCAGGAATGTCTTACGAACCTGCCACATTTGCAGTGCTTCAGACCTATATGGCTAGAATCTACTGCATATGGGAAAATGCAATATTATAGAGTAAATTATCAAATTGAGTTACCAGTGCTCAGCACTATATATTATATCGATCAAAACACACTTATACGCTGTGTTCAGAAAAAAACACCCACCCAAGTTTTTTATATCTCCGTGGAAAATGTCCAGATTTTCACTAAATTTTCAGGGAATGTTCAAGAGAAAAAAAGCATTCGACCTGTAAACAAATTTAGACATTCTTTGCTACTGGTGACGTCATGCTGACGTCATATTTTCGTGTTTGTATTTTATGGGTTTTGCTGTTGAAGAGAGACATCTGAAAATGCTTGCGAGTCAGCAAGGGTTATGTAGCAGCAAGTTTGTGCTATATGTTTCTGGACAATGGACAGACAATGGAATATTGGTGGAATAAAACTTTTAAATAAAAATAACTGACATGACCGGCAGTTTCAAGCCGTTTAACTGATACCGGGAAGTGGTCATCCACACAGTGACGCAGTGTGCGTACATCTGCCAGCATCAATAAAGTTGAGGATCTTGCACTCAGTCAAGAAGATAAACCATGGAAACAGTTCACAACAAAAAAATGCATAAAAAACTAGAAATTTGGGGCAAAGCCCAACGTGAGTCCGCCCTGCGCCCTAAGTCCGATTGGGGGAAATTAGAGGCGGGGGGTAAAATTTCCCCGGCATCAAAGTCACGTGGCCCGAACTCAAATGCATTGGTATACGCCGAATGCGCATTGTTGACTTAGGGTAGGTCAACATGAGTGCTTATAACTTTGTTCGTAGTGGACCGAATTTCACAAAATTTTTTTTGTTCAACGCCCAAAAAATCGCTTTCGTCAACGCCGTTTACATATTGTCACTATCTTCATCGATTCCAGAGATATTTGCGCTCAGACTCGAAAGTTGTCGTAAATCGCACCGATTTTTGCACGTTTTTTGCCCTCCCAAATTTTAAGGTGGGGGGCGGTGCCCCCAAAAGTTGTACTTGCGTTAACACTCCCACCTACAGACACGTCAAGTGCCAAAGTTTTGTCAGGCTACACCCCCTAACTCTGAAGTTATAATGGCTCATTTATTCCATTTTAAGTTAATTTTTGACCCCCCTTTGAAAAAAGTTGTAAGGGGGGCCTCTGTCCCCGGTGGGGAGTGCGCTAGTAAGACTTGGTCATTCTCTAGCGCGTGTAAAAATTTGGAGGCGCAGCACCCCCTAGGGGCCGAAATATGGCCTTCCAAAAAATTTGATTTTGGTGGGTGAACATTAGCCGCGTAATCTCTGATGTTAGTGGACTGAAGTTCACACAATTTTTTTTATTCAACGCGGAATTAACTGTGTTTGATAACGCCATTTACTGCTTGTCGATATCCCTATGCAGTTCAGAGATATCTGCGCTCAAAGTCGAAAGTTGTCGTTAAACGTACTAAATTTTGCACGTTTTTTGCACTCCCAAATTTTAAGGGGGCAGTGCCCCCTAAAAGTTGTACCCGCGTTATCACCCCCATCTAGCAGCACGTCACGTGGCAAAGTCTCATGAAGCTACTCCCTTTGGCTCCAAAGATCCTTCGTCTAATACGCTACATTTTAAGCCAATTTTTGACCCCCCTTTAAAAAAAGTGTAAGGGGGCCCCCATCCCCGGTGGGGGGTGCTTAGTAAGACTTGGTAATTCTCTAGTGCTTGTAAAAATTTGGGGGCGCAGCACCCCCTAGGGGCCAAAATATGGTCTTCCGAAAAATGCGCTTTAGGGGGGTACGATTTCACATCTAAATCTCCAAGATCACTGGACCAAACTTCACCGGACTTGTTTCGCCTAACGCAGGAGGAATCGCCATAGACGGAATGACTATCCGATTTTGAATATCTTCATCCGTTTTGGAGATATTCGCCGCCGAACTTCGAAGTCGTCCGAAATCGGGCCAAATTTTGCATGTTTTTGGCCCCTGAAATTTTTTTGGGGTGCGCTCCCCAAAATTTTGGACCAGCATTATAAAATAGTGCCCATTACTGACCATCATGCAAAATTTCACGCCGGTCGGCCCATGCATCTCGGAGATCTCACGTTGCAAAAAAAATAAATAAAACATCTCGGCTAAAACATGAGTCCTTCCGAAAACTATCGTTTTCGGGCGGACTAATTAGCATATTTTTGGGACCAGTTGACACAATGACCAATTGATGTGTTTTAACATTTCATCAAATGTCTGTCTTAGCTGTAAAAACCTTAATTTACAAACATGGAAATATGACGTCAGCATGACGTCATCTGTAGCAAAGAATACGTATTTATTTTCCATTTTTGAAATACTTGTTTTCTAGTAAACATTCCCTAAAAATTTTGTGCAAATCTAAGCATTTTCCACAGAGATATAACAGAAAACGTGAGTGGGTGTTTTTTTCTGAACACAGTGTACAATGCCACACATCATAAACAAATCAAAGGAACATTGTAAGCATTCATAGTATACGTTTATTCATCAAAATGACAGAAAAAGTGAGAAAATAAGAGAATATAAAACGACAAAAATGCTAAATGCACGAAATTAACATCTGAGCTAAAAGTTCGCAAAAGTTTTAATACTAAGCGGTAACTTTTAGTATGTTTTACACTGTTGGTTCAGACACAAGAAAAGTGTGTAAAACCCCCCTGAGGTTACACAGAAAACACTAAGTACCTCTGAAAAGCAGTCTGCTTAGATTAGAACACAAATTGGTGGTAGACTGGTAGTAGTGTAAGTGCCCCCTCAACGTTCTAAAATTTTTGACATTATTTATGATATGACACTGAAACTGATAGTCTGAAACAAGGGAACACTGAAGATACCATATATATGTGCAACCGTGTGTGTGTGTGTGTGTTACAAAACTGCGTAAAATTACGTTCCCTTGAAACCAAAGAAAACCGAAACCAAACGACAGAAGAAGTCACAGGTGCACATGATTCTAATCTAGTGCTTGTTGTACAGGCCAAACACATCAATATTCTCCAAAAACACATTTTTGCACTTCACATCAAACAAATGCGGTTCAAAAAATAACCAATAATAACAACCAAATGAAGCTGAACAGGTAGCACTAAAATGGCACAATTAATAAAAAAGTACTCACGAAGTTATGTGCAATGTTAGTTGTAGCAGGAAAGTCAAGTGAATCTTTGAGTTCGACCGAGATCTCCTGACCAGCTAGTAGCGCTATGTCCGTATCCCACGACACCAATGTTCTACCAGACAACAACAATTACATGCTTACTCCTTGTAATAAAATGCACGACATGCACACATAATGGATGCCAGTTGTACAGTTACGTGAAAATTACATATGTTGTTGCATTACGTGAGACAGTAACTACGTTGTAGTTTCATAGGGGCACATCGGTAAATAAACAATTAAAAGCACAAAAGGTTAACAGAAGAATTTAAGAGACATTTGGATCAACTGCATAGGTGGCCTGGGATTCCCCAATCTGTAGTCAGCACTGTTTGAAGTAAACACTGATAACCGCATTTTTCTTGCAACTGCTTTACTCAACTCTACAGCAAGAAAACTGTATCTCTGAAATATCCACTGCATCGAAGCTTGTATCGAAGAAGTGAGAACATGTATTTAACCCTGTCTGTCTGACGGTCTGTTCTTAAAATAAATCAACAACTTATCGATAGATTTTGATTAATTTTTGACGAGCACTGTGCAGAAACAGTCACTGACTTTAAATATGGTCCCCAAAAAAATCCAGAAATAGTCTTTGCAAAGGTGTGTACTCTCTGGGTGATTCTAGGTACTATTATTATAATTGGTAAATTATCATCACTCAAGTAGACTATATTTTTGTGAATTAAAAGAGAAACAAGAAATTTGAGCTAATCCTCACGAGATGCACGAAAGCCTATAGCAGTTGCTGTTTGCAAACTGTCAGTCTATCTCCAGCCATTTCGTCGCAGTTCATTCTTAGAGTGTGCGCTGCAGCTGAAGATCACAAAAATCAATAAAGTAAGTTCAGGGTCTTTCAAAGTCATCGATATTGATACGACTGAAAAGTTCGTCACTAGTGCTTGTTGTGACAGGCAGCATGCCCATGCCCATCTGCAACCGTTTTCACGAAAGACTGGCCAACAACAGTAAAATAACGACTTTTACGGGGGTACCACTCTTTGATGCCCTCGTGTGCATGTTTCCTTGAACCTAGAAAATTGAGACTTGGACTGTCAAAATTTACATTTAATGCTGAAAATTTCGTATGCAGCTTGTCCATGTCTATCTCAGTTGATTTCAGCACAATTCACTCTTGAAATCTGTGTCACAGCCCAAAATCACCAAAAAATCCATAGAAGCCCCCTACTTTGGAGTTCAAGTCATCCAAGGTCATTGAATTCGGCCCCAATCGAGAGCCAGTGAACGACTTCCTATTGGTGATTAATAGTAACCTAGGCTCTATCTCGCACCAATACTGGGATATAGCGACTTATTGGCTGAAAATTACAAATTTTTTCCAGCCCCTCTCATTTATTATCCCATTCTGAGTGACCCCCTTGAATTTATTAAAAAAACTTTACAGTTCCTGAAACTTAGAGTCTTCCAGGCAGCCGACGGTGAAGATTTGGTGATCCTAGTTTGCACCGTTTTTGACTGATCCACTCACAGACAGACAGACAGAATTGCGATGGCTAAGACGCAGCGCATGTAAAAACTGCCATTGGGTGACACGGCTTTTACACGTTTTGTTTCACCCTCATAGTACTCTACACAGCATTTCCTGGCCAACCTAAAAAGATGCACATTACCAGTTTGTTGTGCCGTCTGTAAGTAACTAAGTAATTACAATATTTACCGTGCACAATGTCAGCCAGTGGACAAATCTGAGACACTTGGCTGAGCGGCTAGGGGGAGCAGTAAACCTGCTGGAAGCAGGGAGTTTTAAGCAGGCAACGAAAAGTATGCAAAGGTGGAACTGCGTGTTAGAAGAAAGTGTCTGTTTGTCCACATACTATAAGTATGGTCAAGTTCAACTGTGGAATGTGGATGCAGTGAAGCTGCTGGTAGGAATACAAATATTATTTACCTCGCGATGTAATGTCGGACGAGGCAACTGTCAGCATTGATTTCACGTCGTCGTAATGGTTTGGCGAGTGCTTCACGTAATGTTACGCCTGGCTGCACGGAAATCTGCTCTCGCACATACAAGAGAAAAACTGTGTCAAACACAGTCACAGTTACGACAGCAGACTAAAGTCTTTAATAGCGGCATGGTGTAGTGGTTAGCGCAATGATCAAATGATCAACATAGATGACATATGCCAGGCCCGTTAGTCCTTGGATGAATGATTGTCTGCCGACAGGTGAACTGTCTCTGTATGCAACCAACCACCCAGGTCAATTCAGCCTTCCATCCCTCTGGGGCAGGTAAATCGAGTACTGGCCTGCTTGGCTGGGGTTGAAGTGAGCACATTCAAAATGTGTGATCTCACATGGCAGGTCACGCTCAGTAGATGAGCTGTACACACTGTTTAATGGTTAATGCCTTTCTCACTTGGCAAAGATGCACAAATAACCTGCTTGTAGTTGATACACAGTGGTATCAGAGGCCCATGTCTCCATCACGCCTTCCATCACCAGTCAAACACTATCAACTAGCTTCCAGCAGGCAGGCACAGAAAGAACATTTAATTCTGCAAATTACTACTGGCAAAATAAATCACTTCAATAATATAAACCAAGAAATAGGAGATATATCTTACTGTAAAAGTAGCACCTACAGAAATTTTTGCAGTTTCTACCTGTCCCACGAATATTTACGAATCACTACCAGCTAGGTCAAGTGAAATTTCTCACTAAATTACAAGGCTCAGTCATGGGAAACAGTTTTGAGAAAATTGATCAACAGTACACGCGCCAGGTAGCAGGCCCGCCCGCCAGAAGACTGAAGACGGCACAGAACGGAAATAGAACGCGACAGCTGTAATTCAGCTCCTGTATTTCGACGTAACACTGCGACCATTACACGCCACCAGACTGCTGAATACCATATTCCACATTCCCAGAAACACCACGACTAAGCATCAACCAATCATCGCACCAACGACAACAAGTGAGACCAAAAACTACTGAACTGTTTGACTAAGTTCTAGGTACTTTTTAACTACTGTGTAAACAACTACAAAACGCAAAAATTCACAAAAAGGGACTGCATCGGATCCATGCGCAGCAACAACCATCTGAACTATCACGACAACGATAAGACTGAAAATTGCGACAAATAAATGAGCGGTAAATTTAGTGGACTGGCCCATCCAGGGGTACTCTAACAAAAGCTGTTTACATATAACGCTCACAAAATTACGTAATAATGTTTGTTAAGAAGATTACTCAAATGTCATTTAAAAACATCAGAAAAAATGTTAAGACCTTAAGAATAACACTGCACAAAATTAGTTCATCAATCACAGTTTTGCTGAAGTGTAAGCCAATTAATTTCAGATTTCACACAGCTCGCAAAAAAATTACAACGGCACAGTCAAGAATGACATAATCTCGCTATTCGGTAATCGCCATAGTGCATCTAAACGCATATTCACTAAACAATCTATAGCATTTTGTTACACTAAACTTGGAACAATTATCTGAATATAAAATTTACGATGCTTTTCACTTCGCTAAAACGTTTAACTTAAATTCACGAAAAAGTACAGAGCATTGTTATTGTCTTCAGCTTCAAGACAATATTATGACGCATTAGAGCGCGCTACACATCATCATCATATTACACAAGGAAGAAACAGTCAGGATGGAAGATAGACGGAAGCTTCTAAAGGCCATCAGAAACAAGAAACCATAAGTTTCAGCGACAAACAGTTAAAGATGCTACTTGATGAGAAAAAAAACCTCAATAATTTTTACTGCATGAGCAGAATGTACAATCCAGTCATTTTAACTTCACAAAATTGCATTCGAGTCTGTAACAGTGTACAGGGTAGATTTGAGTAGTTTTAAGCACGGTAAAAAGATATCTTTGATCACCGTTTAAAATCATTTAGTATCAGTTAGTACTTAGTATACACTGTAAAGATTTGTAAATTATTACTGTATTAATATGTAGAAAGTTGTTTCTCAACAGTGTGCTTGTCCACCAGAGTTTTACTGACTACGCAGAAAATCCGGACCACAATCCACTACCGAGTTTGCTTTTGACTGCATGTTTTAACTGCACCGGTGATATTTATTACAGGCTGACCGCTAGACCTTCAGTCAGTAGGCCACATGTGGACCACTGGAAACAAACAAGCAATTGGTCGTGCTCGTGGTCATATAGAACACAACGGTCCATGCGGTCCACTATACGATAACGACCACCAACTACGTCATCACTGACGTAATCGCTGACGTCACGCAATGGGACAAACCAAAGCAGTCAGCTGCACCAGTGTAACGTATACACAGCGTCGTTAATTGCTGCAAGTAATAAAAGATCTTGATTTGCAAATTTTTCGTTTCACCAACGAGCAACGAATCCACAGTGCCATATAATAAAAAATAAAGCAAAATAAACAACTGGAAACTGTCGCCGTCGTCGACTCCGTTTACTGCTTTATGATCACAGAGCGAAACTTGGCGCTACAAATACGCAGGGAAGTTGTGGTATAGTGTCGCAGGAATTCGCACGTACTGCGATGTAAAAATAGGCTGTCTCGCATGTTTTATTTTATTTTCATGTCACAAATTATCGGGACGGCGCAGCCCCACAGACGGCGCCGGTGGCGTGCGCTGCGCTGGCACCGGCTGCACGGCGGCGGCCCAGCCAGCAATGACGTCATATGACGTCAAACACGAGGCCGGACGGGACGGGACGGGACGGGACGAGGGGGAGGGGGATTGGTCGCTGCGACACACGGGCACTCGGAACGGGCCACACACACTCAGTCAGTCGCCCACAGACTTCTATTCCCGGAGAGACGTACGCATGGCCCGGCGACAGACGGACGGACGGACGAACAGACAGACAAACAGTAGGGTTGCACCATTCTCAACCCGCCATGGCTTCTGTGCACTTTCATTCCATCCCATGCTGGTAGCATTCTTTCCATGAAAAAAAACCAGAAACAGTCGGTCGGTAGGCGGTACAGTTTGTGGGCACGACGGACATGAATAGTGGTAGAAATGTGGGGCGAAGTTATCGATGGTTAAACAGCATCCAGCTATAAACCTTACCCTTAACTGTGACCTTAACCGCTGACACATCGGTTACATTTGCATCACCCCTGGGAACGTTTGCGCCAATTCTGGCTTTTCAATCAATCAAGCAATCAATAAGTCAAAAAATAACCACTTACAAAAGTGACCAGTGGTGTACAACACATCTAAAAACTAAAATAAAACCTAAGGATAATGTACAAAAAGTAAAAAAACTACTCAGAGATAACAAGCTCGCTGAAACAGTAAAGTTTTAAAGTTTCGTTTGAATGACGCAGTGTCAGATAGTTCTTGAAGTGACGGTGGCAGACTGCTCCACGCAGCTAGTGCAGCGTAGGAAAACGCTCGTTGTCCAAACTTTAGTCGTGTGCGTGGTTGCTCGTAGCGGAGACTGCTGCCGGACCGAAGTCGTGTTCGTGATGTGACACTGGCTGTTTGTGTGACAATGTCAGTAAGATAAGACGGTGCTTGTGACGTGTGAATTAAATGCATCAGCAAACACAGTTTATAGGTGATGCGGTATTGCACCGAA
>Ga0209367_1001937_pt1 | contig 26594 bp, 25 predicted proteins | sample WorMetLIZISLAND2_FD_187412 | JGI IMG/M metagenome (GOLD analysis project Ga0209367, IMG submission 187412) | Marine gutless worms symbiont microbial communities from Max Planck institute for Marine Microbiology, Germany - Olavius geniculatus... ... | reverse complement strand
ACTGCATATGGCTGGTGATGCTCCACACCATGCTCTGTCACAAACTGCACCCCTCAGGCTTCCATACACACAGCATATGGCAGGTGATGCTCCGCTCCATGCTTAGTCACACACACACACACACACACTTACAGCACCCCTCCGTCTTTCATACACACACACAGCATATGGCAGGTGACGCTCGCGCCATGCTCTGTCACACACACGCACACACGCAGCACCCCTCCGTCTTCCATACACACACAACATATGGCAGGTGATGCTCCGCGCCATGCTCTGTCACACACACACACACACTCACAGCCCCCCTCCGTCTTTCATACACACACACAGCATATGGCAGGTGACGCTCGCGCCATGCTCTGTCACACACACGTACACACGCAGCACCTCTCCGTCTTCCATACACACAGCATATGGCAGGTGATGCTTCTCTCCATGCTCAGTCACGCACACACACACAGCACCCCACCGTCTTCCATGCACACACACAGCATATGACAGGTGACACTCCGCGCTATGCTCTGTCACACACACACACACAGCACCGTTCCAGGGCGATGTCCAACGCCCGGACGGCGTCGAACCTCACCGAGGCCGTCGAACCACCAAAAAAACACCAGCCGACTGACCGTGGGCGCCTGATCGTCGGGCCAGACAGCAGCGGTGGTGCGTGCTAGACCACACAGCGTGCGGCTGAACGGCATCACCATGCGGTCTGGACATCGACCACGTGCCGGCATCTGCAGTGCCAGACTGTCCAGCAAGCGTTACACTCGTCTCAACGTCTCGAAAGCGCTGCACGTACGCGGCTCCACGCCACTGGGTGCCGCACATTTCCACGCGGCGTCGTTAGGAGGCGACTAGCGATGATACCGCCGGAAACAGCGGTACTTGTAAGCGAGAACATCGAAGGCGCTGACGTCATGGTACAGAGTGACTGCGCGCATCGTGTCGACCTGTCGCAGCAGACGCACCACGTCGGCCTCTGCCAGCCAGTACTGCGTCGACACAATGCCGTCGACCTTGTCACGCAGCTCGCGTCGCCGCCGTGTGGCAGACAGACGCCACTACGACAGCTAAGACGCTCTTAGCATAGCTGTCGCGCGTAAAACCGAACTATGCTGTCAACGCATCAGCATGCAAAATGCATCCACAAATGTATAAAATGTAATGGACTTACCGATATAACAGGCAGCGTTTCCAGGTCAAACTAGGCCATCCAGGACCGCATGTTTCTGTTTACTGTTATTGATCCATCTAGCACCGAGCCTCGAACACTACGTGCCAGCCAACCAGCTATAGATTCAACTTCTAGCTCCAGCCTATAGCGCAGGTTTAATTATAGGGCTACCTATACTGCAACTAGGCCTACTTACGCGAATTTTATTTCCTTTACGCTGTGTTTTTGCCAATGCTTATACAATTTAATATTTAAGACCTATAATACATTTTTGACGCGCTACAGCTACGGTGTATAGCGCGTCTATGGCACGATTGTCGATTGTCGTCCGTCTGTATGTAACAGATGTATTGTGGCTAAACGTTAAGTCTTAAAGCAAAACTATTTTGCACGAATAATTAGCCATGCGTCGAGGCTCAATGGGAACGTAATTAGGGGAATGCAGTGCAAGGGAAACATTTTGACCGATCTTACTTAAGTAACGGTCGAGCTTTTGTCATGGTTGGCGTCTGCCCGTAACGGATGCATTGTGGCTAAATATAGCATCAATATAACTTTTACACCAATAATTAGCCATGTGCCTTAAATCTAGATGTGCATATACACACAGCATATGGCAGGTGACGCTCCGCGTCATGTTCTGTCACATACACACACACACACACACACACACAGCACCCCTCCGTCTTACATGCGCCCAGCATACGGCAGGAAACGCTCCGCACCATGCTCTATAACACACTGCACCTTCCCCCCGCCTTACATACACCCAGCATATGGCAAGTGACGCTCCGCGCCATGCCCTATCACACACACACACACACACAGCACCCCTCCGTCTCACATACGCCCAGCATATGGCAGGAGACGATCCGCACCATACTCTATGACACACAGCACCCCTTCGTTTTACATTACACCCAGCATATGGCAGGTGACGCTCTGCGCCATGCCCTATGTGTACACTGCACCCCACCGTCTTACATACACCCCGCATATGGTACGTGACGCTCCGCGCCATAACTTTTTACACCAATAATTAGCCCCGTGCCTCTGCTAAGGAGCTAGACGAGTTCTCCGGGAAAAAAGAGTGGGCGATTCACTTCCGCCAGCCAACAGGCAACACCGCGCTGACAGGCGCGCTTATAAAATATTGCGACGCCGGCAAAAAGTGAATTTCTATCGATTGCTAACGAACGTAAGGCGTAAAGGAAGACGATACGCGACGACGGTCGCCGGTCGTGACCGTACGTCCTGGCGAAGAATGATGTGTCTAGGTCTTATTGATCATCATCATCATCATCAGCAGCAGCAGCAGCCATGATGAGATATTAATTAGCTATAACCGCCATGAGCGACAGCAAACGCGTCGGCATCTGGCAGCTGATAACCGCTGATTACTGCAGCAGCAGCAGCAGCATCAGCAGTGAGGCGTTAACGAGCGCCATTACCCGGAAGCGTGAACCGATAATGAGCTATAATGAGTCGGTACCGCAGTGTACTACCCCCGTAAAAAGCGTCCCGCTTTAGTAATATTTATTTTTGTACCAAAACAAAGGCTAGCGAGGCTAGAACAAGGCAGAAAGGCAGGGGCTGAGGCTAGGCTAAGGCTAAACAAAGAGGCTTAGGCTGTAGGCTAAAACAAAGCCTAGTAGACTGAGGGGGATACTTTATAATGGGGGCCAAAGCACGTAGAAACTTTTCCCGCCAAATTCCGTTGTCCTTAATTTTTTTTTTATCTGCTACTTACGTTGTTTTGTGCTCCCGTTTATGCATGTCACCGCGGTTAGCGTACGTGCCACGCGATAAACTTGTCTCGGGCGTGTTTTACGCGCGAACTTTAGTGGACCAATTCCTGAGACAGTTTAGCTTTTGTGTTGGCTGCTTCAGTCGTACGTTTGACTCAGTAGAGTTAAGACCGCTATTTAATATAGCGTGAGAAAGCCACGTGTTTTGGCTGTATATCTAGTTGGCTGAGGAACGGTTTTCGGCACTGGAATAAAGGCTTAGTCGTCAGTGATTCTGAGTTAAGCCGTGCGTTGCCAGAAGCTGTCTGGCAAGATTCGTTGTGAATCTGCGTTTGCCGCTGAAAGCGGTGAGTTGAATTTCGTACTTTGTCTGATAATTAGATGATTGCTAGTTTTGTCGATTATTTGGTATCGTTAGTCAGACACTTAGATAGCTGCTTAGAGCTATTGTGTATATTTCGGTACAGTCTGAATCTATCCGTATGTGATAAACGGGGTTAGCCGAAAGTGTGTCAGTTTGGGATATCTTTCGATACAGATCTCGTTGTGCAGTGGTATGCTAAACTGTGTGTCGACAGTTTGACTTATTATTTTGTAATCGGTTGTGAGGCAGCTGGTCTGAGACGAGAGGAGATCGTCCGAATCATTCTGGGAGCTGATTGAGCTGGTCTAGAGCTGTGTGCTGACGCCATCGGTCCAGGAGCCGTCTGAAACGATCCGGGGATCGCGAGGATTCGATTCGGGACTGCTGCCGTCTTGCTGTTGCTGTTGGACGACGTCGCCCTCTCTCTCAGTCGCGTCGCTAATACGTGGGCGTCGACACTGTAGACTTTTGAGGAGCTGCTTCGCCGTCGGGAAGACGTCAGGTTAAACGACGTCGTCGATGCTGCTCTGTGGTGAATTTGGCGAGCTGCCGTCGCCGAGGACTTTTTCCCGGTTGCCGTCGTTGCGGGAAACTGTTTCCGTGAGTTGTTTCGCATTGTTGTACACCATGTAGTGTGTCCTTTCTTTTGTGTTTGAGTTATCGTAGCCGAGTCTTAAACTCCGAAGTGTCTATGACATTTTGTCATTGGTGCGTGCGCTTTATTTGCTTTTCATAGTTCGTGAGTGTTTAACATAGAATTTGACAGTCTTCTCCTAATTGCTAAGATAGTCGAAACTGTCGTTAGCTTAGCGTCTATCGTTGTTCAGACAGTCGTTTACTCTGCTAAGTTTGTACCGTTAATTGTAGGCACCAGCTGTTTAGGTGCTTAGCGCGATCTGTCGATGACACAGGTCATTGTGTTCGTGTGAACTCTGTCTTTAGTTGTTTCGTAATTTCTCGTTGTGCGTCTGTCCCTTCTGATTTTAAGAAAAAACCGTTATCTTTTACTGCTTGTGTGCAACTTTGAATTTATTTAGGCTATTAAGTGTTAGGCCTGGTAGTTCACCCCTAAAACAATGTACGATCTCGCTCGTCACGGGAGTAGCACGTGACACTACCTGAGTGCGGCACTGCAGCAATAACCTCGGTCATCCAGTCACTCGACACAGTCGGTTTCGGTGTGGCTGTCTCCAACCCACCCTCGGATTTCATCGGCTCGTCTTGGGGTGTCGAACGGTCACGTTCGGCCCCTTTCGGATCTCTCCTTCTTCGATCTCCAAATCGTCATCAACAGAAAACATGGCCGGGGTCTCTGGTCTGGAAGCTGTAGTCGCAATGTCACTGCCGCTCGAACTGGTCATCACAAAGTCGGCTCGCAAACATTTATAAGAATCGACCACAGAACTGACAGTCGACATCGGAGGTGCGTCGGACGTCGCCGAGCGAGGTGGTGAATTCGGAACATCGAGAGTATGTTCGTGCATCGTTAAGACATGCTAAGTTAGAGTACGAAGGTTAACGTACGTTTGAATGGAAGTACACATTAATCCAGGAGTATTAGGTCATATTGGGGTCAACTAAGGAAAAAATTAGTATCAAGCTAATTTTTTCGAAATGGTTAGCCTAAAGCACTAGGAATAGCATACCAAAACTCCCTAAGTATCCCTGCTGTGATTTCTTCAAAATTTGAATTTGAAATTTGGAACAAAATTGAAAAATAGGTCAATTTTTAAGTACGTTAAAACATATGCATATTTCATATCAAATCAAAGGTAATGAAAATTAGAATGCGAATATGATATTAATATGCCAATATAATGATCGTATTGTCAGTACGGGTCAGTACAGTAAGCTCACAGGGGTTAGATATCTTCATTCAATTCAGTGTCAGTCACTTGTACATTAATAGTGGGGTAGCTTACAGCCAGATTTGGGATGGATGTGGATGTTCTAGACAAAAGCGTCAATTTTTTCCTGGTGTTACTTATCCCATGATCTGTTCATTTTTGATAGAGCCACTTTTGCAAAAAAATGGCATGGCAGCCATCTTGAATTTAAAATTTACGTAAAAACGTATTATTAAGAATATCTTGGCTTTCAGGTCACGTAGGATCACAATTTTTATGTCTAAATTCACATTTTCCGGGTCAGTGACTGCAAATGTGCCACTTAAAATGACACCAAATGGTTTTAATCATACTAAACAGAAAAGCCCAGCTGTCGCTAGAAAAGACGCACTACAGCCTATACAGTTGCTGTTGCAGTACTGACCTTCAAGATCATCCAAGGTCTATGAGTTTTATCTTATCTGAAAGAGCTTAAGCCACTTTCTGTTAGTGATTAATAGTAACCTTGGCTCTATCTTATACCTTGAAACTTTCCATTAAAAATTGTGGCCGAACCGCTGCAGATAAAGACATGGTTACTACAGGAAGCCTATAGAAAGTTGCCGTCGCCCTAAACGATGGTACCATCGCTAACACAATCAATGAAAATGCACATCAGTTGCACATGCCATAATTTCGATTTTTTATTTCGATCTTTTGCACATTTGCTGACTTACCGTTTAGCCACAATTGGCTTACCACAAATTATCTAGTGTCAATGATTTGCTTGCTATTTCAAAGCCAATATGCGACTTTCTGTTAGTGATCAATAGCAATCTACAGTACACTGTGTCCCAAAAACATCCCCGACATTTTCAACTCTAACTTGAAAACCAATTATCACATTTTGATAATTTTTGGGAGAAATATTCCTGACACAACTTGCCATCAAGTGACTATTTAGTTTTCCACCTCACCCAATGTATGTTTCTGCACTACCTGGGGAAATCACAACCAGCGAAATATCACGTTTTTTATCCAATGCGATATGATTGCTTAATTAACATAACGCGCAAAAACACATTTTGGTCACATTTCTGACGCTATGGTTGACATTTTATTTAGCTGTCCATTTCTTAACTGCCTGTAGTAAAATTGCTAAAAGTGTTTGCCCACTATGCTAACACAGGCAAGGAGATGCTTTCTCCATTCATTGACAGCAGTATCGATAACGTTCTGCTCCAGACCAATCCAGGCTCTACCAGTCGCTTTTTGACTTCACAAACATTCCTGAACTTTATCTTGTAGACACACTAACTGTACGAAAGTTAAACCTTGTAATAGACTGGCTGTTGGGCCCACAGATTAGGATAGATGAAATTTATCGACGTTTTTCATTTATTGTAACACATATTATGCTTGGTCTGCTTTCCCCAGGTAGTGCAAAATCAGTCGTTTAATGAGGTAAAAACTAAAACACTTATTTAATAGCCAGTTGTGTCAGAAATATTAGTGCCAAAAATTAGTAAAATCTTCTAATTTTTTTCAGGTTATGATCGATAATGTCGGGGATGTTTTTTCAGGTTTTTTGTTTATTTTAACACATATTTCGCTTGATCTGCTTTCCCTAGGTAGTGCAGAAGCATAAACTGGGTGAGATGGAAAACTAAACGGTCGTTTGATGTCAAGCTGTATCAGAAATATTTATGCCAAAAAATATTAAAATCTAGTAATTGGTTTTCAAGTTACAGTCAAAAATGTCTGGGATGTTTTTTGGGACACAGTGTAGGTCCTGTTTTGCACCGTTTAGCTACAGTACATCCTGACAGACAGACGATGGACAGACGACAACCGTGCCAAAGACGCCCTATAGCATAGCTGCAGTGCGTCAATAAAAAGTGACAACAAAATTGATAAAACTAGAGATTTGGGGCAAAGCCCAACGTGAGTCTGCCCGGCGCCCTAAGTCCGACTGGAAGGAAATGGGAGGGGGTAAAATTTCCCCGGCATCAAAGTCACGTGGCCCGAACTCAAATGCACTGGCATACGCCGAACGCGCATTGTCGACTTACGGTAGATCAACATGAGCGCTTATAACTTTGTTCGTAATGGACGGAATTTTACAAAAAATTTTTTGTTCAACGCCCAACTGATCCTTCTCGTCAAAGCCGTTTAGATTATGTCGCTAGAGATATTTGCACTTAAACTCAAAAATTGTCGTAAATCGCACCGATTTTTAAACGTTTTTTGCCCTCCCAAATTTTAACGGGGGCGGTGCCCCCAAAAGTTGTACTTGCATTTACACCCTAACCTAAAGGCGCGTCAAGTTTCAAAGTGTCGTCGGGCTACACCCCCTAACTCCGAAGTTATAGGCGCTTATTTATTGCATTTTAAGCCAATTTTTGACCCCCTTTTAAAAAAGTTGTAAGAAGGGCCCCCGTCCCCGTTGGGGGGTGGGCTAGTAAGACTTGGTCATTCTCAAACGCGTGTAAAAAATTGGGGGCGCAACACCCCCTAGAGGCCGAAATGTGTTTTTTCCGAAAAATGTGCTTTGGGTGGGTAGGATTTCACATCTAAATCTCTAAGGTCACTTGACCGAACTTCACCGGACTTGTTTCGTTCAACGCGGGAGGAATCGCGATACACAATAAGACTATTCGATTTTAAATATCTTCACTTATTTTGGAGATATTCGCAGCCAAACTTCAAAGTCGTTCGAAATCGGGCTAAATTTTGCATGTTTTTGGCCCCTGAAATTTTTTTGGGTTGTGCCCTCTAAAACGTTGGACGGTATTATAAAATTCGGCCTAGTACTGATTATCATGCAAAATTTCACGCCGGTTCACCCACGCATCTCGAAGATCTCGCGCGGGAGAAATAAAAAAAATAAAAAATAAACATCTGGGCTAAAACATAAGTCCTCCCGAAAACTATCGTTTCCGGGCGGACTAATAAAGCAAAACAAATGTCCTGTACCTATACTGGCAAGACTGTAACATAAAAAATTGCAGATCTGCACACTGCTCAACTCGCACATTCGTGGACCGCTTGACCGGTGCTGGGTCGTTGCGGCCTCTAGATATCGCAATCAGCGACCATGTTTTATGCAACATCTGCAGTGAGCCTGACGTCGGTCGATGGAAAAAGCCCTTCATGAAGTGACTCTGAAGGGTTGCGCTAAATAGGCCTAATGCAAAATAAAGCACCGTGGACCAACAGTACCCAATAGCAAGTTCTATGAGGTAGCATAAGAAGGTTGACTCTCCGATAACATAAGGTGCTGATTTGAGGTAATACCGTCAGTTGCAGTTCAAGAAAGTTTGATCTTTCAGTCAGCTAAAAGTGCTGATTTAAGATCGTGCCTTGCTGGGGCTTATTGGGATCGTACAGATACCCATGGATGATTGCTTGGTTGGTGTCTGCCTTTTCTGGTCATGTGCGCTGGGTGCCTTCACTGTTCCTGTCATGCCTTGGAGTCGGATGGCGCGTTGGAGAGACTCTTGCCGTCTTGCGAGATAATGGGTTAGATTAGGATTTCCGACAGATATTAAACTTATTGCAGCTTGGGACTGGAGTATATGGCTATCTTGTCAGGCTTAGAAATTCTGTGGGGGCTTCACTTTACCCCTTTTGGCTCGGAGGCATGGTAGGGGTGGTGTGGCTGCACTGCTCATATGGCTGGTCTGCTAATAAGTTGGGTCGTCTGCTGGGTGGTTTTCTGTGGGGACTGGAAAATCTTTTGGTGAGCCCTACACTGATGGAAGTAGTCATGTGAGTGGGGGCAGTTGTGTTTTTTTGCTATTCCCACCATGACTTTCAGTACCAAGTATAATTGCTGAGAACTTTCTAGGGATGGCTGATGGGCCCACATGGCGGCCTAAGCCTACGGGGTGGCACTGGCTACACTGCCCCGCATTGAAACGATGAAACGATGGACGGTTGCTTTGCTGATGGTTGTCACTTTGCTACTGCATTTTAGTTTGACTTCAGAGAAAACTTTTTTTGTGATAGCATTTGTAACCCATTTTCCATTTTTGGCTTAATCGAACTGTGAAAATTTGTTCAAGTTCTAGAAAGGGTCACCACTCACCATCTCTGATATAGAAAGAAATCATTTTTGTACCTCCTTCTAGTTCATCTGAAAAACCCAAAGTGCTTAAAATGTCAATCAGTTCACGAGATGCATGCTTTTGATAAATGCAAACTGCAATGGCCAGCAGAATAGGTGAAATAAAAGATCGAAATTATGGCATGTGCAACTGATGTGGATCTTCGTTGATTGGTCTGTGTTGCTTTAGATTTCAAAACTTCATTCAATAACAGGGAGAGACTGTCTGAAATCATAGATAATCTACTGTTGGCACTTTCCATGGCACGATATTTGAAGCAGTTATATATCTGCATTTTAATATCATCTGAATGAATAAAGCAGACATACTACTTATACTGTCTTTATCGTTTTGTGCATCAAATTTCTTTTCTAATTTCCACAAGCTTTGTAGAACTTCATCACCCTTTTCCCTGAAGGTGGCATCATTTTATCAAGAAGGAATGGTTGTAATTATCACTTGATCACCATATTTTTTGTCGGTTTCTTTTTCAACGTTTTTTCTGAATATTCTTTTTTACATTATTTAAGAAAGACTTGTGAATATCTAACAGTTCGGATAACGAATATTGGCATTTGTCATTTTCTTTAAAATGCAGTTTTTTGCCTCTACTGGCAATAGAGTCATTGTATTAACACGTCAATATTATATTCACATTCTACCCTTTATTACCTTTGATTTGACATGCAATATGCTTATGTTTTGACGTACTTAAAAATTGACCTATTTTTCAATTTTGTTCCAAATTTCAAATTCACATTTTGAAGACAGCACAGCTGGGATTCTTGGAGAGTTTTGATATGTTATTCCTAGTGCTCCAGGCTAACTATTTTGAAAAAAAATCAGCTTGCTACTAATTTTTTCCTTAGTAAACCCTAATGCTCCTGGACTACATGGTACAATGGAAGTCAAGCATTGCTTGACTTCCATTGTACCATGTGCGCATGGTACAATGAAAGTCAAGCAATGCATTAATATGCGCCATTGCCTGATCCATATCGTCCAGTTCAGTCTGTGCGTTCGACTCGTCACGGTCTACAGAAACCTGTCGTCTGCGGTCTACGCCTTTAGGCTAATTTTTATCTCGTTTCGGCATTTTCGAAACTGACACTGAAGATATGTTATTAAAATCGAAGTATCTCTGTCAAACTCTGACTATCGAATGATGTCAAGTAGTTTCTGTCGATGTATTTAAGCTGTCTGCTAATACTGTGCCTAGGGCGTAGCTGCAGGCATGGGGCGGGGGTTGTTGCGGCTGATAGCCTCGCTTCTGGCCAATCAACGCAGCACGGGCTGTCTCGTCCTGGGAGGCAGTGCGGGTGCGGCAGCCAATAGTGCGCACGCTCCCTACGCTAGGCCCACCCACAGCGGCGTCAGGCCATGACAACTGTTGATATTGATATTTTCGTGTTTTTGCATTAAATTTCCCCTTATTTAAAGTCGACATAGAACCTCACGGCTTATGCGGCAGCAACAAGCTGTTGTATAAGCGATGTGCCAAGTCAATGGGAAGGCCGAAATTTCGAACCCCCACAGCTCCCACACTTTTCAACCGATCTTAATGAAACTTCGAAACCAAAAAAGATGCCCGGAATCCGACCCCAAGTGCAAAATTTGGCTGATGTGGGACAAAGGGAAGGGGGTTTGCGTAGAGGGCATTTTCCGTTACTTTTTGTGTTCTATCTATCTATTCTTTTTTCTATACTTGCCCACGCCTACAGGTCACACCAGAAGACCGATCACGACCGTTTATGGCTCAAAACGTGTGTTTCCGCGTAAGGTAGGGCCTTCGGGGGTTAAAAAATTTAAAATTAATACTTAACATATTTATTCAAAAATTTCCAAAAAAAATGGAGCCTATAAGAAAAATTAAACAATTCTTAAAACGGTCATAACTTTGGCTGTGTATAAGATAGTCGTAAATTTTGGTTCTAGGGTATGGTTTTCGGGGATGGCCAATCTAATGGTGTTATTTAATTTTAACCCCGGACTTTCCCTGGTTGCCATAGGTGGTTTTCGGGGATGGGCCATCAAATGCTGCCACTCGCATTTTCCCCCGATCGACTCCCGTTGCCATGGCAACGAAGTTTGAGACAAAATTGGCTATATCTCGGTCTGCGTAAAAGATATCTGCGAGATTTTAGCGTCTATTGGGGGGGGGGTTGTGGATAAGCCATTGAATGCTGCCAATTGTATTTTCCCCCGACCGACCCCGTTGTGGCAACGAAATTTTGCACAAAATTCGCTATAACTCAATCTGTGTAAGAGATATCTGCGAAACAAGATCCAAGATCTTGGAGGTAGCATAGTACTAGTAGTTGTTGTTGTTGTGTACAAATTAACTGTTTACTGACTTTTCAAACTTTAATAAAACCGCAAATATTATATATAAAAAACTGAAAGCAATTCATTTAATGTTGTATAAGCGCTGATGTAGAACGGCAAAAATCAAAAAAATATAAGAACGAACATTATGCATTAGTTTAGACATTTTTATCTGGCTACTGAGAACATATCAAATGTCTAAGCTAATACATTAGTTCGTGCTTATACTTTTCGATTTTTGCCGTTTTACATCAGCGCTTATACAACATTAAATGAATTGCTTGCAGTTGTTTTATATATAATTTTTGATAGATATGGTTTCTCTCTTGGTTTTACCTAAGAGAGGTACTTGCCATAGAAGAAAAAATAGTCCTATGTGATTCGTCCGTTTTGTTAAGCAATTTATTAGTAACCGTCTGGTCAGTCCTGAGTCGCTTTTGATTTTGACGTCCAAGTTCAAAATCAGAGTATCCGCTAGGTAAACGCGTCTTTCGCTTGGAGTATTTCCGACTCGAGTCAGCATTAGACTTGGTATCGCAAGTCATAATAGAACCTGCTACGTCAGATTGTCTAAATTCTTCAACACCTGACATATTATCACTGTCATTACAGCGTGTTTGAATCGATTTATCAACGATCATTTCGCTGATTAAAGTGGACCTTTGAGACTCGTGGTCCCGGTCACTTTCATTAAAGTGCCGATTGCTTAGCGCACTTTTCTCATTCGCAAGTTTTTGAGTGGCAGACGTCGAATCTCTGACCAAGGTCGGTTGGAAATCCTTCTTGGCTTAATCGAGACGACTGTGTCTGTCTATCCATACAGTCAAAGCTAGATGTAGCAAGGTTTTGCCTTGTGTCACTACCTCCCATAGTAGATGACCGTTGAGAACCCTGCTGTGGTTGTTCCGCGCTTGTGCTCGTCAACACGTTGTCAGAAGTCAGCCCTTCTACTTGCTCTCTTTCATAATCGGCCTGGTCCTGCTGAATGTAAGAGGCGGTTACACCAGTCAATAGTGTTTCAAGGTTTCGCCGGTCTTTATCTCTACTCTTCTTTTGAACACCAAGTGTGACTACTTTCCCTTTTTTATTTGCCGTCACATGATCAGCAATCGGGGTTGTAGTCTTCTCGCTTTTATCGAGCTCTCTTCTGACATGACCATTGCCTATGTATAAAGCTTCATCATTTACACTCTCATTAATGACATTGTTCGGAACTGGGTCAGGAGTCACAGAGTACTCAGTCATAGGACTTGAAGCAGCTCGTGACGGTGACTGTGCTTGTCCAATGGATCGTGGCAGCTCATACTGTGTTGGACTGGCCATTGACCCGGTTGTCAAAAACAAAGCTCCTCGCGACTGGTCAGTTAGCCAAGACCGTGGTGGTGTACCTAGATATTCCTTAAGCTTATCGATATGCACCACCTTTGGCTGTGACTTCGCTGAATCTTCGCAATCAACACAGAAAGAGTCTCGACGACAAAATACGGACCTTCGTATTGTCGTTGCCACTTCATTTGTTTTCCTCGCAGTTTTCTGGAGTTATAGTAAAACACCCACTGTCTAGGAACAAAGCGTTTTGGCTTTAAACCAATGTCATAGTATCGCTTGTTTCGTTCAGCACTGCGACGAAGTTGCTGTCAAACCTTAGCGTAAGCAGTGGTAGTTCGTTCACGTATTTTCTCTGTACAAAATCGTCATGGTCGTCAGCTAAATTTTCACAAGCTGCTTCGTGCATGAGGTCAACGAAAACACGGATCTCATGATGCAAGACTAGAAAATTTGGCGAATATCCTATGGTATCGTGTCTTGTCGCGCGGTAAACTGCCATAGCATAGGGTAGACGCACATCCCAATCCTTATGATGATCGGCGACAGTCTTGGCCAAGATACTGCTCATCGTTCTATAAAAGCGTTTAACCTGGTTCGTCGACGGTTTGTAAGGCGTCGTACAAAGTTTTTCGATTCCAAACAACTTGCAAACTTTAGCCATTATTAGACCGTCTACTTCTTTTCCTCGGTCATTAAGAATCAACAAAGGGCAGCCGAAGCGGGTAAAGATTTGTAGGACAAGAACCTTATCGATGGTTTCTGCTTCTTTGTTCTTAATAACGAACGCCTCAGCTCACTTGGTATAGCTGTCTATACAGGTTAGAATCCAAAGGTTTTCACGATCCGACCGTGGGTGCTGACCGGTAAAATCGATATACCATCGTTCGAACGGAGCCCCAGGCAAAACGGGCTTTAATGGTCCTTGCTTCGTCAATTTACCTCGATGGTAACTCGTATATTGTAAACATTACCGGCAAAATCGTTCTACATCAGCCTTCCATCTATTCCAATAAAATTTTCGTGCTACTTGGTCCTTAGTTTTCTGTAGTCTAAAATGTCTTGACATTATTCCACCATGACATTCATCTAACACGTTTTGCACATGCGATCGTGGCAATAATAACTGTAAGAAATCGGGCTTTCCGTTTTTGGTATTTTTCTTCCTACGATACACCAAACCGCTATGAACTTCCAGGGCTTCCCATCGCAAAAACTACTCGTTTAGTTAACTCAGTTTCAGTTTGCAACTTTTCAGCACTAGATCGCTCCTTTTTTTATTTTTATTCTGACTACATCTCCTAGCTCCGGGTCTTGTTTTTGTGCTTCGATCAACGTCTGCAATTGCGTCTCTACTTCCCTCTTTACTTGCAGCACCTCTTATAGCACGTACAGTCACTTGACAAGCACCGCTTTCCTCTTGTTCACCTTCTTCCATAATTACTTCAAGTGCCGGGGAAAATCCACAGACACTATCATCTGAAACCATCGCTTTCATCATTACTTGAGAAATCGTTTTCTTTAGTGTCCACAAAGTCATCATCACCGAGATCCGCAAAGATACAACTACAACCTTTATATTCATCGACATCGTCTTTCTGAACTGGTTTACGACTCAGTCCATTTGCATTTCCGTGTTTGGTACCAGGTCTATGCAAGACCTCATAGTCGAATTGTTCAATATACATCAGCCGTCGGGCAAGCTGTGGCATTGGCTCGGGGGTTCGTCTATGCCAAGAAAGAGCAGCATGATCTGTACGCATGGTAAAGTGTCAACCTAGCAAGTATTGGCAGAACTGTTTCAGTCCGTATACTACTGCCAAGAGTTCTTCTCGAGTTTTTTCGTACTTTCGTTCGGAAACTGAAAGAGTTCGAAAAGCATACGCGATGACTCGTTCTTCTTCCTGCTGGATCTGAGACATGACCGCTTCTAGTCCAGTGTCGGATGCGTCTGTATCCAGCAAATACATTTTTTCATTATCCGGTAAGGCTAACACAGATCCGGTCATTAATCTTTGCTTGAGTGCATCAAAGGCTTCCTGACAAGCGTCTGACCAACAGAACCCTACCCCTATCTTCATCAGATCATAAAAACTAGATGCGATGATGGAAAAGTCTTTTACAAAGCGACGGTAGTAGCCACAAAGGCCCATAAAGGCTCGCACCTTAGAGACATTTTTACACGGTGGCCAATTTTGTATAGCTGCAACAGGAATGTTAACAAGAAGTCAAGCCTCAAGGCCAAGAACAGGACCAAGGACTAAACCTTCAAGGCCAGGACCAAGGACTCAAGGCTCAAGGCCAAGGCTAGGACCAAGGACTGAAGGTTCAAGGCCAAGGCCAGGATCAAGGACTTAACCTTCAAGGACAAGGACAGGACCAAGGAACAGATCAAGGACTTATTATAACACGCACTAATTCAATACTCAATACACGAAATATCACTGTTACTTACACGTTCGTTATACTACAGTATGTCAAAACAGCAGTATATTACTGAAAAATCACACCAAAAAACTTAAATAAACGTCATGATATCAGTTTGTTTGTAAACCTATTTTTCACTCTCTGTCCTGACACTTTTCTTGTTTACTGTTTCAGTGATTATTTGTAAACTTCAAATCACCGCAATTTTTACAGTTATTAGCCCGTCCTGGTAACAAGTCAGCTGCAGCAACACATAGCAAGAAGCCAAAGATTTAAAGATGTGAGATGTTGCACTTCAGAAAGACAAGCGTTTCTAAAATAGCATTTGACATTCTTGCTCTGTTTGGACGCATCAGAAGGCCGCTCTGCAAAAACACACTTTTCACAGGTGCGGACGTCGCCGCCGAACACAGAACATTGCCGAGCAGTTGTTTGACATAAGGTAACTGTTGACATAGTGTTGATAGTGGAGTCTTCATTGGATTGAAGGTACAAGAGTTGATGCGCTGGAGATATTCGGTCAGCTGTGTATTGTAGTTTCAAGGCCAATGACAGGACCAAGGACTGTGATTTTGTCCTTAAAGACAACCCAAGACCAAGTACCAAGGCCAAGGACAACATCCCTGAGCTGCAACCTTGTCATCTTGCATGGCTATTCCTTTGGCGGACACAACGTGTTCTATGAACTCAACATCATGTTGGAAAAAAGAACACTTAAAAGGTTTCAGTTTCAGTTTGGCTGAACGCAGTCGCGCGAACACTTCATCTAGTCTAGTCAACTCTTCTTCAAAGGTACTACCAAAAACGATTACGTCATTAAGATACACTAAACAAGTTATGTACGAGAGTCCACAGAGAACATAGTCCATCAATCTCTGAAACACGCTTGGGGCACAAGTCACCCCGAAGGGCATAACCGTGAAACAATAACATCCACTTCGGGTGACAAAAACAGATTTATCTAGGTCCTCCTTTGCAACTGAAATGTTGTAGTACCCAGAACAAAGGTCAAGGGTGCTATACCACTATGAACCTGACAACGCATTTAAGCAATTATCGATCAAAGGTAGGAAATAGCTGTTCTGTTTAGTCACTAAGTTGAATCGGCAGTAATCAAGGCAAAATCTTAATGTTCCGTCTTTTTTCTTCACGAGTACTATGTTGGATGCCCACCGACTAGCTGCAGGCTTCACGATTCCATGCTTCTGCATTTCTGTTACTTCTTGGTCAATCCATTCTAGATATTGAAATGGGTGACGCCGAAACGGCTGCCGGATGGGTCGATTATTGCCAGTGTCAATATGATGTTCCACAAGGCCGGTTCGGCCAATATCATGGTCTATGACTGAAATAATAGTTCGATATTTCCGGAACAGTTCCCATACTTTCTGCTTTTAAACCTCAAATAGATCTGGAGAAAGTCTCTCCATTATCTTTTTTAGTGTATTTCTCTATAACTCACTTAGTTCTTTGGACTGTACTTCCTGATCTATTACTTCTTCTGGAACAACTTCAACCACCTGCACCTCTCCCAACTCGGTATCTTTTGCCAAAATCTGAATGCGACTCTGTGCGTTCAACAGTGCAACTTTAATGCCGTTGTTCTTCAAGGGTACTAGGCAGCGTGCGTTATACACATGCGACAAACCTAAAACCTTACCATTTTTCAAGGGACCAAACCCTTGTTCTATCTCCTGATTGTTCAGATCGCAGCCTACATGGACATTTACTTCTACCTGCTGAGAAGGTGGCAAAACTGTATTTCGCGGTACATATATATTCCGGACCTTCTGAATACTAGGTTCTCGTCTCAACTTAACACATTCGTCATTAATACGAACCCGTTTCTTTTTACAATAAAACACGCATTTATTTTGCTCTATTCAATCGATCCCTAGGATCAATTCTGTCATGTCTGAAAATACAAAAACTTTTGAATCAACGTCCTGAGTTCCAACACGCAAAGTCACATAAGCAACACCACTAAGAAGCATGTTTTCTCCATTCGCCGCTTTTACACTGGTCAACTCATGCGGAAATACTTTCCACCGCATTTTGTGAGCCAAAACGGAACTAATCACCGTGATGTCACTTCCTGTATCTAGTAAAGCTAAGACTTTGTACTTCCCAAGCTGCAAATTCACGCAGGTCCAGGATCGTTTTTTGAAAATAGGGCGAACATTTTGCGATCGTTCTGCATAAAGTGTACTCGGGGAAGGACGCAAGACTGGTTGTTATTGATTCGGATGAGGTAATGGAGGTGGATTGTTTGGACAATTCCGCGCAAAATGTCCTGGGTTTCCACACTGAAAACATCGATACTGTCTTGCTTCTGTAGCTTTTGTATTACTTTTTAACTGAGTAGATCTCCTAGCTGCTAATCTGGCTTCTAATTCGGCCATTTTTTGCTTGTTTTTTTTCTATTTTTCTCTTTGCTTCTAGCTCAGCTTTCTTACTCCGAGCAACTGCTTTCTCCGCCTCAATCACCATTCTGCAATACTTCGCTACGAGCTTCCATCGCACCACTCAAAGACGCTTTCGCCTGATTTACTTTTTTTGTCTCTTTCGAATCTCCAGGGGGTTTAACATCCAAGGACTGATTATGGCTATTCTTAGCCCAAATTTCCAGAAAGCTCCTTGGTCCGTATCTTCCGCCTCTGAGTCGAAACTAGAAGATCGGAAGTACCGCAAGCTGCTAGTTTTCTGACCAGTACTAGCTTTTTGACAGAACTTAAGACGTTCGTGATCCAGTGAATACTCGCCAACAGATGGGTTTGTGCCTGTTTTTCCCTCCCACTTACTTCTACGGTTTTGGCCGTCGGTCGTTGGCTTACGCACACTAGGTACGTAAGGGGAAAATTGCACCTTGGCGGACATAGGTTCGTCTTTAGTCGTGTATTTCTGTCGGGCTGGCAAGAGGTCTGAAACATCAGGACGCTCGTTCCCAACGTTTATTCCTTGCTTAAAACTTAGTCCCCTTCTTACTGAGGATGTTGGTTGGCGAATAGACACAAAATGCCTGTCATCATGTGGCGTATCGGTAAAGTATTTATCTTCTATTGACATTGACGCATTCTGCCGACAAAATCGTTGCAAAAACCCGACAAATTGCATTTTTGTCTTGCCTAGTAGCTATGGCAAATATTATACAACGAAACAAAATAAAGCAAAACTGCACTTTCGTGGCCACTGTTCCCTCCACGCACGCCGGCGCTTCATCGGAGCTTTGGTGCCGTAGACACCTTTAGACCATTACGGTCTGGGCCTGACCAAGCCCGCCACCTTCCTGAGGCTCCGGTCCCCCGGCCACGAAAAAGCGTGCAGTCGCATACACGAGGCGTCCCCCGTGCTGCGAGCCACTATTGTATACCGTGACCTGCTATATATGTACACTAGAGGTCAGCCTACGAAATAATGGTGTTTCATTGATTTGTCAAGTTTAAAACGTGGTCCCCTTCTTACTGAGGATGTTGGTTGGCGAATAGACACAGAATGCTTGTCATCACGTGGCGTATCGGTCAAGTGCTTATCTTCTATTGACATTGACGCATTCTGCCGACGAATCGGCAGGGGCGAATGCCGGCCATATGAAGTGATGCCACTGCGGTGAGCACTCTGCTCTCTTTTACCTTCAACACTATTTTTTCATCGGACGTACCTACGAACATCTTCCCATTTGAGGTGTGATCATAACGCATGCATTCATCTCCGGAATCTATCGGACATAGTTCATACTTAGGGGGTGTTTTAAGAGAAGGGTAACGAAGGACATCAAGGACGCCTGGATACTTGCTTCGGTCCACACCTTTCCCCATGGTTTCCCCAGACAGACCTATTTTCGTCTTGACAGAAGGGTTTCTGCTAGACGATTTGATATCTGACATGTGTTTGCGTGATTGCTCTTTACGGGATCGTTGAAAGACATTCTGTCCTTTGGCACTACTCCGTTCATTCGAAATCCACCCAAGGTATCAATACGTCGGGGCATCTCCCATCGAGCTAAGCAAATTCTATCATCAGGTTTTCTGAAGTCAGACACGGTCGCAAGACCCTTCCCTTTTGAGACGCCAGACTGGGTTTCCGTAAGAGTGTCTTCGTCTACTGTCTTTGAACTTACAACACCGCTTGGAGATATCACAATGTCTTCGTCGTCACTGAGTATATCATCCTTCACTGTCGGACAAAGGTACCTAGTTGAACAAATCTGCCTTTTCTTCGGACAACGAAAAGCATCGTCAGTAGTCGGAATTGTCCCATAAGCGGAGTCTATAGGCCAAGTTGGAAAAAACAACTCGGGTGACTGGTAAGGACGATTACCGTTGTAATCAGTACTTACCGATTGCCGATACGGCTGAGTCGCACCTACCTAAAGTAGCAGTGGATCGTATCAACCTATAGGTTGTCTAGTCACCACGCCGCTCTGTTGGTTAGTCGTCTTCTCTATTACCCTATCGAACTCCGTCTTAGAGTCCGTCCACTCGTCCGAGTCTACGTTAGAACGGTCTGCGCGTTTTGTCTGAGTATACTCCCAGTAACTGTCAGGATCGTCAGATATGGCGGACGACTTTGTTGGATTTAGTTCCAACTCTGTCTTACTTCTCTTTGGTCCTACGTCACAAGTGCTAGCATAACCTGCAGCACTTCCAACGTGTTCTTTCCGAGAAGCATTTGTCGCTTCTTCGTGGCCCCACGTTGGGCGCCACTGTGACCTACCACGACTTTGCTCGAACCTACCATGGTCTCATTTTGTCCTACGTCACTTTGCTTACTCACTTCTGTGTCTGCGGCACAGTTCAAGCCTCCACCCACTGTACCGTTTCTACCATGGTTAGCCGGGGACCTATCGGGTGTCGCATCTCGTTTCCACAGGTTAAGTGACTTCCTGGCAGAAGTCACTTGGTTACCCATGGTGGAAAGGAGCTCTTGCCGGTAAGGTGTTCGGCAAAGCTATTGTTCAATACTGAAAACTCTTATATGTCCTGTTCAAATAAGATGCTGTGCTGCGATTGTTAAACACGGGATTTTTCCTCGTAGTACTTTTTCACAGACAGCGGTCGGCCAGTATGTGGCAGTTAGAGTGTATGGACCTTGTCCGTTTGTGCTCTTAGAAATATATTTTGTTTTGTGTAAAAAAACAATTTGGTTGTTTTTAGTGTAGGTTCGTTTCAGTCACCTTATCGCGCGGTTTAGACCTATATATCCTAAGTAATGAACGATCCCCGCCACTTTTAAGGCCTACTTATGACAGACCTATCGACAGACCTTATGATAGACGACAAACCTACAAAGGTCTTACTTATGTGCACTTTTCAAGAGCTTTTTGGGGCCAACGACCAACGAAATCGACGGCGACGACCTATACGCAAGTGAAAGAGTGACCAATTTTGCGTACTTACCATGCGGGACCACCAGACTACCGTGCGGTAATTCGGTGAGAATCGAATTGGTCAATTTTTCCTTTGACAGCGTCTTTTGTACCCCTGCCGAAGCCGCGCATGCGCAAAGCGCACGTTTTTCGACCGCGGGGTCTGCAGCAAACAAGTTTCGCCTATGTTTTAGAGCTATGGACGCAGGCTACTCTTTAACTCTATTTGAGAAGGCTCTATCGAATGGTAAGGCGATATTTTTGAGGATATTATGTTGTATTTTTTATTAATTAAAAGACGCGAAATTATTATTTCTAAAGATATAGATGGGAGTTTGCGGAAAAATAGAAACATTTATATGAACCTTATCGAAACTGTTTGTTTTGGGCGAATCTTAGAGTTTTTGGTGTTGTAAACACCCATGTTTTTACGTCTAATCGCTAGAAACATATTAAAGCTCAGATTATACAAACAACATTTTTAGATAGCTAAATGTCCGGACTTTCTTCGACATCGGGCCATTTTTCTCGGAAAAATGTTGAAATAGTATTTTTATAGGCGTTTTTGGAAGTAAATCAAAAGGTCTTAACGCTGAAGATTGGATTTTCCTGACTCGGAAATTTTGGCCAAGCCGAGTTGTAGAAAACGCCACTTCCGGGATAGAAATTTGTGTCTTATTTACTTTCCGGTCAGAAGTTCGTACGAAAGTGTTATTAAAGTTACGCTACGTGGATATTTCGATATTCCAACTTAGCAATAGTGAATATTCTACGATATTTATGGTTAGTAGAGATTTTGTTACGATTTAATAGATAAAGAGTGCTAAGTGATATTACTGGGTACCGAAAATCTGTTACATATTGCATAGGGAGAGGATTTGTCTCAAACATGGAGTTGACGCGAAAAAGAGTTAAAGTTAGAGCCTTATGAGCTGGCACTATGTGTCACCCATGGGTACGACACATAACTCACAACACGGAAACACCAGATGGGAGAGACAATAAATAGCACCCACGGGGATGACAGACAAGTTCATTCCAAAGTCCTGATAAATTGTGTATCAGCCATGAGGTTGACAAAATATTATAAGTTACTATCGTACAAACGTACCCATAGGGTTGATATGTCCGCCCCATGGGTTTATTGGTGCTGTCATTCATACTCTCAGCCCCATGGGGCATACATTTATCCACCCCATGAGGTCAAACATAGCATCTGTTTGTAAATAAGTTCGTCCACCCCATGGGCCCTGACGCTGGAAGATGGTGTCAACCCCATGGGCCCTGGCAGTCAACGTGTTAAGGAAAAAAAAACATGAAAGATAAATGTTGAAACCCCCTAAGAAATCAATCCCTACCGAAACACGTCATCTAGTGCAAAGAATGCGGCGATACTCCCAAAATGTTTTCTCCAGAGCTTAGCAACATAAGTAAAAAACCCAATTGAACATTACATTTCACCCCTTTGCCCCGTTGACACCGCTGGGTCGATTTGTACCATTTTTGGCCCGTAGGGTTAGACCGCCGACGTAATCATGCAAGCCAAATTTTAAGTCAATTGATTCAGGGGTTTGAAAGCAACGGGTGCCCAAATTTTGGGATTTTCCATTGACTTTAACAATCGCCCATACAACAGTGTTACGCACTACCGTGCTACGCTGTGATGGCGCATCTGATCCAACATATCCCATACATTTAATGAATTCCGTCCATGTCCCTAATTATGTGAGATTTGTTTTTAAGAAATGCAATCAACATACATTTTTATCAACGATTTTTAACATAATTTTGACAAAAAGATATTTTCACAGTCATCATATGTCAATCACGTTTCTCCCTACTAACTGCCAGTACGGCCCTAAGCTCACATAACGTAGTATACTAGTTGCGGTTTAAATAAGCTTACATTTGACAAATCCCCAAACCATTTTGTTTTTTTCAGATGCTGACACATAATGTATTGTTTTTACGTATCTTGGTAGACTGTTAAACATTTTTTGCTATTATGCCTCCACCATCGAAGTGGTTGAAAGCATTATGTTTTTAGAGTGGTCGTGCGTGCATGCGTTTGTGATTTTCTCTCGAACAAATATTGTTAGCACAATATTTTGCGTATTTGTTGACAGAATTTAACCAAGTTTTCCCCACTAAGAAACTTTGGGACAAAAATACATTAATTGTTTAAATCAAAAGGTCACAGTTTAAGGTCAAACATGCTTCAAAATGCATTTTTGTGTTGTAACGTGTTAGCAAAGACATAACAGTCGACGAAATCGCAACCAAAATTTACTTTTATTTATGATTTGGATTTACTGTTGTTTTATTTTTATTACATATTTCGTGACGTTTTTTGATTTATGTTCAATGTCCTACAAATAGAACACTCACATTGGCAATAAATAAAAAATAACTTGAGCACTGCAACGTTAGCAGGGAGTTCGGCGAATTGTATGTTCCGAGCACAGCGCCCGGTGCGCACCTGTCAAACGGCCATAATAGGCGCACAAGTGTTGATTGAACAACGTGTGTAATGCTGTCGGATTGTTTTGATGTTTGTGAGCGAAGTTAGTGTTTGTTGTTCTTTTTTTTAAATATTTAAGTTTTGCAAATGATAGATATTATTAAACCTGTCAAATGACTATTTTAGTTGCATTAACGCATAGGAGTATTTATTTAAAGTACACGTTATTAACGTGCGAACGCGTTAATTAAATCGTAAATTGGACGATACTATTTATGTAGTAAATTGCCGCCACTCCACACCTTATCTACAAAAATAAACATGCTAGCAAAAATAAATAACGTTATTGCTGGCACACAAATCTATTTTATTAATTTGTCAACTAATATTTATTAAAGTTGTAATAAAAACCGCAACATAACCATAAAAATGTCATTTTTCTGAGCTTTAAAAAGCATTGGGTGGCGTTGATTTTCGTTTTTTAGCCCTCAACCAGACACAAGTTTTTACACTGCGAAACCACATGTACGAGACCAGTGCATCGCGCGGTGTGCCTGTGTACGTACCAGCGTTTCTGGTACTCATTGCGTCTACCCATAGAGGGATGGCCAGGCTGAGTTAATCTGAGTAGCCAGTTACATACCGAAATGGTTTATCCGTTTGCCGACTGTCACTCATTCGCCGTTGACGTTAATTAACATCGTTGATGCGACGAACGACGTTACCAATTCAGTCAAACTTTGAACATAATAATTAATCAAATATTATTTTATCTTCAAATAGCCGCTGTTTAAGTTCAATGAAATATTTAAACTACTGTTTTATAGAATTTCTTTATGTACGTTATTTTGTAAGCTTACGTTATCTTAGAGCGCTATTTTTTGATCGCGGTTGATTTTTTTTCTTTTTAGGGGTAACCGCGTTATTATTTTACAGCTTTACAGAGTGCCCAAAAGTAATTTATCGTACTTTGTTTATATGTTTGCTAGATATTGATCAATTTTTGCTATTTTTTTACCAGCAAACTTTGTAAGTAATTTGCAACTCAGCGCCTTGCAAGCCACACCTATTATGTCGCTAGTCGTTTCCTACTTTGCAAAAAACATATAATACGACAAATGGCATTAAATGATAAAGGCTTTAGATTAGTGATTACCAACTAAGGTCGGCTTGTAAGAAAGCCCCATCTATAATTACCAAAATAATTTTGTTGTTTAAAAAAAATAATATCATTACATTGTTTTCCACACTTTTAAACTGTTAAGTTTTCACATTATATAGCTGCAGTTTTATTGTCGAAAAACAGGGAATAAGTCTGACTCATGTAAAAGCGCTATAGCGATTAATGGCAAACTAGTGTAACCAACCGATGCTTTCGCTTCGTCTTTCGTACTGGGTGATTGCAAAATATTAGCTTCATGGGTACCTTCGGCCCCGAAAGATAGGCGGTTACTCATGCTGGTAATGAGTTCGTGTTAAACGAAGGGTTGCTGACAAAAGTGTCTTCGTAAAATGACCGTGAATGGCAGAGATATAGTTATTATTAAACAGTGGATTTCATTAAAACAAAGAGTGCTTCGTTAGTTTTCGTTGTTTCCTTTGGGAAGGCGAAGACTCAGCACTTTGTCAGTAGATGTGCTCTGCCCGAGCACTCGATCAAACTCATCAATTGTCATCACTGCGCTTCGCCTTTTATACTGCCAGAGCCAGCCAAAATGGCCTAGGCTGCCTATCGCGTGACTGCCACGAGCCAGTACAAGGTTTCACCACTGTCCGCAGGGGCTATAGCAAGCATCACGTAACGTATTCTCAAGGTGCTCCGACAGCAGTCTATATGTGGCTTTATACCACACTAAAAGGCGTGGTGACTTTTTTAACAAAAGATATAAATTTAAAGTATTTGCTATTTATATCAGAAAGATAAATAATTTTAGAAAAATAAACTGAGGATATTTTAGTAAGAAAAATAAGTCCAAATTTCATTTTATTTTACCGAAAATACGAAGGTATATTACAACACAAAATACACTACATTCTCCTTTACCAAATTACCGTTTTGTTTCGAAGAAAACAAAAAAAAAACAAACGAAAACTTGCAAACAAACAAAGCTGTCTTTCCTCCGAAGCAACTAAAATAAAAACGAGCTTTTCTTACGATGACAATAACTGACCTTAACTGACTTCATCCTCCCGCAAATTTAAAATTTAGGCTATTGCAATTACTCTAATTATAATACCGAAAACATCATAAGAAGTACAACAGCCAGGGGTAAAATGTCTTCGTTCGCGTGCAGGTGTCTTTGGCCAAGCCTGTACATCTTAATATCTACTGGCCAACTTTAGCTATTCGCCCTTTTATATGAAAAAATAAAAATAAAATAAAAATAACATAACTGAAAAAGTCAAAATGTTCTCGACGCGATAAATGTCTGTTTTCGTTGCAGCATACGACCGAACTTTAGCTGCATTGTTGTCTTCTCTGCTGGTCTTCGTCGACGGTATACACGCCAGGCTTCGGGAATAAGCCGCAGAACAAAACATCAAAACCCCCTAATTACGTTATCTAAATGTCGTAATTATATTGGAATGCATTTGGCTATATAATACTAACCTTGTAATGAAAATAAAATACTACTAAAATCAATAATAACAGTTTTTACGCGCGATAGCAGAATGCTTCGCGCGTCTTAGCCATCGTCCGGACGTCTGTCTGTCTGTCCGTCTGTCCGTCCGTCCGTCTGGCACACTCATGGACTATATCAAAACGGTGCTAGCTAGGGTCACGAAATCTTCACTTGGCTGCCCCAAGGTCTGTAGTTTATCGTGACAAAATTTTGTGTTACTCGGTGCAGGGCTTCTCCTCGAACGAGGGCGTCAAAGAGGGGTACTTCCCTAAATAAGACGTCATTTTGCCGTTATTGGCTCGAATAATGTAAAAACGGTTGCAGATAGGTACATACATGCTGCTTATCGTAACAAGCACTGGTGACAGGTTTTTTGGATCTGTCAACATTAATGACCTTGAACGACCTTGAACCCCTCAAAAAGAGGTTTTTAGTGAATTTTTCGCAATTTTTGGATGCTGCGCACATTTCAACACTGAATTGCGACGAAATGGCTGGAGTTAGGTTCAAGGAGGCCGGCGCAGGCGGGCGTTAAAAACAGCTACCCCCCTAAAAAGTGGTTATTTCACCCCAATTATCTCATGTAGCGTGAACACGGTTGCAGTTAGGCACAGACATGCTGCTGATCATAACAAGCACCTGTGACAGGCTTTTTAAATTTATCAACATCGATAACCTTGAATGACCTTGAACCTTTCCAAAAAAGTTTTTTAGTAAAATTTTTCCAATATTTGGATGCTGCGCACATTTCAATACTGAATTGCGACGAAATGGCTGGAGTTAGACCAAGACAACCTGCGTATGAAATTTTCAGCATTAAACGTAGATTTCAGCAG
>Ga0209367_1001936_pt1 | contig 26605 bp, 15 predicted proteins | sample WorMetLIZISLAND2_FD_187412 | JGI IMG/M metagenome (GOLD analysis project Ga0209367, IMG submission 187412) | Marine gutless worms symbiont microbial communities from Max Planck institute for Marine Microbiology, Germany - Olavius geniculatus... ... | reverse complement strand
CACAAAGTGGTCAAGCAGCCATCCATCAGTCTAGCGCAGGATAAGGAAAGTCCGCCGGCCAGGACCGACGTTCTAACCACTATGCTATGCCACCAACTGAATGCTACACCATTTGCTGTGGGATTCCGGCCATATTCGCCAATCCCGAATCCCGAAATAGGCGTCGTCCTAATCTCAAACTTGACTAATCCCGGATCCCTGGATAGAGAATCCAACCCCGGGATTGCAATCACTAGCTACACTATTTATTGTGTGCTGTGTACAATGTACTGTGTACTCACTGCTGATGGGGTTGCTGGAGATGGACAGTGAACGCTGAGACATGAATGACGCAGAACGTTGACTATCACCACTGCCACTACCAGTGGCTACTGGTCTGCCACCGGTGGTCACTGACGGCACTGTTGTGTCAATAGTTTCAGCTGATGTGAGGCAGAGATAAGATGCCGGCATGCCATGTCCACAGATCCACTTGGCCACAAACTCTGGCAAAATGCCTGCAACACACCAGGCCATAGCTAAAAGAGTTTTGGAAGGGGAGGTTTGAAAACCCTCCTAATTTCCAAAACGTCTACAGATCGCACTTCAGTAATTCATTCCCATCCTTTTGCCACTCAATTGTTGACTTCTTACTAAACAATACGGTGGTAAAAGTAAAGGTAAAGGGAGCCATACCCCAGTTGGGGCGTAGGCGGGGTGCTCATCTCCCACTCGCGGCCGTTGAGTCCGTAGGTGGATAAACCGCTCGAGTCAGTGACGCATGGCCAGTGCGACGCCAGACCTACAGTTACCTTCCCAGCCTCAGGGCATCACCGCCCTTTGACTGGTACCAAATTATACTGCTTGGTGACAGAGGCACATGTGTGTGAACAACTTGCCTAAGGTCGTTACCCGGCAGTGTCCTGGTGTGGAGTCGAACCTGCGCCCCTGAGTAACCTCAGGATTACAAGTCCGGCACGTTACCGTTAGACTACCGAGCCACACAATACGGTGGTGGTTTGTCAATTTATTTCAGTTTGTTTTGTTATCTTAGAAACAATTCTCTTAGCCTTTGTTTGGTGACTCCTTTCAGACCCTCTTCAATTCAGCCTGTGATCGTCTGCTGGGGTGCTTCACCTGAATGTAAATAAGTAAGTAAGTGAATACATTTATAAAACGCACAATGTCGGCGAGAAACTCGCTGAATCTGAGGCAATGTTGGATGAAAATGCTGGATGTTCAGACTTCCACGCATTAAAAACCTCACCCCTCAAACATAAGCAGCCTATGGGTTGGAACACATGCAATACTATGCTGCTATGCCACACGATGTCAAATTATTATACGTGAATTTGCAGCCAAGTGGGAAAGTTTCCATGAAAGTCAGTGTAGTGAAATTTCAGCTGTAACTGGCAGTGAAATCTGTTGATTCTAGCATCATATCATGTTCATATCATTTGTTATGTTGCAGCACAAAAACGCCACATTACACAACTGTGTACACAGAAACATGCAATATAAAAATGAAATAAAGAAAAAAATAAAAACAAAAGTACACTGTCAGTGCACCACTGATCCTTGCCACCATCTAAAACTCGGGACAGGATAAGATTTTCGGACAATTTTTAGACAGCCAAAAATTTGGGGTGGGCATTTGCACCCTCCCCCCTTTCCTCTCTCGTCTTGCATCAACGCCACTGGCACTAGATCATCACTCACCTTTGCCACCATCAAGAACTCTCTTGAGCGTGATGCAGAGTGTCTCGAGTTCCCAGGGCGGCTTGCTCACACTGTCAGGCGCTGGCCTCATCATTAGCAATGTCTGTACGGCCAGCAGGTCCTGCAGCTGGCGGACTAATACCGTCCAGTGCTCGTGCTCCATGACAACAGACTCCCAGTCCGACAAATCACTGCTTGGCATGACGTCACCCGACACTGTTCCGCCAGCCTGTGACAAGCCGAAAACACTAAAGGCATGCATAAATCAATGTTGTTGTGGCTATCAGGGCAACTGCCCCTCTCCCTAAATTTTAGGGTATCTGAAAATATTCTTTTGGTTAAAAAATTTAGGTCTAAAATTCAGACTTTAAGCTGAACTTCCCCATTTTGAAGAATTTTGTCCCTGTGGAACCAGTTGCCAGTCATCATGCGAGCTACCAGCACCAACACACTGGACTGCTTTAAAGGAGCATTGAAGACGTTCCTTTTATAAGTGACATTCAGCAGACAGCACCTCTGAGAAACATTCTACAGGCGGGAGGGGCTATAGAAAAGCCTATTACATTAGTATTAATGAAAAAAATATCACACTAACGACGAAGATAACCGAGAAGTGAAAACGTACAGTAGTTTGTGCTGCATTTGAGCCTGAGCGAGAGACAATACTGCGTGCAACGAGTGCCATGATGAGTGCAGATAGAATGTGATGTGACTGCATGCATGCATCACGATATGCTGTCCACCAGCTGACTGCTTCGGATTCGCTACTCACATCTACACAGAAAGGACATACAGTTCCTGCGACCACGGACCACTGTATGCAGAACTACGGAGCGACATCTGCCATATCATGAGATCACACTGAAGTGATCACTGACTGAAGCTGATCAATCTCTGTTCGAGCGAATACTAAAAATGATTTGCACATCCTTCATCAGCTCCTACCTGCGAAAACTAACTGTAGCTATAATAGGCGCTTACGAAAACACAACAGGAATTAACTAGGAAATATACCCACATCAATGACTCACTGTTCTTCACGCTAATGATTTATGATTTGCATCTTTATTTCATTGTCACAAATTCTATTTCACCATGTTATTTCGTTTTGTTGTGTCAACGGTTTATATATAAATATACGAATATCACTGCATCACTGGATCACAACAGACTCAGTGCGATCAAAGTTCAAGCAGATAGAATAGCCACCAACTCAGAATTTGTCACAAAAGCCACAACATTTAATACTCAATTTTTCCGCTTTGCAAATTACACACATAACTTCTACCATGGCTGGTTTTAGACACGTCCAGTGTCAGCTGCAAAAAAACAAAGGAAAAGAAAAGTTAAGTTGAAACAAGAAGAAGTCTATGATCAACATAAAGCTGAAAATGCAGAAAATACAGCAGAACATACCATCTGAAAAATGGAAAGTAAAAATACTACCAATCTACCAAAGAGAAAGAATCTCTCTGCAGCTGGTGTTTTCCGACAATTTCCCTACAGCCGAAAATTTGAGCTGGGCAATTGCCCCGCCGTTGACGCATCGTTGCAGGGGGGTGCCCCTACTCACCCCCCTGCAACGACAACACCAATGACAAAAATACCAGTACCTTGCATGTTGTAGAGAGACACGACAAGTGGGCGCAGCAGTTTGACATCAGCCAATGACAGCTTATCGTCAGATAATGTCAGACATAGCAACAAATGCTGGACACACACATACAATCAGGCATGTGATAGGCACAGCAGTAAACCACACACACCAACATACAGGCGTGTGGCAGACAAACCAGAAATTACTGGACAACCACGAACACTTCAATACCATACACACTTTAAAGTCTCCATAGGCAGAAATGCAAATTTGTCAGATTTTAGAAGTAAAATAAGAGTACACATAAACTTCATAAAAAAACAGAAACATTTGTTTTCTGATTCCCTGTACCACGCAGATTCCAAAAGCGAATACCAACTAGGTTTAAAAATACCCGATAAATTCCTACAATAGCACATAGTGAACCAGACTACAGGCATGTGATAGACAGAGCAGAACCACACACAAAGTGAATGGTGCAGCACACTGCCAATATCGTAATAATAACATCTACAACAGCTTGACTGAAACACAGTAATGTATTACCATTTACCAACACTTAACATCTCACTACTGATCATAGATGTAAAAAAAGTTTTTTACGCTTCTTATTCCTGCCATGTTTTTTTTACATTTTTTAAGTTTCTCAATGTTTTTTATTTTTTCTAAAAACGTTTATCAAAATTTGAAAATTCTACTGAGAACGTCGAGAAGGGCTTTCAAAGCCACATAAACGAATTAATAGGCTATAGTGGTGGTAGTTTACTTACTTAGTCTAGTGATACGTGACCTTATGACTACACGGTTGAATTGAAATTGAATAAAATTTTATCTCTTTCTTTAGTTCTAGCTGTACTGCAATTACAGCATTAGATTTTAAGCAAGAAGTCGAACAAATCAAGGCTAACGTTTTTTATCAACGTTTTTTAAAATTTTTTCTGCCACGTTTTTTACATCTATGCTACTGATCAGTACCACCTGCTGTAAATAAAAAAATAGTATATGAAACGAACGGAGTGCTATTCAGATTCACTAACCATAAGATCACGTGCTGGTGTATGCAGCTGAGTCAGATCGTGGCGCTCCATGCCACCAGAACTTAGCAGTGGCTCAAATATGAAACTTGCTGCACTCAATACAAGCATTGATTACAGTCAGACAACGATAGCATAGTGTAAGATAACTGAGATATTTTGTCAGCCCATAGCCGAGTTATTATTATGTAACAATCTGCCTAGCCATACGTGCCTCACATGTGTCAGTGCACTGTACAATGCTGACCTTAATTCTAACCCCTTTGACAACGTGAGCTGAGAATTGGCTCATCAGTTAATCTGCCTATGGAAACTTTTGTGCCAATCAGGGTTCCTCTACACCTTTCCTTTTCAAGTTAGTAACCCATGCGGCACAGAGACAGACAGATACACAGAAACAAAATGTGAAACCAATAATGCAGCCTGTTAGAACAGATAATCATGACTGATCATAATCAGGGTTATTAATATTGCAATTATTGCAATAAATATTGCAATACTGGTTGCAGGTTCAGTATTGCATGTGGTATTGCAATACTTTTAGTGCTGAAATATTGCAACACTTAAAAGCAATAGTGTTTTTATATCGAGTGCACTCCCAATCATGAGGAACCTGTTTAATTACGCAAAGAATCTTTTCATCTTTTTGTTCCATCGCGTGAAAAATACCAAACAAAAACGGAAGTTAACACAACTTGTTTATTGTGTAAATTCTGGATTGACCACATTATAGCATAATTTGTAATCAACCTAAAATTAAGAAAAAGTTGTGCACATCGGCAAAAGTCAAAATACTTTTTCCGCTAAGTATTGCTATTGCTACTGCAATATTTTTTGCCAGTATTGCTAACAACTCTGTTCATAATGTACGCATTCAAAGGGTACACTCCGCATTCGTAACACAAATCTGAATACATGCAGCTGGCAGTCTAAAATAAAATACCCTTTAACATTGTAAATTCGATCACATTTTGTAGCTTTTACTTTTTTTCTTCTATACAGCTACAAACAACCACAATCTATCAACTTAATAGAGCCTAAACTTACAGAAAAATATATAAAAAATACTAACCAAGTTTCTTTTTCTTCAGTTCTGACAACGCCGGTGTAAGGAAGGCACAAGGTTGAGACGTGGCTGGGGTTGAAGTGGGCGTGGCCTTGGTTGAAGTGGGCGTGGCTGGGGGCAGAGACTGGGCGTGGCAGTCGAAGCAGGCAAAGAAGTCAAAAACAGTCATTGACAACGGTGCATCGCAGGCAAAGCTGACTCGAGGTCGAGCAGACGACTCAACACTTGACGATGAAGAAGAAAACACTTGATGATGTTTGTCCACTACGAGCATTAACTGTTCAGCTTCAGAACCATCCACTGACAGGCTTGTCCGCAACAGCTACAATCAACCATAATCTATCAACTTAATAAAGCCTAATTTATAGAAAAATGATTAAGGGTTAAATGATATAGCACTTAACAGAAAACCCATCTCAGAGCTATGGAGTGTCAAATGCCATAAAAGGGGGTCATACAGTCTTACTCTCTCTCATTCTCAATCAGGGAGCGGGTCATTACCCCGATCTGCTCCAATAAGTCCCAGAGGCGTCAAGGATCCGTGTTAAATTTTCCTCCTGGCCAGATATCCCGCCGGGCCTAGTAGTGAGCTGGACATTGGACACTGTCCACTAAGAAAAACTAAATCCATAAACTTAAAAACCATATCATATATAATCAATACCTTGTTTTTGTCAATTATTTATTTTAAATACAATAGAAATATTACCATATATATTCAGCATTTCTAGTCATACCATTGTAACTCTATCATTAAGCTTACCAATATGATTAATATTAATAACAAGAAGAATAATATATTCTCGTCAAAAATTGTTAGTCATCTTCTACCCTATAGACATGATACAGTCTTACTTGCCACCCAACAAAGCTGAACATGGCCCACCTTAATACCAGCCAGACAGACTCGATCTACGTACTTCGGAGGAATAAAAGGCTGAGTTAACCGTGGTGTTGTTTATCAACCAAGCAATCAATCTATGATATATTCACATCTAAGAGCAAATGCTACCACAAGCTTCTCAGAATCAGTTGGACACAAAAAATGACGAATGAAAAACTATGAGAAAATCGGTCAAAAACAACAATCTGCTGCAAACAGTGATTGAAAAAAGTTACGTCTCTTTAGACATACGTCTGAAGTGACTGAAAAACTTAGCAAAAATGTAGGAAAATAATATAAAAATTTCTAGAAAGTATTGTATAATTATCATTATAATATATAAAATTATAAAGTATAATTATCATTACAATAATAGCGTAAAGCGGACTGACCGACTTGATGTCATGCTCAACAGCAATGCCAGTATTACTAGTGCAGCCAGTGCTGGTAGTGTCAGAGCTAGTGCTAGTCATGCTAGTGGTGGCGACGGCATTGTGTTGCTGCAACAGCAGTTCGTAGGCAGCAAGCAGTAGTTGGTGTGACACACAGAACTGATGCAGTGAACGACTGTCATAGTCCACAGCAGTCTCTGCTCCCTGACTGACCACTACGCAGACACACTGATACATGTAGTACTAGTGCTAGTGGTAGCAAGCAGCAGCTGATGTGATGAAAGTCTCACTCCATCCACTCTGCTACTCTATCACTACACTGTACACAAAATTATACACCATATGATATATGCACAATATCACTATTAAAACTGACACAAGTTATACCACAAGTACCTGTAAAATAATGGCCCTTACCAGGGCCATAAAAATCATAACCGTAAAAAAGTAGGTGCCAAAAGCTAGCAAGAATCTTGCAAAGAACCAGGGACCTAATTTACGAAACTTTCTAAAAATCTTCACAACATCTTCCTAAGTTCTTCCCAGGTTTTCCTAAATCACCTCAGAAGCTGTCCTAAATCTTTCACGTAAGTTATTCTTAGGTTTTTCCTAGATATTTTTGCAATGTGCATTTTCGTCCTAAGCTATTTCTATGTCAGACTTATTGGTTACCAGTATACAGACTTATGCAAAGTCTCATAAATTATGCTCCTGAAACTTAATTAAATATTTCAAATAATTACGAAACTACGTTACTGCAGTCAATCAGTCTTATAGCAATAAAAATTAGAGCAAATTATAGACAATGCAGTGGACGTTGACATACAGTGTGCCTGGAGTTGATCAACAAGAGCACTGAGAACCAGCTTGATAAATTCAACCGATATGTAATTAGTCCGAAAAAGCCGCTCGACCGCCTGACAGACAAACAGACTGAAAACCAGTCATCACATCAACACACTTGCTGACAGTTAGCAAGTTGCTAACCTACTCTGTGCTCAGATCAACTCAGCCTTCTATCCTCAGTGGGATGGAAAAACTAACATAGTAGCTTACGAGCTATGAAGTGAAAGCCTCTGCTCTCCTCCCTTTCCTTTCCTTCCCTGCTCCTCCTCCCCCTTTCCCTTCTCTTTCCTTTTCTTCCCCCCCTCTGCACCATGAAGCGGCCTCCTTTAAAACCAGTTAGGGGATTTTGGAGTGCTGTAATCTCCCACAGCAGAGTTCGGAAAGGAGCCCTGGCTGCAGTCACATTTTGCTGCATTGTATGCTTGCAAAACGCATCTGGTTGCAGCATTTCTGGTTCTTTGGCTAGCAGTGCAATAAGTGGCATAATGAAAGCCATCCAGACTCAGATAGCCATCACTATTCTGTCTGTCCGTCCATCCATCCATCACACAGGTAAATCAGTCCAAAACAGTGCAAGCTAGGATCTCCAAATCTCTACCATCGGCTGCCTGAAAGACTCTAGTTTCAGGATCTGTAAAGCTGCTCCATAAATTCAAAAGAGGTCACCCAGAGTGTAGGCGCTAAATGACAGAGGGGTAGAGAAAATTTGCGATTTCCAGCTGACACGGCATTGGCAGAGCAAGACAGGTCGCACCCTCTGGTGAGCACAAGTAAAACACTATAGATAATTAGCCACCGGTCCTCTGGTGCCCTCTGGCGACAGTAAAAGAAACATCGTTGCTAGGATGGGTGAACTTAGATTTTGTTTTAATGGGCTTTCAAACATGCGCTGCTATTGCGCGTTCCCCTTTGCGTTAGCTGGGCTTTTCTTCTTACAGAACTGTTAGAGTCCAAAATGGTGGCCTCAAGAAATTGGCAGTCTTGTTCAGCTGAACACAAAATAAATGCCTAAAGCTGGCCCTGCATGTACCGGTAGCAGGCATCAGATTACCATAAATTATACCTGCATGCGCACAGCTGGGACCTTTATGTCTAGCAGGATATTCACCACTTTCACATGTAGACTCTCTGCAGCGCACAATTACACCCAAGTGTCCCTTGTCAAGTTTATGATAGAAATAGTGAGCATGGACACTACTACCACAGTAAGATCTGGTACTGATTAAAGATTTATTTAAACCATTAACGTCCAAAAACTAACAGTTTCAGTATTTGTGCACAATGCACATGCTGTAAGCTAATTCTAATCAGTCAATCAGTCAGAGTAGCCTTAGTAACAGATCAGCTTGACATCTCTTAAAAAACCCCTTTCCTGACTACATTTCCCAGACACAACTATTATTACTACCTGTTTCTCTAGTGGACCTGGCAGGAACTTGCATTACTTATGCCACTTCTGAAACCCCCAAATGACTGATTCATTGAAAGCTCGTACAAGGCTGGTTAAACAGTAACTGCAGGTTCAGATGATGATGTTTCTTTACCAGTTTCTGTGACATGATCCTTCAACAGGAATTTCAGTTGCTTCAGCAGATGCATATCACGTGCTCGCTTGCTATGTTTGTCACTGTCAGCAAAACATTCATCACATCAGATCAGATTCAATATAACAAAAACAAGAAAAGCCCAGCTAACGCAAAAGGGAACGTGCAACAGCAGTACACCGTCGTACACTAGTAATCCAAAGACTTCATCTGTCGATCTCATCCGTATGGCTTTTGGCTACAGTTTTAAAGAAATCCCAGTAAAACAAAACCAGTCGCCAGAAGGCACCAGATGACCGGCAGCTAAATTATCTATAGTGTTTTACTTGTACTCACCAGACGGCATGACTTGTCTCGATCTGCCAACATCGTATTGGCTGGAAATCTCAAATATTCCCTACCCCTCTCTCATTTAGCGCCTTCATTCGGGGTGACCCCCTTCAAATTTATAGAAAAGCTTTACGGTTCCTGAAATTAAAGTCTTCTGGGCAGCCAACGGTGAAAATTTGGTGATCCTAGCTAAGCCATCTTGCACCACTTTTGACTGATCCACCCACATCACGAAGAGACAGACGAACGTACGGACAGACAAAATTGCGATGGCTAAGAAGCACTACAGCAGTAGCTGCTGTTGTGTGTAAAAACTATGCAGTCTTTAGCATAAACAAACGTCTACATAGTGACGTCTACATGAAAGACTTCGAGCGGCCATTTCATGTTAGATAACGTTTACTGCACTGGCTAATTCAGATTTTTTGCATGACCTGTGGAGTAAACTATGCAAAAAACAAATTATGAGTATACTAGTACATTCTCAGCAGCATGAGTCTTCGTGAGAGACTCTAGTTTCCGGCAGTGCACAGTCTGTGAAGATATTTGTGAGATTCTCCAAAAAGTAGTGACGCTGAGACTCATGGGATAAAAAAAGCAGAAAGTTGCAAGTTTTCCATAAACACTCATAGCATGCCATATCAGCCCACTTCAAGTGATGCAGCATCATCATATCAAATTGCAGGACAGAGCTGAAAATTTCAAGCAAAATTCGACAGACGGTTGCAAATTTCAGACTAAGGAGATAATCCAAAATGCTCAAAATTTCAATTTTGCCCCTAAATTTCCCCAAATGGGGTTTTCCAGCCCCAAGTTTTGCACACTTGAATAAAAATTTTTGAACCAGAAAATTTCTAACAACTCTCCAACCGTCAAAAATTTAGATGGCAAAAACAACTGCCCCTTGGCTTCGGCCATGACACCACTGTGCGTACCTGAGAGCAAGATGGAATGGGATGTCCAGTGATTTGATGGACCCATCAGGATCCAACAGGTAGACACTATTGGTCAGTGGCTGACCACCAGCAGTGGAGGCGGTAACATTGGTCAGTCCCATCAGGCCATAGACAGGACATAACAACTGACAGCATTTGCTCACATTGAAAGCAGCTACGCGCGCACCCTGTTGCGATGCCCAAACCTACACATATCATATACACTGTGTCTCAAAAAAACATCCCCAACATTTTTGACTAACTTGAAAACCAATTATCAGATTTTGATAATTTTTGGTACAGATATTTCAAACACAACTTGCCATCAAATGACCATTCAGTTTCCCACCTCACCCAACGTTTGTTTCTGCACTACCTGGGGAAAGCACAACCAGCGAAATATCACTTTTTTATCCAATGATTGCTTAATTAACATAACACAAAAAAACACATTTTCTTCACATTTTTGACACTGTGGCTGACATTTCATTCAGTTGTCCATTTTTCAACTGCCTACAGTAAAACTGCTTAAAGTGTTGGCCCACTATGCGAACACAAGCAAGGAGACGCTTTCTTCATTCACTTGACAGCAGTATCAATAATGTTCTGCTCTAGACCAATACAGGCTCTACCAGTCACTTCTGACTTTACAAACATTCCTAAACTTTATCTGGTAGACACACTGCTGCAAGACAGTCAAACCTTGTAATAGACCTGCTGTTGAGGCCCACAAATTAAAACAGATGAAATTTATTGACGTTTTTCCATTCATTTTAACATGTATTATGCCTGGTCTGCTTTCCCCAGGTAGTGCAGAAGCAGACGTTGGGTGAGGTAAAAACTAAAACACTTATTTAATAGCCAGTTGTGTCAGAAATATTTCTGCCAAATATTATTAAAATCTGCTAATCTTCGTTCAAAGTATGATCGATAATGCTGGGGATGTTTTTTCAGGTTTTCTGTTTCTTTTAACGCTTAATTGGCTTGATCTGCTTTCCCTAGGTAGTGCAGAAGCATACATTGGGTGAGGTGGGAAACTGAACGATCATTTGGTGGCAAGATGTGTCAAGAATATTTGTACCAAAAATTATTAAAATCTCATACAGGGTGAGCCAGAAAATGGCACCATTTTTGTACACCTTATTATTTCACCAAATATTAATCGATTTTCAAAATTCCTTCAATGTCATAATCAGGAGACAATTTGCAATAAAACTTTTACGACAGATCCCACTACACCTCAAGTGAGTCGATACACTACCTTGTGAAATGTCAAACCATGCACTCAAGCCGGCGATGCCACTGATCAACATCGTTCAAGCCTGGCATGTGATCCCTAAACAGCCCAGACTTAAATCCGTTCAATTATGCTGCTTGGGATGTTCTTCAACAGATGGCCTATCAATGTTGACGATTCATGACAGTAAACCAGCTAACGCAGGCAATCGTCACTGAGTGGGGCAAACTGCCGCAGCGTTTGGTTAATCGCACCATTATTCGGTGGCGTTGCCGTCTTGGATGCATGATCCAGCAACAAGGCGGAAACATTAAACATTTGATGTAAAAACTGTGAGACAAGACTTTTTATACAATAACTGAGACAACAAACACATTGTTTCTGTAGTTAATTTCTTAAAATATATTGTTGCAAAAGTCACCTTGTTTTCAATTGTTACTCTTAAGATACTGACATTCACAAAGTAGTGTATCAACACACTTGAGGAGTGGTAGGACCTATAGTGACAGTTTTATTACAAATTATCTCCTGATTCTGACAGTAAAATTTTTTTTTTTAAATTGATTAATATTTGGTAAAATTATAATGTGTACAAAAAATAGTGCCATTTTTGGCCCACCCTGTACATACATACAGAGATGTGGTCTTGGGCTTGACGTCTACATCATCTTAGACAAAATGCTGAACATGTCAGTCTTGTCTCAGTCTCGTAACTGTCTGTCAAAAGTCTTGATGTCGGCCTACACGTACCACACACAAGAATGTGGTATGGATTTCAGCATCTCAATTTCGAGACATACTAATGTTTCATCTCAATCATGTCTTGAACAAAATGCTCAATGTCTCAGTCTTCTGTTGGTCTTGAAACAATGCGTCTCAAGTCTCGTCTCAGTCCTGGCCCATGAGGTCTCGGCGTCTCATGCCAAGCCTCGAACCACTTTGTCCGGTCAAGACATTTTGTGCAGGCATGCACCGCGCACAGCTTCAGTTCTCCAATATAAGCAGTCGAGGCCTATACCCTGTGCTTCTGATCTGCTGAATTGCTTCTAATGAACTGACTGCATACACTATTTTGCCACCAGTAATTTTAATTTAGACAATTAAGCTGTACTGAACCTCAAGCAAACCACGTCGTGGAGCGTAGAAGACCAGAAACAGTGCACATCTCTGCTCCGTTGCTGCTGATGCTGCTAGATCTTCCCTCACTTCAATCCAACCAACCTGAGCATCACGGTAACCTACCACACAAAGACACAGACTAAAGATTAGAGATTGTGTATGTACAACTCTTCATGGGAAACCCATCTCAGAGCTGCGGAGCATCACCTGCCATATGGAATCACACAGTGTTGTGTTATTTTCCACCTGATGCAAACGCACCCCACCATAACCCTAGCCAGACAGGCCAATACTCAATTCGACATTGACCTGCCATTCCAAAGGTCCAGCATTCTGAAAGGCTGCCACGATCAGAAATAGGGTTAGGTTAGGGTCAGGGTTAAAATTAGAGTCAGTGTTGAAGCTGCTACACAGTTGAATAAGTACAGTTTGTTGTCATCTAAAACAAATTTTTAGTGGCCCATCAAAATGGTGAACCCTAACCTTCAACCTACCTACTCCGGAGGAATAAAAGAATGAGTTGAAATTGGTGTTGGATATGAAGAGATGGTTCACCTCTCTGCAGACAGTCACCCATCCAAATACTAACGACTTTATAGCAACCTGACGAGGAGTGAAACCCATGGCCTCTTAATCCTAAGTCCAATGTCCTACCGTTACATTACCGGGTCATGCAAGTGGTTAGTCTCAGACTGGTGGAACAGCCATACTGCTACAGAGGCTGACTAGCAGTGAGTGAAATGATATCACCTTTCCACATACGAACAGCGACACCATTGCGAGTGTCAATGAGAATGATGCGTCCAAAGCTGTCAGTCGTAGCAACAAGTCGACCATCAGGTGAAGGTACAATAGACTCTCCCGTCCGTCGCTGATCATACAGTCCAAACCTGACACAAGACAATGTGCAAATCAACTCACTGACACCATGTTCTAACATACACATTACACAGGTAAACAAGAAAAGCCCAGCTAATGCAAAGGGAAACAAACAACAGTGGTGCATGTTTGAAAGCCCAGTCGCCAGAGGGCGTCAAACGACTGGCGGCTAATTATCTATAGTATTTTACTTGTACTCACCAGACGGCATGACCTGTCTTGCTCTGCCAATGCCACATCGGCTGGAAATCGCAATTTTCCTACCCCTTCTCATTTAGCGCCCTCGTTCAGGGTGACCCCTTTCAAATTTATAGAAAAGCTTTACGGTTCCTGAAACTAGAGTCTTCCAGGCATCCGATGGTGAAGATTTAGCGATCCTAGCTTGCACCGTTTCTGACTGATCCACCCGTGTGATGGATGGACAGACGGACGGATGAATGAACAAACAGACAGAATTGCGATGGCTCAGATGCACTATAGCAGTAGCTGCTGTTGTGCATAAAACTGATTAAAGTAATTAATGAGGTAAATTTATCACATCATTCCTTCACTGAAAACAAATTTCTGCTAAGTTTCTAAAAAGCCACAGCAGAGAGCAACAATGCAGATACCAGTATACCAAATACCAGAAAAGTTAGTAACCCGATAGAGGTATGTACTCCATGTCCCATAAAGAACACATTTAACACAGCAGTGTGATGACACGAATTTGGCCAGGTGGAAAATGAATGCATCTCACACAAGCTTATTCTCTGTGCAAATTTTTGTCAATAATCATAAAATTTGGTAGAAATTTGACAAAGTTCAAACAAAAGGGATTTTGTAAATTCTGCAAGACATGATGCAGCACCTGGCAAGTAGAGTACTAAAGTTCGTCGTGGTTCAATGCACGTGTATCAATACAGGTAAGCAGTATCAGACAGGTAAATACAGTTTCACAGTTATATTGTATACCTGGCAGGTAAAGGTGTAGATGGCTCAATCTTTGGTCGTTTCTGTTCTGATGAACTCTCAGCATGACTTCGACCAACTCCCAGCCAACCACTATCAGAATCACAACAGCATCAGCTACTGTCAGCACATCATTCAAATGCCAGATGAAAAATCACTTAGTTCATGGAATTTGTCATGAATTCTAGCACTGATCATGACTTGCCGAGACTTTTCATAGTCAAAACACACAAGATAAGTTTGGCTTTAACAATACAAAACTAACAACAGCCAGAAAATGGCTCAAGCCCCTAGCCTATTCTATCGCTCCCAGAGAGTGACCATATTAGCAAACTCGTGGTGGGTTAACAAAGTAGGCAGTGCCAAAAAATACAATTTTCAGACAAAAACTGCAAATTTCAAACAGAATTCCAACACACAGCTAACTGCGAATTTCTGATAGACAAGATTATGGGTACTCAAGATTTCAATTTTGCTGCTAAATTTCCCAAAATGGGGGATTTTCAGCTTCAAATTTAGCATTTCTGGACAAGAATTTTATAATAAATAGAAGACTTTCAGACAATTTTCCAACAGAGGCAACTGCCCCCTCTGATCTTGCCATGATTGCAAGTGCTGAGAGAAAGCAAATGATAAGCAAAAATAGTTAAAATACCTCGCAGATGAAATCTGTGAGAACAGCGCAGACTTGAGTTTGCTAGCGACCGCGTGCGCTACGTCCATCAGCATTGGTTGACTGCCACCCTGCAATTGTCAAGCAGCAGAAGCAACATTTGCCACACAGTGTAGACATGCAAAAGAATGAAGCTACAGATAACAACATGGTAAACCAGCAATAAAGCAACAAAATGAATCCGACTGATAAATTGCAAACACTCAATAATGTCAGTCACAAGAAAAAATCACACACTACAAACTTGACCAAAATCCGACAACTAGTGGGCTAGATATGTCCCACAATCCCCACAAGCAACTCTCTCATTTTTAAAAGTTGCTTTACAGCCCCACGTGTTTCCCTTCCTGGAAGAAAACTCAGTAAGCCTGGACCCTGCTTAGGGAGCTTACAGTGCTCCGCCACATCCCCTAGCAGGATAAAAAGAACCTACTTCTAACAAGAGAAAAGGGGGGAGAGAAAACATTCCCCCAAACAAAAATTTACCACTACACCAATGTCTGCCAGCAATTACCAGCAATAATGAAATAGCAGTGAAAAACAGACTGACTAACAGACTGTGTGAAAGAAATCAACAAACGGTGCACTGCCTGCTGGGGGAGCTCACAGCACTCCCCCACATCCAATAACTGTACTGAAGAAGCCTACTACTAAGAAAAGAGATAAGGAAGAAAAGAAAGACGTTCCCCAAACAAAAATTTACCACTACTCAAGCGACAATTAGCAATTATTACCAATGGCATAATACCACTAAAAAGCAGACCGAAAGACAGACCGTGTAGAAGAAATCGACAAAAGGCACACTGCCGACAGTCAGATACAAACTGGACACAGTGTTTGTACTGGCGTTGAATGCCGGTGAGCCCACGTTCATTGACTTAGCATGCATCTGATCAAATGGGTTTGGTGTCACAACACCTAAAACAAATATCACACAGTATTCAGTTTAATGCACTCATTTTCTGGTCAACTGCCTTCTGACTAAATACACCAGAAATTGAACGTCAAAAACTGCAGTGTATATTTCTATCTTAGTGCTAACCCATTTCAGAGCTACATAGATGTTATATCAAAAAATGTACAAAACAACATTACTTCTAACATTCAAAGACCAAGATAATGTTCATACGAACACGGAGTCTGTCCAATGCATTTTGACAGTTTACAGTATATGTCCGTATAAATATAATCAGTGAGCTGTTTAGACCGGTAGAAAAAAACAAACAGTAGAATTTCAAATTGAACAGCAGCAATGATCCTTTCATCCTTCTCTATTATTTTAACTAAACAATAAACACTGTCAGTCACGAGACCATTCGATTCACTATAAATGGTCCATCGTCACCATGCGTTTATCTTGCACCGTTATGGAGATATGGCCCCTCAAAGATAATGGTGTCACGCCATTGACCTTTTGTGGTCACGTGACGTCATCGGTCATGTGACCATTTGACTCCCGAGGGCCGAGTTCATATGCGTGGTCCATGGTGACTATGTGTCCATCTGGCACCATTACGGAGATATAGCGCCTCAAAGATAATGGGGTCACGAATTTGACCTTTAGGGGTCACGTGACGTCATCGGTCACGTGACTATTCGACTCCCGGGGGCCGAGTTCCTATGGGTGGTCCACAGTGACCATGCGTCTATCTTGCACCGTTATGGAGATATAGCGCCTCAAATATTAAATGCACGGACCTGGACACAGAAAGAAAGACGGAAGAAGGGAAAGAAAAAGAAGGGGAGGTGAAAGGAAGGAAAAAGGAAAGTGAAAAAAAGAAAGGGAAAGGTGAAGGAGAAAAGAAATGGAAGGTAAAGGGAAGGGGAAGGGAATTGGAAAGGGAAAAGGAAAGGAAAAAAGGGGAAGGGGAAAAAGAAGAGAAAGGGGAAGAAGAAAAGGAATGGAAAGTAAAAGGAAGGGGAAGGGAAATGAAAAGAGAAAGAAAAAAAGGGGAATGGGGAAAGAAGAATGGGAAGGAAAAGGGAAAGAAAAAGAAAAAAAAAGGAAAGAAGGAAAAGGGAAAGGGATAGGAGAAGGAAAAGAGGAAGGGGAAAGGGGAAAGGAAAGGAAAAAAAAGATGGAGAAGGGGAAGAAAAAGGGGAAAGAAAAGGGAAGGTGCAAGGAAGATAGCTTAAGAAATGTAGGACGCATGGACGCACGCACGGACACACGGACACAAAAATGATTTTATACTCTGTCCAATGCTATGCATTGCATTGGACAGACAATAACACAGTAAAAACAGCAAAAATCAAAAAAAGACAATATTGCCTGCAATACCCCGCATCACACTGACTGTGTGTCCATGTGCTGCTGACTGACAGTTGCCAATGGTAAAATTTTGTGGATTGTTGAGGCAGGCAAGATATTTCGCAGTTTTCTCTCTATCACAAACAATCATTACACAGAGGAGAACAAACAAATGGAAAGAAAACGGAAGAGGAAAAAGAGCAAGATGAACAAGAGACTGCAAATGACACACCACATGGTGTGTGGTCAGTGACTTGCTGCTGCTCGGTCAGCGACCATTTCTTGTACGCCAACAGCGGTGCAGCCAGCAACTCCATACCACTTGCTGCCGCTACAGCACAACATTGCAACACAACACGACATGATATCTCAACACTGCTACAAACAACAGCTAACATGGTCCAAAAAGTCATCAAAATTAGTCCACAGAACCAGCTGTTAATGCCCTAACAACTGATCTAAAGCCTTAAAAGCCGGCTTAGCAGTTTTAGCAACTAAGACGTTTAGCTAGCAGCTGGTTAGAACACCAAGCTTAAAGGTTTTGTCCAAGACCACATCCCTGCTCCAAGCACCCGCAAACATTTCATCACTGAGCTGAATGCAGTCGAGCCATGACTTTCAAGGTGCGTACAGAGCGACTAAAATGTACCGAACTGAACTGAAATCTCAGTTAAGTTCATTTTGCAAAGTGTGCAAAGTGAGTTCGTTTCAGTTCATTTCTGGTGCTGTGAACATGCCTTTAGACTGCAGTTAATGCACTGTCTCACCTGTGCATTCAGTCACGGAGCTACAACACATGGACTCACCTCTGGCGACTTGGTTTCTGCAAGCTTTCAACGCCTGGAACAACGAAAAGCCGTCGACGGTCACCAACGACTTGCAATAGAGAATGTTCAGTTCTTCATGCTGACAAGTAAATGATAAACAACAAACCATCGTGTTACAAAATTACATCATATTACAAACAAGAAGCTCTGCTGTCACTAGAGAGAACCAACCATATTGCCTGCATCCAAAAGCCTGCAAATGTGAATGTAATTTCTTACTTACTTGTATAACTTGCAAACGTAAACTTCCAGCCACATCCGCAAAATATTACTATAAACAATTTGGATGCAATTGGTACCCCATTTTGAAAACGGGAAGTTGTAGGGAGTCTAACTTGGTACAAAACAGTAGCATCTGGGCAACTGTATTTCCTTCTTCAGACAGTTTTCCATTACATGAGACAGACACAGCACATGCCATTGTGCCATAAGCATGACTGTTATTACATCAGCCAAAAAATTGATTGGTCAAAACTAAATGCATGTCACTAAACCTCTGCTTGACCTTTTGACCTCCAAATATAACCACTTAGTCTTTGCCCCAAAATGTACTTGTGCTACTGACAAAGTTTAGAGAAAATACTTCCACCCGAAAATTATCAGAAAAACAAACCCCAAATTTCCAAAATGCACATTTTTGGCATATCTGGTAATACTGTGACCTTAAAGGGCAACTACCACGAAAAATTTTTATTGCAGAATATCTTTGGATTTCGTATTTATATTACAAATATATGCGTCAAACTTTCTAATGAAACAGTTATTATTAAAAACAACTTTGTTGATAAATCTATTTTGTGCTATAAACAGCTGCAGACTAGATTAAATTTTTAACCACACTACTTTTACACGGTACTTAGTTCCTTTCCAGTAATTAGCAGCAGACGACCGTAGTGCAAAATGCGACGTTTAATCTCATAGAAACATTAAAAACTGTTAATCATTTAACTATTAAGTGTAAAATAAGACGCAAAAACATTATATAGGTACATAACAAGCAAATAAACAAATAATAAACTAAAAAACGAAACTTTTGACTGCTTGCTGTCGCCGAATTGAACTGCAGCTGGTTCCCATTCGCCCATACGACAAAGAAGGCAAAAGTGTTCGTCACCGTACGTGCAGCCGAGAAGTAGGCATTATGAGGTAGTACATAAATATTCAAACCTCGTAGCTGGTTCCCAGTCGGTTCTGGTTAAAAATTAACTATGCGTTTTTTATCAAACATTCTGCGCTGGTACCGTGCATGTAGTCTTTGCTAGAGGTCTAATATCTAAAAATACATTAAAATCACAAAGATCAATTTTGACGGTAGTCGCCCTTTAACCCTTTGGCGTCTTGACCTAAGAATCTAATCACTTCATCCATGTCCCAGAATTCATCACTGCCATAGATTTGTCAAGCATCCATCCTTGCATGCCATAGACATTGCACAAAAATGCAAAGTGCAAAATATGAGCAAAAAAGTCAATAAACTTTGAACTCCAAAAACATACCGTTTCCGAGTCTGCTGAATGTCTGGCAGGTGCATACGTGCGACACTTTAACCTCAAAACTGGCTCATCACCAAAAATTTGGGACAACAGCAAAGCACCTGTCTACAACAATAACAACAATTATTATCCAGCAACAAAACTTACCAATAAAACTAAGAAAAACTGCACAGTGCAACAGTAATTAAACTTCACAAAAAAACTGTTGTTTCTTTCGGGTGAAAGTTAACCAATATTCACCAAATGTATAGTGCAACACAAATAAAATCTAATATTTTTGTTAAAATGCAACACAAATGATTGAAAAAACTACAGAACAACAATCAGCTAATGATGACAGCACTAAAAAGCAAGGAACAAAAGCAAATATTCAAAACTACTGTATTGCAGTGTTGCATGTACAATAGCACAGAAGCTTGTGCAAAAACAACTTAGAGCTTTGACAAGTCACCTCAAATTCAGACCAACAGACAGAAATACAGGCAAACGGACACATAGGCTCATTAACGAACGAGTTAGTGCAATAATACCATGCTATACACTAATAAAAAATTCCGTAAAAATTACCAAAAAAATCTAACACACATCCGCTACAAAAATAGCCTCCTTACTATTCATCAAGCAACTAAAAACAGACACGAGTCATAAAAGTCCAAACTTTTATGACCTAGATAGCCAAATAAGCTACCCTAACAAACATAACTACCTCAGTGTACATGCGGACATATCCAGAAGAGAATCCCACGATGACGCATGTCCAATCTGGACCTCCATGAGTGCTTCTGAAACACATCACCGCACCACACTGCTACAGCTTATTATCTCAAACGCCGTAATTAATACGTTAAACTATCAATTCAGATTGTTGCTAAACTGCATAAATGTTACACATTTACTGCAGACTTGAAGTGACACTGAAAATAACTCAATAAATCTTACATTACATTACTGAATGTAAAGTTGATAAAAAAATCAAGAGTTGGTGATATAAACCATGACGGTGTTCAAACAAGCAATCAAGATGAAATTAAAGGGTTATAAGTTTAAGATTTAGCGATATAAATGCGTATCAATTTTGCTGTATTTTTCTGCGGCAAGCTCCAACCAAAATATGAAAACTCTCAACAAATGCAATGACTCTTACCGTTTGTGTGAAGCCAGCGGCAAGCAAAGAAGACACGTTATATTCTCACTGAAATCCACAAAACATCATTCAGTACTCATTCTAAACAAAAACTGACCACAAAATATGGTTACACAAAAACATCATGCTAACAATGTTGCTATACGAAATAAGTTACAAAACTGTTGGAAAATAAATCAGTACCACTTAATTTTCTAAAATCACCACACTAGTAGCTAGTACCAAGTAACTAAGGTTACAGCAGCTTTCCTACACATTACCACCCTGAATCAGAACATTCACTCGCACAAACTATCATCAACTGTTGATTTTAAGACAAGCATGCGGAAAATCCTCTGTCACTAATTACCAAGCTGACATAGAAGTTACTAAAACAACTGACATCATCAATTCATCATTTACAGCCATAAGACACTACTTCATGACAAAGCATGCAGCAAATTCTGAAAGTTCTGAGGCACATGTTCCAAGGGACTTTTTAAAAATCTTGGGGTATCCAAACACTACACTATAGATATAAAGAAAACAAAATGGTACACAATTACCTTGCATCCTGAGCAAGACAACCTTGAAATGTGACACTATAGTTCATGCGGGCATCCTCCTCATTCTCGTGTGAATCCCACCTCTCTGTTCAACAGAAAAGTCATTGAATAATTCACTATGATTTACATTGTGGATTCACATTGTGTATTCATACTGTGGATTCGCTCACACTGTGATTCACCTTAATGACTTTTACTTTACAGCAACAAGCAAGGTCCATCGAAACTAGATGATAGTTTGATGCATCAGCTAATACCAAACCTCACTCACTAAGTTTCATTCCATCAGTTTAAAAAATCAAACCAGTTCAGCATACACTATCAGTTGATACTTTGTAGAAAGAAATCTGTAAACCTGTCCTAGAGTTAAAACCGTAAAAACGAGTACATCTGACCAGGCCTACAGCTCATGAGATGAAGCAGCACTTGAAACAAATGCTTAGATGTAACCAGGCCTACAGCTGCAGAACAAGAGTGTAGGGTAACTAGCAGTGCTAAGACGGTGTCTGCCTCGATCAAAAAAAACTCTCATTTACAGTGCACTCTATCTCAGCTCAATTCATCTCTCCGTAAATGCCAAGATCACCTCCATAAAACACACTGTGTGCATGTACACCAATGGCATCATGGAATGCTTCTTGCAAAAAATTTTTATCAAAAAATTTTCTTCAAAAATACACAATTTGGGGCTGAAGATTCATAATTAGGGAAGGGGCACTAAGCACCCATAATCTCCTCCGACAGAAACTGGTAGCTGTCTGTCAGGAAACTGAAACTTCCTACTCCCCTTTCTTAACCATGATGCTAATGATGCATGCTATAGCTACAAATTAATAACAAAAACCCTGATGCATCACAGTCTGACAGATCTAGTGTTGAGACAAAACTAAACAACTACAGTATTTAACACAGGTATCACAAGTAAACTACTGGCAATGTCAGAGCCAGATCTTTTACAGAAATACGTTGACAGAATACCGACGAGTGAAATGCACGATGCGGGTGGCATTGGCAAGGGCAATCAGGTCAGCAGCAGGAGACATGGAGATGAGGCATTCCTGCAGCCAGGACTGCAACTCAGTGTCAGCCTCTGTTTCAGTGGACTCCTCTGCTCCATCCTCCTTCCAGCCCCAGTCAAAGTCATCCCAGTCACTGACACTCTCTGCCAGACATCAAACGCACACACATTGACTAGTCAATAGTCCAAAAGAGCGTTAGTACAAATGTGATCAGGTTCCATTTTGCCATAAACAGGGACCATTATAGCCAAGGGCCACTACAACTGAAGTCCACCACAGCCAAAGATGCAATTTATTTCTACTCCTAACCCTATCACCAACACTAACCTTAACCCTATGTCTCTATCCATAATACTTGAGCTGTTCAAACCAGTGTCCCTTCAGACTAGTGAACTGTTCCCGCACACAAACCACATTGCATTGCATTAACCACACTGCATTGCATTGCATTGCACTGCACTGCAGAATGCTCATGAATGCAGTCAACAGCAGAAGGCAAATTCGCATCACCAAGTTAAAGTCAAAGTCAAATTATTTCCGCTGAAATTAAGTCAAAGTTAAAGTCAAATTATAGTACAATCACAACACTTCCCAACCAAAATGGTTAGAGTTAAGGATAAGGTTATCGGGTTAAGGTCAGAGATACGTCTAGGATCAAAAATAACATTAAGTTAGCCTTATGATTTGGATGGGAAACTTTTGCAGTTGCACCCAAATGAATATAAAAGTCATTTGAAGTCAAAGTCAAATGACTTTAACCAATCAAAAAGTAAAAGTCAAAACCAAATAATTTGAGAAAGTTAAATGTCACTGCCCATATCCACTGGGAAGACCGCCATGGCCCATGGCCAGAAACATTCTGAAGTTCTGAAGGAAAGCTTACAATGCTCCCCAAGCCCTTTAAAGGTGGTAAGGGGCTCGCTCCATCCCTAAACCCTACTCCCGCTCTTAGCCCTGTGTTGGTCTTCATAACTGAGGGCCTCTAATAGACCTCTGCATGGGCCAAAATTTCATGGCCGGGCCCAACCCAGCCCGATGTCGTTTCGGCCCGGACTGGCGCGACCCATTAACTACTTGTGATATTTCGGCCCGGCCCGATGTAATTGAAGCCTGGCCCAGCCCGTAAACAAAAACAAAAAAACGATGTCTTGCACAAATGCTGCCAATCGATAATTAAACGACAACAGTGCAAAAACTGAAATAGTTAGAATCGTCATTGTCCTATAAGCAAACAACAATAGAACTTTAGGCCTGCTTACTGGAATCTGTAAGATTAAGCCTATGCAGAGGCATGGGAGTAGGCGGCCACTGACAGACAGAGCCCACTTGTGGACCAGAGAGCGTCATTCTGCCTCCCATGCCTACCTAATGATCCCAGCTAAAGTCCAAAACTCCAGATTTTCGTTGCGCCACAATATGCAAATCTAACTAATTGTAATTTTACGAGCCTACGCAAGCCAGCCCGGTCCGGCCTAGCCTAGTTATAAGCTGCATTCATATCAGAAATCTGAGCCGTGTATAACAAGGCTAGGCCCGGCCCGGCCCGTAGAGAGCTCTAGCCTCTAACTCACTCCGGAACCAGGACCCTCATCTAACCATGACCATAAGCCTTCATCGCTATTTCACGCTTCCTGATGAAAATGGCGTCAAACATACCATCTACGAAAGCTTCTTTGAGAGAAGGAAACAAATAGCGTCTAGCAGCCTTCAGATCGTTTACATAAGCAGTCAAACACAGCTGACACGACATTATTCGTTTGTTTACATTGGTCAATGAGTATCTAACGTCTTTCAGAGATGTAAATTAGTGCTGAGCGGTATTCGAAATTTAGCGCAAAGTAAGTAGTGATTGCAATAGCGAAAGTCGATTGAATCATTTGAATGGTGCACAGCGGTTTTGTGTTTTTTGCTTTTCTGCAATAACACACTAAAATTTTCATTTATGGTAGTTTAAGATACAAACGCCAAATTAATAGTATACAATCTCGCCGTTGAGGTAAACTCAAAAGTTTTTGAAAAGGTCTTGACGAGAATGTTTTTCTGCAAACGACTTTTAAACGAATTTACTCAAGAAACGTCAACTTTATTTTGTGATAAACTGTTTTGCCGTTTAATAACTTAAACGGCTAAAATCTACGTTTGATGCTAAACATTTTTACACAGGTTGTCTTCGGCACAATTTAGACCCCAAAGAATCACTCAGATCCCTTTCTTGAGAGATTGGATGTCATCTATGCTTAACGGTACCAGTATCTGCATTCTGCGAGCGTTTACACGCTAAGCGAGTCAATAGCAGCAAAATAGCAACTTTTTAGAAAGTGTTCGCCCTCGTTCGAAGAAATTTTAGACACTCGACCTCGCTATATCGTACAGTGAAAACTCGGAGTCTCTATTCACCTAAGCTTAAATCGGTACCGGGTTGTAACAGACAAACAAGCAAACGGACGGACAGAATACACGATAACTATTACGCACTAAGCATTACGTACTGTCGTGCACTCCCTGCTGTCGTGCGTACTAATGATCAGTTTGGTTTCGAATATTCGAGTACCGCCCATCACTTCCGAGCGTAAACACTTTCACTTTCAGTTGCGTCATATCGCGCTTATTTACAAATTTGCGACGATAGTCATTTAAACAAATTTAAGTAAGTTCACGTTGTCGCCGCAAGCAGTAAATTTATGCAATTTATATATCAGGTCCGTATTGAATATTCTATTGAGTCTATTCGGTACGAATAATAGGCAGAATATCGTACTATTGACGATGCCCGCTAACATATGACAGCTGCACGGGCCGGGCGGCTTGAAAATTTCTTCTAGAAATCGGGCCAGACCGGGCCGAGTAGATACCGGGCCGGGCCTGGCCAGGCCGGTTTGCGTAAGCCCGTAAAACTACAATTAGTCAGATTTGCATATTATGGCGCCATGAAAATCTAAGCCGAGTAGAAAACTATCGTTCAATCAGCCTGACCAGCCAGATGCAAAATCTTCGAAATGATTGTGCGAGATTCAGTAAGCGATCATCTAGACCAGTGATTTTTAACCGGGGTTCCGCGGAACCCTTGGGTTCCGCGGAAAGGGTTCCGCGAGCATCTGCCAAGGGTTTCGTGACTCATCAGAAAAAAATAAAAATAGGCCTAACCTAGCGTGCGAAATTATGTCAAAACAAGCCATAGAAGTACTACGCACTGAATGATTATAGTTCCAAATTAGCGCTTCTAGCCGTCTACTTTTGCATACAGTAGTGAATATTTTTCTTGTTAACAGTGTTAGAATGTTTGCATTGAACACCAAACACTAACTTATTAGTGTCAGTGTTAAGGAATCATGCATCCATTTATTGAAAGTAGGGATGTTAAATTTTTTTTTTCAAATTCGAATTTCGACTGCTAAAATTCGGATTAAATTCGAACTTCGTTTATGTATTTGCGGAGAAGCTTAAGCAATTTGTGTTTGATGTCTGCACTGTGGGGCGAGATGAAGGTCACAGCACGCACGCCACATGCCGGGGAGCAGTCTATCAACGGTGCAATCAGCCAGGATGTCAAGCCATGTCGCGCTCTATTGCCGTCGGTTGATGTCTGCTCTGTGTCTGGACCGCCAAGATTTGTCACTTTGATAGCTTGCATCAGTAGCTTACAACACGCGCCAGGGGCGCAGTGCAAGAAGGAGAGTAACGCCGCGGTATGCAGGGAGGAGAGGGGAGAGGAGGGAAGGGGTAAGCAAACATGAGCGGGCGTCGCTTGAATTGACGGCCGGCAGAGAACAAAGAAATCGTCACACAGTGCACCGCTGAAGTAACAGCGCTCCACTTTCAAGGCTAAACCATCTGTGTCTAATTAGTGATGTTTGGATTCAAATATCGAAGGGCTGAAAACGAACACGAATTCAAACTTGAAATTCGAAGTTCGCGAATTTGAACTTCGTTTAACAACCCTAATTGAAAGATCTTCATTTCCTGAAACATTCTGCTTGAAATATATAAAAGCTTTGCCCATTAGCTCAACTGGCTGGGGGGTCAAATTGTCCGTGGACGTGAAAATGTAAAAGATTCAATCATTTTTAGGCCGTTGGCCACCGCCTCATAAAGTGTTTTTGGTTACGGGTGAAATAAAAATGCTAAATAATATTATATGATAT
>Ga0209367_1001935_pt1 | contig 26619 bp, 17 predicted proteins | sample WorMetLIZISLAND2_FD_187412 | JGI IMG/M metagenome (GOLD analysis project Ga0209367, IMG submission 187412) | Marine gutless worms symbiont microbial communities from Max Planck institute for Marine Microbiology, Germany - Olavius geniculatus... ... | reverse complement strand
AGGAAGACAGAGAAAGGCTTAGAGAAAGGTGAAGACTGTGGAGGACGATAAATATTGAAAACAGACAGTTTGCTATGAGGTAATTTGAGAGTAATAGAGCCATGTTCAAAGGAAGAAAACTGAGAGCTGTATTTCAAATGCAAAATTGATGCCTGCAGCCGATCACCCATGTGCACCGAATTGCCGAATTGGAACCTGGCGTTGGTTTCAGCGTTCGATATGGCAGCGTTACCATAGCGTGTATGGAATTGTATAGTCACCCTGGGAAATCGCTCTCTTTCCGCGGTGGAATATAGGCGATACGGTCAGCCCACCCTAGCGACAGCTGGATTTGTTGTATTAGGATACTGCGCCGATTTATATTTTGTATTTTATTTCGTTGTCATTCGGTTTATGTACATATGCTTATCATCCATTGTGCATTTCTTCTCTTTCGTTCGCGTTTTAATGTCTTAGACTGACTTACCTCTTTCGCTGTCGTATAGGCCTATTTAGCTGATGAATAAACTTTTGATGTTCGTGCGCCTTTCTGCGGCCGAAAAGAGCGCGCGCATTGTTTTGCCTGAGCCCAGAAAACAAACAGATGGAAGTACAAATAAGCGTGGACGTCGTCCGGATCTGGAGGCGTGTAGTGCATCATGGTTATTTCATGCGTCCGTTCGGCCATCGGGCGCCGTCTTTCTCTCTCGTATGTATGCTTGACCTGACGTTAATTATTGTACGCCGATGCTGTGGCCTGTCCGGTCAAACGACGTCGAATGCATGCCAACTATATCTACGCTTCCGGGCGCCCGAGAATGCGAGGACGAGGACTGAGGACTCTTCATTGAAGCTGATCTTGAAGGCATCTGTGCGATCCTTCCCTCCGTGTGATCCCCATCAATCTCCCTCTTCTTCCACTCCGTTTTCTCCCTTCCCACTTCGCCCTCCCGCCGACGATGCGATTATGGGATGATTCGTGCCGTCTCTTTAAAGGCACGTACAGAGCGACGTAACTGAACTGAACTTAATCGAACTGACACGGTTTAGTTTTTGACGAGCTAACCAATGGGCAAGCAGTAATACATTACAGTAGGCACCCTCCAGCGGCGTGGGTGACTACGCGACTACGGGCATGTACGCGTTGACCAATGACCAGTGGACTTGCCCTGTTCGTCCATTGGTTAGTACGTCAAAAACTAAACCTTGTCAGTTTAGTTACGTCGCTCTGTACGCGCCTTAAAGGTTGCTTAATATTATACTAGGATTAGGATGATTGGTGCACTGGGTGCTAGGGAGACGGGAGATCGAATGCCTGCAGCCAGCAGACGAAGCGCAATGTAATACCGCGTTTACACGATCAAGCTGGCTCGACGAGCTGGCTATATGTTAGCTGGACGAGCCGGCTCGATGTTCGCTCGATCGTGTAAACGGGGTATAAAGTAACTAGGATTGCGCAGACAGCGTTAGAACTCACTGGCGACGAGTAGGCCCCCTATCAAGCTTTGCATACAGTATTTTCTGCGTTTGCCATTATTTCCCGCAAAACAGCGGCATTAGATCGGGGCTGCGGTACTCGAATCGTTTTAACACGACATCCAGTAAGGTGCACGGTGCACGGATCGTCTCATAACCCTTCTTTTTTCTGTCTCTATAGCCTGGCCCAGCGGTTCGTTCGGCGTGTTTTACCAGCGGTTGTCGTAGATTTTATTACATCCGACGACATCCGGCGCGGACCGGCGCAACGATCTATTGGAGTTCATTTGCATAAGTGCCCACCCGTCCGGTTGTCGTTAATGTGCAAAGATCGTCGTCGGCCCACGGGTTGGCCGGCTTCGGCCCCATCCGGTCCCCGGTCGGTCGGTCCGGTCCGTCGACTAGTTCGACCCGGCGCCCGGCAATCAAGATTTGCGGCTTGGTCACGTGACGCCGACGATTGATGCCGATTGGCGGACGGACGCACGGCCATCGCGTCACGTGACGTGCCGCTTTTTGTTGGTTTATTGGTTTCCGGATTTCATGCGCCGGCGCCGCCGCGCAGCTAGTCGGGATGTACCCGGCGGCCGGGCGAGCGCGAGGGGCACTGTGGGAACGGGCACTTTGTTTGACGTAACGTAACGGATGAGATGTCGGCAGTGCAGGCGATCGTCAATAATGACGCTCCTTGCTAGGCTACTAGACGTTCTTGCCGGTGCATTTTGTCCGTAGACTTCCGTTTCAGCAGCTTTTGTCGCAGTTATCATTCCGATTTGCAGCCATTGCGCTGCACTGACTGCTAGCACGATATATGCAGAGCCGGGCAACACTGCGACTTTTTTTGCAGTTTCAAAATTTTGGTTGGAATCTCTTAACCTTGAGTTTTGACCTTTTGCATGGCCTCAGCCAGTCCTCACTGTTCAGCGTTTCTTGCGTTAGCTTATGTTGGTTACTGCTGTGTTTAGGCTGCAGCTCCGGCGCATTCTGTGCCTCAAGACCTGACAAAATCCTCCAAGAAAGCAAGTCTATACACATAACCCAATAATTCCCGAGCCTAAATTCCAACCTATTCATTCGCCAGCGAGTGATAGAATCGGTTGATCTTTCGGACGAGTTTCTGTCGTTCTAATAACGCAATTGGGCACTGAGCTGTTCTGGTTATCATTACGCCGGCAAGCGAGCACTAGGCTACTGCAATGCAGTTGGTAGTGAAGACGTCAGGCCCGTGTGAACACTGTCTGTTTGTTTGTCTCCGATGTCACCGCATGCTGTCAAACCGTCGATATAACGTATAGAAGACTGTTGATTGGCATCGTTTAGTCGCTAGCCCGTGTTTCTGCCGAACTGCGTGCACCGCTGAAATCGATGCACGGTCCGGGGCCAGTGGCGTAGATGAGAGGGGGCTGGCTTTAATTGTTTTGTTAAAAATAGATATTTTAGTGACTCATGAAAATAGTTAAAATTGTTGCCACCAGATCCCATATTTTAAAGCTATAATGGATCCAGTTGTACAGGGTGAGCCAAAAAAACTGAACCTGTTTGAGCGTTGATAACTCAGCGATGGTTAGTGGTAAAAGTCGTGTGATACGTCAAAAGTTTCAGAATGATGTGAAGAACTAAGGACAAATTTGCATAGTGAAGCATTTAAATATTTTTTGCTTAATTTGCATAAATATTCGCCACTCCCGATATTCTGCCAAATTTGACTGTAACACATGGATTTAACATGGATATTTGAACTTTTATAACTTAAGAATGTTTATTGATGGAAAAGCGAGTAATATGCCAAAAGTTTTGAAATTGTATACAGAAGAAATGTACAGCTTGCAAGTCTTAGCATTTAAATATTCTTTGCCTGATTTACACAAATTTGCCCAACCCCTGAATCATGCTAAATGTGCAGTAACACATGAATTTAACTTGATTTTCATTCAGCATACAGTGAAATATAAACAATTATTAACACATACGTTGAGTTTAGATGAAATTCGACATAGGCAGTTGCCCAGCTTTTGCATTCATAACCGTCATCAGTTCTTTTAGGCAGCTGATCGATCGCTGGAGTCAATGTGTTCAGGATCAGCTGAGCCCAGCATTCGATTAGAACACATTTTAGCTGGTCAGTTGCTGAAATTTTGTGACCATGCTATCTGTTGCAATGCCCCCACACTGAATAATTCACAGAATTTAAATCTGGACTTTTTGGCAGTAAGTTTTTGAATTCAATGAACTCGGGCACATGGGAGTGCGTGCAAATGCCTAATTTCAGGGGTAATGAAGATTTATGCAAATTAGGCAAAGAATATTTAAATGATTTGCTATGCAAGTTCGGCCCTCTTTGCCTACAATATTCTAAAACTTTTGACATATAATTCGCCTTTCTACGGGTAACCACCGCTGAGTTATCAACGCTCAAACAGGTCCGGTTTTTAATGGCCCACCCTGTATTTCGCTGTTGGAGCTCAGAGCGCTTCCACAGACCTTCTAACTGGAATTTAAGGATCCTGCTTCTAAGGGAGGGGAAGGTAGAGAAAGGGGAGAGAAAGAGGAGAAAGAGAAAAGGAGGTGTGTGGACGAAACGTGAGAAGAAAAGCGAGCACCCCAATTCACATTTTTGGTTACGTTACTCTTCGTGGCGACATTTTCTCTACACGGGCGTGATGCAGTGATTTTGCCGTAATAATAAACAACACGCGTTTCCGTGCCATGCTTGCGTGTGCAATAAGCTCCATCAGACAGGACGACGCGCTAAAGGTTAGTGCGATAGCCCGGTACCACGACTGTAGCTGGCGCACTAATAACTGATCAAACCTTCATCATTGGGTTTAACCGTCGTCAGCTTTATACCCCATTTACACGATCGAGCAAACGTCGAGCTGGCTCGTCTAGCTAACATATAGCAGCTCGTCGAGCCAGCTTGATCGTGTAAACGGGGCATAAAACACCGAACTTAGACGAGCTCTGGTGCAAGAAAGCTGTTTTTTCTTGCGTAAAAGTTATTAAAATTGCATTCATTAATTTTGGTGACTTAAAGTTTCTCATAGTGAAAAGCCAGGCCGTTTGTCCGGGATTCGGGTACACGATCGGCTGCTGCTGCTGCGGCTGCCGGATAGCAAGATGCGTCCTCATCATTCCCAATCTCCTTATCTCGTCGTATATCCGATACTCCACGGAGGGACTACACCCACCGCCCGGCAACCAGTAAAAAGACTGGGTGTGTGCGTAAATCGATATACGCTGCAGTATCGGTGCCGGACGGACGGACGTACGGACGAACAGACGATATTATCGCAATAGGCGCATCACTAAACCGATCAGCGTCAGTCGCAGAACGCTCGTGCGATAGTCTCTAAGCTGTAGTGACGTCGTTGACTGCTGTAGACCGCCCGTCTTCTGTAGTCTGCACCCCGGGCTGCTTTGCACCGAGATGGCGCTCGAACGCGGACACGTCGATCCTACTGTAGAATTTTCGTGCATGGAATGCATGGCTCAACCGTCTCCTTATATCGTGAAGTAAAGTTGTGAGAGGTATACTGCGGGGTGACACAGAGGCGGTTTTACGCCAGGAACAGGGGGGGGGGCACAGCCCACAGTTTTGCTCCAGGCCTTTCAGTTTTGAGGCCACTCACTATTTTTGGCAAAGATAACCCAAATATCTATTTTTTTGGTTTTTTCAAATTTTAGAAACGTGCGCAAATTTGTGGCTTTCATTGAATGTCTAAAAACCAAAAGTGCTTCAGCTTCAGGGAGAGCCCCCTCCTCCCCCTCCGAAGAGGGGCTTTGCCCCTGGACCTGAACCCGCTGGCGGCTCTGCCCCAGACCACCGTTATAGGCTCCGCTACCGCGCTCGCCATGGGGCCATGCCGCTCCCAGATATTGTGGGCTAGAACCGCCACTGGATGACGACAGATGGGCTATAGTGCATCGCGCGGTGTGCCTGTTTACGTCTTAGTTTTCGCCAGTACTCTCTGCGCGCATTCGTAAACGACAGTTCTGTCTATTGCTGCACCATGACAGGAAGTTAACAATGCAGTGGTCGCAACCGGAAATGTCTGAGGTGACCGCAGTGAAATTGTGGCATCGGCGTCTGTGGTTTGTTTCGGTCGGTGCTTCAATTGTGTCTCGAGGGGACTGAAGCACTAGAGGGCCATGGCTGAAGCGACCGCATGCGTCAGGTTATTGTCGGGCAATTGATCAGCGACGCGGCTTTCTTTTCGTCAGTCGATCTTCTCTTGTATACAGTACGTGAAGTGCGGCAAACGGCGTCGCAGTGGCGCCTGTACGTAGATGTAGAGGTCGGTAGCTACACGAAAAAGTACACAGGGTTTATTGTTGGTCGTCGGGATTCTTATATCAACTCGGGTTTCATAAAAAAACGATAGCCGATGGCTAAAAATATACAAACATAAAAGTAGCAACTACACATAGCTAATAGAGCATACAAAATACGAAATAGTCCACACTTAGCACTCCTTTAAGTCCGGTTCACAACCACACATATATTTCTAGATATACCAAAACAAAGCACACACCGTTATATATGTTTATATTTTTAAGTTATTGGTATTTAGGCAGGGCAAAGTGGATAAAAGACCGATATTTGTTAGTTCTGGTCCGTGGTATGGGATAGGCGGTATGTCGTCGGAGTCGAGAAATAGTATCTGAGTCTCGTCGTTGGGGAAGAAGGTCGTGTAAACAACTGTCAGCATTTGTAACTGTGCGAAAAAATTTTCTCACCAAATCACACTTTCGTACAGAAAGGGGTTCTACCCCCCAGCGTATGCACATGCAGAATCATATGGCATATCATATGCAATGGGATGGATGATTCTGAGGGCCCTCTTCTGCAAAGATTCCAATTTTTGGGACTGAGCAAAAGTTGGACCATGGTGTTCTCCTTTTTTTATCCCTTCCTTTTTGTTGTTTTCTTTTCTTTTCCTTCTTTTTCTTTCGCTTTTCTTTTCTTCCCCTCCCCGTAAAAGTAAGTTTTTTAAATAGAGCCACCAGTTGGGGGGTGCTCCAAGCTCCCCAGCTGGGTCTGGATCGAGCCGCAACGGAAATCAATTTTGGTGAATTGTAGCCCTAAAATCTGAGATCTGTTGGCACCAGTTTTATTAATTTTCCTCAGCGTTGCTCGACCACAGGTAGAGGAACTAGACATAATGAAAATAGGAGGTGTGAGAACGCAGTGACTTCGCGTTCTTCCGTTATTTTTAACTTATTTTGACCACTGCATCGCCGCTACGAATTGTCTGTGGTATGCGGGTCACTTTGAACACGATGCTCTCATGCGTCGGTTGCTGAATTTGCAACGAAATACCAAAAACTCATTGCAAAGAGCCGTAAGCAGTAAGAAAGAGCATTCATTACAAATGACTGGAAGCCAAAGCCACGCTTTTTTTACCGTCATCGAGCTTTCTTCGAGGTCGAGGACACGTGCAGCTCTCGAGAACGCCATCCCTGGATGGCGAAAAGTTTGGTTGTAACCAAGCAGCGTGTACAGAAACGTCACATTTCTATCACATTTTCGGTGGAAAATCTCTGCCAGCAGCGTGAGACTTGGGATGCGCGGGCGGGCGAGCGGTGTAGGGCCGGTGAAGCGTGGATGGAAGTCTGCGATTGTGACGTTGATGGCGAGCTATAACACGCAGGAGGGGGGAGGGAGAGATGGAGGCAGGGAGAGGGGGTGTCATGAGAGCCAGCCGGTGGTTGGTTAATAATTGATGTCTGCGGGTCAGTCGTCGCTGCAGTGGTTGGTGTCGCCTATGGACTCGTCGAGGGGCGTCGATTGCTGGCAGCACCGCTAACCTCGTCTGTCGCTCGTAAAGCCAGCGACACACGAGCCGGGCATCCGGACCGGGCGTCCTGGCCGAGCACCCGGCCGAGCACTCGGGTTTAGATACATACGAGCCGCTCTGAGCAGGCCAGGACACCCGGCTCGGGCATCCGGCTCGTGTGTCGCTAGACCCGGATGCCCGGGCACCGATCAGCGTAGAATTTTATTTCGGTTTACATACTTATGAAATTGAACAGTGCGTTTTCGAGGGAAATTTGATTTGTTTGTATAGCCTACACTTTACAAGTCGTCTAAAAATTACGTTGTCCTCCTATTCTGAGTACCCGTACTTCGTACGTACTACTAAAGCTGCTTTCTGGGAGGATCGAGAACGTGCAAAAAGTTGATAGAATTGTATCAGTCACACATTTGCCTCTGGGATATGAACATCGCAGACTACAAAAATATTGCAATAAAGAAGATATCCAAATACGAAATAGAAACGCACTTTGGACTTTTAGGTGACTTATGCGTCATTGCGTTGCGTTACTAGGTTCTGCAGTCTTTCTTGGTGTGATGCGATAGACTTCTCCTGTCGCTTCGCTGGCGGTTGGCCGAGAGCGTTCTGCAGCGGCTGTGTTGCGACGACTGCCTGTGTTGTGTCCTGTTAGCCGTGTGTCACTGGCTTAACAGTCTGTACTCGTATGTGTATAATCATACAACGCGCTGTACATAGCTGTATATCTTTATCGAAGAGCGCCCGACCATCCGACGGACGAGCGTTTATTACGCACGCGGACGCAGCGGTTCGTGCAAGAAACTGCGGTCATTGACACAACGAGTGCATTGACCGTCTGTCTGTCTGTCTGTCTGCACATCTCTGTTCATCGAGGACCACCCTGGAAGCGTATTATTACGTTTCTCAAGGAGGGTCGGGGCAATTTTTAAGATTTCAGCGGGCAGTCCTCGTTTCATGGGACGTTTTTGTCAGGCTAAAATTCACCAAATTTGTCTTCGGTTGTGGCTTTGGCCCGGATCCAGCTGGGCAGCTTACGATGCTTCCCAAGGCCTATGATCAACTGGGGAGGGAGATAGGCCTACTTCTTCCGCATTCTCCAGTCCATTCGACGCCTGTGGCGCTTCGGCCTGACCTACGTTGGAAATTTTTGGTGCGCTTTCAGGGGAAATGCAGCAGTATAAAATTTGATATGGCAATGGTTCGACGTCGGGGGATTATATATAGACGCTAGAGGGAACTGACGTACTGCCGTAATGTGTCCACGGGGAGAGGTTAGACGCCCGTACCACTACGCACCGTAGCCGTCGAATTACTGCTTTCTGAATTCCTTTTTTGTATTTGCTGTTTTATTACTAAAATAATGTTTTTGGGTGGTCAGTTACAATCCATACATCTACATCGCCCGGTTGTAGTGATACGGGTCCTCAGTCCACCAGACTGACGCGAACAACCAACGTCTGTATATCGGCGGCATGATCTAACCCTGCCGACCCGCGGCCAACGGATGCACTCGTCAGGGACAGTCCAATCGCAGAATCTATCTTTCGTCATGTAGCCTACAGACGGCAGGGTCCGGTTGCTGCTGCAGCTTTTGCGTTTATTTGACCGCGAGTGCAGCAGTGGGGGAGTAATTCGAGCGAAAAGCACACGCGTTCCATACGCGTATACAATATTCTATCACGAACTTCAACGTAATAGGTCTACTATTGGCTGGTGTCACGCTAATTGTTTAAAAAAACGAACAATCATATACACAATTCTAAAAGAATCAGTTCATAACGCGAAGCTTTAAGTAAGTCGCGATTCGAGAAAGTGATTGAGGAAAACGGGGAGACGTAGGATGATTATTTGAAGCTTAATTCAGTCGTCGCGACAGTCATTTACAGCGTGTTTAGTTTAATTTTTGCCCTTGAGTATGCTGAAGGTATAAAATTAAGACAAAATAATATCGTAGTGTTCTTTTCTCTCCACGGCACTGTTTGCGATGCCCTGAAGTGGCGGTCTGTTTGGTTGGTCCGGATCACGTTTCGTTGACCGCCGGTATGTCGTCGATTGCTGACCTCTGTCAGATAAATCTGCACCGGTTTGTTGCCTGCATAATGTTGTGACGCTGTGCCAGCCACAGTCAATGCAGGACTGTCCGAGTGGATCGCCTGAAAATGCAGGACCTGACAATGACGGAGCAAACTGCAGTGTTGCTGCATTGTTGGACAAGTTGTAACCAAGACTGCAGTCTCCTTCACTGAGCACTTGTAAAAATTTTGTATTCGTATGCCTATTCATTCAATAAGCATTTAAGTTTAATAAACTTATATATTAACATTTGTGTGCAGAGCAGGATGAGGAAGGAGGAGGTCCGTCGTTGTCAGGTCCTGCATTTTCAGCAACCTTCGTCCGAGTCACGTCAAGGACTCACAGACTGCTGCAGTGATAATGCAGCCGCCCCGGTCACTGAAGGTTCTTGCAGCGGCCCGATTCATAAAACATCTTAAGATAGGCCTATATCTTAAGATGAAATCTTACGATAGTGTCCATGAATCAGGCCCCTGATGATGACTGTCCTCAGACGATGAAGACAAGTATATAGAACATTAGCTGCAATCGCTGACCCTGCACTGACCCTGTGACCCCATGAACCCGTGACCTTGTTGACGACACCTTATCATCGCACGTTAATTATGTCAGTATCCAGATGGATTGATCCTACGATAAAATGTTGCGACGTCCGTCAAAATTCTGTTCACATTATTGCATCGGTAATATTGCAATATGCGGTCGGTCCAAAAGTTGGCCGTGATGTTTTGACTCGCAGTAATTTTCAGCTATATATACGGGGACATTTTATAACTGTCGGTTGCAGTATTACGAAATTAGACTTAGCACCAACTATTTATGGTTTTGACGGGGCATATACATATTTATTCAAGTTGTTCGCAAAACACGACACATCTCAAGAAGGCATGTTTTAAGACAGAATCTTGCAATTTTCTGACAAATTCTACGATCATCATCTAATACAAATGCTGCAAATTCACTTAAAACGTGTCGTAAGATGATTGTGTATGGACATATTTAGTTTTATTACGATGGTCTTAAGAAGTCACATGTTATGAAGTTAAGACAAATCTTATGACAACGTCTGTGGATCGCAAGGCAAGGCAGTGCAACAGTCGGCAGTCCGGCGGTTGGTCTCAGGCCGGGGCCCGAGGTTGATTTGTATTTCTTCGTCATGCAGACTCAGCTTCCTAACCCTCAGCAAGTTGATTTGTATTCAGTGCAGTGCCGGTGCGCCGTCCGTCGTCTGGTCTCGATGGAATGGCGTCTCGTCGCTCCCACTTGCCCGTGCCGTTTTCACTCCAGACACTGGTCTGGCCCGCCGGCCGGCCTGTCCCGGCGTGCCCCGCGCGTCCCGTCTCGTCGTCTTCTACATTGCAAATGGATTCAGTCGCCGGTCGCTGGTCGTGTATATACGAGGACGGACGGTGGGGTTGGTGTCCGCCTGTCGTTGACACTGGTCGTCAGTCGTAGGCTCTATACCATGGCATAGGCGAGCCAGGCCGACCGACCTACCAGCGGACAGACACCTCCGTCTCTGGTCAGTCGCCTGTAGTCATAGGCGTCCATCTCCATCCACGGTTGGGGAGGACATGAATGGAAAATTCTCCCTTCCCTTGCCCACCCTTCTCTCTTCTCTTGCTTTCCCTTTTTCTTCCTATTTCCTTTTTTCTTCTTTCTTCCCCATCCTTCTGCTTTTCCCTCCCCTTTCCAGCCTTTCTCTTTCTCCCTTTAGAATTAGGTCCCCTATGACTACTTTGCCCCTGAAATCCAGCTAGAGGTCTCTACCAGTGTTGTCCGAGGCCGAGTGGAATCCCAGCCGAAATCTAACTTGGTGCATTTTGGGCATTAAATATGGCATCTGGTGGCAACCGTTTTTCTGTAATTTTTCTGTTGAGAGTCGACTGGCGACAAAAATGTTGCATGGACTGATGAAAAGTTCTTCGTGTAAGTACTTCTACAATGCTCGTCCCAATATTTGGAGAGGGACATTCGTGATAGTGTCTCCACAGTCTAAATATTGGGGGACGTGTGGGGAAGTGTCCCCTGTCCCATGGGGATCGTCGCCCGATCCTGTAGCTATCTAGACGTTGGTTGAGGCGTAGGTCGCTGTGCGGCAGTACCGTCGTCAGTTTGTCGACACGTCCATCCGTCCATCCGTGTGTCGTGCATGCACGGACTTGCACGGACGGACGGATTATAGCATAAGCCGATCGTCGCAGGATTACGTCGTGTCCTTGCTACTGCGCGCCTATCTATCTGCACTGCTCTGCAGCTGCCACTCTGCGGGCCGTGCCACCGGATGTCGTTTGCGCATCTCAGGCGGTGGGTGAGTGGGTGGCGGATGTTGACGGCGCCGGAAGTGGATATCGTCCGACGACTCGCAGTGCATGCTGGATGGTCGGATTATCGTAATGATCATTATCATCCTATACTCGTCGTCATTAATGCGAGCTGAGCACGCTGTGTAATGTAATGCAGCGCACATCGTTTTGATTATTAGCGCCGACTAATAACTCAAAGTGTCCGTCAACTAAAGCGGTTATATCCTAAGATCTTTATTGTCACTGCTGCAGGGTTGATAAAAATCATGATTTTTTACAAATAAAAATCGAAAGCATCGATTTTTTTGATTTAAATCAAATTTTTTGATTTAAATCAATTGTTTTTGATTGTTTTTGATTTTTTTTTTGGATTTCTACATTATTCTATGCTATCTGTGATAACCAGTGTGTTACCTTTATCTGCTAGTTTGTGGATGACAGTAATTGGCCTTGACTAGAGTTTTTTTCTTTTTTTAAAAAATTACATGTGTTATTTTTGTAGCAGTCTGGCAAAGAACTATTTACTATTACCGCTGCAGTGTTAAGGCGAGTTCAGAGCGACATAAATGAAATGAAACGGACTGAACTAAAATCCGTTGCTTAGTGCATTTCATTCCTGTTGCTTTGAACGCGCCTTTAAAGTCTAACTGCTGTAAGAAAATTATTGTTAGTTAATCCTGGAAATCGCTGCCAGATGAACTCAAAGATCCGGCGGGTGATGCTGACAGTTTCAAACAGGTTTTAAACAATCTTGTTTGGTTTATACTAGTGTGACTACTCCACTGGCGGTGGATTTTTACGTTACTTACTTAATCCATCATGCCACTTTAGATAAGTAATCAGTGTTTGAGCATTCATCTTTCGGTCAATTAATTAGAGTTCTTTTAATAGAAGAGCTACTTCAAGGCTGAACAGTTATCTACTGTTCAGCCTTGAAGTAGCTCTTCTACTGAAGGTTTAGATGACGATGTCCGGGTATACAGCTTTCAGAAGAGCCATTATCCACCGCTTATTGTAGCTGAATATCCTTGTTTGTTTCTATGCGATCAGTTAGTGCTATTAGCGTTGTTATGACACGGGATGACACGGGGCATCTTGTTAGTTAATTTATTTACGTGCCTTTGATTAAGAAACTCACTGGCTCGCTCATTAACAGCTGGCATCCGTGCATTTGCCGGTTAGTCGTCGTTGTTTATATCTCTGGCGTGATTGCTACTAGCCTAGCATCGGTCGGAGTGCGTATCGCCGAGTCATCGCGTATGTCGACCGTAATGAAATGTTCCCCCGTCCATCCGTCAGTGAGTCTGGCGCATGGATAGATCCATGTCGTTTGGGACGGGGGTAGCACATTCCCCCCTCGGATATATCCCCGCCTGGACGTACCATAACTTGGTGGTGTAAAGCCTTGTTCAGAGCGACAAACTCAACTCAACTCAACTGACCCGGTTTTCCATTCCAGTGCGTGAAATTTCGTAATGAAATGAGTGATGGTTACTAAACCGAAAACATAATGCCAGCACGGCGTTTGCATTCGGAACTGGTAATTAAGGCTTTGCGCGTAATTTAACGGGATATGAGTAGTCTATCTTGTTCTTAATGTTGCGTGTGAAAAGTTTTTCTTTGGCATGTCCTCCGTGTGTTTCACGAAGTTCGACAGAATAATCAACGCTATTACCGCAACAGCTTTCCTTTTTCGTAAAGTGCGTAGGCCTCATATTGGCGCTATAACGTTCGCAGTGCTTAGCATGGGAAATTCCTAGGCGCGGCACGCTGCCATTGGTCCAGTGTGAGTCACTCCAGTCGAGTTGAGTTGAGTTGAGTTTGTCGCTGTGAACACGGCTTAACTGTTGAGAGTCAGACTTACGACACCAGAGGTCGTGGCTTCAACTCCCGGTCGGATCGTGGTGGCTATCATGTGATTACTTCTTGCATGGTCGACTGTCTGCTAACAGATAAATCATTTGGGTATATAACCAGCGCCAAGGTCAACTCAGCCTTCTATCCCTCCGGGGTAAGTAAATCGAGTACCAGCCTGCCTGGCTGGGGTTAAGGCGAGGCGCGTTCTTCTGTGTCGGGTGGCAGCCAACAATATGTGATCCCAATCATCCCATAGGGGCCTGTGTGTCGCATTGCAAGCTACAGAGAGGAAAATGTCCAATGCCTAAGAAATCGGGCACGGGAAATGTCCGAGGGGAAGGAAAGTCTGGGATTAAAGCGTCCAGGGGGGAAATGTCCATCTCCCGGGGTGGGGTGGTGATCTAGCCCCCCGCCCGGTCTGCCTCTGAAATGAGATATTGGTCTGCTCTTGGTGCAGCCTTCGTGTGATGTGATCCGTTCTGACGGACAGAAAGAATTAATTTATGTCCGCCATTACTCCATCAGTCCAGCGGACTGGGAATTCCCGTCCGTGGTCGCATGGCGTCACGGGATGTATGATGCCTGCGGCGGTAGCGGCGTCTGTATAAATTCTGCCGCTGCAGCTTTCAGTCGCTGCTGTCCACTCACAGGCCGGACGTTCTCAGGGCGCTCGTATATTTATAACGGCGTATAGGCGAAATGCTCAAATCTAGAAATTTTGCTCTGTGTAAAAGCAAAGCAACCGCATTTCGTCACGTAACTCTTGTCTCATTTCTCGACTGTTTTGCACATGTTTTTCACTTTTTATTTTTGATCTTCAATATTTTCGTCGTTCAGTTTTTATTGATTTTTGTCGTTTTAAAGCACTGGTTACGTTTTTGTCCCTATCGTTAAGTTTAGCTAAGCTTAACGGTCTGCCCTGTGGTACGGCCTTGTCTGTCTATCCGTCTGTCTGTGTGTAACGGATGCATTGTGGCTAAACGGTGCCTGATAGGGCCTGTGTTGCTGATCACTAATACGAAGTCGCACAAGCCCTTTTACACGATTCGAAAATCATTTGCTGGCCTTTCGACATCCGCGTACGGTCGGCCCTCCCTAGCGACAGCTGGGTTTTTTTGTATAAGTGGTATCTCTATGAAAGTGATCAGCACTGGTACTCACAGCCGAAGGTCTGCCTGTAAGCTCACAGCGCTTCTGCTGAAGTCGATAACGTAGGCAAGTCATGCAGTGTGTAATTTGTTCATGCATGATTGGAGCCGCCACTGTCTAGTGTCCAGTGTCTACTAGCTTGCATTGCTGTCTGCAGTCGCTAAGACCAATACGTAATGTGGCCTCATGCGCCACGTCAATTCCATTAGTTGACTCGTAAACATGCCCACGGTCGCCGGCCAGTGATAGTCGGTCTCCGGCTAGGACACACGCGTAGGTACTGTCTTGGACGACAGTTGCAGTCATTGTATGTATTAAAAAGCTTTTAAACGCGCCCACCGCCGCGCGAGATCGTTCGCCCGGCCGGTCGTTTGTGTCTTCTGCGCAGACTATGTTGTTGCTACACGAGGCGAGCGGGCGCCTGATGTGGTCTCCGCGTTGGTATAACGACGTTCCGTGCACTGTAGCCCCGACCTGATCCCGCCTTGTGCGAAATAGACAAAAGCAAAAAATATATTCTGCGTGACTTGGTTGGTTCTCGTCATATATGCTTCGCCAGTGAGTTCTAACGGCTGTCTGCGCGGGCTAGTTAGTTTACTTTGCAAGTCTTCTAGTCATTTGTTGGCTGCAAGAATTAACCGTGGATAAAACAGCACTCGTGGCATTTGATGTCTTGTCCTACCCGCGCCAAGTGCACGAATCGTCCCACGATCTCCCTGGTGTACACGTCCAGTGAGATACTTGGCTGTGTGTTTATGAGACATTGGTGACATTAGCAGCGTCATCGACTGTCGGCGCGCTAAACGATGTGGACACGTGACCGAGCACGTGACACGTGGCTTCCGCTGACTCCCCCCGTTTGCGTCTTCAACACGTGCGACACTGTAGGTCTATATACTTGCAACGGTAGAATAAAAATATTCATTTCAGGGAACGTCTTTGCTCTTTTTTCCTCCACTCCTCCTAAAGGTAGCCAGCTCTAAGCTTGCACGACTTTCCTGCAGTGACACAAGACATTTCCGCACTTGCGATTCGTCACTGTTACATTGAATGACTTAACGTGCGTTATTAACTGTGTAGTTAATAAATAAATAGATAAATAATAATTGCCGTGGTGGTGCGGTTATTGCCCGTGTAGTCACGGAACCGTGTGATGACGGGTAATCGTCTGGCTGGCCGGCGAGACGACGAAAGTCTACTCGGAAGTTGCTCGTTCCCTGTTTGGTTTGTCAAAGTCTGCTCTTTGGCTGTGCATATGCGCTTCCGTCTCCTCGCAGCTAGGGATACAGACAAACACTCCCCCCGCAACAAATCTCCCATTACGACAAAAAGCCCACTTCGTTGTCATAACTTACTGCACGTTGAATTGTTACAAACAGTTTTGGCCTACCGTTAGGTCAAGCCTTGGATACGATAATGCCGTTTGTCTGTCGATGTGTGGCGACAGCTGGGTTTCTTGTTGCCCTTATTTGTCGCATCGATGCCGGGGTTTTGTCACAAGGGGAGGTTGGTCGTTGAGGTTTTTTGTCATCCACTCCCGAGGCGGCGGTACGCATGATTGCCGGACCCGGATGTTCACCGATCTGAATCAAAAATAAACCAGCTACCCGGCCCGAACCCCCTTCTCCCGCTCGCCAGCCGCTTTCCGTCCAGCCCAATCTATTTGCATTAACAAAAATTTCTATTTACAACAATGATTGTCTAGGCTGGAGAGAAAGGGCTCGAGGAGGGAAGACCGGGAAGAGAGATGGCGGCTGGCGGGGGAGTGTATATAGGAATGAGGGTAGATTGCGACGGCGTCTACGCCGGACGGAAGTTGACGCTTGTTTATGCTGACCGTGGCTAGACGCACGGTCGGTCGGTCAGTCACATGGGTGTTGATTACGTGACGTCAGCACCGTCCAGACTCAGCCTCCTACCCTCAGCAGGATATGAAATGAGCAGTAGCTTACGGGTTACGGGGTGAAGGTCCAGTGTGGCTGATTGGAGCGGTGGTATGTCTGTTGGCTGCTGACCACAGGTCCACGTTGTACGCGGAGGCGGGCAGTAAATGGCCGCATAGTGCGCAGTGGTGTCGTTGTGATTACGTGACGTCAGCACGGTCCGGGTCCAGACGGTTCAACGACCGTTTGTTTTATGTGGCAATGTCGACGACCAAGACGACAGCGAATCTGCTGCCCTGCTGTTAGTTCGGTCAGTGACGGCTGCAGGCCCATGGCGTGTTATTTACTGCACGATCGGCCATCCGACTCCTTCCGCATTTCGCAGTTTCTCGCGTCGCATCGTCATCGTCATCGTCGCCTGCTGCTGAATCTCAGATGCGGTGTCGCCGTCACACCAGACAGCCGCGTATTGTTTATGCGAACCACAACCGAAGGGACTGTGGTTAGCCGTTAACTGCATGGATCAACGGATTAACACTGCATTGAGACTATTCGTAGGCTATCATCATTAGACCTGGACTCAGTGCCCGTTGACGTCTGACGCCTGCTTCATCATCTTCTGTCAGATTGTGTTTCTGTCCGATTTTCTCAAGGACTTATTCTTTATTGGTCACTTGCACTAAGTTACTTTACTTACTTACTTATTTATAGCTCGTTTTTCCTTCCATGATGTCGGCCTATCGGCCACGTTTTTTTTGACTATTCGCCGCGGCTACAAGTCAAAGCAATTTCTGCTTTTAAGTTATTTTTACTTCGGCTTTGGTTAGGCAGCCACAGCAGCATTATGTAACGATGCGTGGTAGCGCCAAAATTACAAAGATTCACATCGGTCGATAAAATTTGAAGCCGGCTTTTTGATTGATCCGCCGATCCGGCACTGTGATCCGCACAGATTCCGCTGCAGTGCGGTCGCTCCGTTGAACGTGTAAATCTGTAATGGATGATTAGTGATCATTGCGTTCCTGGCTGGTGACCTCTGCATGAGTGACGGATCTGTAGCGTCTTCTGGCCGTGGCCTGCAATGTCGGACGACTGACCAACGCTGATCGCTTGCACGTGGCACTGGCGGCCTGGCGTTTGACGCCGGAACATCAGCGGACATCGGCGCTGCCTGCTAATCTCCGAAAAGATTGGTCCGGGAATTAGACGGACCCCCGACCAGCCAGCCGGCCATCACCTGTACGACGGACAGAGACAGAAAGGGGGAGACGGTCATTGCCCCCTGCAGGGACGTTTTAACCACGGACGTTCCCTCATCAGACATTTTCCCCGCCCGAACATTGGCAGCATCGCAACTGTGCAATATTCGATCAACATGTAACATGACCTCTAGATCAGGATATGGACAAACTCTTCCTGGATATTGCGGCAATGAAGTGCGCAGTGTGCACGAACCGCACGATACAGCAGACAGCTGGCTACAAAGAAGGTGGGGAGGGGGTAATGTGTCGCTGAAACATGACGGGGGAAACGTCCGACGGGGAAAACGTCCAGGGATATGGTCGGGGGAATGTTCTACACTACAGATGGGGAGAGAGATGTCGGGGCGTCACTGCTGAGCGGCTGGTCCTGCTCCCCGCGGAGCCATTGCCGATATTGCCGACGGGATTTGGACGAATTAGAACGGAAACCCGGACGAACATACGGAGAGAGAAGCTGGCTGGCTGCAGGAAGAATCTCGTACGCCTTCTGGCGAATCATCGTATCACTTGAGTCGAACGCATCTATTTGGGTGCGATCAAGAGGTCGTGGGTTTGACTCTCGGTCGAGTCGCTATCAAGTGGTTAGTTAATACTTTGATGGGTGACTGTCACTACAAGATAAACTCAGCCTTCCATCCTTCCGAGGTAGGTAAATCAAGTAGCGGCCTATCTGGCTTGGCTTAAGGCGGGGCGCATTCATCACCTGCGTCGGGTGGCAGGTAACACTGTGTGATCCCATTTGGCAGGTGACGCTCCGTAGCTCTAGGATGGATTTCTTATAAAGAGCTATCTATACACAACCATTAACCCTCAGCGTTGTGGTTGTCTTGCATCAGTCTACCTGCATGCGTTGTTGTGTCCTGCATTTTTCATTGCAACCCTTTTCGAGTGTCTGCAGACCGCTGACTAACGAAACGTTGAGATTTGTCTCAAAAACTGTATGCAGTTTTTTCGGTCAGACAGAAGACACTAATCGCTAGTTTCTCGTTTCTGCTATAAGTCTAAATAAATCTACCTGTGTATATCTCGGTCGGGTCAGACGACATCTGTTACACATGGCGGTCGATACAGACCGTTCCCATGTAAAACGTCAGTATAGGTTACTAGGGCATATGTAGTCGACTACAACCCTAACAGTCACGTGCCAGCATACCTGCTGTGCAGTAGATCAAATCATTGGTATTAGTCATCGATTCATCATCTTGCAATTGTGCTCTTCACCTCGGACCCCGTAACCTTCATGTCTCCATCTGCACGCTTTGTTACACGAAATCCTTTTTACCACAGGCCCCTATTGTTGTTTCTATAATTTTGCTCAGTTTCGTGGGCATGAACATTAACATGCATATACCGGACTGCACGGCACAGTATAGCGCATTTATACGGCAGTGCAGTTTTTACTAGCCATCGCAATTCTGTCTGTCCGTCTGTCTGTCACACGGGTAGATTAGTCAAAAACGGTGCAAGCTAGAATCAAATCTTCACCAAATCTTCACCGTTGGCTGCCTGGAAGACTCTAGTTTCAAGAACCGTAAAGCTTTTCCATAAACTCGAAGGGGATCACCCCGAACGAGGCGCTAAATGAGAGGAGGATGGGCAAAATTTGCGATTTTTGACCAATAAGTCGCAGTATCTCAGTAACGGTGCGAGATAGGGCCTAGGTTACTATTAATCACTAATAGGGAGTCGTACACTGACTCTCGATTGGCGCCGAATTCAATGACCTTCAATGACCTTGAACGCCAAAATAGGCGATTTCGGGCTGCGACACAAGTCTATATCATTCACAAGGTGGCGCCACGGAACTATCGTTATGCGATCCGGATAAAGAATTTGGTATTTGTATATTAACTTAGCGTGAACACCCCAATTTTTAGCTAAATTACTGAACCGGAACTGCTATAGGCTTTCGCGCGTCTCGTGAGCATTAGCTCAAATTTCTTGTAGTTACATTGCTATGCCATAATGGGCAGGGCTGTACGCGTATCAATCGTGCTGCCGTCATGCAGCGTGTGCAATATTGTCCCGGCGCCAGCACACGATGATCGGTCGGTCGTCGGCGCAGTTATCAAAATAATCAACTTGACTTATTTGTGCCTCCGCCGCGCCTAGCTGCTGCTGCTGCCGCTGTGACTGTCTCGATGTCTGCGTCATCATTGCTGGCTGGCACACTCAGAGCAATTGTCACGGCACAGTTAATAACAGCACGCTCGCCGCCCGCACCGCAAGGGTGGGCAGACAGAAACCCTTCGCGACAAAACCCCCTGTGACAAAACACGAAGCCCAGCTGTCGCTAGGGTGGGTGGGCCGACCGTACCGCCTATATCCGAAGGCCAGCGTCCGACTTCCGGTCGCAGAAAAAAAGCGATTTCCCAAAGTAACTGCAGTTCCGTACACGCTATATAGTGACTTTGCTATATCGAACGCTACATCGTATCCAAGCATTGATTGTAGAGTAATAATTTTCGGCGCACGTGGGTGATCGCTGCAGGCAGAAACTTTGCATTCAAAATTGCGGCCAAACCGTTGCAGATCGAGACATGGTTACTATTGACAGCCTACAGGGACTTGTCATTGCCCTATCCAACGGTACCATTGCCGACCCCCTACGACTTACCGTTTAGCCACAATACATGCGTTAGAGACTGACGACAAACAGAAAGACAGGCAGACGAAACATTGTACCCAAAGGCTGGACCCAGCAGTCGGCCAAAAACCCCTATGACATAACCCTCCTGCGACAGAGCCCAGTCTTCTTTGACGCAGCCTTACACACTGAATTCTTGTAAACAGTTTTTGCTGCATTTCTTTCGTTTCCTGCGCTAACTGTCGAATAATGCGCATCGCTTTACCGCACAGTAAGTTTGCGGCCTCTAAATTTGCGCATAAACAGTAGCTTAAATTGTCGGAAGGTGGGCTCTCGTAGTATCGTAATGTCGTAATGCTTTACTGCTGAATGTTTATGGACACAAAGTAAGACCAACGTGTTGAGGTGAATTGAAAACATTTTCCAGCGATCCCCTCTCGCCTGATATCCAGTACACTGACACTGAATGCATTATACACGTTAAAACTTTTAACTGAATATTCACCATATCAAGGAACGTGAAATTGAGGCAGCGCGAGATGCAAATCGATTTCATCTAAAATGTGCGGCGACTGGCGATAGCCTGTGTACGAAAGCGGGTTAGCAAAAAAGCTGCTAGCACTGATCTGAGTTGATTTTCTCGTACTGTAGGGTTTTGTCACAGAGGCGCTTTGTCTTGGGGGAGTTGTCGCGGGGGTTGTTTGTACGGTACCCCGGCCGTCCTGCAATGGACAAATCGTGTTACCAGTCTGCATGCGGTCGATTCGCGCGTGCACCAGAAATTGTTTTGCGCATGACGCAAGCAACAGTGTTGACTGGGCGACAGTCCGCCCAGACAAGTCAATTAACCTCTCAGTGCAAGACATGCTCTGCCTAAATGCTTTTGCTGATTCGTCGGCTAAACATCTACCGCGGACGGTGCGATAGAATGAAAGTAAACAGTGCAGGATGTTTCTCTCTGTCGATTCATCGCTGCGAGTCGTAATTTCGAACTTTTTACACGCGATAGCACGAATGAATGAATGAATGAGTACTAAACGCGTCTTAGCTATCGTAGAGGTGTCCGTCCGTCTGTCTATGTATCTGTCTCTTTGTCACGCTCTGCGATTGTATCACAACGATGCAAGCTATAGGATCATGAAATGTGGGCTGTCACAAACTGTAGTTTTTTTGTGACAAAATTTCATGCTGCTGGGTCAAGAGAATCCCTCGGACGAGGACGTCAAAGAGGTGTATGCCCCCTTTAATATGTCGTTGAAGTTGCCCAAATTACGTGTGTATATCTTCATGTGTCAGGCTAAAGTGCATGTTCCGCTATTTGGTAACCACTCTGGACAAGTTGTTCACGCACATTTGTATGACACATATAGCAGCATAATTTAGTATTACTGTTGTCTAAACGGCGGTAATGCTATGTAGTTAGGAATATTATATAAGGTGTCCGCTGTGTGTCGCAGTGGCTACTACCAGCTATGGCAGTTCCGGCCGCTCGTCAGATCGATGTTAGATAGCTGATGCCGTGAACTCCAAACGTTCAAAATTCTTCTATTGACGAATTCCGTTTTGAAAATTTTTCACATTAAACCGCCGTCCGTGTATAGCGCGTTATTATAAGCTACATACTGGTTCTGGCATGGTGTGCTTCTAATGACGTATATATATGGCCGGTTAATTCCGTGTCTCGGCATCAGCTCCGGCTGTAGCCCCTATCTATTTGTAAACAGTTCACACTGTCCGTATAGTTCGTAATCATTTTCCCAAACCCGGATCTGTCCCATATTTGTCACGTAAATAGCTCCGTATTTGAAGCCACTCTTTTCTTTTTCTGCTATAAACGTGACGCGCCAGAGATACAAATGAAACTATATTTTATTGTGATGAAGACTTGTAATTGTCGCATTAGGCTGTGACTGTGCATAGACTTATTTTTTCTGTAGGCCCTATATTGCTGTGGGTTTTATTAAACCAACTTATTAGACTCCCACCACCATTACTGCTGTATAAATACGCCTTTGGATGACGCATTCATTTGTGTGCTGTATAGAAGGTCAACTCAGCCTCTCATTCCTGCGAGTAGATATAGATCGAGTACCGGCCTGTCTTGCTGGGATTAAAGCGGGTCGCGTTTATCTGTGTCGGGTGGTGGTAGGTAACATTGTTTGATCCCACATGGCCGGTGACGCTCCGTATAGCTCTGCGATGGGTTTCCTTAAAGTCTGTTAGTACAATTTTGCTTTGATTTTTGTCGAGTTGAGTCGACGCTGGCGGATCGCTGAAGACAGCCTTCGGTCTTTCTTCCTGCCTGTCGGGATAATGATCCTAGTTGGACGCTGAAGGATTAGTATTCGTGCTGCGTCGTCGTCGTTAATTCGATGTTTCAGCTTAACAGACGATCACCCGGCCGCGGCCGCGCGTTCTCTTCTTATCACATTAACGTCACTCGACTCTCCCGCGTTCACTCTACGGCTTAAGACGATCCGTGCACTCGGAAATGCCGCCTTCTGCGAAATAAACAAAAGCCGAAAATACCTATATTGTAGGCCTAATATATGTAGGCCCAGTGGTGGATCCAAGGAGGGGGGCGCCCCCCCTATTGACTGCAGGAATGCATCTTAAAACTAGTGAAAATTTTGCACGAAAATGCGTTATTTGCATAATATTTTTAAAATTTTTATGAGGAGGGGGCACAGCCCCTCCCGACCCAACCTTTTACCCTTCCACCCTTTATTTCAAATTTCTGGATTCGCCACTGCGTAGGCCTGTTTGACTTGGTTCTCGTCGCCGATGAGTTATATAACGCTGTGTGGTTTAACTTTTCATTTTTTGTCATCTCTGCAGAGCTGCAAAAATTAACCCTGGAAAAACATCATTAATGGGTGCATTCACTCAGCTGTCCTTCCCACGCCCAGTGCACGAATCGTTCTGATACAGCCATCGAATAGACTGCACGAATCGTCCCATAATCCGCTGTGATACACAACCTTTCTTTGCTTTATCTGTAGTCCGCTGAAGGACTCAGTCCCGTCGAGAAGGAGGATAAGCGGGAGGGGAAGGTAAGTTATCCCGGCCCAGCGACGTTTGGGGCCCCGCCGTCGCTCAGAAATATAAAGTACACCAGAATGCGCCATTTTAAAAAAGAAAAGTTCAAACATTTCCTCCCCGAGGGGCCCCGGAAGAATGTTTCCACAGGCCCCGCTGTGGCTCTCGATGAGTCTGAAAGGACTGATAGCTCTAGGACGCTGTCGTTTTTTCTCCCATTCCTGTCCGTCCTGGGTCTCTTTCCGCTGACTGTTCGATCGCTTCGTTCCGGCACGGTCTGGTCCTGTTATACGCAGATTTATCCGTCTTTTACGATGGCGTCGGTCGATTCGTCCCGGGAACGGCTGTTTATGAATACGATACAGCCGCTCCATGCAGTCTCCAGGCCCATCGACGGACTTGGTCGTGTATATTCTTAGTCGTGCAACCGTCGTCTCGGATGTTCACGACGTCGAGAATACAGTACGCTACGCTACGGTATGCTCTGAACAGCTTCTGTAATAAATTCCTTGTATACGTCGTCGTCGGTCGTCGTCTTTCCTGGTGCCTGCCATCAGTCGCGTTCGTGCAATCGATAGCAAGACCTCGCGGCGGCCAGATGACAGAACTAACGAAGACATATCTCGGCCGAGAACGCTCTCTTTCTGGCCTGGTCAAAAACAGCGCACACTCTCTGTTTGTTCTGTTAGCACACTGAGTATGTGCGAGGTTGTTTAAAGAGTATAGCTTTAACATAGGAAAACCATCTCAAAGCTGCGAAGCGTCACCTGCCATATGGGATCACGCAGTGTTACCTGCCGCCCGACACAGGTGAATGCACCTTTAACTCCAGCCAGACATGCTGGTAGTCGACTCGATATACCTACACCGGAAGGATGGAAGGCTATATAAACAAGAAATTTGAGCTAATGCTCACGAGACGCGCGAAAGCCTATAGCAGTTCCTGTTCGAAAATTGCCTTAATTTATCTCCAGCCATTTTGTCGCAGTTCACTCTGGAAGTGCGCGACGCAGCCGAAGAATGCAAAAAACAATAAAATTCTTTAATTTTGGGAGTTCAGGGTCTTTCAGGGTCTTTCAGTCATCAATGTTGATACGACTAAAAAGCTCGTCACTAGTGCTTGTTGCCTATCTGCGACCGTTGTCACGTTACACTGGCCAACAACAATGATAAAATAACGATTTTTACGGGGGTACCGCTCTTTGATGCCTTCGTACGCAGATTTCCTTGAATTTTCCAGATTTTCCTAGAATGTCGAGACTTGGACGGTTGAAATCTACGTTCAATCTAAAAATTTCATATACAGCTTGTCGTGGTCTATGTGTAATGTTTCGCTCTTGAAATGCGTCTCGCAGTCTAAAATCGCCAAAAAGTCTAAGGAAAATACCTTTGGAAAACTGGTCGATCTGGATCGCTAGAAAAATGCAGCATGGGATTATTACCCTTGGCCATTTCCCACCGTCCCACGCACAGTAAAATTCATCCAAGTATTTCTAATTCCTGGATTGGCATTTTGGTCCAGATCCAGGAACTCTGGATTCGGATAGTGTGATAAGTCGCCACCAAAATTCAATCACTAATGCTTACTCATCTTGTGACGTAATGGTTGTGAAATTAACCGCTGTAACCATTCAGGCTATCTTGCGTTTTTCGTCAACCGCCCCTGGAGTAGGCCTAAAGAATGTGAATGCAATAAAAAGTAATCGCAGCGGAAAGCGGAAAATCTCTTTGATTTGATTAGCGAATGTCTTGAAACAGAATTTCTGTTAAGACGTCGGTGTTGAAGGTTAACTTTGTGCATCATTTTTTCTTCTCCTTTAGGCCCTGTTGCAGTTGGATCGAGAAGTAGCATATTTTAATCAATTCAAAAAACGTCAGTAGGTCGGTTACGGCGGCAAATAAAAAAGAAGACAAATTGTGCGAAAGAAAATATCCATTTATCGACCACAACTGGACGGCTGGCTATAGGCCTATTATCATCTACATGTCGGTTCGTTCTGGCTTTGTTTGCAATCGAATTGCTTTAAAATATTGACCGTTGATCGTATATAGTCAGCGGAGTTTCGCTACTGTCTACTATATATATACGCATCATTTATTTCAAGCTTGATGAGTTGCCGATCGTTAATATTACCCACCCTACTTCTATATGAGACGGGATGTTTGCCCTATTTGTCCGACCGTAGCACAGTATAGTTCATAATAACGAGGAAATTTACCGCCAATTTGCGGCGCTAATAGTTTTGTTGTCCCGCGAACGGCTTTTTCTCTCCCATAGGCCTACCATTTAGCGTTATTATGCGAACTGATGGTCTGCTGACATGGTGAGCAATTGTTAATGCATTTGGTCCAATATATCGACGAACAATTCAGCTTCTGTCTAGCTTTCATATACCACACATTTGTTTTCGTTTTTATTTCGGTAAGCATTTTATCCGCTTCGAGTCAGTCAGTATTAGGCCAACAATACAGCCTGTTTTTTTGCACAGACCTCCCATGGAATACTTGGATTGTACTACTGTACAAGCGGCATTTTTGTACAAAAAATTTACAAAAGCGTAGGCCTAGTAAAGCTAATTAAATTGTCAGTGAAAGGGCGATCACCGTATTGATAAACATCACAGAGAGTAGACTTTGAGTGATATTGCATTACTTACAGTGAAACTATTTAATGATCTTCTGCAAGCTTACTCTATGAGTCGAGTACCTTATAGCCACATTTGTACTAGTAAATTGCAGCAGTTCTCTCAAATTCTCAAATTCGTATTCTGAAACCATTAAAGTGTACAAGCCAAAATTTTCCAATATGAAGGATAGGCTACACGACGGCAAAAAAGTACAGGGTGGGCAAATTGTGTAGGCCTAAATGTATTTCAATAGCTTTCGTGTGAAATTTGCTGTTCAGTTTCGGTCGATAATGATCACAGGCTGAACGGTAGTTCAAGCCATGTGTTAACGGCGACTTCTCTTTCTTATGGGAAAGCCAACAAGTAATTTGAGCAAAGCTCATGAGACGCGCGACAGCCTTAGCAGTTCCTATTTGCAGGTTGTCTTGATTTAACTCTATCCATTTGACGCAATTCACTCTTGAAATCTACGCCGCAGCCACAAATTGCAAAAAAAACATTAAAACCCCTATTTTAGAAATTTAAGGTCATTCAAGGTCATTGATGTTTACACCAATAAAAAGCTTGTCACTATATTGCTTGTTAT
>Ga0209367_1001934_pt1 | contig 26621 bp, 19 predicted proteins | sample WorMetLIZISLAND2_FD_187412 | JGI IMG/M metagenome (GOLD analysis project Ga0209367, IMG submission 187412) | Marine gutless worms symbiont microbial communities from Max Planck institute for Marine Microbiology, Germany - Olavius geniculatus... ... | reverse complement strand
CTGCCAGAGTGTCTCAACCTTGAGATGTTCTTGGTGGGACCCGGCGCCGTGCCGGCAGAATATAATATAGACCTCGCACCGACCTCGTTGTGGCACTTTGCTCCGGCGCTAGTTTGGCATCATCGTCGTCGTTTTAGCGGGTGCCGCCAGGCCCTGCGGTCTGGTCAGTGGCCCATATCTCACTGTTGCTGCTGCTGCTGCTGCTGCTGCGGTTGGTAGAAGTGGGCCGCGGCGCAGCTCGGTGTGAAGGTTGCCTTGTGCCCCGACCCGGTCACCCGGCTGCACGGCTTTGCTCAGCTCGGCTCAGCCTGAGCCTGAGCGCCTGGCCCGCCTGGTACAGCAGCGCCACCATGCTGCGGCGCTAGTCAGCTGAGCAGTCAGCACTGTGGTCTCAGCCCTCAATCTTTCGGTCGCGCAGTCGCTCGCTGCCTCCACTCAGTCGTCAGTCGGACCGAGTCAAGTTCAGCGTCGACCCTCTGTCTGTCGGCTGGTCGGCTGGTCGCGCGCTATTGTTGCTTCTTCGGTTCAAGGCCCCCTACTTTCAGTCGTTCTGACGCTGATATCGCACGCTCCTAGGTAAGTCTCGTCGTACGAATTGTACAGCTTCTTATCGTTGCGGTTTTTTTTCTTTAGAGTTGAGTGCAAACTTTAATCAGTTGAAGGTAGGCTGTAGCACTTGAGTCGGGTGTGCGCGTTCAGCGGTGTGCTCAGTTGCGCCGCTGATGTAGTAAGTGCTCGACCAGATCTGATACGTGATGAACTGGCACTGAACTGGAACTAACTGCGCCTTTGATTGATTTTTGTATTTTAACTAATTGTTTTCCTAGCATAGCATCAGCCATGATCAGCAGACAAGCGTTGACTAATTTCTAGCTTACTATCGTGTCGTCGTTTTTCGTCGCATGCTCAGATTGTGAGTATACAAAATTTTTACGAACGTTCTGTCTCGTCCTGCTCATTGCACTCGACTACATCAGTTTCTGGTTTAAACTCTCTGCTTGCATTTGCGCACTGGCTGCAAAGTTTGCAACGTTTCAGCGAAAATATATGAAAATAGCCGTACGATAACAGAGCGTCTGTTTTCAAACTGCGTATAGTTTGTCCGACTTTTTAAATACCGGCATTATTGACTTGCACCAAAAGTCAGTCTTGTAGACTGTGTTTTCGGTCAACTAATTTAATACCGGTCGCCTTGCGTTGTGTTGATATCGAGTCGGGCTTAAGCTATTGTGCTCATGTCGAGGTTAGAGAATGATTGGCTTGTATATTGCTGCTCTGCGGTTAAAAGCAGAAGTTTCCAGAATTTTGTAATTAAAGGCACATTTCGTCTCGCCGAAGCTTTGCAGGACATGAGCGTGTGAGACTGTGGTCAAGAGATATAGGCCTAATGCGGTGGTTCGTTGCACGTGTGTTGGTACCATGCCGACCGGCAAGTTATTGATATCTTGCTTGGCATTGTGTTTGGCATTTCTGATTATCAGAGTCGTCAGAGTAACACAGTGGGTGTTACGTATACTTCGCGGCGCTGCGTGTGGCTTTACAGTATCTCAGATCATCATTACAGCTCGGCTTCAGCGCCAGGTGAATTCTCTAGGGGATGGGGGAGTTAATGATCGTTTCCCGCTGCACTTCATCTGTGATTTACCTGCTCATGTTTAACCCAAAGAGTCCCAGGGACCTCACCCATTCACATGTGCAAGATAAAATGAAAGAAAATAAAACAGCTGGCGACGGTCGCCGTTTACTGATTATCTATCACACAGCGAAACATAGCGCTACAAACTTGCATAGAAATTGTGCTGCAGTAAAACTTTTAGTTTGCTTTATTTATTTTATTTTATTTTATCATTTCCCACGTGTGCGAGCGCATTGGACAGTATCACTGCATTTTGTTAGCACTGGACGTTTTAACTGGAGACGTTTTCTCCAACAGGCGTTTGGATAAAACGCTGGCTAAACGACGTGCACATCTCTTGGTAAATCCGTTACTCATACTGTGTATATCGTTGATGGATGCTTGGCTTAATGTCAGGAGTGACTCTATAATTTGGATTTATGTAGCGGAGCGTATATCATCTGATTCGGCGTTAATCACGACAGAGAGGACATGCTGCGTTCTGTCCTGCTGTGCGCCAGGGAGGCTCACTGCTTGCGTGTGAACGACCGGCTACATGCTGTTGCGCCACATTTTGAACTGTACCAAAGCGGACCACCGAGCGCGACTACTGGCATCTATTTCCGTTACAGCGGCATCATCGCCAGTCATCTGTCTCATGTCAAACTTTGACCTGCAATGTCGAATGAACGCTCTAGTTCATCCACTCACACTCTCAGTGATGTGGCCTCCACAGATGCATCTTACTGTCATGTCTTCTGTCAGACCGCAACACTGCGCCGGTGACTGTAGGTCCCGGGACCTGGAAAATGGGCGCCGAAGATCCGTTTCCTGGCGGGATGGCGTAAAATGCGGCTCTGTGCATGCACATGCGGGGATTGAATGTACGCTGACATTCTGTACATAGTAGAGTGCTTCCTGGTCGATATGATATACTAGGTCTCCTTGCAGCCAATACGTCGACGCTTTATCTACATCTAGTAGATAAAGTAGTGCGTTTCTGGCAGCGTTGCGTTTTCTGCGAGGCTGGGACAAGGCGAGGAAGCACTGCACGTTGGTCCAGATATCTGTCTGTCCCTGCTGCTGCTGCTGCACTGCTCGGCGGTCCGCTTTCTTCGCCATGGTTTCCTGCGGCCGCAATTCTGTTTAGCAACAGCTGTAGTGCGTTGAGTGACATGCGGCGTCCGGGCGTTTGCTTCAACGGTTCAAAACGTCGCGGCTCTGTTGGCTGGTTGGCTTGTGGTCCGTTTTTCTCTCCGTCTTTGTTCAGTCAGTGGATCGCCGCTACACATCTGCGGTCGGACGGACGGCGTTCTATGGACTCAGCAAAGCGGAACGGCTTTATGGGGCTATGATGATGATAGCCGGCGCTTGGTGGGTCGCTTTGTGCAGCTGCTTTGTGGGCCTACAATGTTTTGACTGGGCGCCGTACCGCACCATTGACTCGGGTATGCGCGCACTCACTGCGAGCGATAATGTGAGCCATTTATGTGCTGGCCGTGGTACGCGGTTCACTGTACTCAGTACCTCAAGGTACTTTCACGCGGTACTTTGACACTGTTTGCGAACGCCGGCCAGCCGTCGCCCACCCACTTCGCGAAGAAAGTCTGCAGCAGCTGCAGCGTTTCAGAAGGTCTTGAGACGGTTTCAAGGCTGCAGTCATAAGTGCGTATGTGACTATATGTGTGAACTCTGTCTCTAGCGTGCGGCGGTCGTTTGACGGCTGCTGGAAATCAAAGATTTGTGAGCATGTAACTTGTTTAAATAATTAAACGTTGTATTAAATGTGTTTAATTATTAACTTCAAAACCGGCATTGAGGTTCAGTATGCGTATAGCTATTGGAAGAACTCAACACTAGTGCTTTTGTGAGACAGACAAGCAAGCTGCGGCTGCGAGTCCGTCCACAGTGCAAGAATAGCAATAACAAGATGTCTGACTGTTCTATATTCAACGTTCTGCTTATTCGTTGATCGTCTTATACGTTTTGGTGCAGTATAGTGTTCTTTTGTTTGGCACAATGCATTTGTCAGTTTGCTGTTTGAACTATGGTTTCGTTTAACTGGTTCTTGTACTTATCGCTACAAGTTGTTTCAAAAATTATATTTTTGCCGATGTCAAACAGCCACAGTATGCTGAGTTTGGGTTTCTGTGGAATATTCAGGCTATAAAGTATGGTATTCAGTGCATTAATTTTTACAGCTGGGCGTTGGTTGTCAATGTTGCAGAGTGTGGTGAGCGCTTTCACGTTGGCTGCTGGAAGACGCTTGTGAAGCGGGCTACTGCTGGGTTGAGTTCAAGCGCTGACAGTTGCTACGTGTGTACACCGGCTGAGTCCGTCAACAGGCTGACATTGACTGACACTTCTGGACAGCCCACTGTGTGTACATCATCTTCCATTGCTCATATGTAATGTACTGGCCAAGTATAGCATGTGTCTGGAGCCGTGATTGAATGGAAAGATGTCAGAAATATTGTGTCATGTAATGTGTACCATTGTACACATAACACTTCTTTTGGTTGGGGACAATTCACTAGTCCCAATGTCAATAGACCAAACAGCCGTATGGTTAATGATAGGATTAGGAGCGGAGATAAATTTGTTTTTGGCTATGATAGACCTTGGTTATAGTGGAATGGCGGACTAGAATCTGGCCAAATACCGGATTATAGTGAACCTTCGGACTAGTCACAATTTCGGTCAGCACATCTTCTGCTCATGGACACCAATCGTGTGGAACAATCTTCTTTCGGAACTGAGAAACAGTGGCATCAGTAGAGTGTTTCAGATCAGGCCTTAAATTAAGACATGGCTCTTTGACCATGCCCGCTGGTAAGAGACGCTTCTGAGAATTCAGTTTTAGGGAGATCTTCCAAACTTCCACATTGATTCATTGATCCATTGTTGCTGTATCTGGCTTATGTCTGTGAGCGGGCGGTGTCTGTGTTGTCAAAGGCGTTGGAGCAATGGTCCAGTAGGAACGTGCTGGAGTGGATGGCAGCGTTGAACCTCTACCAGTACGCACACGTCTTTCAGCGTTCTAACGTCGACGGACAATCACTGCTTACACTTGACCAACACAAGCTACAGGTACACCTTATTGGCAGGCACCAGTTGACACACCAGGGGGGGGGGCAGATGCCCCAAAAACCGGCGGGTTTTATTGGATGAGCAGACCTAAAATGGGTGCTAAAATCCACCCAGCCCCGGAAAAAACCTATCCAAACTTAATTCAGTTTTAGTTGCTTGTTCCAGCAATAATGAAATATTCTATTATGGTATGTTCTTGAAACATGCACATCTATGAATTTGCTAACTTTTGGATAGTCTGTGCTCTGGGGAGCAAGTAAAAACTCTGGCGATTCAAGCAGCAGACTTTTCAGCTAAGGTTTAAGTTCAGCTTTTTAAAAAAAACTTCAGCAAACCAAAAATCAATAAAACCGGTCGGGTTGGGTTTTTTAAACAGGGTTTTTATCTCTGATTTTTGGTCAGTGAAACTCAGTGTGATCTCGTCTTCAAAGATTGCTGTTTCTGTGATATAATGCCGTCTGTTGTTATGACACGATGAAGTAATCTTGGGCTGAGAGTAGAATAGATGCTGTGGCTAATTAGCGGCGGTGTAATGAGGCAGAGGCCTGCTGCTGGCGTGATGCGGTGACGTCACATGACGCCGTGGCCTTGTCGTGGCTGCAGCAATTGTTTGTGGATGACTGAGCCTCAAATCATCTCTCTGTCATTCCTGCCCGCTCTCGGGCAGCTGCTGCTGCTGCAGCGGCTAAATTTATCCACCACTGTGACACTAGGCTGAGTGATGACGTGGTCACGTGACGTCATCATGTGTGTCCTTGGAGGCCACCCGGCTTGAGCGCAGTGACGTCAGCGTCCCTTCCTTCCTGCCTCCCTTCCTCACACTATAATCACTGCAGTGTGTGACGTCATTTGTCTTACCTGTATGCCGCTTTTCAGTGAAAGCTTATTAACTGCCTGTAACCACTTCCAGGATCAACCACCCCCGCCGCATTTGTCTGTTTTAAGTAGAGCGCTTGGAAGCCTTGGATGGTAGCGGATTGTTTTCCAATTTATGTCTAGTTTTGCCGGCATTGCACGTGGGGGCGTCGAGGATCAACTGGATTACTTGCACTGGTTTTGTGACATCTTCATTTTACCGCTGTTTGTGTTTTCCTATTGTCATAAGAGCTGCTTGCAAGTAGTAGCAGAAAGCTGACGAAATGGCTAAGATGGAGAAATGAAAGAGCAGTTAATTTTTTCTTGGGAAACATGCTTTATCATTGAACTGTAACAGAAGGAATCACATTAATTGCAAGTCTGCGAACAGTGAATATTGTGCTATTGGCTGTGATTTTATGGCACTGAATGGCCTATTTTGTGCTGATGTGCCGTTAAGAAACTACTCACTATTGGCTGTGTTTTAAATCTACCGTTATTTTGACAGTGTTGTGATGAGAAATGTCGAATAAAATAGAGTTTGCATTTGTGAGGCATATTTGTGTGTGTGGCTTGAATGGGAGTGGTAATGTGGTGTAAACAGGATATGAAAATTGATGATGAATTCCATCAGAAAGCGATACTAGTTTGCATTGATGAATTGGCGTCGCGACCTTCACCCATAATGGTGAGTGTGGTTTCTTATATTTTCTTTGTTAATGCTGTTAACAAGACCTTGGACTGGAAGGCCAGGCTTAGCTGATATCTGCCATGGTCAAGGTTTGACTATTCTGCATCATTAGTCGGTCGTTCAACTGGCTAAAATGTTTTAGTGTTGAGAATTGTATGAGGAAAAGTAGATTAGCACTCATTGTGAAGACAGCTCTTTTTCACTCTGTTAGTCAGTCATTCAGTCAGTCAATCAAAGCAAAATTATAAAGCAAATGTGTGGCTTTGTTACAATGCATTGTGGGCCACACGGCCAAATTGTTTATGGAATTGTGTTCACTTGCTCCTGTTACACTGTGCTTGTATTTATATAGTTTAGCAATGTGCAGCATGTAAATTTATAGAAACTTGCATTATAAAAAAAACCAAACCGTCATTTGAAAAGAATGCTGTTAAATTTGATCATGCAGTCGGTGCTGTTCAAATATAATGACCAATTTTGAGGGAGGGAAATGCATTGTGAGCTTCAGCTGTCATTTCTGAGATTGTAGGGTGTTTCTGATCATGATTTTGGCTCATATCAAGAACAGAACTTTGCCTTTGTGATGTACCGTAACTTTCTCATCAAAATTTTGGGGGTCATGCCGTTTCCTGGCTACTTCTAGGGCTGGATGGCAAGATGTCAATGCTGATGTATTAGATAGTGTCTGGTGGTTGCAGCCAGCATCATTGGAGATTGGAGAGTTGACTGGGTCAGCATCTGAATCTGCTGAGAGGCACGGGGAGACATCTTCTCAACTGCTGAATGGCTCATGTTCTGCTGATGACCATGCACTTGACAACTGCACGTTCTCGTCATTACAGCGATGTCACGTCTGCAACAAGTTTCTCTGGGGCCTGCTGCGACAAGGCTACCATTGTCGTGGTGCGCTCCTCGTACTGGCTGTCTTATGTCCGTCATAGCTTGGTCTTTGATGCATTGAGTACTGGTATTAGCCTGATGTATGATGAAGTGCTGTATCCGGAGTTTCGCAGTGTAAACTGGTGTCTTGCTCATGGCTAATCAAACAGAGATCACTGCTGCTTTGAAAGCTTGAGGGCTTTAAGAAGTGGCAGTGTGGCTGTCAAGGGCAGCATCTGTTGTAAGTAAAAAGTGAGTAAATAACTAAATGTGCTTATAGCTGGTGCAGTTTAGAACAAGAAAGTCACGGTATGCCAGCATGAATATCTTCTTCAGTATTTACTTCAAATATTCATAGTAATGCTTTACTGTCAAATATTGACCAACTGTAGTAAGTTTCTGTCGCCATTCTGCGACTGTGTCTGCAGCACTGCACACATGGAGACGTCCATTGACCTCAGATGCTGACGTCTCACCTCCATGACAAGTTGACAGTCGTCCAATAGATACAGCAAGTGTTTGTTATGTAGAGACTTGTATACCGGAGCCACTGATTTGCAATCAATTTGTAATTTTGTTCACAATGTTGTATCTGTTGTATGTGTAGACTGTGGACTGTGCTGTCATCGTCAGTGTTCTGTCAGTTGTGGCCTGCCCAAGTGTTCTGCTGCTGATGCTGACAGTCGGTCTCAACTTCATCGACTCATCTTAATGCCTGGTCGGTATTCTTTTTTGAAATTGTCTGCTAACCTTGAGGTATCAAGCCCTCACATGATCTAAGAGCCAGCCATGCAGAGTAATAATCTGCTGGATTATAGTGAATGAAGCTTTTCTCCAGTGCTTTTGTTTTCTCTGTTTGGTAACACCAAGGGCCTGTAAAATCCTGTAAAATTTGAGCTTCATTAAACTTCACTAAAACCGAGCTTAGCCTGGAGTGATGGTGGGCTAATTGAGAAATTGAAAGCTGCAATGGTAGTAGAATTACTGGTGATCATTTTTGTGTTGACTTTTTTGGAATTTTTTTTGTACAACTCGTAGCCATGTCTGTGTTTGGTGCAGATTCTTTGTTTGGAATTTCATTGTGTGAGCAGTTTGCCGAATCCGACAACGTTCCTGCTCCGCCAGTTTTAATTCGTTGTATGACGGAGCTGGAGAAGCGACTGCAAGAGACTGGTGCGTATTGTTGTAGCAGAGTGTTGGCCGATGATCCAAACATTTCTACATTGTGTTGCTGTAACTATGTTTTTGTAGTTGATTAGTTTTATTGTCTTGCTTTCTTTTGTGTTTATGAAGTGTTTTATTCTAAGCATGTATGTATGACGCTTGTTCAGTAAACTGCTTGCTTACATACTTACTTACATGTAGGTTTGTATTGTCATGAAATGTGAGCAGCTGTCATCGGGTGTATTTTGTTTCAGTCACAAATGTATTTGAAGTGTACCGGAGGACTTGCTCTGCAGAAGAAATCATTCGGCTCAGACATGAACTGTCTTCAGGTACTCCTTGACATGACTCCATTTATGCATCGTCATGTAGAAGTAGAAGTAGTAGTAGAAGTAGTAGAAGAATATATGGTCTTCAGACCACTTTCTTCCAGCTTAGTTTTAACTTGTGATGCTCCACATGTTTTGTTACTTGGTTGCTGTCTTTCTTATGCTGTCCTTCGTGGTGCTTATTTGTTGATGCCAGTTGTATCGGTTCTTGGTGACAAGTCGTTGTTTCATTTCGAACTATTTGTTGATCAAAACTTGCAGTCTTTCAGTTCTGCTCTATGTACGTGTGTATTATCTGGCGCTTTGTTAAGTCTCATTAAAACTGCTGTTTAATTTCTGTAATTGTATCCATCAAAAATGAAATGAACAGGAGCTTATGAGCATCATTGTACATGAGCATGTGATGTTTCTGTGTTTAGGTAATATTGATACTGTAAATCTTCAGTCATTCGACATCTCGGTAATTGCAAATATGGTAAAGAAGTATCTCCGTGAACTACGTGACCCTGTCATTCCAGAAAACAGTTATTCCAGCTATATGGATGCAGCAAGTATGTATTTTGCTGCTTATCGTTTTCTGACAGATGAATTCTTGCAGTTATTGATTGCAGTATTCATTAAACTGGTATTTGCGACACTGCAGTAACATAGCCTAACTTGGAAATGTGAAAACAGCAAGAAACCTGGATATCTAGTTGAAACTAAAAAGCCAGCAAAATGCAAACCTTTGGAAATAACAATGTTTTGTATTATATTTTGTATGCTAAACTGCTAATGCAGTGCATTTGCAGTTAGATGTACTGGTTAATGGTTGTACTTCTTTGTTAATCATTGTACTTCTAACATAGATTGCTTATAATATCTGATCAACTAAATTTCTCATCTCTTAGGTCTTGCATTTTTCAGAAACTTTTATAACCCCGAAGGCAATCTACTGTCCACTAAGTGACCATAGGGCAGATTTTTTTTCACAGATAATTTTTTAGTTTAGCAGAAAAAAAACAAAGTGACAAGTTGTGAGAATGTAAAATGATGAATGTAAAACCTTTGGTATATGAAAATGCCACAGATTAGGATAGAGCTCATAATATATTCTTAGTTAGTTTTTGTGATGAATTTCAGAGAGCAGAGACAACACGTTGGCTCAGTCGACTTTGACATCACTGGTCGACTTGTTGCCGTTTCATCATCGCTCCACTCTACACTATCTGATGTCACACTTATGCCGAGTCTGTCGGCTTCAGGTCGATGGTGGACATCAGGAACCTTTGTCCAGTATATGTCTTGTCTTCTGTCACATTCTTCTCCGACCAGCCTGGGAAAACATTATGTCAGTGCTCCATAGATTTTGTTTAAAATTTCTGTATTTGTTGCTTTGCTTAAAGTATTAAGGAATGGTGACACGGGTATTGGCCTTATTGGAAATCTTGAAAATAGTTGTTGTTTGTGCTGCAGTTATACCCAGTTGTGAGTGTTACTACAGTGTATAGGATGAAATTAGCATTACTTGAATTATGAATTAGTGAAAGTTACAGTTAGAATATCACTTTGGACAACATTGGAAACAATGCTATGTGCTATTGTGATATGTATATTTTTAAATTACACTCGAGTGTGTCAAGTATAATTTTGGTATGATCTTTGTTCTCTTGTACTGCATGATTTCCTTGGTGTATTTGATGAGCATCGTAATGGTTGGTATGCGTTGTGGCAGTGAAATCATTGGCAATACAGAGTATCACATCCGAGTCATAGAGCTGCTGCTGCAGAGTGATCGTTGGGATGAAAAACTTCCCGACTGCATCGGTGCTCCAGGTTTATATTCACTGCTCATCTTCATTCACACATTTTCCTAAGTCTGTCGTTATTTTTATCTTGTTCCAAACTGCAATATTTTGACTGTGGCGCTCTGGCGCTGTGACAGCACTTTTAGTCACTCAGACACTGCAGAGTCTGCAGCTGCAGAGTGTGTCCATTTGTCTGTTTGTTGGAATTGGACGGACGGAAAGCATGCTTGCAGTTTTTTCATCCACCACACTTGTCGTTTCGATCAACCCGTTCGGACCAAAGATGACAATCATCTCTGCCTTCCACGTCTCCCCCTCTATTTCACCCCATTGCAGCATGAGTCGCTCTAGAGCTCTGGCAGCTGTAACTGTCTTGTCAGCTATGTGTGCGGCAAGCATCGTGCCAGCGCCAACTAGTCTGGCTTCCACACTTGTACTCCTACTACCATGCAGTTATGTTGTTTATTTTTTTTGCCACATAATGTCAGAGGTTGCTTGGCCAATTGCTGTGATATTTTGCACCATGATAGGAAAGACTAAGCGGCATGCTGAATCGACTGTTTCACTGCTCCGTTGATTTCGTCCGCAAGCTTCGATCGCATTCAGCTGTTTTATTTATTTGGTCTATTCATACGGCCGTCCTAAGAGGTCACATTACAGAGCTTGATATTCGCCTGTCTTTGTCAGATATTATACATGGTTGTTGTCCGTCGTCGTCTGTTGTCCTCTTGACGGGTGTATTGTGGCTAAACAGTGCAAGATAGGGCATAGGTTGCTATTGATCACTAATAGGAAGTTGAGTACTATTCTGAGCTCTAACTCAAATTGTGTGTTTCGCAGTTTTGTTTTACATTGTACAAACGTTGGGTTCCTTGTAGTATACTGAGTCATGGCCTTGTTCCCAAGGGAGTTATTGGAATACAGTAAAATATTTATTTTGGTGCCATGGTTTAATCTGGAGAATTTATGCAGATGGTTGGTAAAAAACTGCTGAAATGGTAATGCACAGCATGTAAGTTAGGGCTCTGCTGTAATATTTGCACTGGCAAAATTTTGTTTTTGTTTGAAAGTTAATGATTATTGTTAATCTTGTTATTTGCTGCTCTGTACTTTAATACTGTTGTTTTGTTTTAATTGTGATGAAAATTTTTAATATTTTGGCACTTAATTATATGCCAGTTTGTTTCTGTGAGTTGCTGAGATAGTTTGTTTTGCAGTTTGTTTTAGTTTATAGTAAGAAGTATGAAATAGTATGCTATTGGTGTCATCATTTTATCGGTGATCTCAACATTGACAGCAATACTTGTAGTTGTGTGCTGAAGATAATAATGGTTGAAGCCGACATTGTCATACTGCTGAACAGTTATCATCAGCTTGATGTTGCTGTCGAATAGCGTTGTTGAACTGTTAAAACATCTTGTAACTGACGATTGTTGTTTTGCCGATAGTTCTTCCTCCGCGACCACCGAGGTTATCGCTGCAGTCCAAGACGAGTTTGATATCAAGATCCGACATGCAGACAGCCAGTGTTGATGGTCCTACGAGCTCGGTGGCTAATGGTGTCGATGTCTTGAGCTGGCTGGAGGACGCTGAATGGTATTGGGGTGACATCTCCAGGTATGTACTTGACATTCTCATATTCTATTATATCATTAGTATAGAGCATTGGCATGGTATAAGAGCAATGCAGTGCACTTTTAGACCACATATATGGTAATCTAAAAACTGAGGGAGAAGAATCAAACAAATGATAGAGTAAAAAGCTAATTGCCGGGTAAGTCACATATTGCCATTGTCAGGGTCATTCACATGCTCGGCTCCAATGCAGAGTAGAAGTGTTAGTACTGACGTTATAAAAGAGTGTTTATGGTATAAATGCTATTGCATAATGTCTGTTATTTTTTATTTTGATGCATTTAGAGAAATTATCACACACTTGATACCACCATTTTTTAAGAATTTAGTTTTTTAGCTGTCACTTGTTTTGATGTGAAATAATGTAATCTGACAACTGCAGCAAGATTTGTTTGCATATATTTGACAATACAGCATGCAAGTGTCGATGTTATGACTTAACGTCACTGTTGAAGTATGCTGCATGGCAGCTTACCCTTGTATTGCATAAAACTTGCTAGGATGTCTCTCTCTCGTCCATAGTACAGGGGTGCTGTAGTCTAGGACAGAATGGAACGAATTTATCGCAACAAGCCATCAGCTTGAGCTACAAGTTTGTACTTGGTTCATATGGTTACTTTTGTCAAAAGTAGTAGAAATGAAGATGACATTTTAGTGGTAATTTTGAGACCAAAACATTTTGCGTAGTGTGCGAGCGAATGTATTTGATGCAGTGACACAAAATTAAAGGGCTGGTGATTGTTGTTGCATACAGGGAGGAAGTGAATGAGAAGATGAGAGATGCTTCCGACGGAACGTTTCTTGTTCGTGATGCATCATCAAAGATGCAGGATAGCTACACGCTCACACTGAGGTTAGCACTAGTTCACTGCATTCAAGACTTCTGCTCGTTTGTGGCATTTTGAGCTCTGTACAAACTTATTCTTTGCACCTCTTATTTTTGAAACTTATTTTAATACCCAGTATGTTGATTTTTCATTACTGTCTTACTATAGCAATTTTGATCTTGGCTTTAAATTTTTTTCTTTATGTAGCTAACAGAAATAAAAGAGCTTTACATGCATGAAGCAGAAGTTAGTTTTTTCAACAAAGAAATGCGTTTTTGCAGTTATCATGCCATATCAGAAAATTGTTGTGATTTTTTTACCATCACATGTAATGCAACTGTGGGTCCTTCATTTGCTGACATGCCATTAAGACAAACTATGCGTCGTTGCGAAATGTTAATTTTTTTTTAGATTTTTTGGTTGAAAGTTTGGAGTATGTTGTGATGTTGACAGGAAAGGTGGCAGCAACAAGCTGATAAAGATCTTTCATGAGAATGGCATGTTTGGGTTTGTGGAGCCACTGAAGTTTTCATCGGTTGTTGAGCTGATCCAGTATTATCAACATCACTCATTGGCACACTACAACAACACACTTGACATCACGCTCAAGTATCCCGTCTCCAGATTTGTCAAGGTTGGTTTTTACGCGTAACAGCAGCTACTGCTGTAGCGCGTTCTAGCCATCGCAATTCTGTCAATCCGTCCATCACACAGGTGGATCAGTCAAAAATGGTGCCAGCTAGAATCACCAAATTTTCACCATTGGCTGCCTGGAAGACTCTAGTTTCAGGAATCGTAAAGCTTTTCCATAAATTTGAAGGGGGTCACCCCGAATGAGGGCGCTAAATGAGAGGGGGGTGGGCAAAATTTGCGATTTCCAGCTGATATGGCATTGGCTGAGCAACACAGGTCATGCCGTCTGGTGAGTACGAGTAGATACTTTAGATACTTAGTCGCCGGTCATCTGGCGCTCTTTGGCGACTGACTTAGACTTTGTTTTACTGGACTTTCAAACATGCATCACTGTTGCGCATTTCCGTTTGCATTAGCAGGGCTTTTCTTGTTCTGGTTCTTACTCTTATTAAAACAGTTCAGACTTGTCAGTTTTGAAGTGGCATTTATTTGCATGCTATAGCCTATGTTTTCATTGTCACAATTTCTAATGACAGTGTCATTTGATGCCAACTTCTTTGGCATATTTTATATCATTAGTGTGAGAAATGCTTTCTGATCACCCAGTACTGTCAGCTGTTCATATCTATTAAAGTAGGTAACAAAATATACTAATATACTGGTACTGTCTTTATTCATTGAGTTGATGTGTAATAAGCAAAGCATTGTGAGTCCAAAAACACCTTTGCAGTCTTTTTGTGATAACTATGGGTGAGGAACATGGTAGAGTTTTAATAATTTTTACGCGCAAAAGCAGCTACTGCTTTCAGCACGTCTTAGCCATCGCAGTTCTGTCTGTCTGTCCGTTCGTCCGTCCGTCCGTCTGTCCATCTGTCCATCACATGGGTGGATCAGGCAAAAATGGTGCAAGCTAGGATCACCAAATTTTCACCGTCGGCTGCCTGGAAGACTCTAGTTTCAGGAACTGTAAAGCTTTTCCATAAATTTGAAGGGGGTCACCTCGAACGAGGGTGCTAAATGAGAGGGGGGTAGGCAAAATTTGCAATTTTTGGCCAATTGTATCTCATTGGCCACTGTATCTCAGTAACGGTGCGAGATAAGGCCTAGGTTACTATTAATCACTAATAGGAAATCGTATACTGGCTATCGATTGGCGCTGAATTCAATGACCTTGGATGACCTTGAACGTCAAAATAGGGGGTTTTATGGATTTTTTGGCAGCTGCGACACAAAATCATTCACAAGGTGGCGCCACGGTACTGGCGTTGGTGGCATGGCGTAGTTAGTAATGCGTTTCAGCTGAAACGAAGTTGCTCTACGCTGGGCCCAGTTAGTACTGCGATGGGTGACTGCCTGCGGGTAGGAACTGCTATAGGCCTTCGCGCTCCCATGAGCATTAGCTCAAATTTTTTGGTTTACTTTTGCATTCTGAGATAAACTCAGAAGAAGCTTTGTGCAAGTTTCTATTGATATCGAGTGTTTTTCATTACATTTCTCTTGATTGTAACTGTATAATTAATCCACATAGTATTATTTTGCCAGTTATTTCTGCACTGGCACGACTTGACTCATGTCTGGTTTCAAGTGGCACGTTTTCCTGTAATGCTGTTCGTAGGATGACGAGGCGATTGGTGCGGATGTCGGGTCAATCCGGATGAAATTTCTCGAAGTGCATAATGACTGCATCAAGAAGACCCAGGAGTACGATGCTATGTACGCTGAACACACTCGCATCTCACAGGTATCATCATTTATTTTTTTTTATTGTTTGAGCAGTGATCATTTGCATGTGTTTTCATTGCTAATTTGCTTCAGCACTCTTCATTCCATGTCAGGTTTTTCAGCTTTTACTCTGTGAGAATTTTGTTTTTGCAGTACTTTGCAGTTTCCTTACAGAAAGTTTTTTAAGAATCTGGCCTGGCTAATCGTGAACACTGATAGCATAGCAGCTGCACAAAAATCTAGAGATTTTAGATTGTGATTTAGCCTTATTTGCATGGAGTTGGTCGTCATTGTTTTACGTTTTTCTCTGCTACAGTTTTATTTTGTCATTGAAGAAGCTCAATTTTGCTACATTTTCAGAACTGTGGCAGACCTAAAAACTTCCATAATTGTTTGGAGAATGCAAATAGGTGCATTAGATAGTGTGAATGTGCAGGAGCTGCAGCTGAAGCATCAGGCATTGGATGCGTTTAATGAAACTGTCGAGGTTTTTGACGAACAGCTTAAACTGCATGACCGATTCAAGAAGAAAGCAGCTCCACAAGATCTTCCTAAGTATATACACTTAACTTGCTCAGTTTGTCTTTACATTTATAACACCATGCACAGACAAAGGATAAAATGGCACCTGTTATCTGCAGTTTTCATATTTGCAAAAAAAACAGTAAAATTTTTTACATTGTTGTCTGGGGGAAGCTGTTGTGCATTATGTGTAAAAAGCAGTTTTGATTGAACTTGGTTTGGAAACCACATCCAGTGTCTGTTGACAATTTGATGTTTATTTTGATAGGTTTGATCTGTGATAAGTTTGTGATAGGTGGTGTTTGATGGGCTGTATTATGATAAACTTTTGGCAATATGTAACTTGTGTAGAATCAGTGAGAACTACGAGCTGTTAAAGACACGACGTCACATGATCCTGTGCAGTAAAGAAGGACTTGAGTTGGATGTGAAGGAACAGACGTCAATCAACCGGACTCACGTTGCTAACATGAACTCACTGAAACCAGAGATCAAGCGACTTCACAAGCTGCGTGATGTGTACAAAAAGTCAGTCCATGCTGCACTTTTAATATACTACAAGCATTTTTTACTGTTTTTGTACTAAATTAACTGTAAAATATTTAGACAAGCAGTTTGATGCATTTTATTTTATGTATTTGTCGTATCTTGTTGCTGCAACTTGTTGCTGATGTTGTTTCTGTTGACGGAGAAGAATTAGCGTCATTTGTATGCTGCAGGAATCTGTCTAAAACATGTCAGCCAGAGTACGGTAGAAAGACATGTGTAAACTTGAATTTAAACAACAGTATGTTTGAAATTTGTGAGTCATGAATTATAGCTCGTAACTAATAGTGAAAGAGTTATACACTGTGGCCAAAAAAAACATCTCCGACATTTTCGACTGTAACTTGAAAACCAATTGTCAAATTTTGATAATTTTGGTATGAATATACCTGACACAACTTGCCATCAAATGATCATTTAGTTTTCCACCTCACCCAATGTATGCTTCTGCACTTCCTAGTGAAATCAGATCAGGCAAAATATGTGTTGAAATAAACAGAAAACCTGAAAAAACATCCCCGACATTATCAATCGTAACTTGAAGAAAAACTAACATATTTTAATAACTTTTAGCAGAAATATTTCTGACACAACTGGCTATTAAATAAGTGTTTTAATTTCTATTTCACTCAGCGTCTGATTTTGCACTACCTGGGGAAAGCAGACCAAGTATAATACATGTTGAAATGAATGAAAAGACGCCAATAAATTCCATCTATTCTAATCTGTGGGCCCCAACAGCAGGTATATTACATGTACAAGGTTCGACTGTCATGCAGCAGTGTGTCTACCAGATGAAGTTTAGGAATGTTTGTGAAGTCAAGAAGCGACTGGTACAGCCTCGATTGGTCTGGAGCAGAACTTTGTGAAGTGAATGCAGTGCCATTGGCATTTTTCACTTTCAATTTTATTATCTTCGCCAAAGTCAATGCAGTGAACACTGGCGGAGGTACTGTTTTTACTCATTCTGTTCGTCGTTCCTTCCTTCCTTCTGTATACATGATGACTCATCACCATCACCACATGTCATACACAAGCAGACATCGAGATTGACAAGACGTCCTGATGTCTGCTTGCGCCTTATTAGCTGTAGTTGTAGATGTAGTAGTAGTAGTAGTAGTAGTAGTAGTAGTCATAATGTTTAAATTACTTCACTTGGTGGAGATATGCACTCTTACAAGCACCTTCTAGTTATGAATTGCATTGTATTTTATGCTGTTGTTGTCTTGCATTGTTAAGGTGGTTGTTGGACTGGGGTGAGAGTCATCAGAGTCTGGACAATCTGATAGAGACAAGTAACAGTGGCCTGGCTGGTGCTGCTGATGCTGCACCGTTGCCTCATCTTGATGAGAAGTCGTGGCTGGTGTCATGTAACCGCGCCGACGCTGAGCGACTGCTGCAGGGCCGGTCTGAAGGAACATTTCTCATTCGACCCAGCAGTGTGGCTCACTCATATGCACTCTCCATTGTGTGAGTAAAAATGAGGATCTTTTTATTGGTTTAGATTCATTTACAGTATCGTTAATATATTTTTCAGCAACGGCTGCACTTTTCACTGCTGTATGTTGTAAGGTTGATTTTGTATAGTCCTTAGGCTGCATCCGGTGGACTGCAACTAGGTGCTTTGTTTATGTATTATGAAGGGTGTCCATCCTGTAAAAGCAAGCAATTTTCGTATGGTTATGGGATAAAATTTTAGGACATTGGCTGACCCAGATTCGGTCAACTTACAATTGAAATGATAGAGTATATAGCAGTTTGTATATAATCAACTTTACGTGTAGCATATTGTATTCTGAGTTGCGCTGTACGCTGACGTGCATGTACCGTGTCGTGGTTACAGGGCCAACAGCACAGTAGTGCACTGTATGATAGAGAAGCATGATACCGGCTATGGGTTTGCTGAGCCGTACTTTATCCATGAGACTCTACGTGACCTGGTGATGTATTACCGGGAGACTACTCTTGTTGAACACAATGAGATCCTCGATGTGACACTCAAGTTCCCGGTCTTAGCACCGGCAGGAGCAGCTACAGCACTCAGCCTGTCAACACCATCAGCTCATACGGTGTGTCGAAATATAATATGTAACCTTCACTTCGTCATCTATGAGTAACTGAGAGTAGTTATCGTTCATTATTACATGGTAGACTTTCTACTGCTTTTGTGTCATATATGGTGATCTTAAGACTCCGTTTATTGCATCGTATGTGATAGTTAAAAGAGTTATGAGAAGAATTAAAACTTGCGATAATTCACATGTTTGTTGGACTTTGTTTTGTGGCATAAATACTTAATTCTAAGACAGTGGTAAAGTCACTTGGTTTGTAAAGTACGCTGAAATTTTTCTTTTTTAGGATCTGACTTAATGCAGAGTAACTCTACAAATTGGCCAGTTATTTAAAAGCGGAAATTAGCACTGTACTGAGTGAGGACTCTGCTTACAGAAATGCAGATATTCAGCTGAGTGTAAACAGGACACGGGCTGGCATCAGAAATGAATAATAAGTGATCATCATCAGTAAAGTGTAAAGAGGAATAGTAGAAAATGAAATAATGGTGTGCCACAATCTATTTAAAGACTTGCCTATGAAGCTTGATGTTGAGAATTTTTTCATTATAGAAGCGTATTTAGCTTAGCTTACAATATGGACCAATTCTATGTGTTACTTTTTGGCTCATTCATTTCTTTCTTATTTCTTCAATTTTTAAAAAATATTTATGTTTATATTACATTGGTTGCAGTAAACTCAAAAGGTGAAAAAATGTTGATTGTGCAATTCTAACTTTAACGAGTGTGAAGAGTTGGTGAAACAGAAGCTGAAAGCCACAAATAGTAATATTATAATACCAGGAGTGGTTGTACAATACAGTTTCAGTGGAATATGTTATACAGTCAAACTTGTATAGAGTTAAACGTCGATATGTTATCTGTCATGTTACTGCAGATGTTAAAGAACGTGCGTGTGTTGTGACTGATGTTGCAGGCGGACCAGCCTTCGCTGCAAACGAAAGGCTACTTTGAAGGCTTCTAGAACTGTGATGTTGGGATGTGATTTAACGATCATACTGGTGATTCTTCCTGTGTCTGTGTACCCGTTTACAGAACAGACAGCAGAATCTAATCTAACACAGAGCCTCTGGTCACTTTTAGTGTTAGTGCTTTAGCATGTCAGTAGAGCATAACTGTACTCAAAGTTTCACACATGTTTAGTAGGCATACTTAACCTTTGCTGTATAGTTGGCAGCATGCTGCACCTATCTCGTATTACTGGATACTAGACATAGCCATTGGCCAGTGAAATGATGACGTCCATCTTTGTCTGTTCTTTGAGTACATTGTTATTGTTTATTATTGTTGTTTTCTTGTTGTTTTGTTGTACGACAGTTACACTGTTGTCGTTGTTGTCCCTTATGGCAGTAATTTCATTTGAAGCAACAACTTGGATAGTTTGTTGACAGGTTTCTTGTTCTGGTGGACATTTGTGATTTTGATGGACGAGTATGCGCAGTACAATCTGGAGACTGTTAGAATTTGTTGCCGGCATTGTTTCTTCTGCATGTACATAAGCTGAGCTGCAAGACAAATGTCGGAATGGTATGTCACAGTTGTGAAGTGTAGAAGTGGACAGCGATCAGCTTTGGAAATGGTTTTATTGTGAATTGACTGATTTAGTACAGTTTGATCCAGAATCGGTTAGCAGTAATAAATGCCAGTATGCATATAATCGATAGGCACATGCAGTAGCATGTCTGCTAATGAATCAATATTTAATCAGTTTTGTGATTCTAGTAAATATGTTATTGTGTTATTTTGGTTTGACTGCAAAACTTATTTGAATGAAAAAATGATGCATGCAAAAATAAGAGGTGCATATATCTGTATGAAGATATTAAATTAAGATATTTTAAGCTTAAATAAGGTGTATTTTGACTAGAGCTGTTGAAGTGTTAATTTTTATGCATTAATTAACACATTATTAATTTGCCAAGGCCCATCCAAAGGGAGAGTAGGGGGGAATTACCCCAGGCTCCGTGACGTTTGGGGGCCCACTTGTAGAATATAGAAAGTTAGAAAGCAAATATAAACACATTTTTCAACAATAACTGACATCACCGTTAGCATAGAAATCCATTAGCCTGTCCTTTGAATAATATTTATTTACATTAGCGATGGAACGGCAACTACAGTTTAGTTACTTGAATTCGTTTGATTGTCAAATAACTGCAGTTTAACGGAATATTGAAACTTTTGCTCTACAGAATTTAGTAAATTAAATAAATTTATGCATGTGCGTTAATTTTTTTAACGTGCATTAATTTTTTTAACACAAGTTAATTTATTAATGCATTAACACATTTGACAGCTGTAATTTAGCCCTAAACCATTATGCTTATACTGCTGTAAAGACTTATCGATCTCGGGGTATTTTGTCGAGCACCAGTTTAATGCTTCAGCAGTGCACAAGGTTGTTTCTACATGTGATCGATGTGCATGTGTGATTCAGTGCTGTTGGTTTTTTCAGTGATCAGCTGACAGTTACGTTACGTTGCAATGTGATGGCATACTGTTATTGTTGCTGAATCTGCCTTTGGCTAATGAAGCAGTTTACTGAACGAAGTTTGCTCTACTTTGTTGATTTTGACAATAATTAGACTGTTGCCTGCTCTTCTTGTTTATGGTAGACAATGAATTTTTGTAATTGGCAGCTTTATAACACAGTATTAGTCTGCATAGTAGCCAGTGGCGTTTTAGCGTGGGACTGGGGGGGGAGTTCTGTGCACCCTCAGATTTCAGCTTAGCACCCCCCCCTCCAGATTAGCATGGAACGATAGTTTTCATGGCAGGGATCTACAATAAGCCGTACTTTATACACTATACAGTGAGCGGAGCGGCGGGAGCCTGGCAGTTAGCGTGTTTGGCATTATGCAGACAGCAATAATAACCTTCACCAGGGCATGCCCATCGTCAGACAACCTGTCACTGTGCACACCGTGGCTTGAGAGCACAGTACCCCATATTTTTGGAGCTAGAACTGCCAGTGTCTGCCACCGATAGTAGCGTGTTTTGCTAGTACCGAGACTGTAATATTTACTTGCAATCAAAAAACACATTTGTGTTGTGCAAGCAAAACTAATGTGCATAGTTTTATAATAATTAAATATTAATGTGGTTTTTGTCAAGTGTCAAGGTAACACTTAAGACGCTTGCATTCATTTATGGAAAGGGCAAACGGCATCATGTTTGTCTAAAATCCGTGTAGAAATGTGTGCTTTTGAGTTGATTTGTTTTGATTTAGTTACTGTAGACAAGTTTTAATAATTATGATGAAATGATTGTACAACTTAGTGTTAAAGCAACGGTTGTAGCTGTATCAGAAAGATATCTCCACATAATTATAAACACGCCTGTTTCATTCAGGGTGACCACTTGTCTGGAAAACTGGAAATGTCAGAAAATTTGAAACATGTCAGGCATTATGTTAACAGTCAGGGAAATGTCAGGGAAAAATTCTTGTCAGGGAAAAGTGTCCCAAAACTGTTCATTACTAGTTGAATATTTGCATTCAACTCCATTTTTTCTGCTCGCTTCGCTCGCACACTTGTACTATCATACTTTTAAATTTGCGGTGCCAGTAAGCCGCTTTTGTTTGCCTTTATTGTTTAAACTGCACTAAATTTGGTCAGTTAATTCTCTGGAAAATAATTTTAAAATAATTAAAATTGTTGCCAATAGACGTCATATCGCTACTGTTGTGAGGGGCGATACTCCATCTATGTTCCCTTAAAATGTCTGGAAAAGTCGGTGAAAAGTCTGAGAATTTGATCATGACTGGAGAGTAGCCACCCTGTTCATTAGTTTTGATTGCCATTTCATTATTTCTGTTGATTCTGTGGCCTCATCTTCATTAAATGTCTGGTGTATTTTTATATACTTTTTTTCTGTACTGTTTTATGTATTTTGTAAGTCTTAGCATGCATTCATTTATGTAGTTTATGCACGCGTATAAGGGAGTTCTTACAATTTTAGGTTTAGCTTGTTTTTTGTATCTTTTGTTTTGTGTTTCTGTAAAGGTTAAACTTACTGTTCCATTATTATGTGTTTGTGTGCATTCCGCCTGGAAAGGCCGTCCCCGAAATGACCTATACTGTGTCGGGTGGGACGTTAAACCCTACTCATTCACTCACTCACTATGTAGTTTTGCAACAAAGCGCTGCACTTGACAATGGGATAGTGTTCTCTGCAGTGTCTGCAATGAGGCGTGGTTACACAACCGCTGGTGGTTGGTAAATTATATGCTTTCCCGTTTTAAATTTTTGCTGTAGTGTGTGTGCCAAAAATTATGTAAGTTAGTTGATGTATTGACGTTGAAAACGCTTGCAAAGTGGGCCATTTTCATTGGGATAACGTAGTGAAGTAATTCATTGGTAGAGATGTAATTGTTTTGATAAGATTTGGAAATAGATGTCAAAGTGACTTGAGTTTAGTCAGTATTGCTGATAGTGGATATACTGTACATGATGTTGGTTGGCAGCACAGTATAGTATATGTGTCAAGTACATGTATGTTAAACAGTGACAGTTGGTATACACTGTGAGGCATAAAAACACACCAAAATTTATCGGTCATAACTTGAAGGTGCATTATCAAATTTTAATAATATGCCTGATACAACTGGGCATTAAAGGACTAGTTAAGGCCCCTCGTCGTGCAACATGTGTTTCTGCACTACCTGGGGACATCAGAGCATATGAAATAAGCATTAAAATGAACAACGAAAGCGCCCAAAAAACGACAGATTAGAAAAATGGAGAAAAATATCAAGATTTCAATAGTTTTTCAGTACAAATATTCTTGACACAACTGGCCATCAGATGATCCTTCAAGATCGCAGCTCACCTAATGTCTGACTTTGCACTATCTGTTGAAAACAGAACAAATGAAACACGAGTTGAAATAAAGAAAAAACATCAGTAAATTTTGTCTCTCCAGATATGTAGCCCCTATCAGCCGTGATCTTAGTCCATTCGACAATGTTCGCAGTTAGCAGCGAGTCTATCGGACACTGTTTAGGAATGTCAAAGAACTCAAGATGCGACTGGTTGATGTCTGGAGGAGAACATTATCAACACTGCTATCAACAAATGGAGAATGCATCTGTTTGCCTGCATTTACACAAATGGCCGATATTTCGAGTATTTACATTCAGCAGTTGCAAAACAGGACGGTTGGAATGCCAAAGTGCTAGAAATTTGCCCAAAATGCGCTAAAATGTGTTATTTTAATCAAATAAGCATACTGCATTGAATAAAAATGTAATATATCACTTGTTCTGCTTTTCCCAGGTAGTGCAGAAACAGATGTTTGGTGAGGTGGTTACATAAATGATCATTTGATGGCCAGTTGTGTCTGGAATATTTGTAGCCAAAATTATTAAAATCTGCTGATCCATCTTCAAGTTTTGATCGATAAATTTTTGTGTGTTTTTTATGCCTCACAGTGTACATATTATGTATATGAGTCGACAAGATAATGACATTTTAACAGTTTGAACACTATATTGTGTTTGTTGTTAATATATTGGATGTCTCAAAGCAATGTTCAGTATATCGGAGCCCTTAATTGCGTCTTTTTTTTGCAACAGCTTCACGTCTTGAACCATAGATTTGTACACGTGCTCGCATTGTATAGATGGATAATGCTTGTGTACATAGTGTAGTTACGTTTGTAATTTGAGTAACGAAGGCATTAAAATAATTATGTACATCACTGTGATATGTTTCGCCATTTTATACATTTAGTTGCAGTATATAACAGTGCGCTTAATCTAATAGCTTGCCAACTAACAAAGTTGACGGAATCGGGCGATTTGATCAAAGGAATGCCGGGAGACCAACGTTTTTGTTCTTATTTACGCCAAGTATTACTTTGTGAAACACCACTTTAATGTACGATATGAAAAATAACTAGCGTGCCATACGGTAGGGCTTTGTCTAGTCTTGCTGTCAAGTTGCTCACAATAACAAAACCCGCCTTAGACCTGAAATATAGCCAGTTTTAGGCAACTGTTGTTATTGATATTAATATTGCAAATGAACATTGATATAGAGCGCTATTATTACAAGAAATCTAGTATGGTTCTAACTCTATGCGCTGCCAGTACGTATAGCAAACATTTCAATGAGTGAAAAGCTCAAGGCTTTGCGTCTGTGGGCCATGTGGAAAATTCTTGCTTCAGAAGTAAGTCATAGGCCTAAGTAAGTTTTATTAACTTGCACAATACAATACAATAAAGAATTTGCACTTGAAAACTGGCAGTTTAATCCAGCACATAAACTACAAAATCTGAAATGTTTTAAGTTAGCGTGAAAGGAGAGACTAGGCCCCTATATTGAAGTAAGTCACTGCAGTGCAGTCATGGCGCCCAATCCTGAAACGGCGTCTGTGAACGTATTAACTGAACGTCGTCGTTCGTGTGCTGAGAAGGCGTCTTGCTTTCGTCGTCATCTTAATTTTTGTCGCAGGCTCGCAACAGATGCTATACAATCGGTCATGTAAAAAAGTCGGTTTAAACATAGCATGTCATAGTGCTTTCATCAAACGACAAATACATTGCAAGGCTGCCGCTTCTTATAACAGTGCTAGGCTTCGCATCTTTCACAAGACAAGAAGCCTTTCTGTCGCTAGGATAGCTGACCGTACTGGTTGTCATTTGAAAGCCAATATGCGACTTCTTATTAGTGATCAATAGTAACATTGGCCGTATCTCTCATCGTTTCCGAGATATGGCCAGTTTTCCATTGAATCCCTCATCATTCAACTCCCAGTTTGAAAGTGTTCCCCTTGCACTAGATAAGCGAAATTTTACACGCCCGCGTTTCACAAACATGGCTAATTATTCGTGTAAAAAGTTTTCTTCTAAGATCTACCCGTTATAGCCAGGGTACATTCGTTACAGACGACAGTCATGCCACTAGCTCGACCGTTGCTTAAATGCGGTCGGCTAAAAATCGGTTTTTGTCTTCCGCCGGCGGCTTGTATCGGCGACTTCGAGATAACCTATTTATTTCGCCACTACTGTATTCCCTCCAGTCCACTAAACGCCATGCAGTGCAATACTCTGTGGATACCAGTATGCGTTTTTACAAGTTTTTTTCGTTCTGCGTTCTCTGTGCTATGCACCCGGGGCATTATTGATTATAATGTATTAGTTATGCTGAACAGACCTGCATTTCAACACCTGCCTGTTATTTTTTCACAACGTATCACTTGAACTCACAACGCCGCGGTGTGTGCACTGAACAGGTGCCCGGTTAGTAAGTAAGTAGTAGTTAGTAGTGAAAGCAATCGTAGGCCTACACACAACAGGTACCTACGCGTGACACGCAGTTACGTGTATAGCACAGCATAAGACTAGTAACTTGATGTGTTAAAGGGTGTTTACACGATCCAGCAAACGTCCAGCATTAGCACGTGTATTTTGAATACATTTGCTGGAAGTTTGCTGGATCGTGTAAACACCCCATTAAGCAACCAATATGCCGTGGTTATAGGCTAGTTGGTCCTCGGCACATCGACGTCGCTTGCGGGCTGGATTTTTCGCGGTCTTCAAAAAAGGCTCCGCAATTCGTCAGTTTTTCTTCGCGTCGACAGAAGATAATTTCCCAGCGCTTTGACTGGACGTTCGTTGCGTTCAAGCATTTAAGTCTGCGCGGTTCTGTCTGGATGGAGTGTATTTCGTAGAGCGTCAATTCCTGATGTTGGCAATTCGTTTGACGTTGCTGATCGTGTTCGCTGTGACGTCATCACAGCAGTCCAAGGCATCATCTTCATTGTGGTCATCATCGGCAGCAGCAGCAGCAGCAGCAGCTGGTGTCAACTTCACTGATGAATCGACTGCAGCATGGAGAGACTCTGTCACCGAACAGCTAAACGACGACGTCGTTAACAGTAGGCTACGTCGTGAATAATTACGATTTAAATGAAAAGTGGAATTTTTTTCCTACAGATGCTGTCTGTTTTCTTTCTTCTGTTTTTTTATTCTTGTAATCTACATCCGCTTGTGACTTTTGTTTAAAAAACTTGATTATTGTTGCTAAAAATTTTATAGATGACAATTTTATGTCACATTAAGCGCATCAAATATTTATGGAAGGAGTTAGCAAACGTTATTCGAACAAGAGGGTGCGGCCGTTGAGGGGCCGCCCGCTATGGGGCCGTTCTTGCAGCTGAGTACGGACAGACGGAGGGAACGGCCGTTGCCATGGCAACGAGGGCACCCGGGGCAAGGCGGCAAGGGATCCTTACGCCACCTGCCAAATAT
>Ga0209367_1001933_pt1 | contig 26628 bp, 23 predicted proteins | sample WorMetLIZISLAND2_FD_187412 | JGI IMG/M metagenome (GOLD analysis project Ga0209367, IMG submission 187412) | Marine gutless worms symbiont microbial communities from Max Planck institute for Marine Microbiology, Germany - Olavius geniculatus... ... | reverse complement strand
CTGAGTCCGTGATGCATGGCCAGTGCGACACCACACATACGATTACCTTCCCAACCGTGGTACATCACCGCCCTCTGGCCAGTACCAAAGTATACTGCTTGGTGAACAGAGGCACATGTGTGTGAACAACTTACCCAAGGTTACCTGGCAGTATACTGGACCCGAGTCGATCTGGGAACCTATTGGTCACCAGTCTGGCCCGTTACCACTACTTAGGTGTTTGTCTAATATACTATTTTGATATACTGATAATTTTTCAGTCACTCAGTAGTCAGTACTCTGTAGCATAGTATGTAACATCATCATCGTTTCATTTTGATAATAAATGCTGCACATGCTGCACTCAGATACATATTTAATTATCCTGTCAATAATCAGTTATTAATGGTTACATCATGCACATTCTTTTTACTTTTAAATTTTCTATTATACAAAATCTCAGTATAATAAATGTGTCTCGAGTTACTTGCAAGATGCTGTGTTATTTGAGCTAATCTGCACAAAATATTACTAGAAATTGACATGTGTTTTCTGGAGATAAGATGTTTCACTGCCAACTTCTAAACTGCAAATGACACAGACTTAAAAACAGAAATGTGTAGAAAAGCAAAATATACCGAACTACACTGAAGTGCAGAATTGGTGAACAAAGTCGCCTTATAGTCATCTGGTAAGGACGTAGCAACAGATTTTGCATCGTGATCAAATGTCATGTCATCTGGAATAAACCTACAAAATAACAAAATACCACCACGAAACATAATATACTATCACACAGTTGCATACCGTAACAGCGCAGACAAACAAAGATAATGTACATCATGTAAGGCATTTACAATACAAAACATACTAAACATAACAATATAATCACTGACATATCTAAAACAATGAGAAGCTCTCAGGTCATCGACATCACTGTCTACAGAACAAGATCAGTTTGCACATCAGAAATTCATCTGAATTACCGCAAATCAAGTCTATTGGCACTGCCTTCGTACTCAATGCCGTCACACTTTTCATAGATTTCATTTGCTGTTTCTGCCGAATCGCACACAACGACGGCGTAGTAAAATCGTAGCCGATTTATTTGATAGCGACGCAACTTTTCACGGTGATAATCAATCCCTGCAACGAAGATGCACTTTGACAAGTCACTAAGTTTAAATGCAATAATTATATGTAACAGATCACATAACTATTATTGCTGCTGCTGAGTACTGAGGAAAAAACTGACAACAAAACAATCGCTAAAAATTGGTAGGTACCGACTAAAGTAAACTGATGCAGCTAACTTAATGCAACACCAAAAGTCTTTAAGGATCGACTTTTGCTACATCACTCCAAATTGCAATCTATCGATTCTCTACCACATTATAGCCTCAAAAACCGCAAAATTAAAATGCGTTAAAGTGAGCTAGTTATCCATCTTAGTCAGCTAATTATTAATCAAGTTCTATTACGTTCTATTAAATAAGAAACTTCATAATAATTTAAGTAATTTTAATCACAAAAATTTTATGGCAAGTAACAGGAAAATTAATCATCAGTCTGTAAAACCAATTACCATATCCTAGAGAATTTGACGACATAACATGCAAACATATTCAATAATTTTCTCAGATAACATAAAAACATTAGCAAACCATCATCATCGTCGTCGTTTAGCTGCTGAGATGTCCTTAGCTCCGAAGGACCACTCTCATTCTCTTCCTTCATCTTCTCTAACCCGTACTCAGAAGGATAAATCTGCAACAAAATTAAACCCTACACTTGTCTAGCAAAGGTTCATCCACAAAGCAGACCGTTCAACCACACCATGTTTTTGTGCTGTATTATTTAAAAGCAACTGGATTTCACAATTTGGTAACTTTGCACAGTGTAATAACTGTGAATATAATTGCATCCACACTGTAACATCTTAATGAAAACATTTTGGTTAAAATTTAATTTTTTTCAGAATTTATGAAGATTTGAACTGTTTTACAGTTAGAAACTGTTTTCAGAAGTGTGACAGCTCCCAAAACAAAGGTTAGTTAGTTAGTTTGCACATTTAAAGGCGCTTATTCCAAATCACAAATGCTGCAGCTATTGTCCAAAGAGATGAGGTATTGCCATTGACATAAATATGTCAATGGTATTAAATGGCATTACAATAAAATGATAAACAGTTTTATCTGTAGTTTTTCTCTAACAATTCTCACCTTTCGGCGCAACTCCCTGACCTTTCCCAGACTGCTGTCAAATTTGGTGACACTTGCTGATTTTCAGACAAGTAGTGCTCTTGCTTTCCAGTCATGCAAAATTCCCAATTGTTTGCCACAATCCTGAATGTATCCACGTACATATCAGCACAATAAAATAACGAAAGTTTCCATGTTTTCCAGACAGTGGTCAGACTGGTCACCCTTCCCAAATAACAGATAGATCAACAATTCCACACAGTAGTAATACCACAAAATAATATTACGTGTGATGCTAACACTAATCACCAATAAGACATAAATAAGAAATGATCAGAATAAGTACCGTACAGAATACATACGAACTTACCATAACAGAACGAATAACTCCACGCTCTGGCTTGAAAGAATTCAGCAGCATTAGAATGTCAACTGCTCGAATACGATCCCAGTCCATGTTACAGACAGCAAGCCGAGCCGTGGCATAAGACGTGCGAGGTGCATCTTTATCAAGCTCACCCCAGTCATGCTCTATATCTGAAACGATATGATCCTATTATAATTAACTGGCACCTTCAGCTTTATAAATATCTATAATTATACGATACCACTAACATAACTTTCACTTCTGGTCGATCTTTCATAACAAACTGTATGGTTGGATGTCCATATAAGTAAAAAAAATATATCAAACCAGTGTTGACATATCATAAGGCTGTCCATACAGAGCTGTAAAACACTAATCCAAATTTCCTATCCCTTAAATTTTTATCTGAAAACTAGAAACTTGGGGCAGAGCCCAAAGTGAGTTTGCTCGTCATCATAAGTCCGATAGGGAAACATTCAGGAGGTTGAAATTCCCCTCGTAGCAAAGTCACGTGGCCCAAACTCAAATGCATTAGCATACGCAGAATGCAAACTGTCAACTTCGGGTGGGTCAACATCTGCACATATAACTTTTTTGTTAATAGACCAAAGTTCAACTAATTTTTTTTGCTAAAGCCCCAGGAATTGCTGTTGATCAAGTTTGTTTCCAATTTTCAATATTTTGACATATTCCTGAGAAAGTTGTCCTAAATGGTGCCAAATTTTGGATGTTTTATGCCCTCCCAAATTTTAAGAGAGTGGCACCTCCAAAAAGTTGTACATAAGTGACCATGACTAGTGCCTGCCTACCATATGGCACATCATGTGGCGAAGTTTCATGGTTTTACACCCTCTACCTCCAAAGGTATAAGTGCTAGTTCGCTACATTTTAAGCAAATTTTAGACCCCCCATTAAAAAATTGTAAGGAGGACCCCTGTCCACAGTAAAGTGTGCATCAGTAAGACTTCACTTCGTCATTCTCTAGCACATCTCTAGCACATGTAAAAATTTGGGGGCGCAGCATCCCCTAATGGCTGAAATATGGTCTTCTGAAAAAGTCGACTCGGTAGTTACGATTTGACCCTTAAATCTCGAAAGTTACTGGACCAAAGTTCACCACACTGTTTTCGCCGAATGCAGAAAGAATAGCGATTGATTAAATACTTGTTCGATTTTGATTACCTTCATCCTTCCAGAAGATATTCGCGACTGAACTTAAAAGTCATCCGAAATCAAGCCAAATTTTGCATGTTTTTGGCTCCCGAAACTTTTTTTGGGAAAGACCCCTTGAAATTTTGAACTGGGATTATAAAATCAAACAGACTTCTGATCATGGTGCAAAGTTTTGCAGTGATTGGCCCATGGAACTTGTAGATCTCACAATGGGAAAAAAAAGAAAATAATAAATGCCAGGAAAATATAAGTCTGCTCCGAAAACTATCATTTCAGGGTGAACTAATTAGGACACCAGTTAATCGTGCCCATGGAACATTCAGTGCTAATTCTGGTTTTTCTCCATCTTTCAGTTCTCGAGTTAGAAGCCTATGCATGACAGCCTGTGGGATGGCATATGGGCAAGAACCATACTGCGGCCTATTATGGCAGCCACACAATAACTAATAGCACTGACTGGAAAAATCAGAACCAATTTTTTGCAGGTTAGACCACCAAATTAAGGTAAATCATTGAAATTCTGAATGCATAAAATAGCTTACTACCAGGCGTCTGAAGTGAAGTTCCATCATCTTCAGTATCGCTATCTTCAGAACTGCTCTCCTCCAGTCCTTCACCACGGGCAATATCAGGACCAACAATATCATCTGCACACGGGCAGAAATATTATCAAATGCATAATACAATTAAATTTGCACAACAAAAACACAGTACATCATGACAAAACACTAATAATATGCCATGTATCCATTAGAGGTTATTTTTTTAATGCTAAGCTCTATAAAAGTCATGTTTTTACTTAAAACTAACTTACTAACTTACGGTACTGGATGATAATAAGTTATTGCACACAGTCCTGTGTTTTGACAGAATGTGTTAATAAATAAACATAATAATAATGTGATAAAGCAATCAAAAATCATACATATACCTATAAATTCAGTTTTACTTTTTTTAAACATTTCATGGACAACAATTTGCCACCACTTGTCAGACTACTAATATACACATAGTCACAGCTTTAGTACTTAGGTTCATGGTAGCTGGGTTTGTACGAACATACTGCAGATACTATAACTGCAAAAAATAACTGTACTGTTAGCATGCATACCAGTAACAGCCTTTTTCACTGTCTTGTCTTTATGCTCATCAGCATCACTGTCACCCGATTCCTCATCAGAAGAACCAGATATGTCGTAAATTCTAAAACAATACATACAACATTTCTGTGAAACAAAGCAGATTCATTAAAAAATATTGAAAGTAAAAATTTTTTTTTAAAACACAAATGCAACAGTTATAATAAACATAAACTGGATTATGTGTTAGAAAAAGAAAACCCTATGTCTAGCTCACTAAACTGTCAACTAGAAACAACAGACATAAACTCACGCTGTGCATATCAGCTAAACAGCAAGCATATGTCCAAATTCTATTACCAAATTTCAACATACACAAACTAAACTTACTGTCGATAATCCTCTTTCATTGACGTGTACTTTGGCCGGCCTCTCTTGTCGATTGTTGTTGCCTTATGCGTAAACCGTTCGTCTTTCACCATACTGCGCCATCTTGAGTCAGCTTTCACTCTCTGTTTGGACCGTCTCAATGTACGAAAACGGGGATCTGTTGCAATATGCTGAAAGCGTTCGTCAGCATCACCACTCTTACTTCCGCCAACCATATCTCATTTACGGTAAGCTCATAAAACCTAAAAAAAGGTAAATGTTATCACACAGTTAATAAAAATTCAGCAATATAAGTGTGCATCACTGATCACTCACTAAAACTGGCATTGTATCAATACTGTGCATTTCATCCACCATGGACAACACTTATTATCTGTATCACAGCAACACAAGGAATTATGGCCATTCGCCACTTTGCCGTTTCACCCCTGGCTTTTCTGCCCCTGGCTCTTTCGCTCCATGCTTGGCTGATTTGCCTCCTGGCTTGTTTGCACCCTGGCTCGTTCGCCCCCTGGCTTTTTCTCCCTCTGGATGTTTTGCCCCCTCACCTTAGACGATTCGCCCCCGTTGAGTAATATTAGCCTAATGCTGACTAATACTTTCTGTTTTGTTTTTGTTCATAGAAAGACAACAACCGGAGTGTATCATCGCAGAACTGATTAGTAATCATTTCAGTCAACGTTATGTGACACGTGACAAAAATTCCAAGCATATAAGTGATTGCAGCACAAAAACGAAAGTCAGTCATCTCAGGCTCCATATAGTTGTGGCATCACAGAGTAAAAAATAACTACAATTCACGATAGACACGTCTCAAATTTCCGATATAGCCTATTCCGACAGAGGCCTGCAAATTTTAATCACAAACATTGCATTTTTGGACAAAAAATAGGCCTACTAAAACACGAATTATACACCGGGGCTATGGCTAATAAGCGGATGTGGCAATGGGTAAAAGGCAGATAAAATCTGTGAATGCTAAGTGTGGATGTGTGGGTAGAAGACGAATGTGCGGATAACAGTTGTCACTTACATTACCAGTCACGAAAGTTGTTGAGTTTTTCAATCATTCGCTCTGTAATTAACTGCTCACTTGTCGCTTTATAAGCGGCAGTCGTTTGAAGTCTGCCGCTGTGAATTTCTTCACAGTTCAGACTCTCCATAAGCCTAGACAATAACTGAATTCCTGATCGCAATTTCGTTTCGACACACGACAAAGACGCGGGATGACAAAGTAATTATGATGACGATGTACATATGACAATGCATTACAATGCACGTACGATGATGGCATAGACCTACAGTGTTGTCACGCGATGACAAATGACAATGGATGACGACAACGATGACTACTAAGTGCAGCCAGAAGTTACTATTGTAAACCCAGATCTGCCAACTTTCTTATTTTGCTAACTTACGATTTTAAATCAAACCTTATGCAAAGTACAGTAATTTTAATAACATGAAAATCACAAAGTATAGCACCCAAACGTCCGGCACCCAAAGGCCCGAAATAAATACACGGTTATACACCGCTTATTGGTCCAGAGGCATGGCTGAGTACGATGGGCAAAAGAAGAATGTTCTCCGTATTGACATCCATCTTTTACCCGTTGCCAGATCAGAAGATCGGCTTTTACCATCGTCCTACAACGGGAATGAATCGTCCAAGGTGAGGGGTCAAATTTGTATTTATTTATTTTAATATGTAATAAACACTCGCGACAAATGCACGAGAACAATAACGTAGAAAAACAGTCAAAGAAGAACTACAAACATTACTAAAGGAGACAAACGAAACACAGAAAATACATGATAAACATAAAAAACAGTAAAAGAAAAAACTACAAACATTACTAAGGGAAACAAAAGAAATACAGAAAACACATGATAAACAGACTAGAAATAAACAACTAATAACAGCTGCTAAATAAAATTCTATTGATAAATGTGCATTTATGCAATTCAAATGTTACATAATTTATTAATAAACCATGACCTATATCTCTTAATCCATAATTGTTAAACGTAGCAACCGGTAATAGATGACGTAGACAATGATTACCATAAGTTGCTTTATAAAAAAAGCTGGTCATCATAGCTTGCCAATAGCTCTTCTACAGTAACGATAAACTTAACATATCCATACTTAAAAGCACATTTAAACAAACGGCGAACAAGCCAACAGGCGAACGAGTTAGGGGGCGAATCAGTCAGAGGGCGAAACGGAAAAGGGGCGAAAAAGTCAGACACCAACACAAGCACTGCCCATTCCTGAGCGATAAAAGGTGATTGTACAATTAGTGGTAATAATACTATCAATAGCAGGTAGTCATATATTAACAAAACAGTGTTAAACGACATATGTATGCGACTAACGAAAAATATATCGTTTACTTCGCAAGTTTGCTATTCTAAAATGTAAACATAAACAAACAGTCCGGAACAAAAAATCAACAAATCCCACGTAACATAGAATACGTATCGCACGCACTCGTTCTATGCACTCGTCTTAATAAAGCAACTTATTTGTTTCAAAAAACAACAAAAATTGCAGACTATTGCGCAGTAGCCACTAATAATAAGAACTAAATATTTGACATAATAGATAAATTTTTATTTATTTTAATAGCATAACTATAACAGATCGGCTACTGTCACGTGACCGCAGATGACCAATCATAAGCCTTGTTTGGAGTATAATCTGCGCTAACGAAGGTGAAGTAAATTTTGCTGGTAAAATATCGTGGAAAGTGGGGGTGTATCCGCCCCTCGCAATCTGGCAAAATGCCGAACATGCCTAAGTTGACGAAGAAAGATAAGGTGAGACGCGACGCTTAACATACGATATGAGTTGCTGAACTCAGTGTTTTATGCGTAACGTTCCTTTACATGATGTACACCAGTTGCCAGGTAGTCCGCGTAGTGATGGTGTATTATGTGAATGAACAGCGGAAGTCGATGTCTTATACTGCATTTTGTACGGTATTGTGAAGCTAGACGTACTATACTAGCTGAATTACTGCATTCTGTTAGCATGATTTGAATAGGTAAAAGTACTAGTTACTGCTTCAAATAGACGCTTTATTGGCATTCACTAACATTTAGTTGTGATATGCTTATTCTGGTATGCCTGGTTACGGGAAGGTGTACTTTGCGGAATGCGGAAATTTGAAAAAATGTATTTTGCGGAATTTCACCTGCACAACGTTCCGCAAATTACACCTTATATTTTTCCGCATTCTGCATTTCGCAAAGTTCAAATAAAATCAAATAATCAACTTTGCGTAAGCTTAGGCTTACACTTGAATCTGGAATTGATATCGGCACATCGGTTGGGTAGCATTTCGCCTAATCGCATTTTGCCTAATCCCATTTCGCCTAATCCCATTTTGCCTAATCTTTTTTTGATAGGCGGACCAACAACGACGACTTGCTTTGTGGTTTTTGACTAGCTTTGTTTTGTCGTTCATCATTTTTTCTGTACCATTTTTTGGCCGACCGTAAGTAAGTATACGACAGGTGTCGTCTCATTTCGCCTAATCTCATTTCGCGTCGTATACTTACCGTAACCCTAACTCTAACCCTAACCCTAGTTCGATTTCCTTTGGGGCTCTGCAGTAGACCCAACTGGGGGAGCGATTAGGCAAAATGCGATTAGGCGAAATGCTACGATACCGGCACATCACAAACGGTGCGGTCACGCAGTTGGCAAAGTAATCACGTAGGCCCTAGTGACGTTTTTAACTTAACTCCTAAAATGCCTTGAAGTCTGTTAACTCGCGAGCATAAGCCAGCACATCACACACGAATGCAAGGTTAACTCGAGTAGCCTAGGTCATTAAGAAGGCCTACTGCAAAATTTCACCTGACGGACTACCGTTAAGTCACGATCAAAGATAAAACGATAAAAACTAGCCTACTATCTCCTTCTGCAAGACACAGTGAGGCTTGTGAGCATGGTGGTCGAGCGCTCTGTAAGGTCGTACACTTATTCAATTAACATAACTCAACAGCAAGAACATTTTCCACAATTTTAATTCCGTAAAATACACCTTTTCGAAATTCTGCGTTTCGCAATCTGCATTCCGCAAAGTACACCCACTGGTTACTTTTCCTGACTTTTCTGGCTCTGGAAAAGCCCGCTTATTTTTGACTCCATGTGACAGGCTTCTATACATGGTATACGTCTCCTGCTGGCGTAATGTCGGCATTTGTTATTCTTGGGCTACTGGTAATATGACGGCTTACGTATTAGCATACAGGTAATTTGCTAACCTAACTTATGGAGCAGGTTTTGATTTTGCCTATTGTTTGGCCTGAATGGATGGGGAAGACGATGGACGGTGAAGATGACAGATGGCAAAGACGATGGAGAAGATGATGCCCAAGATGACATATAGTGAAAACCATAAATGGAGAAGATGGATGGACAGGAAAGACGAGCATATGGAAAAGATGAATGTACCAAGAAAATGGATGGGTTTGTAGGATATTAAGTTTTTTTTGATTCAGTACGCGTGTCGTCCATATTTTTTGCAGTCTGCTATGTACTCGCTGTTTCATGTTGCACTTCACATTTTTTTAGTTCACAAATTATCTGTATGCTGATCTGAATTTTGCAGGTCCTCATTTTACCAGCAGTGATGCTTACCAAAAATGTTAACGTTGTGTGGTGTATTTTTGAAGTAGCCATTTAGGAGGTCATATGTCAGTGAATTATTAGACAGCATCACTGTAAGGTCATCTGTAAAGGCTGTTGCAATGTATCTTACTGTAACTTGTGGTATATGCAAACTACCATTCATGAAGGTTCTAGCCACTGGACTGAATGGATAGCTAATATTACGATGAATTTTTTTTCATATTGCATGTGATTTTAGTCAGTGTTGGCTATTGTGAACATTATTTGCAGAGTTCATCTAAAAGCAGCAACAAAGACAAAGACTCTAAAGAGTCAAAAAGCAGCAAAGATGATAAAAAGGAAGCAAAAGATGTTGGCGATGGTGCTCACGTGGATGCTGTTAGTATGGTACTTTTATTTGTAGTTCTGATGTAGTACTGACTTGGCAGATTACATTTTTACGTGCGAAAGCAGCTACTGCTTTCAGCACGTCTTAGCCATCGCAATTCTGTCTGTCTGTCTGTCCATTCGTCTGTTCGTCCGTCACACGGGTGGATCGGTCAAAAACGGTGCAAATCTTCACTGTCGGCTGCCCGGAAGACTCTAGTTTCTGGAACCGTAAAGCTTTTCCGTAAATTCAAAAGGGGTCACCTCGAATGAGGGCGCTAAATGAGAGGGGGGTGGGAAAATTTTGCGATTTTTGGCCAATAACTCGCTGTATCTCAATAATGGTGCGAGATGAGGCCTAGGTTACTATTAATCACTAATAGCAAATCGTATACTGGCTTTCGATTTTTGCCGAATTCAATGACCTTGGATGACCTTGAACGCCAAAATAGGGTTTTTTAATGGATTTTTTGGCCATTTTCGCCTGTGAGAGTCCATATCATTCACAAGTTGGCGCCACGCCGCTGACGCCACACGCGCCTATGGCCGATGTATGGTCCTGATGGGCCGTGTCCAAGTGATATGCGATTTTCAAAACTATAACTACTGAACTGGAAATGCTATAGGCTTTCGCGCGTCTCGTGAGCTTTGCTCAAATTTCTTGTGAGTATTATTATATACCAAGGAAAATTTATGAATTTTTCTGATTTCTTTGAAAGTATTAATGACAGTAATATTCTCTCATCTATATGCAAAGTTTCAACTTAAGATCTGTCATGGTTTATAAGATGATGCTTACCTAAAATGTTAATGTAAAATCACCTGTCGAACCATTCACCCAGTTGGCTTAGGTTGATGACAAAGAGCACCAGCTTTTCTGTGGAAAGTCTGGAAACATTGTAGTCCAATTGTGAGCTGTATTTGTGGAAGTGTTTAATGTATATTTAGTCAGCACAGAGGCTGTTTGTTGTGTGTTAGAAGAGAAAGACTGCTGCTAATGCTGCAGAGACACATCCTCCACCTACGCAGCTGACACTCGTGAAGCCGATGGCCGGTGTTTCTGCCATCAAGAAAGATCGACGACAAAGCTCTTCCCATTTTAATATCTCCAAAAATAGAGAATTGCAGAAGTTGCCACTGCTTAAAGGTAAATGTTTTGATTGTTGTAACTTTAAAAGATGTTAGTTTTGTTTTTTTTACATATCAGTTTCATAGAATAGTGGGAAGTAAAGATATGTGTTTGTTTTCTAGGTGGGTTTAGTGGCATGGTCTAGTGGTGAATGAGTTGTTTGATGAATGTTGAACCTTGCCCTAACAGAGCCCATTTAGTACTTGGATGGATGACTGTAGATAGGTAAACCATGTTTGTTTATATCCAACCACCAGGTCAGCTCGACCTTCGATCTCTTTTATCAAGTACAGGCTTGGGGTTAAGGTGGGGTATTTGCCTTTGCTGGGTGGCAGTCTGTGATTCCATTTGGCAGGAGGCACTCAGTGGCTCTCAGATACCAGTAAGAAGTACGTGACATTACAGCATTGCCCTTTCGGCAGGAACGTTACACCAGCATTGTTACGGCGCTCACCATTATGGCGCTGTGGTGATTTGGCGCTATCTAACAATACAGCATCGGACATTACGGTGCTTAACAGAGCGGGCGGTCAGCGAATCCAGTGGCGTCCAGCCTCTCAGCACCAGGAAGCAACCTACCCCCAAGTCACACCACTTGTCAGTGGAGTGGATGCCCCTGCATGAATCAAAGCGAGCAAGTATAAATGTACAAAACATCAGTTTACACACTTGTTAATGGTGCTGGCAATGACTGACACATCGAAAACAGCAAAAATTCATTTAAAAGGTGACAATTTTCAGCAGCACATAGACAACTGCCCGGTAGTCGGTGTGATGGTGAGTGATATTACCTTGATTTTTGCTGTTTTTGATGTGTCTTTTAGTGTATATCACCTTTAACACGTGTATAAACTGATGTTTTGTACATTCATGTTTGCTGTTTTATTATAAAATTCACACTATAGTATTAAAATCATTGATTTACAGGCTGTCTGCTATCATTGCTCAAAGACGCGTGCCATAACGCCGGCGCCGTATTGTCCTACTGCCAAATCGTCTCAGCGCTGTAATGGTGGCGTCATAATGCCCTGCTCTGTCAGATGGGTTTCCTTTGAAGACTGTATGCACCATCGCACTTTTTTAATCTTTTTAATCGAGTGCCATATTCGACGTGTTGTAGATGCAACGCCTGCAGAGCAGGAGTCACTGTTTCTGCAGAAGATCGGTCAGTGTTCAGTCGTGTTTGACTTTGTGCATGACCCACTCAGTGAACTCAAGTGGAAGGAGGTGAAGCGTGCTGCTCTCAATGAGGCCGTCGAGTACGTGACGGCTAATCGTGGTGTGCTCAAAGATCCAGTTTATCCAGAAATCGTTCACATGGTCAGTTGAGTTTAGCTGACTGTTTTTCGAGAATGTGTTAATTATAAGGTTGTGAATATTGTTTGTAATTTCTGTGCATCAAACTACTATTTACTTATAAATACTGGTAGTAGTTATATCTCAGGCTTAGATTACAGTTGTTTTTAAGCTCACAGTCTTCATTGTCACATTGATTTCCTTGATGAAAACGATGGAGGTTTTGTGTTATTGTCTGTCCATTTGTCTGTCTGTTTTTTTGTTTTTCTATCCCTTTGCTAGCTGGGTAACTTGAAACGTTATGAATAGATTCTGATAAAAATTTGTGGATTGTATGATCACAGTGGATTGCTTAGATTTTGGTGGCAGTCTTTTGAGGATTCTGGATCACAATTCGGTATTGTTTACTGCTAAGAAATAGGGTGTGAAGTGACAGTTTGCTGTGTATTTCAGCAAGTTGCAAATGAGTTTTTTATGAAGTTTTACACAGGCGTAGAGAGTAGCCCATTAGCGAACCACTCAGATTTTGGTGGTGGTTTAGTTCAAGATCTGTATCCTGGGTTTCTGAATCCAGATCCATACGGGTATGTTGTGTTCACTAGGTGGCAGCACCATTTACAACAGCAGTTTGTTCTGTTCCTGGGCAGAGTTACCAGTTAATACATTGACATGGTTAACTGTGTCATTAGGGCTATATGGCACATCTGACCTTTCTCATTATTTTCTATAGCATTTGTTTCTATCAGCTGGACTTATCTATTTCTGACTTACAGTTGTGCTGTGGAAAGTAGGGCAAGTTGTATTACATCACCAACTGTCCTTGAACGTCTTTTAAGTATATATTTTGCGTATGACAGACTAATTTACGAGGTAATATTTTGTCGACCATGCCACTGTGATGTAGTTTGCTGTAAATGCATTCCGTACGTTGCCTCCCGCGTCAAACCCGACGTCGACGGACTTTGATCCAGAGGAGGACGAGCCAACCTTAGAAGCCGCCTGGCCTCACCTGCAGGTCTGTCTGATCAGTCAGTAATAGCATATGTGACAGATCACCGAGACACATGTAGGTGAATGAATACTGCATGGTGCATAAAAATTGGAATGTAGATGCTTTATAAAGCAATCAGACAGATTTCAAATCATTAGCGTTGATTGTTGCAGTGAACGGTGTTTATGTTGAAAGCTTGACGCAATTTTTTTCGCAGCAATTGTCTGGGCTGATTGTTTTCTGAACTGTCCGTCGTACCCGATTGCACGATTCGTGTGATCAGGTATTTTCCACTTTATTACGTGCCACTTCAGCCGGTTGGCCCACCCAGTATAAGTTGCTGTTATTTGCATGTTACTGAGTGTTTTGTGTGCCATTTGGTTATGTTATTTACTTACCTACTCTAAAGTGAGATTCCTTTGTTATTGAATTTACTGCTGGCTTTCCAGTCTATAAGTCCCTGGAACCCTTTGCTAAGTCCTTAATGGCTCATCTGAAGCCTTAATGGCTGGCTTAGCAGTTTAAACTGCTTAGCTGTTTAGCTAGCGGTGGTCTGGCCCGCTATGTTTTAATGGCTGGCTTAGTGGTCTGGAACGCTAAGATGTCTGTCACTAGTAGTATTTTTTGAGACCCAAGACATTTGCATGATTCATAACGACATATGGCGTGGAACCTTATCGGTCCCGGATCGCTAACTTAATGGTTGGTTGCAGTCCGAGGCCTTAATGGCGGCAGCGAACGGTGGCAGTTCCAGGGACTATAGTTTATGTACACTTATGTGACAAAGTAGCAAAACGTTCCTAAAACTGATTTATAAGCATTTGTGTTATCTGTGTCATTCGTAGCTTGTTTATGAATTTTTTCTCCGATTCCTCGAGTCTCCGGATTTTCAGCCGGCAACAGCCAAGAAGTTTATTGATCAGAGTTTCGTTTTGCAGGCAAGAGCACATGCTTGTTTTTCAGCTTATACTGTCTTTAATTTTGAACTGTTAGGATGGGAATTGAAAGATATTGTTTTATTGGAAGATGGACAGCAGGAATAAGAGGAACATCCACACAGAGAGTGGACATATGATGTTGCAAAATGGTACAGAGCAAATCTATAGGAAGTGAGCCATTTTCATTCGGCACAGGACCAAAACAACGGCAAAAGATGGTGAAGCAGGGATCAGACATCAGCAGATATTGCCTAGTCTGTGACTAACGATTATGATGATGAGGGCTGATCACTGACACAGTCGATTAATTGCACACTGCTACAAGTTCAAATAAAATCAATTGATATAGGTAAATACTTGGAACTTTTATGTGACTGCTGTCTCTAATGCTTGAATGACATCTGCTATTCAAATGCATAGTTGACAAAACTTATTCAGTCATTTTTTTTACTAAATACAGATTAATATGAAAGTGGTATTATTGATCGTGTTGAGGTTAAGAACAGCTGATAAAGAAAAACTGACCTATGTGCCATGCTGCTTGCAGCTACTTGAGCTATTTGACAGTGAAGATCCACGAGAAAGAGATTTCCTCAAGACAATCTTGCATCGGATATATGGCAAGTTTCTTGGCCTTCGTGCATATATCCGCAAGCAGATCAACAATATTTTCTACAGGTAACTAATGCTGCGCAAGTTCTTTTATGAACATGCCATTTTGTTATTGCATCTGTTTTAAGGCATTTGTAGTTATTAGTTATTAGACCATGAGCAGTATAATTACTCAAGTGCCATGCGTTTGTTTTTAGTTAAAGCCCAAAGTCCATTATGGTATCTGGTCCGAAACCTGCTGGAGACCTGTTCGCTAGCTGGTCTCGGACTTGCGTGCATGCATGATAGTGTCGTAATAGTGTTGCTTTGTCCAAAGTCCACCATGCTAGCAAATCAGAAGATTTGTTCGTGTGCATGAAGCTTTTGAACCCCGACGGCCATTGACCTGACCTGAACATTGTGACCTGACCTGTATTAATTGTGTACGTAAACGTGGCTGACTTTGGTCAAGTACACCGGCAATTCTGGTCCACGCCAACTCATTCTCTTTTTCTGACAAATTTAGTTTTTAGAATTTAGTTAAGAATTTAGTTTTTCATATACGCGTAGGCTTATATTTAACTAACAGGTATATGAAAAACTAAATTCTTAGTTTTTCATATACGCATAGGCTTACTTGGCTCATTCTTTATTGTATAAATTACATTTTCATTCTTGACAGTATATCTGTTGAATTTTTTCTATAATTATGTAATATACTAATATTACTACTGAAAACGATTTATAACATGCAAGAAATGATGTAATTGACAATGTTCACACAGTGTCATAACACTGAATAAGTAAATTACTGTATCAGAGAAGGGTCGAATTGTCCGAAACTTGTCTTTTTTAAAGTCCATCTGGCTAGCACGTCAAAACACAGCAAACTTGTCGTGAACCTGCTAGCACTATCACGACATGTCGTGATAGTGCTATCTTGTCCGAGACAGGTTTTCAACCCAAAAAAGTCGTCAGCTTGTCGCAGACACCAGTGAACTTGTCCAAAACTTGTCTGAAACCTGTTTGCTAGCGCGTGCTAACGGACAGGATAGGATAATGGACTTTAGGCTTAACTGAGTGTTCTGGATGATGACAATTTTGATGCTTTGTACATGTATCTTTGAGACTTGGCGTTAACTTTTATATAGGTTTATGTTGTTGTGAGAAAGATAAGGACAGAAGTCTGATACTTAAATGTTTCACAGAGTGTTTTAACATTTAGTGAAATATTCTGTTATCAGTCTCAGATTTTGTACTTTACATAGTATGTGCTCCATAGCTGATATTATCAATATAGTTAAAATTGCAGCAGTACAGATTCATATTTGAATTTCTGCATATCTGTGAGAGAAACTTCTGATCACTGACAGTTTCTGTGGTTGCGTCTCTTTGCTCACAGGTTTATTTTTGAAACAGAAAAGCACAACGGTATAGCAGAATTGTTGGAGATACTTGGCAGGTTAGTGTCAGTTGCTGCAGTTATCATTCATAGTGCACTCGAGTCAATAGTTCTTTAAACTTATTGATTGTCAAGAATTGGAAGGTTATCAGTACTTTTCAATACTTTGTTATCGCTGCAGTATTTCTAGTATTACTCCGCATTACGCCAGATTTCCAGATTATTAACTTTGAGAATTATTATATTGATGCCATTTGTTTTATGAGCATTTCTGCTCAATGGATATGCTAATTCCTCATGTACTGTACTTCTTATTGAAGTAATATACAGTTGTAAGCATTACATTTACACGTGAGCAGTTTATGTTTTATGTTCAGTGTAGTTTTTCACGCATTTTTGCATTCTCTTACACATAGACAGTTTGTTTTATGGGTAGCTTCTTGCGCATTTTTTTGTTTTGAATGCATTGCTAGTGCAGTTGATTGTCTGAATGGACATATTTCTGAAATGTGTTAAGTGGATAGTTAAAAGTTATGTGAACATTTTACATTGTTGAACTCTGTGAGTTCTGACTTTGAGTTAGCATTGTATTTTATCATTGTCATTCACAGTCATTGGTGATGCCATCAACATTTTACTTAACAGTATTTTGTACAATGAGTGCATTTTGGTTATCTATTTATGCCTCCGCCAACGTAGTGGCCATAGCGTTATGTTTTCGGAGTGTTCATGCGTGCGTCTGTTCTTCCGTGCGTTCATCCGTGGTTGCGTGCATGGACTTTGAGCGCAAATATTTCTGGAACGGATGGAGATATCGACAAGCGGTAAGCGGTGTTATTAACTACAATCTTTCCCACATTACAAAAAAATTTTTGGTGCACTTTGGTCCACTAACAATGACGATAGGGGCCTAGCTAGCTTTTTTTCACATGTTGGTGGAGGCATAATAGTTGACAGAGTCGTAATCACCGTCTAGTTTTCTTTTGTTTCTGATAACTGTTTATGTATGTTGTTCATTAAGTAGTGATGCCAGTAGTAATTGTTGAAGATGTGCTGTGTTTGCCTAGCATCATCAATGGCTTCGCACTGCCGTTGAAAGAGGAGCACAAGCAGTTTCTGATGCGTGTTCTGATTCCACTTCACAAAGTCCGCTCACTCGGCGTCTATCATCCACAACTTGCTTACTGCATCGTTCAGTTCCTTGAAAAAGATCCGACATTAACTAAACAGGTGACTGCAAAAATCCATCATCTTTTACTCTGTGCGTGCATTTATGCGCCATTTGCTTAAATGCTGTAGCAGTTTCAGCATAGTTACATGGCTAATATTGTGATTGGTATTAAGCAGAACCTACTCAGTAGGCTAATTATTTTTTTAAAATTTTGATCACAAATGTATTTAACGGGCCATGCTTAGCTCTACTGCAGAGTATCAGGCTCTGGGGTTTACGGTTGGATGTCGGGATTGTAAGTAATTTACTACTCTGTCTATTAGCAGTGCAACAGTCCAGTAGTCCATTGCATTAGTTAAGTGTAATTCTTAGATGTGTTTAGTCTAAAGTTGTCTGCTTTTTTGATGTCTCTGGTTTGGCACTAGTTGTGTTAAGTGTTTTATGTTTAGAGAGCCCTGATGGTGTAAAAGTTAAGAGAACCCCCTGCATAACACTGTAACGCATTCGTTGCAGGTGGTAGAAGGCTTATTGAAGTTCTGGCCGAAAGTGCACAGTCCAAAGGAGGTTTGCTATATGCACTGCACTGACTAATTATTGCTGAATTGTTGGTATTCGTGTGAATTTGGTTTGTTTAAATGGTTATCGGTTTGGTAGCATGCATGTTATTGAAGAGCATGGGACTTCAAGTACTTTAATGCTGCTGTTGGTTGAGTGTTGGGAATAGCACCCAGGCTGTAGAAGGTCTTATATTAAAATTGTGAAAAGTACACTTTGGGACTGGCCTAATCTAGAGAGTAGCTATCAGATAAGAAGGCTGACCATGAAAGACATAGTAAACGAGATTATTTCATTTGACTGGGAGTGGTGTGGTATTATTGCTGACACATGTTAATGTTTTTTTAGCTTGCAGCTTTTTGTAGCCAGTATCAGTTGCTGTTGCTACATTTGCAATGTTTGCTATGTTTTAATGCATTAAGGAGAATGTTGTGTAATGTTGGTGCCATTTGGTGCATTCACCTATGTCAGCTGGCAGGTAACACTGCATGTGACACTACGCAGCTCTGAGATGGGTTTCCTATAAAGACCTATACATTGACCGGCATTGCAGTGTGGTCTTTAGTGCTCCAAAGCTATGGCTGTAGTATCAGAGATACATTTTGCTATGTGGTTCATGTTAGGTCATGTTCTTGAATGAGTTGGAAGAAATTCTGGATGTGTTGGAGCCAGGAGAGTTTCAGACTGTCATGGTTCCACTGTTTCGCCAGCTGGCCAAATGCGTATCCAGTCCGCATTTCCAGGTCTGCACTGCTTCTGGTGTATTCTGTTTTGTTTCAACTTCGCTCACTTGTTTAGTTGCGGCATTCATCGATAACTCTGTGAGAAAGCACCATTTTGTACACGCGCATTGTAGTTATCCAAATTAAGTCGAAAATTAAGTGGGAATTTACTTTAAATATGTATCTGCTTGTCTTCAACTATCTATTAGTGATCTGCTGATTGAGCAGGTTTATGACAGTCTCTTCTTAATGTTCACCAAATACTCAGATCCTTTATTCGTTGCCGAATTTTGCAGACTGCTTTAAAAAGGTAGTAGGTGGACAGCTGTAGGCAAGATATGTATCCATGTATTTGGTATAGTATGGTAAATGGTGATATTGTAATTTTGAATTATTGTGCGGTGGTAGGTGGCGGAACGAGCGTTGTACTTCTGGAACAATGACTGGATCATTAATCTGATCAGTGAGAATGCTACGACTCTTGTCCCGCTCGTCTTTCCAGCTTTGTATCAGAGCAAAGAACACTGGAACAAGTCTGTACTTAATCAACTGCTCTTTTCATTCTTCTTTTTTTTGTCACTTGGCTGCTTGTCTTTAATGTTACTATTACTGCTCAGCGTTTATGATTTTCGCATAACTGTTTACTTTTTCTTGAATTGCTAATCATTTGTCTGTCTCCCCAAACTGAGATATGGAAGTAGTCGAAGCAGGGTTTTTTTTGCAGGCCGTTTAATTTGTTATTTTGTCATCTGACCAATGGCATAGGAGCCTATATACATTACATGTACAGCTTAATTATGTAACTCATATATGCTCTGACACAAATGTTGAAATATACACAGTGTTTCATAAAAAGGCACATGGTGCCTATGGTCACGGAAAGTCAGGGAAAAATCAGAAAAAGTCAGGGAATTTTACATTCCAAAGTCAGTGAAAAATGATATGATCAGGGAAAATCAAAGTACCAGGGTGCAAAAGTTAACAAAGATGCAGAAAAAAGTTTGAACTGTTTTATGCAGACTGCATCAAAAAAAATTTCTGCTCGTTTCGCTTGCGGATTATTTGTATCTCTACTTTTAAATTAATTTGTTCCGCCGCCTTTGTTTCTAGTGCGATTGAAAGCCAACATTGGTATTTCACGTATACAAATTAGTCAAGGAAAACGATTCATTTTCTTCTGGAAAGTCACGGAAAATGTATTCTGCAGAGTAGTAGGAACCATGAAGGCATTTTTTTTGTTTCTTTCATAGCTCAGTTGAATGGTGATCAATTTATGTGAAATTCTTACCAGTTGTAGCTGAAGAAATACTAATTCAAAATATTTCAACAAAATGTGGATGTTAATAAATATTTTTGCTAGTCCTGATGTAATGCTGACGTCACAATGTGTCGTGAGTACAAGCTTGCTTGTCTCAACTGGTGCTGTCATTTGCTACCATGATTTGATGGTGAACTTTATCTGGTTCACCGATGAAAATGTTCATTGTATCAGCACTTAGCAACATGGGGGCATGAAATCAGGCATCTCACAATACATAAACTAAACCATTTTGCAAGTGGAGTATGCTGGTTCACTGCCTTGCTGGAAGGTTAGAAGTCAGGCTATCCTCACAAGTGTGTAAAAGTGTCTGTTTTAGGCGTTTTTTGTGGCTGCAATGGTAAAACTTCAACAGTTTGTCATCAGTGAATCAGAAAAAGTTTACTGTTGAAGCAGGGCAGCTATACTTGCAAGTGTCTGCACTATCAAACGCAAATGGTATATTTATTACAGGCAGCACATATACGTGCCACGGCATGCAATTTAATAGGAATTAGGCAGTATCAGCGTAGACCTGTGGTGCAGACTAATGAAGGCAAAGACAATTGGGCAGCTATTGTGGGCCACTGAAGGTATGTAGGCGCTCTCAGTGAGCAGTCGTCACACTGAGCGCTGGTGGGTGGCTGCTTATCTTAGATCAGATCAATCAGAAACATCCGCAGCTTTGAAAATTGGTACGTGCTCAGTTTCACAAGACATCATGTGGATTGGCTGTGCTTGCAGGGACTGGCAGTGGGGGCAGCCCTCTTCCTCTTGCCCATCTCAATTAGTGTCAAACTGTCAATTGACTGTAGACCGTGGTAAACAGTTGATCGCGACTCACTGCTGAACAAAAGGCTTGTTATTGCACTCTATTCAGATTCTCGGAATTCTCGACGGGCGAGAAATATAATTATCGAGCTTGAGAATTTGTCGAGTCTCGTCAATATCCCTATTTAAAATGGTCATCATTTCGGTGAATTATGAAAGATAGAAAAGTGTGCTTTTTTATGAAACACGATGTATATGTATATGTTACTGACATTTTTATTTCTATGTTTTCATAAAATGTCAAATTTTGATTTTCACATAGTATCGTGTTACTGTACAGAACTATTCATGGTCACATTTACAATGCACTGAAGTTGTTCATGGAAATGAACCAGCATCTATTTGACGAATGCACGCAGAACTACAAGGCCAGTCGACAGCTGTGAGTTTATTTGTCATTGTTCTACTATTGTGTTTGCCCAATAACTGAAGTTCTGTGCATTTCTCTTTGGGTTGAGATGATTATTTATTATTTCTATTGTAATTAATACCAGGTGACACTAAAAGGTAAAGCTTTCATACCCCAACTGGGGCGTAGGCGGGGTGCTCATCTCTCTTCCTTAGGCCGTTGAGCCCATAGGTGGATAAACCACTCAAGTCCGTGACGCATGGCCAGTGCGATGCCAGACCTATGGTTACCTTCCCAGTTGCAAAGCGTCGCTGCCCTTTGACTGGTACCAAATTATACTGCTTGTTGAACAGAGGCACATGTGTATGAACAACTTGCCCAAGATTGTTATCTGACAGTGCCTCGACTCGGAGTCGATCCTGGGACCTTTTGGTCACCTGTCTCGCTCGTTACCATTACACCATTAAGCCACACAGGCAGCCCTGCTGAAAGTGAAAGCATCAGTTAAATAGTTATTTAGACATAAGTAAACACGCGGTTATGATAAGCAGTAGTCAGTTGGTGGCTTAGCGTAGCGGTAACACGTTTCATTCGATCAACGAAGTTATTCTATGCCAGGCCGGCTTGGTACTGTGATGGGAGACTGCCTGCAGGCAGGTAAACCATCTCGGTATGTAACCAGCTGCCTAGGTCAACTCAGTTTTCCGTCCCTCTGGAGTAGGTAAATCGAGTACCAGCCTATCCGGCTGGGATTAAGGCGGGGCACATTCACTTGTGTCGGGTGGCAGTTAACACTGTGCGATCCCATATGGCAGGTGACGCTCCGTAGCTCTGATATGGGCTTCCAATTAAGAGTTATATCACCACCTTTAACCTTTTTAACTTTTATTGTTTTATTGCCTGTAAAATCAAGTAGCCGTGGACCAGCATACAGTGTTTGGAGAATTAGCTTATCTCTTGAGCAGAAATGTTTTTTAATATATGACATCAGTACAGTAATTCAGCGTAACATGAAGTAATACTGTGGTGACAGTAGTCATATTAGTAATTTGGCTCCCATTTTATGTACATGTTTATTCAACTGTTGTCATAGTGTTCGAGCAGTAAGGTAAACGGAGCATAATATCACAGTTAGTCTTCTGTTATTTCGTTGCCTTCTGTTGTCTTGTTATGCAGAATACGGAGTTAATCTGGTGTAAAGCTGTTTGTACATGTGTGACATGTTGCAGGGAGAAGGAGAAGCTAAAAGAGCGTGAGGAGAAATGGAACGAGGTTGTGAAGCAGGCACAATGCAACCCTGCTGTAAGTTGTGCTCGGTTGTCTGCCTAACCACTCTGTCCCCTTTGTCAACAGGAGGAAGAAACAGCCTTTCATCTCCTTGCGAGATGTGACGCAATCTCGTTCACTAGACTTAACCATTTAGGCCTCTACCGTATTAAGTATAACGACTTATGTAATATACGTTGGTCTTTTCTCCTGAAGCTTGCTAAAGCCTCAGGGAGATTTCTTTAGCCTCTGGCTTTATGGCGATGCGCAATGGGCCCACCTGGTGGCCTGAGCGCTGGATGCTGCCTTAACGGGAGGCATCCAGGTAAAGTAAGGTAAGGTTTGCCTAACTTCAGCTGCAGTACAGAGCAGCATAATGATACATGTGACTTCATTACAACTGAGCACTGTTTGTACGCTCTATGTTGACTGCTGATTAGCACTACTGTCAGTAGTAAGGTCATCTAAGGTGAAATGGAAAATTAAGCAGGAATTTAACATAAATGCGTAGAGATCTTCACATTTTTTTCTTTGTGATCTGCTGATAGAGCAGGTTACATTGTTCAACAAATGTTACTGTGTTCAGCTGCTTTCTTCTAAGTGTTAGTTTCCATCAAGTCTACAGTCTGCTTGTGATCAAGTCTGAACCAATTTTGATCAGTTACAGATACCAACATACCCAGACCATGTGATACAGTGTGATGGCCTATGTGAAATAAATCATTTGTGCAAAGTTTAATTTTTCATAAGTTTACATTTATGTCAGTTTTACGTATAAGTACAGCTTTTGCCAAGGTGGCTGTGCCAGTCATATTCTTTCCTATAGCCTCCCATCCTTCAATAGACAGCATTACGAGATTGATGACTGTCTGGAGGATAACAGGGAAGATTATTAGAACTGCCACTACTGTTACATATGCACATTTATAATGTTGAGTTCTTACAATTTTAGGTTTAGGTCTTTTCTGCCTTTTTGTTTTATATTAGGTTTTTCTGTGCAGGTTAAACTTATTGTTCCATTATTATGTGTATGTGCATTGCCTGGAAAGGCCGTCATTGAAATGACTTATACTGTGTTGGGTGAGACATTAAACCCTACACACCCACTCACTGTGTCTTATAGCAGAGTTCAACTTGTCTGTTGTTTTGTCTCATGCAGTATAACCAGCATGCTTCAGTTGACACTCTGACACCAAGTCTGCCATCTGATGCCAGCCTTGGTGCAAGCAGTGACGACTCGGTCGACATAGATATGGAAAAACTGAAAGCCGAAGCAAAAGAGGTAGCTTGCATTTACACCTGTTAATAGCATATTTTACCTATGCGACCTGACAAATGTTGTAAATACACTACTGTGACCAATGCTGCTGTAGTTGCTATTTACAATAGCAGTAAGATGCTTTGCAGTCTCGTGGACTTTTGGAAGTTATTTCAGTTTTGACAATTAAGAATTGAGTTTATTAATAATAAATCCATATGACCTCTTCTTTATTTTTTTGTATATTTGTTTATTCTGTATGCATGATCACTCAATGTCTGTGAATGTAAGCCGTAACCACTGGGCACTGTTGACTGCAGCTGTGCAGCATTCTTTGGTTAGATCGTGAGATGTTATTCTTTAATGGTTAGATTTAGAGATGTTATTCTCATGCTGTTTGGTCGTTGGTGTGCAGATGCAGAAGAAGGTGAACAAGGACAAGCCGTTGCTGCGCCGTAAGTCCGAGTTGCCTCACGACAACAGCACACTCCGGGCGCTCGAAAATCACAAACGTCCCGAACCATTCCTCACGATCGCCAAGGAGTCTGGATAACAGAGCCACTTGCAGTCACTCATGACTCGAGTTTGTATCATGTAGTGCATCATGACGTTGTTCTCACGCCAATCCTGCTGGCCAGCTGCTGTTATTTTTTCCCATGAAAACCCAACGTCACTTCAGGCTGATGTGGCTCGATGAGTGTGAGATGCTTTCCAGAAATATTCTGAGACAATTTCAGCGTTTGGTTTTGGTTGCTGATTGTCGCTTTTCCTGATTACCAATCGTGATGCTGTGATTTGGAATCGTTACAGCCAGTGCAAACTTTACATCTCTGAACATGGCACTCGACGTGTTCAGGAGTCAGGACCAAGCGTTTTTAATTTTCGTTGGGCAAATTTCATGTTTTATACTTGCTGATTATATTTTTAATTCTGCTATTTATCATGTTGCTGAGGTCTGCTTGGCCATCATCACCTGGAAGGCAGAGATTGGAAGTCTTGTGCTAGCATCATAATACTGCACGGAATCGCATTCTGAATGGTTATTTTATTGTGATATGAATGTGCTTGTTGTCTCGTTTGTGTGAGTATTAGCAGTGGCATGTTGATGGTTGCAATGTTTGGTAAGACTTTGCCATCAACTAATTAAGCTGACATTGCATGCCTGGTGGCTGTGTAATGGATGTCATGGTTCGTCAGTTTATGCAGAATCGGAGGGATTTTGTGCTGATATTGTGACAAGTTTGTGTGATGTAGCAGTTCTTTGTTTTGAAATGCATCGTCAAGCATTCTGTGTTTGTTTGTATAAGGTTTTTTTCAACATTAACTGCATGTGAAAATCTGGTGATCACAGTGTATTGTCGTTGGTAAACTCATCGCTATTTTTGATGGAATAAGTGTGTAAAAAGTAACTAATACTGTCTCGATCTAATGGTGGATCATGTACCATGTAATTAATATGACTATTGGTGTCGTGTTCATATTGAGCCTAGCACTCAGCCTCCACATTAGGTCTACTGGTATTAGGTAAACTCAAATAAGTTCCATTTATGTAATACTGTCAATTTTTATTATGAAATGTCAAAGCAGTCAGTGTAGTAAGTGAAAATTGTTGGATACTTTTCTCTTAGTGTTTTTTACTTGCCCTGACAAGAAGTCTGAGCTAATGCCCATGAGACGCGCGAGAGCCTATGGCAGTTTCTGTTCGCAGGTAATCTTGGTCTATCTCCATCCATTTCAAGGCAATTCACTCTTTTGCAGCCAAAAATCACCTAAAAATCAATATTTTTGGGGTTCAGAGTCATTCAAGATCATCGATGTTGACATTCCTAAGAAGCTCGTCGCCAGTGCTTGTTATAGTAAGCAGCATGTCTGTGCCTATCTGCAACCATTTTCATGTTAGACGACCCAATGGCAGTAGAATAACATCTTTTTAGGTGGGGTGCCCCTATTTTGCCTCTTCATTCGTGGGGATCCCCTTCACCCAGTGACATGAAGTTTTGTCACGAAATACTAGAGACATTAAGATATCATAAGGTAAAAACCCAAAGTCTATCTCCCCTGGTCTTGGAGACGTATCGGGTTGTGACGGACAGATGAACGGACAGAATTATTATTGCTAATATGCACTTTATAGCTAGCTACCTCTCGCGCGTAAAAATGGCAAACGAGTGTATGGTTTTGTTGCTGCTGTTATTGGTAGAGTTAAATAGAAATTGCTCGTTAGTTTTGGTATTCACAGCAGCACAGTGCATGAAAGTGCTGATCCCCAGTGTGTGTACAGAATGAACAACAGAAATTCCATTTAATGTTTGCATTATTCTTTCAGCCAGTTAAAACTGTGTTGGTATATTTGAAAGTCCATTGGTTCGGTTGTCATGGTTTCAAGTCAGTTTCTGTTGATGGGCTTTCGTCGTTGTTCTCAATGCACTGCACCAATCAGCTTTGTACAGTATTGCTGTGTTTCATAGCCAGTTAGTAGAACAGTTGATGAAGTTTCTTATCTGTTAATTTAATTTAGGTTTATTACATGCCTAATTTGTGGTAATTTATCAATAGATTCATATATATATATATATATATATATATATATATATATTATATATATATATATATATATATATATATATATGTT
>Ga0209367_1001932_pt1 | contig 26632 bp, 12 predicted proteins | sample WorMetLIZISLAND2_FD_187412 | JGI IMG/M metagenome (GOLD analysis project Ga0209367, IMG submission 187412) | Marine gutless worms symbiont microbial communities from Max Planck institute for Marine Microbiology, Germany - Olavius geniculatus... ... | reverse complement strand
TCAGCGGCGAATACCTTTGGAACGGATGAAGATATTTGAAATCGGTCAAGTACTTGATCGACCGCAATTCCTCCCGCGTTAGGTGAAACAAGACCGGTAAACTTTAGTCTAGAAACCTTGAGATCTGAAGGTCAAATTGTACCCACCTAAAGTGCCTTTTTCAGAAGACCATCTTGTCAAACTATTCCCCCCCCCTTTTGTAAAAGTCTGGCTACAGTCTTGATACAACAGCTGCTGTTACTGCTAATGCTGATGTGCTGCCACTACTACTACTGTACTACTTTGCTCGTGTCTGTGGTAGGTAAGGGTGGGGGAAGTCGGTGGTGGTAATCTTGGCTTCTTGGGTGGTCTTTTCAGTCCTGATGGACAGTCAGTTCTTGCTCATGGCTATCAAGGTGCTTTTCACGTGTGGACCTTTGACGAGGTATATTTGATTTCGGTTTCGATTTTACCTGTTGATTGTCTGTTATGTCTGTTGTACAATGTACTGCATTCTGCCACTCAGCGGAAGTTGGTCGTACCGTGCTATCAATTGAACAGTTTTGGTTGTCAGCGCTTTTCTGTGGCGGGCCCATCGACTTGGAATTCGCTGCCAGACAGTCTTTGTGACCCAGAACTGAGTATCGATACTTTCAACCGTCAGCTGAAGACATACATTTTTTGCGAAATATTGATGACAAAATGTATTAAGTGCATTAGAGATCTTTTTGAGTATGCGCTATATAAATTTACACTTTACTTTGCTTACTTACTAGTGTACACATATGTAGTAGTTTTAACTGTGAACCAGTGATGCTAACAGGATCAAGACAAGGACTACTCTTGCACTTTCATTTTTACAGCAGTAAACTAAATATTTGATTTGTCTTTTATGTATTCATCTTTATTTTCTAGAAATTGGTAAGAAAAAAGAAAGAAAGTTAAAACAGATTGATGTTTGATGTTAGCCTTATGGTTTTTTAATAGCAAACGGTTTCAAAAGCAACAAGAAATATTTTAGTATGTGACCAATCTGATATACTGTATAATATGCACTGCACAAAAAAAGTGCACATGTTATCCACCGATACCAAAAACTGCAAGAGCCACTTGATCTGTTGATCCAAAAATTCATTAATTTAGCCAAATATGAAATGCACATGATGGAGATATAGAGCCTCGAAGATTTTGGGGTCATGCATTGGCCTTTTGGTGTCATGGAATGACATCGGTCACATGACCATTGTTCTCACCATGTGGGGTTTTATGTAGATGGTCCATTGCGACCGTCCATCTATCTAGCTAGCTTATGGAGATATGGTGCTTCACTGATATTCGGGTCACAAATTAACTGTTGATTATTTTACTACAAGAGACCTGGACAGAATGTTATTCACTGCGGTGCGTGGTATTTAACATCAAACTATTTACAACTCGTTGTCTATTTTTATCTTGTTCAGACTTCCGAATGCTGGCTGTCAGAGGTGACAGTTGGAGGTCATTTCGGTTCAGTGCAAGACATTGTCTGGGGTGGTAATGGAGAGTTTCTGCTTTCCGTCAGCTCAGATCAGACTACAAGACTACATGCAGTTTGGGCATCAGCTGATGACAAGTCGGAGGTGAGTCAAATGTAAAATAATAATAATAATAATATAGCTAAATTTGTATGTGTTGCGGACAGTGTTTTAGCAGTATAATGCCAGTATTACCTCTTTCCAGAGTTTTCTAAATTTAGCTTCTTTGCACAAAGATTTTTTTGCCATTGTGTGCCTCTCTCTTTTTAGGCAGCTATACTCATTTACAGTGATGTAGTACCGGAGTCCGGCAATGGACTCTAGTTGGATTCGAATCTTTATTATTCATAACTCGGGACTCGAATTGTTATGACTCAGCTCAGACCAGGGGCATAGTGATGGGGGATAGCGAATATGGATACCCCCCAAAAATAACAAAGGCCAAGTAAACTTTTTATAGAGTAACAATGATGTCAGAATGATTACTGAACTTATGCACCCCGTAGTCAGGCCAAGTAAATTTTATACCTCCCAAAACAAATTTTTGGCTATGCCCTTGACTTGGAATAAGTGGGTTTGATTACTTTGCTGCTTACTTATTTCAGAATCACAACAAAGCCTGTAATGATTAGTGCTAACATGTTGTTCAGTGCTAGATAGCAAAGGCAGGCATAGTAAGTGACTGTACACATAAATGTAATCAATGAAACCGCAATAAACATAAAACAATAAATCACCCATGATAACCAGTGATCGTAAGTCCAACATATTAACCTTTAGACACCCAGCTATACAATATAATATACAATATATTATATGTATAATATAATATAAGTGCAAACTACTTTACAGGCTTACATCATCCATGATTATCATCGATATTAACACTATTTATCATCTGCAGTAGCATCATGGGTTAGGAAGCAGGTGAGGGGTAGGAAATTGCAAATTTTCAAAAGACAGCTATTGTTATTATTTGATGACAGAGGATACTATGGGTGCGCAAAAGCTTAATTTTGTCCTTAAATTTCTCCAATATGGATTTTTAGTGCAAACTTTTTACTTTAGGAAGGTGTTTGGACAAGCAGTTTTCTGACAGGCCAAAATTTAAGGGAGAATTTGCCTCCACCCTGATTTGTCCCTTCCCGTGATGCCACTGATCGTAATTACGGAACAGCTATACAGTGAAGCAGTTATGTGGCAGGAATAACTAGGCAGAAACTGTGCTTATATTTACAGTTGCCTTTAATGCATCGCATGACAAAGTAATTTGGCTCTATCTGGCATCACTGCAGGCGTGCTATTTGGGTTACGACCTGCTATATCTAGGCTCCACTGTAGCTAAAGTGCTTTATAGTTAGTCAACTAGCTGCTATAGTGAGTATGGAATCAGACAACTCACTTAAAACTAAGTGAAATTGTGAAGTGAACTATTTTCAGTGTGCGTTGAAATGTGATTAAGCTAACACGATCTCTTGGATGTAATGTAAGTATTCAGGTTAACTAGTCTATAGCATGCCCCAGCTATATCGGACCTTAGCTATATCGCCATTATTTGGGGAGAAGGGAAGGCATATGCCAAATATATTGTAAATTATTAGTCTGCCGGGAAGCGATAGCTTGCGGAGTGGACTTATGTTTTACTGCAGATTTTTTGGTCAACGCGAGATCTCCGAGATGCGTCCACCGATCGACACGAAATTTTGCACGGTGATCAGGACTGGGCCAAGTTTTATAATGCCGGTCCAAAATTTCGAGGCGCCCACCCCCGAAAAATTGTAGGGGCCAAAACATGTACAATTTGGTCCGATTTCGGACGTCTTTGATGTTCAGTGGCAAATACCTTCGGAACAGATGAAGATATTTGAAATCGGTCAAATACTTGATCGACCACAATTCGTTCTGCGTTAGGTGAAACAAGACCGGTAAACCTTAGTTTAGTAACCTTGGAGATCTGAAGGTCAAATTGTACCCACGTGAAGTGCCTTTATCGGAAGACCATATTTCGGCCCCTACGCGGTGCTGTGCCCCCAAATTTTTGCACACACTAGAGAACGACCAAGTCTTAATAGCGCACCCCCACTGGGGACAGAGGTTTCCCTTACAATTTTTTTTGAAAAGGGGGTCAGAAATTGGTTTAAAATTTAGCATATTCGCGCCTATAACTTTGGCGGTAGTGGGAGTTTTGCTACAAAACTTTGCCACATGACGGGCTTTAAGGTGGGCATGATCACTTATGTATAAATTTTTGGGGGCCTGCAGCTCAGAAATTTGGAAGGGCCAAAAAGTCGAAAATTTGGCCCAGTTTCGGACGACATTCGAGTTTGATCACGAATATCTTAGGAACCAAATGCGATGTTGAAAATAAGAAACAAACTTGAACGAGGGCGATCCTTGCTGGGTTTGGCAAAAAAATTGGTGAACTTTGGTCCACTCACAAAAAAGTTACAGGCACAGATGTTGACCCACTTAAGTTCAAAATTTGGCATGATTTCAGGCAACTTCAAAGTTTGATCACGGATATCTCTGGAGCGGATCGACATACCAAAAATCGATGACAAATTTGATCGACTGCCATCCCTCCAGCGTTGAACAAAAAAGTTTTCTGAACTTTGGTCCACTAACAAAACACCCTATGTCGACAATGTGTGTTCTGTGTATGCTAATGCGTTTGAATGCAGCCACGTGACTTTGCTATCGGGGGAATTTTACCCCCCACCTTTTGAATTAACCCCCAATCGGACTTAGGGCGACGGGCGAACTCACGTTGGACTTTGGCCCAAATTTCTAGTTGCTTATGCACAGGTATCATAATATATACAGGTGGCTTGTCAAATATATTTCAATCTCAGTTACTGCTACCACTAATACTACTAGTTTACTATTTTTATTACTACTAAGATGAAACTGCTGCTGCTGTTGTTGTTGCTGTAATGTGCAAAGGTTAATGCAATGTTTAGATGGCTTGGCATGAAATTTGTCGACCGCAGATTCACGGCTATGACATGCAATGCATTGCTCTTGTCAACAGGTCATTTTGTCCACTTTGTTTATTTAATACTGAAATGATAAAATTTGTCATTTTTAGTAAATATTTGTGGTGGATGTTAATTATTTGTCATTTTTGTAGCACTCACACATGCTTGAGTTGTGCACGCCACTGGTTAATGAATGGCGTCAATGACTTTTTGTTTAATGCTGCGCCAAACGTTTAGCGGATTACGCTATCTTTTATGGCGCGTACAGAGCGATGTAACTGAACTAAACTGAACTGACATGGTTTAGTTTTTGACGAACTGACCAATAGGCAAGCAGCGCGAGCCCATTGGTCATTGGTCGATGCGTACGTGAGCGTAGTCATGTAGTCATTGACTCCGTTTAGACGGTGCTAACTGTAATGCATTACTGCTCGCTTTTTGGTCAGTTCGTCGAAAACTAAACCATGTCAGTTTAGTTCAGTTCAGTTACGTTGCTCTGTACGTGCCTTTAAACTAACCACAGTACATGCATTAAATGATGTCAGCGACACTGAAAAAAGCAGTGAACTAAAATAAAGTTCCTAAATCTAAATACTCAGCTTGCTTAGCATCTTAAACCGAAATTAACATCTGGGAGTTGAAGCTGTGCTGTTATTTAACTGTTATGAAAAGTTATATACTGTAGATTATCCTTTTAAGTTCACAGATTTTAGGCGAGGTGGTCAAATTTTTTCCGTCTTGTTTTGCAGCCCGTCTAAGAACTTAGTAGTGAAAGAATTAATAAAATCAATTCATAAATGCCAACAGTTATAAGTGAAAGTGGTCTGCTTTTTTCTGGACACAGTGTTTTTACTGTAGTATATTAGTTAGTAATGTGTACATATATTTGTGATATTTTACAGGTTTTGCTTTGCATCGGGGGCTGATGAAAAGATTATCAGGGTGTTCAGTGCACCAAAGAACTTTGTGAGAAATTTTTGTCGACTTTGTCTCGCAGACGTGGATGAAGATCTCAAGCAGATGGTAAGAACTTGTCAGACACTAGGAACACGTGGTTTGTTTGTGAAAGACTTCCTTTAAAATGATATTGTTATCGTGCAATTTTTTTAGTAAAAACACAAATTAAGTATACATTTCTTTGCGGTCTGGAGTATATTATTTATGCACGTGTAACTCTAGGCCATGTCGAAACCTGTTTAATGATTCCTGACTGTGATTGACAGTGTGTTCTGCCTGGGACATGCGTGCGATAAACAGACTCGAGATTTTTCAGTGATCACGTTTATCTGTAGTGACATTAAGAAACTGTTATAACACTGCAGACACTGTGGTGAGAGATGGGAGCATGAAGTATATCGTTGAAGTTTTATGCCACTTAAACATCAGAAGTCAGTGTCTTTGTACAACTGTGGTGCAAACATTGTACATCACACACTTTTTGATGTTTTGATAAAGCAGTTGGAAGGGCTTCAGATTCTAAGTTCGAAAAATTTCCAGAAGTTGACTTTTAATATCCGGCTTAACTTGGTACTGTAGTACTAGTAGTCATCGTCGGACTACTGGTAGTAGTTGTTGTTGTTGTCGTCGTAATAGTTGCAGTAGGCCCAGTTGTAGTTATAACCATGGACATCAAGAGCCACAACGGCGCCCGGGGAAACATTCTCATGGGCCCCTCTTGGTAGAAAATTTTTGAATTTTTTTAAATGGCACATTCTGGTGTGCTTTGTATTTTTGAGCAATGACGAGGCTCTTCAAACGTCGCTGGGCCTGGGGTAAATTACCCCTCCTACTTCCTTTCGCCTCAGTGGGCCTGGTAGTAACAGAAGTAGTATTTGTTGTTGTGAGGTGGATCAGCCAGATGGCGCCAGCGTCCCACCTCTGGGTTTATCCAACAAGGCTGTTTACACCACTGCCGCTGACACTGACACTACAAATAGCTCACAGCATGCACTGAAGAACGATCAGTCTTCAGAGTCATACTTTATACCCCAGTATTTGACAGGTTACAAAACATTCTAACATTTTCACTTTTTGTGGTGAGAAATCGATGTGAAAATATGCACTAGATGGCGCCTTAAGGGGCGCATAAAGCGACGTAACTGAACTGAACTGAACTGACTTGACACGATTTAGTTTTTGACCAGCTATAACCTATGGGCAAGCAGCGTAAGCCCATTGTTCATTGGTTGATGCTTACTTGAGCATAGTCACGTAGGCCATTGACGCGGTTAGACGGTGTCTGCTGTAATGCATAACTGCTTGTTGATTGGTCAGTTTGTCAAAAACAAAACCATGTCAGTTCAATTAGTTCAGTTCAGTTCAGTTACGTCACTCTGTACTTGCCTTCGGTTCGTATGTATTATGATGATATTTTTTCGTTAACTGCTATACTTAGCATTATTCAAAACAAAATAAAAATACGCTGATATAAATTTATTTAGACGTAATATGATATTGCATTTTTACCTTGCAACCTTGCTTCCCAATGTCTGCATTTTTGCTGTGCAACAGCTTTCTTAATGCAAAAGCAAACACGTTTTTTAATCTATCATATTGCTGGGGGTTTGTCGTTTCAGGCGTTAACTTTGCCGTTTCATTTGCTAGGTGATTGCGCGCGATAGCAGAATGCTTCGCGCTGGGCGTTCGTCCGTCTGCCTGTCCGTCTGTCACACTCGTGATCTGTATCAAAACAGTGCAAGCTAGGATCACGAAATCTTCACGATGGGCTACCTCAAAGTCTCTAGTTTTTCGTGACAAAATGTCCTGCCTCTGGCTTGGGGGTTCCGCTCGAACGAGGGCATCAAAGAGGGGTACTAGCTAAAAAGACGTTATTTTGCCGTTATTGGCTCGTATAGTAGGAACGGTTGCAGATAGGTACAGACATGCTGCTTATCATAACAAGCACTGGTGACAGGCTTTTGAGATATATCAACATCGATGACCTTGAATGACCTTGAACCCCCCCCCCAAAAGGGGTTTTTAGTGATTTTTTCATAATTTTTGGATGCAGCGCACATTTCAACACCGAATTGCGACGAAATGGCTGGAGATAGACCAAGACAACCTGCGTATAAACTTTGCAGCATTAAACGTAGATTTTATCAGTCCAAGACCCGACCCCCTAGGTTCAAGGAGGCTGGCGCAGGCGGGCGTCAAAGACGTCTACCCCCTAAAAAGCGGCTATTTTACTGCAATTATCTCGTGTAGCGTGAAAACGATTGCAGATAGGCACAGACATGCTGCTTACCATAACAAGCAGTAGTGACAAGATTTTTGTTGGTGTCAACGTTGATGACTTTGAATGACTGGTGAATTTTTTTGGGACACATTTTAAGAGTGAATTTTGCCAAAACGGCTGGAGATGGCCTGGACAACCTGCGTATGACATTTTTAGCATAGAACGTACATTTTTAAGAAACTAAGTTTTGATCTCTTAAATTCAAGGTGCCTTCCGTATGGAGACCTCAAATTTAAGTACTTGTTCAAGATGCATTAATATCTTATTGCTGTAGGCCTACACTGATTACCAAAGTTGCAGGACCGCTGCTGTCGCACGTCACGTGAGCTTTGATCAAATTACTTGTTGTCGCTCAGTTAGGCAGAACTATGACCAATTGGGCTGGCTTCTTCACATCACTCTAGGCATTGAACTTGCAATCAAGAGGTTGTGGGTTCGACTCCCAGTCAAGTGGATACTGCCTGGTTGGGTGACTGCAGACATCTATGGCAGCTTGGTGCATAACTATATAATCAACCACTACAGTCAACTCAGCCTTACATCCCACCAGGGTAGGTAAATTAAGTGCTGGCTTGCTTGGCTGGGGTTAAAATAGTGTGCGTTTACCTCTGTCGGTTTTATATGATGCTCCGTAGCTCTGAGATGTATTCCCACGATGAGTGAACCAAAATATTATTTTTATAATATTTAGTGATTTCTCTGTCATTTGCTTGATGTAGGTGCTGTGCATATGTTGTTTAGCGCCCCCTAGTGAAGAGAATCTGCTACAGAACACTCTGTGGCCAGAGACACAGAAGCTATACTCTCACGCCAATGAGATCTACACTCTGGCCTCCAGTTCTGATGGGTCTCTGCTGGCGTCTGCTTGCAAGGTAATACACACTTTTGGCTCTATAGTAATTTATAAGCACATTGCACTCTACATTTGCTATGACAGTAGGACACAGTGAACTTTGTAGACTGGCCTCATGGGTCTCTACAGGCTTTTCCTTGCTAACTAATGCACAGATACAGCTTTGACAGTATAGCAGATGCAGCGTAAGTGTAGTGCAATGTAAAACATCTCGAAGTGGCTGTGTTATGACATTTGCACTGTTTAGGTTTACATTGTTGTAATTCTATTACTACCATTATTATTATTATTATTATTACCAATTTTCAGCCTGCTTGGCTGTGATTAAGGCAGGGCACATTTATCTGTGTTGAATGGCAGATAATCTAACTGTTATCCAATAATAACAAAGGTGTTTCTCTGTAGCTCTCGGATGAGTTTCCGTGAACAGCTGTGCACAACTTTAACCCTTTTGAACCGTTTGTACCGTTGTATGTCAGGCTACAAGGCCAGAGCAAGCAGCTATAATACTGTGGAACACGTCAACATGGCGACCGGTGTGCAAACTGGCGAGTCACACGTTGACAGTAACCCAGCTGGCATTCTCACACAGTGGACAGTTGCTGCTGTCTGTGTCACGAGACAGAACATGGGCACTGTTTACTCGTCAACACATAACAGATGACAACACGGGTTTGTTTGACATTTTGACAAAAAATAGGGTTTTAAAGTGCCTTTTTTGCTGGCTGTTTGGCTTAATTGGATACGTCGTTTGTCACGTCAACAAAGTTAATTAACGCTTAACCCATTCATTACTAGTGCTTGAGTGCATGAGCAGATGGGTAGAACATCTCAGTATGTAACATGTGCTTGTATTGTCTGCTATGAGAGATTCAGCTTGTGTTGAAACATTGTCAGCTTGCCATCATCTTTTTCATCGTCATCGTTATTGATGGCAGGGCCTCTTTAAAGTTTAGCCTCTTCGAAAATGTTCTTACAAAAATACATAATATGGGGCCGGAAATTTTGGGGAAATGTATTTATTTATTATAAAAGTCGTACAACAGTACACAGGAAACACACAGTAAATCACAGATATAACAGTAGACAGATGTACAAATGTAACCTACATTACACACATCTGATTAAGACACAGTTCAGTTTCTGAGTTCAATGGTTAAGACAGCTAAGCAGGCAATTTAATTGAAATTTTGAGCATCCGTAATTTACTATGTCAGAAAATTGCAACTTTTTGCCTCACTCTACTTCCTTACCTCATGACAGTGCTGATATTCACTATAATTAGACTATGAATATGCTGAATTGCATCGAAACGTGTGGTGGTTAGGGCCTATGTTTGAGCAGTTGTGTGTCTCTGACAAGAAGTCCTGTGTTCATTCGCGTGTTATCTGGTCCTGCTCCTGGTCACATGACGATCTCTACTTTATCACCGGCTCCAGGGACAAAAAGGTCAACATCCATTTCAGCAGTCGGTTAATCAATCAATCGATCAATTTCAAGCATTGTTTAGAAACTGAACCATTTAACATTGCCTCATGTACACGTAAACTCTCAGTCTTTAGTCTCTGCCATTATGTGTTTCTGATTCATTTGCCACATATGGTGCTGTGTGTTTTGAGTGATTGATTGATCGATCAATTGAAAATTTCAACGCACTTGTATAGCTCATTAGTCATAGTCACCGTTTGAATCTGTGAGTTTAGAAATGTGAAAAGGGGGCAGGTGTACGTTTTATATAAGATGCAGTCCTCCTCTGCCTCCTGAATAATATGCTTTTGTTTGAAACATTATTTGTGGTTGTGACCAGTAGACTCTACGTAAAAAAAACGTAAAGTCCTTTCCGAGCCTTATGGCCCATAGGGCGGCGCTGATCTCCGTTTTCTAGGCCCCTCAGCCAGACACCAGTTTTTACACTGCGAGAGTGCGAGACCACGGATACGGGGCCAGTGTATCGCGCGGTGTGCCTGTTTACGTCCCAGCAGTGAAGCCGGTACCAAATTATACTGCTTGATGACAGAGGCACATGTGTGTGAACAACTTGCCTAAGGTCGTTACCTGGCAGTGTCCCGGTGCGGAGTCGAACCTGCGCCTCTGAGTTACCTCAGGATTACAAGTCCGACACGTTACCCTTAGACTACTGAGCCACACTACAGTGCATCCCAATTCCCAGTACCGTTGTGGCAATCTTTTGACAGATTATAGACAAACATTTGTATCGTTTCCATCAAAGGGAGAAGCAGGTGCAATGTTTATATACAACCCTGCAGTTTATTGAAAGGCACGGTGCTGAATGGGGTTGTTTTTTTTGGTCCAGTACAGGCTGCAACTTTCTGATAATTTGTCTAGATCAAGAATTGTATTATTGCTTGCCAAAGAAGTAGGGGCAGGCACAAGACACCCCCTGAATACACCTCTTAGTTTTATTTTAAGATGTGGTGCTAAATAAGTTTATCCTTTTTGCGTTGAATGCAGGCAGTGATATGGAGTGATTCTGGCAGCAAGCAGAATGGCAGCGGAGACCACCAGGTGGTTAGCTGGAAAGCTTTGTCCGTTCCGCTGGAACTGAGTGATTCCATCACAGCTGTGGACTTTGCTCCTGGCTGCCTTTCTAATGGACGGTAAACTATACTGCTCCGTCTTCTTCTTTAAATGTGTTTCTCATATCTGTGGGTAATAGGGTAGCGTAGAATAGGCATGCCAACAATGTAGCACTTGAGTTAGTGACAAGATGGCCATGCAAGGTCTCTGCTAGTTCATATTTCAGCTATGCTGTGGCTCAGCACACTAATTTTAATTTACAACATTCATATTTAATAAAGTAGTGCAACGACACGTTTATGATGTGATGGGAGCTTCAGTGAATATATATCACTAATTTTTCGCAGAATGTGTGATGAAAATGTTTTGGAAATCGATCGATATTTATTAAATAAATGGCCAAAAGTTCACCTACTTAATGTATTTCTGCATAGCGTGCTCTAGCTGTCCGCCTGAAATCTGCCACCTGGTGAATGCAGACTAGGAGTTGAGTGGAATTGCTATGATGATTCCGCTTTGTGCCAGATTACTTTGGTCCTCATTTTGATGCACCTTGTAGTTGCCTTTTAGAAACAGCAGTATGAGTGTAGTTGGTATGTTGCTATTGTACTCAGGTATCTGTTGGCGTTTGGACTTGAGTCTGGCCTGTTGTTACTCTATTCTTGGTCGTCGTCGGCCAATCAGAGCAAAGATTGCTGGCACTGCCTATGCACGCTCGACCACAGGTACTTACAATATTTACTGTTATAATGATAAAAAAGAGTGACCCCAAAGTAATTTGGTAAGATGGGAAATTTGCGTCTGTTGAATCGTAATCGGCGAGTGCAAATTTACGCTGGGGCATGCAACACACAAATCTCTTTTTATGCTGGGGCTGGGGCGTTAGGTATCCCTATTTAACGCAATGCGTTATTGGGTGTAGCTGCTGAATAGCATCGAAATTCTTTGAATGGACTAAGCATGAATGTGAGAGTCATACACCCCAGGCGATCGGCAGACAGATACATGACGGACATCGACCTTAAAGGCGTGAGAATCGTGGAGTGGTCTTTGGAGGAGCAGGCACATTGCCCCTATCTGCAGCAAATTGTGATTTTTCTGACATCAAGATGGCATATTTTACTGTATTTTGTGGCGCTTAATTTTTGGTAACAGAAAACTGTAAAAAAATCGCCCAGTTAATGAACAGGCAGTGAGAGCGGATGAGCAAAGAAAAACAAACGTCTCTTGACATGCTCATTTCTAATTTGGTCGATAAATACTAACTAGTTACAAGAAGCCCAGCTGTCGCTAGCATAGCCGACCATACTGGTTGTCAGTGACTTGAAGGTCATTGAAGGTCAGTGATTTTATTTTTGTCTGAAAAGGCATATGCCACTTTCTGTTAGTGATGAATAGTAACCTTGACCGTTTTTGAGAAATGACCAGTTTTCCATTGAATTTCCTACCCCCTCCATTTAACTCGTTACCCTTGCACTAGATGGCTGAAATTTTGCATGCTCGAGTTTGACACACATGGCTAATTATTTGTGTAAAAAGTTTTCCCGCTGCAACCTAAACGTTAGCCACAGTACATTTGTTACAGTGAGTGAGTGAGAAGGGTTTAAAATTGCAAAATCTTTGAAGTCGATGTAGCAATCTGAAATATCAACTTGTCATTCTGGCTGTTCTAGTATACCATAATGCTGCTAGCTGTACTTTGCGTTGAATCAACTTGAGTGTCAAATGCTCCAACATACGTTCACGTGGAATTCTGCTCTGTGCGACTTTGATGTAGTCGAGTGTCTGAGTCAGTGATGTCACTGAGTGATGTAGCTTCAGCTGACACTGAGCCATCAGATACAGCGACAGAGTCAGCTGTTCAACGCATACAGAGACATTGCAAATTATTTCAGATTTAGGATGGGCAGGCATTGTCAGTGCAGTCAGTGAGACAATGTCATCGTCCATCAACTGAATGAACTCTGGAAATGTTGGAACTTCGGGCGTGAAAGTAGAATGTGGTTGAACAAGCAGTGTGTATACGTTCTGTGTCGACAACTGTAAACACTGTTGATATTCACTACGTTTGTACGCGTACAGTGCCTCAAAGTCTGTTGCAACAATCGTGACTACAGAACCAAAGTCTCGCGCCATGAGCTGACGATATGTTGTCATATGTTCAACCGCAAACTCATGCAATAAAACGATCAGTTCTGATGTGTTCTGTTCAGATTTACACTGAGACAAAGCACCGCTGCAGTGAATTAAGTCAGGTCCGAGTACTGTCGCTAAAATATCCATCATCTTGTCTCTAAAGCCGTTTCTCAGTATTTTGCATGCAACATGTAGCAGCGCAACGGCCGAGAAATAAACAGACAAGCGTTTGTCGATCTTTGTCAACTCATTCATCCAACAAACGCATGATCGTGCAGTGAGAGAGAACGATTTTACACAGCTTGAAATTTGAAACTCAGCGGAAAAAAATGTGTGCCACAATTCATACAGTGAATGGCTCAATCTCCACCGAACAATTTCTGAAACTGCTGTCTGCAATTTCGTATTAGAACAGACGTCATTAAATAGCCGAGAAACATTATCTGGACAGAGCTGAACACACTGTTTTATGTAGTTGTTTACTAATCACATTGATAAGCACTTTTCCAGTGGCATAAGCTTGCTTGCCACACTTCTCACGCTGTTCGAGTTGTCCAGTAAGTTGCAGTTTCTAATGAAATAATGTGGACAACGTGTGTCAGTCAGCCAAACAGACAAAGTGTGCAACAGTTCAGCACAGATTCTGACAATGTTTAAATTTTCAGTCCACCGCAATCTTGGTTTCATTTCAGAAGCCCATAACATCAGAGTTTTCATGTGATAGTTGCTCAGTGTGCCTGCTCCATAATTGTTAGTACTCTCAGTCAGTCGTTCGGTCTTCACATAAACTCGTAATAAATGGTATGTGATCTGTTGCACTGGCATCCAGCTGTTTAGCAGTACAATTTCTGCTCGTGAGATACTTGCCCATGAATTCATGCTGTCTACACTGACGATGTGCCACACAAACCAGATCACATCCATTGCTGACAACACGATCAAGAGTTGCTGAGTCTGGCCAGCCGTAGTTTCTGTGTCGTGTTGGCCAGTCAGCAGCTTGTAGCGGCCACGACAAACAATGTACGCAGCATACGCCATCAGCGGGCAAGAGTGATGTGTTTCTGTTATCGTTAAACGCAGCCGGTCCATGCATACTGTCATAATTTTCTTTCACCAGGGAGTTTGTTAAATGCGCTTTCCTTTCGTACTCGAAGTATTCATATTTGCCATCATCATTACGTTGTGACAGCAAGTAACGTGCCGGTAAGTACACATAACCAGGTAAGTGACTGTCAGTAATCTCATATACATTGACGTAGTTGTGAAACTTAGCTGGTAACTGCGTTGGCGGTGGATGTCCTTGTGGTATTGCCAGCGCGGATAGTACATCACGTCAATATCACCGACATGCGGTAGCATTGGTTCAATGTAGAACTCAGCAACACTGCCTGTTATTGGCGTCATCCATTCGGCTTCTGCGTCGTCCACTGGATGTTTAGTGACTATCTTGGCGTACCACGCTGCAGCCTCTGCACGTCTTTGGCCACGGTGGTAGTCGACAAGTATTTAGAAGAAACGCTGTTATTATCTTACTAACATCGTTGCATTCGTCCGACATGATTGTCACTGCTGATATTTAACCTTTGACGCACGGCCAGTCGACTCGAGTGAATCAGTGTGTAAAACCCATTTGAAATATTAGGGTCTCTCAGACAGTCAGTCGAGTGTGACGGTGGGTAGCAGCGTCTCTCGTAGGCTTGGGTGGCCTAAACATTAAGTAACCACCTCGCCGTCTCCTGTGACCGTGGGTATTCTTAAGAAAGTTTTCGTTGTAAGCTTCGTACCGCTTTCACACGCCTATGAAGCTGGCTCCTCGAGCGCTTATCGTGCGCCTGGCGAGCTGGCCGGACGAGCTGGCTATATCGTCGTTTAACTGCGTATTAATGCAAACATTTATGGAGTTGGCTGAACGAGGGCACGACGGGTATTCGTAAAGTCAGCTTCATCGTGTAAACGGGGTATTAGACTTTATAAACCTGTGCGTTTGTGATTCAAAACGCAACGCATATGAATTTTTAGTTGCGAACAGTTCATTCCAAATATCATTGCGCTAGAGCGATTTCGTCTCCTTAACGTGGTCTCTCCTCTGTCTGTCTGTCGTCTGTCACATTCTTGTATTTTGCTTTAACCGTTCGACGGATTTAGACGCCATTTAGCAGGTACATTTCTGGGATTTGTGGGTTTTGCTGACCCCCCAGTGAAGGGAAGATTTGGGGGTTGATCGGCAGTGGCGGTTTTAGACCCGGGCCGAGGCCCCGGCCACAGCTTCCTCCTGGTTTTGCTTTAAACCCCCAGTTTTATGGCCACCCATGATTTTTCGCAAAGATAACACAAATAGGCATATCAGATTTTCTTTGCGTTTCCAAGTTTTAGAAAAGTGGGCAAATTTGCGGCTTTCATTGAACGTCCAGAAACTAAAAGTGCTTTAGTTTCAGGGGGCTTCGTCCCCTGACCAGGAGCTCTGCCCCTGAACCCCACTGGGGGCTGCCCCCAGACCACCGTTATAGGCTCGCGCTACCACGCTCGCCATGGTTCCGTGCCCCCCCTTTATATTGCGGACTAGAACCTCCACTGTTGATCGGTTGGTCCTTCCAGCCAAAACTTGCGCTTGCCTGCTTGTGATTCACTAAGGTGCAGATTGCAGAATCGAATCAGCGATTTCGCCTCTTAAGTTCTTAACAAGTTATTTTTTAAATATGTGGCAAATATGATTCTTTTGCCGAGGTTGTTCCGCTGATAGGCCTACTGGAGCATTTTTCGTGGCCCGTGTGGATTTAACGCTGTTGTTCATTGGCATACCTGAAAGACAGCAGTCTGCTTTCAAAGTCTCGGGGTCATTTTGTACGCGCGATAGCAGAATGCGTCGCGCGTCTTAGCCATCATCATGGCGTCTGTCCGTCTGTCTGTCACAGTCGTGATCTGTATCAAAACGGTGCAAGATAGGATCACGAAATCTTCACCGTGGGCTGCCGCAAGGTCTCTAGTTTTTCACGACAACATTTCGTGCCCCTGGGTGCTGGGTTTCCCCTCGAACGAGCGCGTTAACGAGGGGTACCCCCTAAAAAGATGCTGTTTTGCCATTATTGGCTCGTATAGTGTTATAGTGTGAAAACGGTTGCAGATACAGACATGCTGCTTATCATAACGAACAATAGTGACAAGCTTTTTATTGGTGTCAAGTCGATGACCTTGAACCCCCCAATAGAGGTTTTATAGTGATTTTTTTCACAATTTCTGGATGCAGCACACATTTTAACACTGAATTGCGACGAAATGGCTAGAGATAGACCAAGATAACCTGCGCATGAAATTTTATCACTGAACGTGAACATGCTGCTTATCATAACAAGAACTGGTGATAAGCTTTTTATTGGTGTCAACGTCGGTGACCTTGAACCCCCTAAAAAGGGGTTTTATAGTGAATTTTTCGCAATTTCTGGATGCAGCGCACATTTCGACACTGAATTGCGACGAAATGGCTAAAAATAGACCAACGTAACCTGCATATAAATTTTTAGCACTAAACGGAGATTTCAGCAGTCCAAGTCCCGACCCCCTAAGTTCAAGGAGGCCGGCGCAGGCGGGCGTGAAAGACGACTACCCCCTCTAAAAGTGGTTATTTTACCGCTATTGGCTCGTGTAGTGTGAAAACGGTTGCTGGTAGGTACAGACATGCTGCTTATCACAACAAGCACTGGTGACAAGCTTTTTATTGGTGTCAACGTCGATGACCTTGAACCCTCAAAGTAGAGGTTTTAGTGATTTTTTGCGATTTTCAGCTGCGACACACATTTTAAGAGTGAATTAAGCAAAAGTGGTTGGAGATGGACCTGGATAACCTACGTATGACATTTTTAGCATAGAACGGACATTTTTAAGTTTCGATGTCTTAAATCTCGGAGTCTTCCGTACGGAGGTCTCAAATTTGAGTACTTTTTCAAGATGCATTAATGTCTTATTACTGTAGGCCTACACTGATTGCCAAAGTGGCAGGACCGCTGCTATCGCGCGTCACGTGAACTTTGCTCAAATTACTTGTTATTGTACTTTGTGCTGTGTGTTTGTGAAGAAAATGACTGATGCGGCCATCCTGTTGTCCTCCTGATAATCTGTATTACTTGTTTTGCCTCTCTACCCCTCCGTCTATCCCGTATGGAGTCTTTAAGTGGAGAACAAAAAGGCGTAAACAATCCAGCCCAATATTAGCGTGAACGTTTTTCAGGACAGGTGTGCCAGTTTTTAGCTAAGAGGTCAAAGGTCAAGGTCACTGAATGTCAAAAACTGCCAGAAAATGATGCAAAACTCGTAACATCATGTGTTTATTTATTTACGGCAGGGTAGATGAGAGCCGGCGACTTGGCCCACTGCAATGCAGAGGGACGGGGGCCGGGGCACACTATGCGCAGTGCAGTGGCCCATACGCATAACTAGCTGGACGGCCGCATACATACAGGGCATGTCGGCACAGGGCGTGGCGATATCTTTACTTGTTCTACTGACGCCGCGTGTGTGAAAGGTCCGGTACTTGCTATAGCGCTTCTTACACGAGTCAGTCTCGTGACCTTGAAGGGCAGCTGATCGCCATGAAGTAATGATACCACAGCGGACATACCACCCAGTCAGCCACACTAGGCCTTCACTCCGTAGCCCGTAAGCTGCTACTCGTTTTCCATCCGACTGAGGGTAGGAGGCTGAGTTGACATGACCTAGGTGTTTGTGGTGTGTGTGTGTGTGTGTTAGTGCGGCTCATCATTTGGCGGTTCGTCGTCTGCGTTTCTGCCCAGCAGCACTTTCAACATCATCATCATCATCAGCAGCAGCAGCAGTAGCAGCGAAATCTGTGCAGCTGGCCAGCTGTTCTCAGGACCACTCTGTCAAGATTCACCAACTGTCTCTGGACAACCTGCTTGCACATTGATGACTGACGGACCGATCCCTACACACCGTGGCGTCGTGAAAGAGAGGAACTGGGGGCAGAGGAAGACCCTGAATTTTAGCACGTCGATAAATTTTCGTCGAAAAATACACAATTTGGGACTGATTATACCCATTTGCTGTTTTGAACACCCGCTGTCGGAAATTTTAAGTTGCAGCTTCGTGCCCCTGCTCCCAATTTCTTGAACCCACGACGCCACTGTGGTCCGACGTTTTCTCTGTTGAAAATACACAGCTCCCTCGTGACCAGCCCATGCTGATGACTTTAGCCTACACCAGGTGCAGGACGTTCACTGCCGTTTGTCTAAATTTTTGGTATTCTACAGCTGATCATCGAGCAACTGTCATACGTTAAAATCCAGCCTTTATATTCAATTTTTGGGTGAACTTCAGAATTTTTAAGCACGGTTGTTTTAAAATCTGTCTGTTTGTCAGCTGGATTATTCAAAAATTATGAATGGATTTTGATGGAATTTTGTGGAGTGGACGTACATGGTCCAAGGGAAAAATTATTAGACGTTTATGTGATCTTGATCAGGATTCTTTCTAATCTTTACCACTAGGAGATCCCAACTGTATTCCTTTGCATTCGCCAGGTGGCAGCACTATTGTCAGCGAGGCTTTGGGATCTCTGGTCACTGCTAGTTGAGTATAGAATCAACAGTGCAACTGTGTTGAAGGTTTTATCCATGAAGCTGCATTTACATTAATACATGTACAGGTAATTATCACAAAAATGTAACCATTTCATGCTAACTTCACATTTTGTGAGCATATGTTGATACCGCAAAAGATCAAAAATGTGCGTGAATATAACAACTAATGCCGTATACATACAGCACAGAAGTAGAATTAAGTAGGGCATGACGTCCCTGCTAGGTCTCGATGAAAGTATGAAAAAGCTGATGAACTATACACAGTATGTACAAAAATGAAGAGTCATTGAGTATGGCGCTCGAATAACGCCTAGTTTAACAGTCCACATTACAGTATAGAATTGCCTAGACATCATGGACACAAAAACAACGTATGTGTACATACATGGGGTACCCTAAAACCACGTGGTTAAATCTCGCAACATGCAGCAACGGCACGGAAAAATTGAATACCGTCGGCTAAAGCATCATTAGCGAATGTTTGCATGCAGCGAGCACATTTGCATCAAAACTTCAAGCGAGGATTATAAGCAGTGGAAATGCAGTGGAATAAATGGATTTATTGTGGATGACATTCAGAACACTTAAAGAGTATGGGGATTGACTTACAAATGACGTGCCTTCAAAAATACAAAAACAAGTTTTATCAGTCAAGTGAAAAATTAAACTTTCTACAACCGAGAACTTAAATGGATATTAAAAAAACTGAACATGACTATTCCTAATGGTTTAGTTGGTTTTTACAATAATTGAGACAGCAGAAAACTCAAAGTCGAGTAATTTGAGCAAACTCGTGTAATGCTGGTTTTATTGATCACAATTCTTCGTAATTACACAACACATCATAGTGTCTGGTGAAAAACACACACTTTACTTTCACTTTCTACTTAACCAACCATTTGACCCTTTCAGTTTGTGAGGTACCAAAAATAGAAAACAGCACTAAGCACTGTGGCAGTTGTAATCAATCAAAGATATCAATGTGCCGATATTCATGCAGCTGTTCGTCTGATCCCTACTGCACTGCGCCTAGTATGCCACGATGCAAAGTAAAGCTCAAATTCCATTACGCTGACTTTCACCGAAACTTCCCCGTGGGGAAAGTATTGGACACAAATCACAAAAGTCGCGGACACAAACCATCTCGACATGTCGAGATGTTGACAAGTTCGCGACAAACCCGTTTGTGTTGCTCTAATGGAATTTAGCCCGTTACAATGCACGGGGAAAGTCTGCGACAAAGTCCGGGACAAGTTCGTGACAAAGTCACGGACACAAATCATGAAAGTTGGCAATGTGATTTGTGTCGCGGACGAACTTGTCCTGGACTTTGTCGCAAAGTCGGCGTAATGGAATTTGGGCTTAAACACGCGAGATGTGCGTCATTTTTTGACGACCGGTGACCTTGATATTTGACCTTTTTAGCCGAAAACTGACAGACCAGTTAGTTCTGTTCCAAGGAACGTTTACATTGATTTTTGTTTTTCTACACTTCGTACAGGACAGATGGACGAACAGGAAAGAGACCCGTAATGCAGCCCATTAGGATGGTCACATAATAAGATGGCGCGTGCTGTAAAGTATGTTTGTGAAACGTCGCGCTCACCGGTGATACATATGCATAACAACAGTAACAAATACAAACAAGGGTACGGTGGATCACAGAAGTGGCGTCGTGGGTGGGCTAAAAAGGTTGGGGAGTGCGAAAGTAGTAGCAATTTTCCAACAGACAGAGCTCTGCAAATAGCCGACAGGAAATACAGGTGCTCACAAAAATTCAATTTTCCCCTAATTTCCTCCGAAATAGGGTATTTTCAGCCCCAACTTTCGTTTATGAAAGAAACTTTTCTGATAGGACAAAATTTTGGGGGCCACAGTCGTCCCTCACACCACAGGGGTGGGAATGCAGGGGAATGCCATTTTTCATCAGTTTTTCCCAAGGAGGGAAGGCTCACTATTTTACTGATAGCCATGTATACAGAAACAGTTTGAAAAAGCTTCTGCACTCGAGAAAATTAAAAAAAAATATATTACAATAATTTTCAATCTATAGTATATAGAATTTCACTGTATTTTCACTCACATTACAGCTTTAGAATAGTGCGAAATAAACACAGAAATATTCAGACATGACTGTGCCTTTCACCACTACTTTTCAGGCGTCTTACCTCTTTTTGTTTGACTACATCCCTGATTACAAGGCACATCATTATATCATCGAGACCCAATAAGCCTCAAGCTTATGTCACACAAACGATCATGAGATCGTCCGAATGAGACACACAACATGAGCTCAGTAAGCCTACACCTGCTGGGAAAATGGGTCATGACTCTATGACCTGGCCCTTTTCACCGCAAAACCTAACCACTTCAGCCGAAGGTCTAAGCACAAAATGGTGTTTGGCTAACCACGCAACAGCAGCAAGCATAACAAACAAAACTCACTGAACGAATATGATAAACAAAATACAGTAATGGATAACACATCCCTAAAAACTGAAATTAGTCAGCTGGCTTTACCACATCTGGATAAAACAAAAAACTACAGAAAGAACTAAAAAACCAACTGATAAAAATTCCCAAGTACATAATAGAAGTCTAATGGGTATCAAAGACTTTACTGTGGAAAATATTATTAAAATATCAAAGTTTTGACCCTGAATAGCTAAAAACAGGATAAAATATCACTACCAACAACTATGACAACGAAATAACTAACTAAACAGAATGTGGCATTTGGATGGATGGAAAAAATCATGCATTAGGCAAGTGTCAGCTAACTAAGCACATGAAATCCCTTTCTCTTACAGAGCTACCATGCCACTGTAAAAGACTCCCACACGTCTTACAACAGGCATATTTCCCAAAGACAACTAAACTGGCCAGGGTGGACAATTTAAGGTCAAAAATGTGTTTAACAAGGTAAATTGAGCCGTGACCCTCTGGACAGTAGTAGGCTGGGTGCACATCACCCGATCAAGGCTGTTGGACCACTATATCGCTGACACAAGGCTAGCACAACGCCGGACTTATGGTACCGTCCCTTGGTCAGTACCACATTGTACTGCTTTGTGACAGAGGTGCAAACTGGCCAGGAGTTGAATTCATGACCTCATGATCACGAATACAATGCCCTAGCCACTGAGCCACCAAGTCACAGTTGTAGAAAATACGGGAATGTATCAAAACAGCTTTTTGTCAAATTCTGCTGTTCGATGTGGGCGCAACTGGGTAGTGGGAGTGGCAGTGTAAACAACTGCTCATGGGCAAAAGACACAAACATAAATACACCACCATGTGTTACAACAACACCATCTAAGGCAACATCAAATGCAGCTGGTAAATTGGCATCGGGAATGATTACTAAATATTAAACTAGTTAACTACCAGTAAATATGAAAACAACCAGGGATTAAGCAAGCACAGATCCTATAGTACAGACAAGCAAAGTCTCCTCGTTATAAGTATTTGAGCAAACATGCAGATCAATTAACTATGACTTAGAATAACGAATGCAGTAATTCTGCTCACAGACCAAAAATGTCATAAATGATAAGACTTCCAAAACTTTGTTCAAGACTGTTCACACTGAATGTTCCGCATGTGGTTCAAGACACGGTCGCGTGTAAAATAAAACATTGCAAAATGTTGCAAATATATCTGGCATGAAGAGAGATGGTAGGTAGTTAGTTACTCACAAAGTAAAATATTTGCAAAAATGTTTGATTTCGAGCTTAATCATCACCCATCTTAATCAACAGTGGGTGCTGTACATTTCTGTCGATGTTCTATCTTTCATTCAACAAAAGCCTTACACAGGCTTTGAAAATTCTGAGAACAGCCAGCCGTCATTACAAGCATTATGGATATGTATGCACAAAGTATAAGTGGAAAAGACGACTGGCCCCAACAGCCAAGTACAAAAACTGCATAATAAGAGAGATCTGTTACAATTAATGAAATGCAAGCGGCAGTAAAACTGAATATTAAGAGTATAAAAAACAAACTGACACCACATTCAGCTGCAACAAAACTGCACCCGGCAAATTACAATCCAGCTCAATTTGGAAATAGAATTATGAGATAAAATTACAGGGGCATATTTGCAGATGTGAAAAGAGGGCCCAACGTATATATTCAAGTGTTCAGATATTGCAGTACTGCAACTGAAAGCACTGAAAAATTGCCATTTCAACCATTCAAATGTCATTCATTTACTCTTCTTCAAATATGCCATATGTGACCACACACTGTCACTACAAGAAACAATTGGACCCATGGTGCAGGATGCAGACATACCACCACCCCAATCAGTCACACTAGACTTTCACCCTATACCATTGTCTGTAAGCTGTCAGCCATTTCTGGTCCCATTACGGATAGAAGGCTGAGTTAGCCCGAGTTCACAGAAGTTTGGCAACTGCCCGAAGTCAACTGCCTTTGAAATTGTGCAAATTACCCTTATCAAATATACAAAAATGCTACAACTACAGGAAGCTATTGTGTCAAATGGGAATGCACACGTGGAACAGTCTGCAACACCTACAGAAACACTGAACAAACACAATTATTGACACACTCGGTGCTGGGGAGTAAATAACACATGAGGTCACTACATCACTGCATTTAGCACGCATCAGAGTTGTAGAGTGTAGAGAAGAGACTACACCCAAATGATCAGGGTAACGGAAAAATACACGACTAATGACATCAGTGATCCCCACCGTGGTCAGCCACCTTGTCGTGGTGGTGGGGCTTTGCACCGATGACCTGAAAGATTTCTAAAATCTGGAGGGTAGGAGCTAACTAAGATCTGACCAAACCCATGAGAGTAGATTTGCTACACGTTACCAGTGCTGGTTTCGGCTTCACAGCCGACTATGGCTTAACGGCCGTTTATTTACGGCTTCACAGCCGTTCACGGCTTTATAGCCATTACCTGTAACCTTACGGTTACATTCGGGGACGCGCATTGGGCCGAACTGATACGGCCTCAGCGCTGGGCAGGTGTAAGAACCTGCCCACCCCGGAGGTAAGGAAAGGACATGAGTGATAGGGGAAAATCACTGGCTACCTGGCACTAAATGTGTTACGGTAGTGAAATCATTTATAAATCATGTCAGTTTGACACCAGACCATCATGACAAGTGACGTGTGGTGGGGAAACAACACAGGTCACCCTGAAACCGGTGTCATAGCGGTTCAAGTTACAATAATTCTTACTAACTGCACATCAAGTGACATCTGCAGCAGGAAAAAAAACACAGGCGGACTGGCACAGAATGTATTAAAATACTAAAACCATAGATCGCATCATTCCAACACCAAGCATAGGACAACACGTGATAAAATGGGAAAGGAAACGCGGGTCACCCTGGATTAGGTGTCACACTGGTTCAAGTTACAATAACTCCTTCTAAATCATAAATTGTATCATTTTAACACCGAACATCACAACAAGTGACACATGTGCTGTGGAAAACACAGGTCACGCTGATACTCGTGTTGTACCGGTTCAAGTTACAATAATTCTTCCTAGCTACACGACAAGTGACACGTGTGGCGGGAATAGACATGGGATGACTGGCACTCAACGTGTTGCAACAAAAGTGAAATCGTTCGTAGATCACGTCATCTCAACACCGAGCATCCTGCGCACGTGTTCGTAGACTACGTAGCTGATGCTGACGGCTGGAGCGACTTTGATGAAGTTCGGGGTAAGTCCGTGGTAAAGTCCGGTCGGACCCTCGTTCTTGAGGATTGTTCGAAAAAGTCCGGTCATTGTTGCTTGCGAGCCATCCAACAGCACTGCACTTGTTATACAAAGCAGTTTGTAAATGAAACAAGAAATCTGAGCTAATGGTCACGAGACGCGCGAAAGCCTATAGCAGTTACTGGACAACAACGGAAAAATAACAACTTACGCTCTTTGACGCCCTCGTGCGCAAGTTTCCTTGAACCTAGAAAATCGAGACTTGGACCGTCGAAATCTACGTTCAATGCTGAAAATTTCATACGCAGCTTGTCCATGTCTATCTCAATTGGTTTAGGCGCAATTACCTCTTGAAATGTGTCTCGCAGCCCGAAATCGCCAAAAAATCCATAAAACCCCCTATTTTGGCGTTCATGGTCATTCAAAGTCACTGAATTCGGTGCAAATCGAGAGCCAGTGTACGACGTCCTATTAGTGATTAATAGTAACCTAGACCCTATCTCGCACCGTTACTGCGATACAGCGACTAATTGGCCAAAAATCGCAAATTTCACCCACCCCCCTCTCATTTAGCACCCTCGTTTGGGGTAACCCCCTTCGAATTTATGGAAAAGCTTTACGGTTCCTGAAACTGAGTCTTCCGGGCAGCAGAGGGTAAGATTTGGTGATCATAGCTTGCACCGTTTTTGACTGATCCACTCGTGTGACAGATAGAGAGACGGACGGACGGATGGAGAGACAGAATTGTGATGGGTAAGATGCGCCGACTTTCAGCAGCTGCTTTCGCACGTAAAAATCCTTCCTGAGGCACAAGGCCCACAGGGCTATGCTATGACCTGATCACACAGCAGGTTAGCGACTTGCTCAAAGTTGCTTTGCAAATGAACTGAGGTGATCTGAAAGAGTACAACACTAACTGCCAGACCACATGCACCCACATGAACGTGTACCGGTAGTATTTAACTACTACTGTCAACACCACTGCCAATATCACTAATACCGTAGATGCTACAGAAATATCAGGCTGCACTATTCTTTCAACAATGGCACCGAATACAACGGTTACTGTAAAATAAATCTACAAAACGGCAACATTTAAGGACTTGCACATCGAAAACAGCAAAAATTACAAAAGGTGATATTGCCAGCATCACACTGACTGCATGTCAATGTGCTGCTGAATAATATCACCTTTTGTAATTTTTGCTGTTCTCGATGTGCAAGTCCTTAAATGCTGCTGTTAACAAGTGTATAAACTGATGTTTTGTACATTTATATTTGCTGTTTTATTACCAAAATACTGTTTTCCTACTGGTGATCAGTTACAAAGATATTGCGCTTCAGATATTTCTTACAGTAGCCAAGCCACTTATAACTGTTACTTACTACCTAATGGCATAAATGAACAAACCAGATGACACACGTCAGGCACGACGTCACCGCTGGCCAGCATTGCTGACAATACTGAACAAAATTCCTTTTATATCCACAAAGTAGCCATATAAACAAACAAACTAATATTGCACGCATCACCTGTTTAATATAGGCCCGGAAAACGCTTCATTAATGCTAATTTAGGGACGTGTGAAGATGACGGAGCCAGCCTTTTATCATTGATGGTGTTTGATGATGTTTGACTGTAATTAGTACAGATAAATAACCCACACAATACTATAGCCTAATATGATGAACGAACCTGCAAGAAACATATTCCGCTCGTTTTTCAATCGAATTTTTTCATACAACGATTAAACGAGTGAAGTTTTTAGATCAAAAATTGTTAAAATCCGCCATCATTTACTGTAGCGAAGCGCAATGATATCTCGTGTGTACTAAAGTAGTTGCCACATTAGAACTGTGCTGTTTTGAATAATTTATTATGGAAGTGCACTTTCCCAACCAAGTTATTATGTTCTAGTGAAACAATTCATCACATTTTTATTTTCCTGGGAAGGGGGCGCTGCCCACTCCCCAGGCCTCACCCCATTTTGTGGTTAAGGTAGTAATTTTGATAGCAGTTGTGCATAACTGTGCACAGGTCACTGATCCCGTTTACTTATTTGAGCGCATGACAAAATGGCTAGCATCAATG
>Ga0209367_1001931_pt1 | contig 26633 bp, 12 predicted proteins | sample WorMetLIZISLAND2_FD_187412 | JGI IMG/M metagenome (GOLD analysis project Ga0209367, IMG submission 187412) | Marine gutless worms symbiont microbial communities from Max Planck institute for Marine Microbiology, Germany - Olavius geniculatus... ... | reverse complement strand
TGATAAGCGGGCGTTGCGGGTCGGCGCAGCGCAGCACGAGGATCAATTGACCGACAATTGACCCGAGTCACTCGCAACACGCGCCCACCATTGTAGAGTCCACAGGATGCACGCCGCGCCATAATTCCACTCGCATTTGTTGTTATTCCGCCGCCTAACTACAAGGCCAAGATTGAGAACTTTTGACCTATCCACAGAATAAACTGATTTTTGTACACAACGAAAGTCTGCTATAAACAGTTAAATGACGATAATTATGTAAGATAAGTTAGATACATGTAACAATATTTATTATTTATGACCAATAGGCACGATTCTGTTCATATTTAGCTCTGTATTTCGCACAAATGCACGAGTTAAAAGTTGCTATCTATACTTAAAACATTTTACATTTGCTTTAAATTTGATGTAAAGAGGAAACTTATCACTAACATTTATAAGTGATCCAAAAAAGGGAGGGACAAAGACATCTAAAGAAGCGTTGACCGTATACTAGCGTCTCAGCTGCTTTGGAGTGACAGGACATCTATTTTAGAAGAAGATGAAGTAAATTAAAGTTAGGTATTTATAGTACTTCTTTTCCAGCGAATTCATAAAGTGTTTGGATGTTTTGTTCACCTACAAGTTAACGTAGGCCTATATATAAAACAGTTGCCTGCGAGCAACGTTTGATGAAATGCGTTTTGAGATTTTCCTGTCGCTATACATTAAAGTTTATGCTGCACCGAAAAATAAACGGAAAATTGCTCTTTCTTTGCCATCGTTGACTTTACTTTGGGAGCGCTGCAATATAACTGAAAACGATGGACCAAATCAGGCCCGCTGAAAATGCAAACTTGCAACCACTTATGGACGTGGATGAGCAAAGCGACAGTGCATGCGGACATACTCGAACCGCTGGCAGCCAGTGGATTAACGTAACAGCGTTATGCTGTAGCTGCTCGCTGTCTGCAGATGAAATTAGCAACGTGAACATCTGCCGAGCACGCAGACAGACCGACGGTCTCCCCCAATTCGATCGACAAATATGATTTTCGCCGGTCGCTTGAGCCGTTTTCTCGCTCGCTTCCTGCTACTCACCCACTCTTCCCGTCAACCCTCGCGCAGTTCCAGAGACGAGCAAGCGGCAAGGCGAGTAGATAATCGGCAGTGCGACGTCGTCACGTGTTGATTGATCCAGACCTGGCGAGATTAGTCGGCGAAACGCTACACTGTTGATCTTAATCCGCCGCCCATCCAGTCTCGTGGCTATCCGCTATACTGGACAACGGGCTTCGTCGCCAGATTCATCTGCGGCGCTATTTGTAATTTTATCGTAGCAAATCGTAGCACTAGTTGCGGATTTCCACCTTCCTCGTCTTGCTGTTTGGCGTAGCACCATAATCTGACAGTCGAAGTTCACGCCGTGTAGCTTAGACGCACTAGGACTGGCCCATGAACGCTCATCGCACAGACGATGGACGTCGCCAGCTTGAGATGCTTTGTCATGAGCTCGTCAAGTATGTGCAGCAGCAGCAGTAGCAGCTGCCGACCATCGACTACATCTCAGGTTATCAAGCAACTCGAGCGCTAGTCAGCAAACTGCCGGCTTAGTCTTTTTCATTTCACATTAAGGGAGAAAGTAAATATTGATCCCGGATTTTACATTTACTAGGATAGTATTTCAGATTAGTTGGGTTATGTAGTTGCCATTGCATCACAGCTCACTGACAGTGTTCAGCGGACAGCACAGATGGCATACAGTATAAACGATATGACGTGGACAGTACTGCGAATGATAGATACTGCATGCTAAAAATGCTTCCAAAATAATACGTCTTACAGTTTAGTCCATGCAGATTCGACTAACAATTATAGGCGCCTAAAGAGTGATATTTTAGTCAGTCTCAAATATAGCGATGACAATACGAGTGGAAATAACATCATTGGTCGCATCGTTGCGTTGGTACATGAGCAGCATCAGCAGCAGCCGTCTCGGTGACGTATCGTCAGAATTCATCCTCATCTTCGCATGCAGTCTCCGCAGAAGGGTCTCAGAACAGGCCGTCCGTTAATCCACGTCAGTGCGGCCAGCAGGCGTAATTAATTATTATTCATCGCCGTCTGTCGGCACTCAGTCAGTCAGTGAGTCGGTCCTTGCGATCGACTTGGTGCGCACGGCGGCGACTCATCTCGGCGATCAATCGCTCTCGGTCGCCCCATGTCACTTCTCGGCGCAATCCCTGTTTTAATTATTAGACGCAGCCGCTGCGGCGAGTCGACGCTGATGCAGACATTTATATAAATCACGCGGGTTTTAGTCTCGCTCGAAAGATGTCCAGCGCACGACGTCATCGTGTTATTTTTATTCGTTGGACAGCGCGATCAGCGACGGATTAGCGGTGTCACAGGCAATGAATAATGTCGCCGTAATTTGGACTGACCATCGCGCATGCACATCAGATGTGCATGTATGATGATGCAGTCTATCGATAAGACAAGATGACGTAAGCAGGCCTCTGTATTAAAGTGCATCATTATGATTACGCGCATCGATATACAGCACAGTTAGCAAAACACCAAGAAAGAAAACAACAAATCAATATTAAATAATAGTCATTCCCCCTCATAAACAGTACGAAGATAAAACTACACTGTCAAGTCTTTCGCAAGGCTAAAGCTGTCCACGGTAGCGATATTTATTTGCGATATTTATAGCAATGACTCCAGTAGTTATCGGCCTATAGCTAACCCTGTATGACAGTGGCAGCATGCACAATGGTATTTCACAATGGTATAGAAAAATCTGCTGCTGTGACATTGACCTTTGATCTATAACTTTGAAACTTCGCAGGATTCTTGTGGTTGACAAGCTACATGTTCGTGTAAAATTTAATTCAGCTAAGAATCACTGCAGAGGTTTATAAGTTATCGTCTGACACAGAAATAGACAAACAAAAAACTTTTTGTGCTAGTTATTAAATACTGACAAATAGGTTCATTGGCAGTGGCAAAATATAAAGGAAAAGTGCTTCCTGGCAAATGTTGTGATCACACCTTGACCCACCTCTCAAAACTCTAGAACTTTGCAAGTAGACCCATATCTGTCCACACAGTAAAAGAACGCCACGCAAAAAAGACCAGCGTGTGAGATGAATGGAAGATCGAACCACTGCTCAACCAAGTCGGCCTGTCAGTGTTCCCAGCACTGCTTCCATAGCGACGAGTCCAGTGCGACCCTCCTGGCCAGTCTGTCTGTCTGGCGAGCTGGCGCGGCTCAATTAAACTTGACCCGTCGGGACAAGGGCCGAGTCAGAATTGCGTGTCGACGATAACGAAGATGCGTGTGCTGGTGAATGAACGCTGGCCGTGGACCGGCGCTCGCAGGACAAGAAATGGCTAACAAGATTTACCACTTGTCAGATATGATTCGGAAGGCGAGACGGCACGCTGACTACTGTCGACTAACCCTGAGCCATTACGCCGTAATTGACTCCTCTATAATTAATGCGAATCTTAACCCGGTCGCTCGAAGGGCAGACCTCTGTGTCAGCGCAGAGCTCGTAGAAAACCGATCCGGACTGGAGCGGACGACGCCCACGGCTCGACTATAATCCGCGCAACTCAATCTGCTCTTTTATAATTCACAAATAAGCTGACACATATGCATACACGCAGACCAAAAAATGCAAAGAGCGGATTTTCGTGTTGTCATTATATTATCGAACAATACTGATCATTGTGCTGTGCACCAAGGGCATAAATGCACTTTTTATCAGCTTTCAGCCATTTTCTGGCAGTGTTGATGTGTACAACATTCCTTAAGGAAATGAAAATTTGTAATGGAAATTTCATTTTGTTCAGTTATTGAATGCCGTAGTATACAGGCTACCAGCACACATGACAAACATTAGTGGGGCGCTGAAAATGACGAACATAATAATATGTGGTCAAGTCTGACGTCAAGTCAGACGAGCTGCATTTAAGTCGATGAAATTATTTTTTTAACTTTTGTTTTTAACCCCCCGGGAACCTTTACTATCGGGGGTAAAAAATATTAGTAATAAATGACTTCGTATAGCGCCAGTATGTCGACTGACTTTAGAGGCGCTGAACGGATCATAAAAATTGCAGGACATAAAAAGCAAAACATGAGAATGCAAGACATGATAGGTTGTTCTTTTTTAGTTAAATAATGGGGTGTTTAATCGATTCAGCAAACGTCTAGCAAACTTCCAGCAAACGTCCATCAAACGTCCAGCAATTCACGTGTATTTTGAATACATTTGCTGGAAGTTTGCTGGACGTTTGCTGGATTGTGTAAACACCCTATAAACATACACGCAGCAGGCCGGTTACTTATGTCAGGAAACAGAATAGGGTATATTCGATCACGACGTCATGTCAGACGAGCTTCATTCAAGTCGGTGAAATTACGCGCAGAGAAAGTGGACTCATGATGAACGTCCATCACCAGCCGCAGCAACAGCAGCAGGAAGCGGGAAGACGACGAGTTGCCATGACAACTATCTGTCGGGCGGCGATGCCAGACGACGCTAGGAGCCAATGAAACAGTCAGTCTGGGACAAGTCCATTTTTCATCTGTTCCGCGCGCGTGCTCTGTCGTCCGTCTGTCCGGCTATACCTCTGACCGTCCGTCCGCCAGTGACCGGGCGGCCGCGCGGCTTCATTGGCTGGCATACAGTTGTATGTATGACCGCAGCGCCCGCACAAATCTACAGTTCTCGTCGTCGTCGTCGTCGTCGTCGTCGTGGCGGCGGTAGTGTCAGCTAGCGGCAAGTGGCCGAGCTGGACTGGAGCCGAGTCCCAGCACGCATTATCACGTCCGACGTTAACGTCCGTCTTGAGATGTGCAGCCGGCTTCATCACTGCACTGCGACCAACCACGGACGCAGAGTTATGCTTCACTTCATCATTCCACACTGCCCCGCCACGTTCAGCACCTGTTAATGTTATATGCGCCCAATTTCTTGTTCTGACAACGCCGCTCGCAGCCGACTTAACGGATACCATTAATTAATGATGAGTTTATCAAGCGAGTTTGCTACATGCTGGATAAGCGTCTTTAAATAGACCAGTGGTTAGCAATGTATTATGCGAAGTTTTGTGACAGTTTCGTGCTGATGTATTTTTAAGTCATGCAGCTGATTATACACTGTGTCCGGAAAAAAGTAACCCCTTATACATGGTACAATAGAAATGTAAAATCTTTAAAAAATTGCATTAAATTCTGTACACCTTATTTCCAATAAATTGCTAAATCGATCACTAAATTTCGTTTAAAAATATTGTATAATAGCCTAGATATCAATCGTTGAATATCGATAGCAAAATATCTCCGTTAAAAATATGGCGTTACATACGAGTAAACCGCTCTGTTACTGTACATTTGCGTAACTCCAACAAATAACATCTGATTTTATCAAAATTTTTCGTTGACCATTCGCCATTTATTAGCAATCAAAATACCAAATTTCAGTTAAATCCGCCAAAGCAAACGATAGTTACAGTGGCTTTTGTGAGGTCACTCCAAAGCACTTCAGTTTCAGGTCTTTGTGTCTGACGTCATCCACAAGGACTTGAAAGTGAAGTGTTTTGGGGTGACCTCACAAATGCCGCTGTAACTATCGTTTGCGTTAGCAAATTTGGTTGAAATTTAATGTAATTTGAATGGCAATAAATGACGCATTATTGACGCAAAATTTTGCTAAAATCACATGTTGTTTTTTTAGAGTTACGCAAATGTACAGTAACAGAGGGATTTAATTGTGTAACGCCATATTGATAACGGAGATATTTTGCTATCGATATTCAAAAACTGATAACTCCGCCAAAAAATAATATTTTTCAACGAAATGTCGTGATTGCTTTAGCAATTTATTGCAAATGAGGGGTACGAAATTGTATTTAAATTTGTTTTAATTTGACATTTTTATTGTACGATATCTAGGGGGTTACTTTTTTTCGGACACAGTGTAATTTAGTAGGCCTACAGTTTTACAAACTTTTTTGCAACTTACGTATAGTGAATAAAGTCGACTACAAGCTGTAGGCCTATATTTTGTGTTACATTTATTACTTCAACAACTGCTTTTTTTGCTTTGCACTCTTACCCATGTTTATGCCGAGCGCTCAACCAAATTACTGATAAAATAATTTTTCTGATTTAAATTCGTCTGGCATCTTTTCTCCGGTACTTCATCACAGGCACATACTTTTGCATTTTTATTACAACTCTAAGTAAATATGTAATAGTAAGTTGTCTGCATTTGTAGCGCGTCATATGTCAAAAAATAAGTTCGAATCGTGTAAGCCCGGGGAAGTTTTTTGTACTTTTATACTCGTGTTCATAAGTGTAGCTTCTGCGTTTTGTGCATGTCGTGCACGAATTGCAGAAAAAAGTGTACTCAACTAATATGTTGTGATTAGATCGTCATTCGTTTTACAACACTTGTGCAATATTGTGCACCCGACTTTTCAAGAGACGTCTTGCGCCGTGAAAGCAAGTAAATAACGACGTTTTGGATCTACTCTCGCAGCTAAGTCGCTGTCGAGCAGTGTTGCGTGAACGGACTGAAACTAGTTGATATTCCTATTGTCTAGTGCTCCGCGGCCGGCCGGCCTCGCTAGCACCGGATGACAGATGCGGTGCAACGTCGTGCGTGCCTGCAGCCGGGAAACGACGTGACGCAAGCCGTCTTGCGTAGTCCGTACGACATTTATCAACTCACCAGCGCCTGTCAGCCAATTCTAATAAAACCCATAGCACTCGTCCACTGGTCATCCAGGTCGCCATAAACAGCATGTTAAAAAGAACGAAGACTTTTTGACCGTACATAAGCACATCTTTGACCTTTCCCAAACAGGGAGGCGATCATGAAAACGACAAAAAAAGCGGAAATGCCAACAAAAACGTACTAAATGCTACAGACCGTTTATTACATCACCTTCAAATAATTACTGCAAAAGTACAATACCGGTACATGTGTTTGCAATAGTGGTGTTTATGTCGATGACAGTGGCGGATTCAAGGGGGGGGCTGGGGGCGGCCGCCCCCCTATGCACCGGATGCATCTAAAACATATGAAAATTTTGCACCAAAATGCGTTATTTTTGTATCAAATTTTCAAAAATTTTCCAGAGCCTACCGCCTGCCCTTCGGCCCCCTATTCCCATTTTCTTGATCCGCCACTGGTCGATGAGCTATATAAATTTGCTCACATCAGAATAATTCTGTTACATGTGACAGTCAAAATCACTTCGACTTTGACTATTCAGCATCGCTGCATTGATTTACTTTTTAGACCACAAAGCATTAATTATCTGTAGATTTTCAGGTGCATGAATACGGCCGAAGCGAGTATGATAATGACAGCGTGAAGTAAAAGCGGGCTGCGGGAAGATGGGTGATGAGGGCACATGACGTCATCGCATGTTGCGGAGGAGAGTGGACTGAATGCAGCAGATTGGGTCAGGTGGTCACGGCGATATTTGACCGTCGGGCAAGGCGTCATTCAGCCGGCTTTAATCAGACGGTGTCAACACCTCGATAGTACGGTAGGTGACACGGCGGCCGGTCGGACCATTGTGTCGGGTCGCGGCTAACACGAGTCCGGACAAAGACCTGTGCGACCTCACATCGCCTGCCGCATGACCGAGGACACACGATGTAACAGCCACGGGTCAATCGCTCTCACTGCTAGTGCTAATAAATCAACGGACGAACTTTTCACAGCCGGCACCCGCCATCCGTGCAACAATTAGTATCAGCAGTTATTATAGTTTGTAGAATATGACATAGCGATCTTATAACGCTGCAGTTTAAACTGGCATTATGCGTGATAGCAGACGTACTCGTACACTACGTACAGTGTGTTAACAGATTGACTATAAAAAATAATTTATCATGACACTGATATTTAAGTGAACTGGATTGCAAAGTCAACTTTTAACTTACTTCAACATACATGCACTGTTGCACTGGCTGCAGTGCGCTCCACGCAGTCAAAACAAAGAAAGGAACTTTACGTAAATGAATACAGTTTTGTCCACCTCACTTTAATGCTGTCGCTACACTACCTTGTGAAATGCAGAAGTTGTAGTTTGGCCGTTTATAACAATAAATTCATACTTGGTAGCTCGTCCGCTAAGAAATGATTAACTAAATAGCAACAAACACGACTAGCAATTATTGTTCCTCAAAAATGTCATACATGTTGCATCACATGATGATCATTACAGCATGTGCTCAAAGTGTCCTTCTCTAGCACGAACGCAAGCGGTGGACGTTGACGCTACTCGCGCGTTAAATATGGACGCGTGACTTAAAGCGCTCGCTCGTTGTTGATGCCTCATTTCATTTCGTCGATGTACAATTTTAAAATAGAAGGATTAATGTTGAATAAATAACATTTTCAATAATTTTGTAGTCTCAGTGATTTTCTGAGACAACGCATGCACTGCAGTGTGAATTCATTGTTATAAACGGCCAAATTACGATTTCTGCATTTCACAAGGTAGTATAGCAACAGTATTAAGGTGAGGTAGACAAAATTATAGTTGTTTATGTCAAGTTTCTTCTTAATGTTGAGTGCCAAAAATTATTGAAATCAGGCAATGCTTTTTGAGACACGGCGTATATTTAGTCACTGCAAAAAAAGACGAAGAGTGTTTTTAGCGTATTCATAACATTGTGGTCGAGACGCTTCGCGTGGTCGTGATACAGAATAACCGATTTGCGTTTCGGTTTAATTAAACAGTTCTTCATCGGCATAGAACGACGTTGATGATGACAAGCGACTGCGGTGCACGCCATCGCTACATCTAGCCGCCATGCGTCGTTCTGCGTAGCTTACCGTACCACACAGTCCACACACATTGTGTTGCTGTGCTACAACGCTGGCTTTCAGATCTCACGCCAGGCCACGCCGATGAACGATATCAAAGAATATTTTACTGCCAATAACCATCCGCTAATCAGCCACTGGGCGCAGATAAATCAGCGTTTACGGGCCACCGTAGGGTCGCAGTGAGCGCGGTATACGACGACGCGGCAGCCAGGCCACCGGCCTCGCTGTGACCACCGGGCCAGGCAGGCAGCGCGGTCGTCAGCTGCGTCGGCGGGCAGATGGCCGATGATGCCAAGGCTTTCAGGACGACAACGCCACATCACTGCTCAGTCAGTGTGCACCGCCGGTTCATACACGAAATTTAATCAGCGTTCAACAGTGCAGGCACCGTAACCGTACACCATTCCAACAGACATCATATTAGGTACTGTGCGTGTAATGTCCGCTTCTTCGTCTATACCCACTCTCTCGTGCCGGCGACTCAACTCTTCAGCAGAGACTTTTTACCGTGTGCACAGTTATGTTTATGATCTTCATTTATGCAAAATTGCTGTTATTAGGCCTACATTAAAAACTTCTGTGACATTAAACTGTTTTCTGACTAAAATGCTAAGAAAATGACATTTTAACGATGACACTCCATTGGATTATGCTGCAGTTTGCATGAAACCATAACCGGCTTGTAGATATAATATGCCCCTTGTAGTTACTAATAATTGTTAGCGTGCATTATTACTCTTCCGATACTTTAGCCGGTAAAGTATGATATTTATGGTATTGAGTAACCCGGCCCAGTTAACGACTGGAAGCTCATTCTCTTCTTCCATCGTATATGAGCCGGTCAATACTTGATATCGACGGACTACGTGCTGCAGGCGAGCCGCGGTTTACTTAGCGCAATCCCTGGAGCGAAATAACCGGTCAGCACGCTCTAGCGACTGTCATTCTGGCGACTCTCAGTTGATCCTTCAGGCGTCTCTGTCCGATACAGACCGACTGACTGGTCCTTCTGGTTGGCCCATCCGGTCGGTGTTAATAGCTACAAGAAGCAAGCCTGCGTGAACAGCATATTACCCGTGCAATGTCCAGCTGCCCCGCCGGGCGCCCGCCAACAGTTTCCGTTTTGCGCCGTCGCGACCTGCAGCGTCCGGCACTGCTTCTCGTTGGCGTCGAAATAAGATTTCTTTGATTTCTCTTGGACTGTCGCAGCCAACAGCTATAGCGACGACGACGCGTGATTATCTGAACGCGTCAGCACGAGCTGCATCTAATCCGAACGTACCATTAGCGCTGCCCCAGCTGTACCATTATAAAGGACCCGCGCTGTCGGTCGCTGGCACCGCCGAATGGATTTCCATTATGCTGCTTCGGACGCAAATTGCTAACTGTTCCAGTTGTCGCGTGCAAACCGCAAATACTAACCCTGCGTGTCTCTCGTGCCGTTTGCAACTGATGCACAGTGTCAGATACGTGCTTTCATTTAGTCCACTCCTCGGACGTCTCTGACACTGATAGTTATACATAGAACATAGTTTCCGTATTAAGATAGTTTCCACTAAAAGCGTACGAGTATTGCCATTGTCAGTAAACCGTAACTCAGTTAAACGAAGTTATTATTGATTCTGAATGTAGGTCTACAGTGTAGGCCTAAATGCGAAACAAAGGCTCAAATGAATATAAATAAAGAAAGTTTATTGCAAGGAACATTCGAAAGCGAAATGTTTTTTTGCAATTGACGAGAAGTATTATTGTCAAATTGTATTGCGCTATGAACAGTGTCGTTAGGCTATTGTTGCTGAACTTGAACTGTTGCTGTTGTTGCTGCAGATTAAGCCTGCGATCGTAAGGACTCGAGCCGCCATGAGGCAGGTCTCTGGCAGAATATCCGAATGCCGAGTAGCATTGTGACATTAATCGTGTTACTTGACGATGAAAAGCGGAACGAACAACTGTATCGTACGGGCGTCCGTCGCTGACCGAGCATGAAATTGGACAATGTTCACGGTGGGCGATCGTCAGTGGTCAGACGGACGGACGCGTGCAAATAAACAGACAGTTGGCAGACTGACCAGGGCACGCAGATCACTGACCACTGACCAAGCTGCAGCAGCAGGTCATGGCACATCATCTGCTTCATTGATGATCACAGCTATACAGTGATTAAAGTCTACCCGGGTGCCGCCAACCAATCCGTCATCTTTCTGACGGCGCATGTCATTTAATTGACTATCACTGAAACGGCTCTTCTCTACTTTGTTTATGTCGTAATGGTGTTTCATAAAGACAACAGCAAGCGAAAATCTCACCCAGCTTTTGAAAATTTCAGCTAACAGCCGGAGTTCACTTCGCTTTCATATAGTTTACGAACTAAATCAAATTAGCCCAACATTACTCGTATCTAAGCTATCCATGCATCAACTATACTGTCGTATCAGTAAATCAGATGGCTACAAAAAAAAAGCAAAATGAAAAATAATCTACATTTAAAGCAGCAGCAGTGGGAGATAAAATCACAGTATACTAAAATATAAAGTAGTAGGCACGCAGGATTTTTTTTTGCCTGCATCTTTTGGCTTTTGTTATTTTTTCTGCTTACTTGTTTTGCATTTCCACTTTTTAGTCGCTTATTTATTATATTTAAGCTAAAACAAAATATCTCATTTATGAAATGTACCGTTTACGTAAACTAACTAAGTAACTAATTAAGTTAAGATCAAGGTAGTGAAACGGCCACAGCGGTTGCTGATGATGATACTACAAATCAGTGCAAGACCACCAGTACATGCAGCTGCTGATGTGGATCACCGATCAGCCTCATCACGTGCATGTATTAGCCACTGATCTCATTTACACGTTATCATAGCATTGCCACCAGCACTGCCACATCTGCAGCCGCTACGTCTGAAACCGCGATATAGCGCTGATGTCACGATGAACCTATATACTTGGCTATATCTGTCAGGTGCAAGTGATTCGCGGCATTTAATCGTTTCGACGGCCACAGAGCTTAACTGCGTCCTCTGGCCAACTTCATGCCTGCATCTATATCGACACGTGGAATGAAATGAATGGCTAGCAAGGTATAAGTGCGGCAGAGCGCCTGTGGTTGACTGGTTGCTGATGCCACCGCATGTCTGATAAGTAACGACACGATAGCTGCGCTGACTGGCGAGTTCTGGACGATGCTTGACATGGACATGACTATCTCATCGTTCTGTTTTACGACACCGATTTCTACTTGCCAGCCATGCACTCGCTTCAGTTCAGCTCTATTTGACTGCAGAGGGCCTCAGCTCTGGTGAGGAATTACTACACCGTGCAACAAAATGCAAGAAGCTACATTAAAATAGAGACCACAGAAAACCTGACAGATCTCCTTTCACTCTGAATGTGGTAAGCTGTCTGCGTTTGGTGATAAAAAGAGAAACTGTACCGATGTGTCAAGTATAGGCTTATATACGTTACTGTGTTGTTGGTGGCAATGCTGAATGCTGATGCCATATGCAGGTCTGGCGCGGTCAATGTCCCTGTCCTCCGGCTCGTCGTCGATCGTTAGTTTGGTCGTCGTGGTGAGCGTGATCCCTTGAGGAGATTGCGCTGCAAGCACCTGCAGTCAGTCGGGCTGCGACAGCTGTGCGCAATAACGATGAAGTCCGCCGTCGAAAAGACGTCGCCAGGTCCACGCCATGCATCGTTGTCCCTCATCTCCTCATCCACTTCGTGCTCGTAGTAATTCCAACTCGCCCTCTATTTCTCGCACGTCTGAGCGTATTTTCGAAAATACGCTCAGACGTGCGAGAAATAGAGGGCGAGTTGGAATTACTACGAGCACGAAGTGGATGAGGGGATGAGGGACAACGATGCAGTGAAACTGGGGGGGGGAGAGAGAGAGAGAGTATTAGATGGACGGTAACGTGGAGTGCTGAATAAGCTGTCAGGTACATGAAGGCGGTCGGACCGACTTAATAACCATAGCACTGAGTGATGCTGCTCGACAGAAAACAGCAAATTAAACGGAATTTCGCGAGATGCTGGCGCCGAATGCTTATTAACGTTGCTTTATACGGCTACTGAGCACACGATGGCTTGTAATTTGCAACGTCCTTATACTGGAAGTTTGACGCTCTTCTGGTGCATGGCTACTCTCTGTAAAACACGCTACTCTGTTTACCAGAATGCCGAACATGAATATACATAACTATACGTTAATACATTTAGACATAAAATGCACGAATTAAAACACCAACGAAAAAAACACAACATTGGCAGTTTTAACGGTGCACCCCTTCAAGCCATAAAATTTGTCGGCATCTGAAACGAAGAGCTCATAAAACTCCCGATTTCACGTATGCACGTCAACGTTTTACACTATTTATTATTCTTACAATGTATGTCGCACCATTCTGCCTGGAAAAATTTTCCTGCAGGCTGAGTGGCTGAGCATGACCAAGACACGTGTGATGACTGACTGATTGAGTTCCATCGAACGTGCATGAAAGTGTTTCAGTCACGTGCTGAAGACAGTCGTCGACGCTTACGTAACACGAGAGTGCACGAGATGTTCTCCGCGCGCAATTAGCCTGCTCATGCTGATTGTCAAATTTCATTTCTCCCTGCAGTGTTCCGCAGTGTTTTTTACCCAAAACTTTTATTTGAGACAAAACATCTTGCTACACAAAACACATACTATTAATACACATCACATTCGATTGTCGCTGTTGATCCATAAAATTATTTAGTATTAACTGTAGCTTTGCAATTATATCGTAATCAATAAAAGGCGTCAGTTTATTTTTATGATTGCCTGACAAATAAGGCCGATTTGATCAATTCGTTTATATTTGCGTTCTTCAGATAAGCTGTCAAACAAACTAAAGTGGAATTGATCATCGTGCATCAAAGCTTTTGTCGTGTTATGTGTGAAATAATGTTCAAGCGCACACTATACTACGTAATAGCCTATTTTGTCTTATTTTCTTGTTCCGTTTATTTGCGTTTTTTACTTTTTAGCAAGCACTGCTTGTAAAGATATCCAGCGTCTGTAGGAAGTATTTTCAACAGCAGCTTAAGTGGAAGCTAATTTACGGCAGTTGTTTAGCAGAGCGGCATAATAGTTGGTTGACGAACGACGACGACGATGAACGAGACGGAAGAAAGAGCATCTCGGCAGCAGTTGCAGCGATCAGAACAGAGACGAAACGACTTCATCGATCAAAGTCTACGATAATAAGCGGCGAGTTCATGATATCGGAGGCCGGCGTATCACCGCTGAACTGAGTGAGGCTGCGGGCAGCAATGGATGGGAGGATGAATAGATGGATGAAGTCGTTGGCTGCGTTCATTAAGCTGCCGTCCCGGTCCCGTCGCTCTCCACAACGATAAACCGCCGCCGCCGCGGCACTCAGAATTGTTCGGCATTGCCCATGTCGTTTAAATTGAAAATGTCTGATCGATACGGCCGCGTCCGCGGGTCCAGCGGCTGGACAGAAGACTGGTCAGTCAGTCTGCGTTCATCAGTCGTCAACGCATGCAGCCATTGTGTGTGTCCCTGCTGCTGCTGTTGCGGCTGCTGCTCGATCTCCTTCCTCCCGTCCCGTCAGTTTCAATGGCGGATTGAATGATTAGACGTCCGTCCGTGGTTAGACGATGACATAGGTAGGCCTACCGTAATTTCGGTTGTTCCAGGATTTACTCGGATATGTCGAAAGATAAAATTAGCGATGACTATGCACTACTTGTGGTTAAACTATAGCATGGCTTTCGTTCATCTTTTATCACTGTTACCGTAGATTGATTTTTTTTGCGACTCGACATTGCAAAATTTAGTAAGCTGTTGATATGTCTAACTGTTCGGTTGTACACGCACTTTGTGTCCGTATGAAAAATAAGCACCAAAATAAATTGCTATGATTTACTTAGTGGTACTAAAATGTTTAGTTTTGTCTGGAAATTGAAATTTGCGAAACGTAAAAAACGTCGACTAAAAGTTGCATGTAAGTTTAGTGGAACAGATGACAATTTTAATTTTAATAACGTTTAAAATGTATTACTAAAATTTTCCACTTGGCAGCATATGATCGATTATGAGCTCAGTTTTGCCAAGGGAGGTGTTGAAGTCCTGGAAACAAAAACTACAGCCACAGCAGGCGGTGATTGCCAGCTGACAGGTATGAGTAAAACAGTAAGAAAAATGTCAGTAAGTGTAAGCATCAATCCGAAAAAGCTTGTAGATACGAGGCAATTCTAAAATGCATTCGTGCATGCAATGCCAACTGTATCAAATTCACCGTTCATGAACTGCAGTCATGCCACCTTACATGCGCCGATGCCGCGAGAGCCGGACGCTTCCGCGTGCGATGACCGAGACCTAATATGATTTGCTCGGCGGAAGTGGAATTCGTCCACGTGACAGACCGGAAGTTGCCTCGATAGGCTTAAATAACGTGCGGTAGCGAGGAGAGGAGAGCGCGAAAATGAGATCTGGACACATGGAGGGCGAAGGCACGAAGACGGCGAAGAGACGCGAGTAATGAAGCGGTCGACCAGCACCAGCGGCAGACCTGATATGTGTTTATAAGGACGAGTTCGTCTGTCTGTCTGTCTGTCTATATCAGTCTGTCGGTGGGAGAAGAAGAAGACGACGACATTAGGATGCGAGTGACGTGCGCCGATTACAGGTCGCCGGATTACTAGCAGCGTGCGAGTTAATATGACAGGCTGCGGGCTTGAGGCAGGAGGCCGGTGTGCAGCAGCAGCAACATGTGACGGTCTGCAGGACGGGCGTGGATCAGCACATCACGTTGAGGTCGACGACAATTATAATTGATGGCCGCCTGACTCTCGACTCTCTCTGTCTCACAGGACCGATAACTCATCGTGACGACGTGATGACGTCGTGGCCAAGGGCGCACGACAATGACGACATGACGTCACGCAATCACGTGATGCTACAGTATAGGACGTCTGTCCCGTCCCGCCTGCTCCCTGCTTGCTTGCCTAGCTTTTCAACGCAGTGACGTCAGTGTTACGTCAAAGCTGAGGTGTTATGATTGCATACAGTCGTACTTAATGCATTTTGCGAAACATTTTCTGTCGTTTATGGAGAAGGACGGGATACTCAGCATTAAGATGCCCAACAACCGCTGAAAGGCTGGTCATTGTCTAATCTCTACGCATTGAGGCAGAATTGACGACGCATCGTCAAACACTTCGACCCTTGGGTGCAGTCTGACATTTCGGCATCGCGCCACTCATTTTGTGCCAACGTCGATTGGCGAAAACAAATCAGGTCGCGTTTAAATTTGCATGCCGACGGCAAATCCGAGCGCTGCATCGATCGCGCCGCCGTGTGCGGCCGCGGCTAGAGCTACTGTCGGCCAGATATTCGTGCGTGTAGGACAACTTGCAATCCGCGCCGGTCGGATCGTCGTGGTCGGTCGGTCGGTTGGTGTTCGACTAAATCCGCTACAGCCGTCGTTCGTACAGCAGGACGCGTGCCGACGTGCGTCCGCGGATAATATCTTTGTTTATTGCGCGCGCTGCTGCTGCTACTGCTACAAGCCGCGAGGTGTCGCTGCGCTGCAGTGTCGGGGCGTTGCGGCTACTTGACCGGCGTTTTGCGATCGTTTGACCCTGCAAACAATCGCCGGCGCCGCTGCTGCCGCTGGACGACGATCCATCATGTGGCGTCGTCGTTAACTCTGCATGCCAGGCTGTGCGTCGCTCCGGCGCCCTGACCGCGTGCGTCCGTCGGGAGAGCCGCCGGGAAGACGCTGCCGGTGTCACATTAAAATGTCTTCCCCATAAAAAATCCGCCCGGGAAGAGATAATCACAGATTTGACATGTCTCCCCCTTATTATAATATCGCCGGCCCCATACCCCATTTTAGGATCGCCCCCATAAAAGTTTCCCTCGGCCGACAATTTACCGGCAAAAATCCGTCGCACCCGGGCGGCCGCCGGGCGGGGCTGATTTTGGCCGGTAAATTGTCGGCCGAGAGAGACTTTTCTAGGGGGGGGCGATCCTATAATGGGACACCGGTAAGACGCTAGCCCACTGACGAACTGCGACGAGTCACTCGCCACGCGCTAACCATCAGCTGTCTCGTCCGTCCGACTTGAAAAATGAATCTAATTACTGCGCTAGGAAGATCTATACACTCGTCTTCCGCGTATATCGTCCCATTTTTCATTTACGACCGGCGACAAATATTTGTTTGTGCCCAGTGTATATTTGCGCACTGCCATCTGCTTCTTTATAGGTTCGGTCATTTTTCGATTATGCAATGCAATGGGGAAGATAAATAATTGTCAGTTGTTGCCAACTTTAGCAGAAGTAGCCACACGCCTTAAAGTCAAGTCACATTTTTCATTGAAAGGTTTGCTCTAAATACTCTTTTTGTCTTACAAAAACTGGCAGCAGTATAGCAGTAACTGAGGTAGTTATTACATTGTAGTTTATTACCGCAAATAAGCTAATTATGCATCCATTATCAGGATTCAGACCGGATGAGGCGTGGGATAGGAGCTTCGCTGCGTTGTTCGGTCGTAACCACCCGTCGGTGTGGTGCGCCATCGAGTCACTGTAGAAGGATGCAGCAGCGGCGTCGACGACACTGCTGCAGAATGCACGTGGCCAGCCGCCGGCAAAGCATCTCAAGATGTCCACCCAGATTCTGCAGCGTCAACTGCACACCATCTGTGCAGCACGCATAACTATTACACTCTCCAATATACTGCATATATTGCTCTATGTGAAACATTAATGCATTTGGATATTTGCTATTTGACCATGTCAGCGATTGATGCTTATACACGAAATAGAACTTACACTCGGCAGCGCTATACATAGGGGGAATGTCCGGGTATGCAAAAAACACGGGGAAAACGTCCAGGGGGAACGTCCGAAAGGAGGGAGTGTCCGGGGGAGAAATGTCCTACACCCTCTAGCCTACAGTACGTGAAAGGCAGCAAAACGAAATCCAATATTCGAGTCGGAGTGCGACTTGGTTATCGACTGAGTAAGCGTTTGTCCATAAATTCGCGGAACACAACACCACATAAAATCGACGACTGAAACATGGAGGTCATGCTATACGGTCAGATTTGCGTATAGTCTGTAGGCTTACACTGCATAATAGAGAAGGAAGGGACAGCGCGGCAGACTGCGAAAGATCAATACCTGTAGTGTCGCAGATACATTTCAGTGGGCGCTCTCACGTTACCGGTATACTATGTTTGCGTCCACGGTCAGCAATGCATGCTGCACTCATTATACAGGTAAACTATGAAGGCCTAACTTACCTGCATGTTATACATATACGCAATTCGCATCATGCATTCGCGAAAGCTGAATGCACCGAGATATTCTGACAATATAATAGGCTATAACGGCTGATTGCCAGTACACGAATCTGTTTGTGCGTATATTAAGCAAAAGAATTACAAATATAGGCCTATTTGTATTTTTTACTGATTTATACCTAACTTTTACAGTCGTAACACACGGTTATTGGCGCACAGTCGATAGACGGCAATGAACACAAGTTGACATTTTTATCGCGTTTTTGAACTGCACGATTATTACAGCTTCAGAATCTGCACATTACTGGAAATCTTAACACTCACCTTCGTTTTGTACGTTTATGATTTGCTGGCGTTTTTGCCCGTGTTGTTGACAGAATACCATCTTAACAAAAACGTTCGAACAGTTACAGTATAGGTAAACGTTCGTGTGTTAGCCTAAATGTGAACGCCTGATGTTTGTATAGAAATACTATTTTAAGCACAGGTATTTTTGTATATATGCTTTTAATTCATAAACTTCTGCCTGTTGATGGGTAATGTAAAAGAAAGATGGAGTGGACTGCAGCGCGTCGTCATAAAGCGACGAACGACGACGGCCGTGTCGTCGACTCGTCTTTGCAAATGACGTTTGAATTAATCGGCTACTGCAGGATGGTGCCTGTTGTCAACCACGTCACCTTGCAGCGGCTAATGAAGACCAGCGCCATCGAACGTCCGAGTCTTGAGTCAGACAGATACAGACTGAACGCTGAGCTGGTGCTCGACACGAATTCGACACATAAATCACAGCTGCAATCGCCGGGCGGTGGCGCGGCCGTGCAGTCGCGATTCTATGCATACCGAAATTGCTCATTAGCAAATTGCTGCGCACCAAGCTGACTTCACCCTATACGACGCTCGACCGCTGACTGACTGACGGACGGCACGGCTTTCGATCAAAACCCGAATCAAAATTAAGTTATCGCTGTAGCGAGGACGAGGCCCGTCGATCCGTGCTGCTGAAATACTGTGCAAAGTAATGAAAAGCCAGCGACAGTCCGGACGCGTGCTCTTCCAACAGTCATTGCTGTCACACTGCCACGATCCGACGAAACTTGCAACATTGACTCTTGACAATACATTATACAGAATAGAGTTCAATAGACAGCGTCGTTGGTCTATAAATGACAACGGAGTATTGCACGAAAAATAAACTGAGTGAGCATCGCAGCATACATTTTATGATATAATATACAAAAAGTAATGCAGCAAAGACATTTTATCGTAAATTTCTAATATTGTATCTAATCGTTATTAATTACTATTATTTATGTAGTTCCTAATTTTCATCTATTTTTCTGTCTTTTTTGTTGTGCTACCAATGTTGGTGAATAAAAGATTGTCATATTTATCAGTGTCTTTGTTAAATATTTATTGGCTCGCGACTGCTATAAACGACGCTTATTGTCAAACAGCGTGTCTGTATCTCACTCGGTCTGCGTCGACTGTCTGCAGCTCGGCTAGTGTACAACAGTCGCAAGCCACTTCTCCTACCGGCTTACAACAGTATTAATTGCGTTCTTATAACAATGGATTTCTGAAAATTTGGTCTGTAGAGATTTCCGTATAAAACACATTGACACATGCATGTAGGCCTAATATGATATGATCAAGTAAAAGTATAACGCTGCTATCATAATTCACTGCTAGATGTGCAGTTATTGGCAAGAGTAAGTATGGCGTGTATGTGTATGGTGTTCTTGAGCAACTTTATTCATCACATGAATGGTCATCACGTAAATGATATTTCAATAAAGAACTACTTAATTGATTAAGTACTGAACTAAAAATACAGGGATAAACAGACTACTGTTACAAGAGAACAATGCTGTCACAAAAGTCTGCAGAAAGCACTGAGCAAAAGAGTGCAGTTCGGTCGACGTTGACTGCAGCGGTGTGAGGCAGCTGCAGTCGTACATCGTTAGGCACGACGTCATAGGCGAGCCAGCGAGCGAGCGCTACCGCAGCTGCTGCAACTGACTGCTCACAACGCCGCCGCCGCCGCCGCCTGTCTGTCTCGGCCCACCCGCCCGATTATCATAATGCCGCCAGCTGCCTGCACAGCGGTGGGCGTTGACCGGCCTGTTATTATTTGATATCATAATTCGGCAGGCGTCGACTGACCAATCGGCGGCTCATATTGGGACGAGCCGGCAGCTGATTGAAGCGCTAGCGCGCCGGTTCGGCCGCAGACACACGACTCGACGCCGCTCGCTCCACGCAGCAACAGCACATCGCAGAGTGACTGCAGTCGATCAGCGACCACCAACCACGTCGACAATTCCTCGTCGACTGGCTTTCTTTATCGCATCACGCAACTACTACTAGACCAGCGTATACGTGCACTACTACTAGCGAAGTACTAGTTGCTGAAGTTCGCGGTGGTCTACGGCTGTGTATGTGAGACAGTGAAGCGAACAAACTCGAGGGCGGTGTTCGACAACGAAACTATTCACGCTCGACAGACGTGGCGGAAAGCAAGTTCTAGGTTAGCTGCGGGTTCGGACGAACGGACAGACGGACGCCGGTGCTCGCGAGATCAAGTAATTGAGCGGCGCGACGACAGCAGCACGCCAGCCGTGTCAGTGCGGGGTTAAACATCAGCTGCACGGAGAGCACACGGTCTGTTGGTCGACGGCGCGGGTCGGTGCCTGCAGTGCGGCGCAGATCCGGTGCATGCCGGGATGCCCTCGCGCCGGAAGCAGCAGAAGCCGAGACACGTCGACGCTGAGGAGGGCGATGATGACGCAGTCCAGACTCGACCTCCGCTCGACGACCAACGCGACCACGACCACGACCACGGCGACGCTGGTAAGTCCGTCTACTCAGATCTAAGCTTATATAGGTACTTCCTGTCACATGTCTGTCTGTATGGACGCCATACGGACCGATAGTAGATAGGCTCCATACGAATACGTTACACTGCCGTCGCAAGTTTACGTTTTCGACTAAAATATTTGCTAAATATTCACCGCCTAAATATATCACAGAAATAAACGCAGCAGCAGGGTTTATATGCATACAGTTCTGTTTAAAAATATACGTTAATCCATGAAGGAGAAAATTGCAAAGTGCATTAAAATAACAACATGCTCAAACAGTTGTTGACCGTAACGTGCACGTGTAGTGCTTTGTCTATACTGCTTGATGGCTTTATATTTTTGTACACACTGAATAAGTTCTAAACGAATACAATTTTTTGCTGGCTGCTGCAAAAAGAATGAAAGTGTTTATTTCTTCTAAGAAGCTTCACGCTAAAAAAAACTTGCGTCAGTGCGTCGTTTATTTATTTTTTTCTCTTTCCTTATTATTAATTGCATGTGTGTATACGTATGTGTTAACCTATCGTTCTTTCGATGAATAAAGATGCATATATAAAGATTAAAAAATCCCAAAATTGGTGCCAACTTTAGTTTTTTTGCAGATAGGCTATACACATTTTGCGCTGATCGGCGTAATTAATTAATTCGCCATCAATTAGTATCTAGTTGGCTACGACTGGTTAGAAATGTAACGTAACAACACGCGCCGGTCCTGTATGTGACATGTTCAACCTATCAGTTCCTGCAGGGAGGACTTGTCACGCATGCATGACTTGCTACCGTCGGTCCGTCGTGACTATGTCCCATGGCACCGCGCTATATCCGCCGTCCCGGTTACTGCGTGTCTGACGTAAATGCGATTGGAACGACAGACAGCAGTTGCAGGTGAACGCGTGTCCGCTCTAACTTGCATCAGCAGGGTCCGACGAGACCGAAACTTGTCTCGGCTCGGTGATTAAGTGGTTCAGTCAGCGTGGACGGCGATCCAACGAAAGACTTCATTACGTCTGCTGCCGTCGTCGTCGTCGTCGTCGTCGTCGTTTCGCTGACAGGCCGCCGCCGAGCATGTCGGCTTATCACAGGCGACGTTGATCGCCGCGCAGCACAGGGACATCTGACCTTCCACCTAGCGAACGACGTCGTCACCAGTCTACGTAGTACGGACGCCGTTCACGAGAAGCAGATAGGCTTAAATAGAAACAAACACCTAATTGCAATACACCAGTGGCGGATTCAAGAGGGCGGCCGCCCCCCATATTGACTGAATGCGTCTAAAAAATGGTGAAAATTTTGCACAAAAATGCATCATTTTTGCTTAAAATTAAAAAAAATTCTGCGGAAGGGCAAAGCCCTCTCCACAGATCCCACACCTACCCTTTCGCTTCCTGTTTTCAAGTTCTGGATTCCCCGCTGCAATACACCAAAACACAAAAGTCATTTGCTGTCTGTGGACTTTTATAAGAGCAACAGCAATCTCGTAACTTTTATTAGCACAAGGAATCATACAAAATTAATCTGAATGAAAATTGTGAAAATCAATCTGCACTAAGCCTACATCATAAAGCCAACTTAAGTGTTTTAGAGTGCATTGCCAAGCGAATTATGTAAGTTTGTGTAAAGCAATATTTTACTCTGTAAATACGGTTGGTGAAAACAAAGCAGTAATAACGTTCCTTTCGACGTATGGCAGAGCAGCGAATTAGAAACACAACTATAGTTTACTGCTCATTGTTCTGTGCTGCAAAAACTTAATGTCCGCTATAGCATGACATTTATTGCCGTTGCTCTATCGACTTTGCACTTCCACGCCCAAAGCCATCTACATTATTTATTGTATATATATAGTCTACATGGCCATAGATTGTATACCCAGGCCTAAAACCGCTGCATGCTTCGCGAGAAATAAGACGCCGCTCACCGATGTTCTAAAAAGTTCCTATAGTGAACGAGTAATTCTTTCTAATAAAAAAAAACAAACAGAGTAGCAATTGCCTGTTATTGCAGTACATGGAAATTCAAGAATTTTGAAATTTGTATGCAACGTATTTTTGTGTTTAATTTCTTACAGTATTATAAATAGGCTTTTTTCATACGGTAATTCGCATTTCTACGAGAGAAAGATTCAGAATATGCGCAGCATTGTTTAACATGTTAGAGCAAGTGTCACTCAGCAGATCGAGTTACTGTATATACCACGCAGCCTTTTAGTATTCAGCAGCCATTTAGGAATTAATTTGGTTTTGCCGATACGAATTCACACTCGCATATATAATTCACCGCATTAATGATGTCTTTATTTCGTATACATAATGCGCCGAAAAACATGCATTCGATGTAGGTTTATCGGTTCTCCGACTGCAGACTCTTTTTCTGTAAGCTGAATTTTGAATACTGCGAAACGAATCGGACATTCAAAGTAAGTTTCTTAATTTGGTGCCCACATGAAATATATTTAATATTTGTTCTTTGTTTGTTTTATCGCTTGTTCGTTATTTATTCACAACAAAATATCAACACTTTCCCATAATCAATTCAGCAGTGCCAAACCGCAGCAGGTCTGCTGTACCTATGAGCAGTGAGCGTCGATTTACGTTGCGAATTAATGATTTAAGGTTGCTTCAAAGCGTACAAACGTCTGGGTCAATCTGTACCTATTATGAGCTTGTGGTACACTCATCGCGCCTGCATAGCAACAATGCCGTCTAACGGACAATGTGCCTGATGTCTTTGGACGATGTTGACCGCATCGTCTTCTGTTCCATCTCCAAGCGCTGCTTGCCTGGCTGCTGCTGCTGCTGGTTGCTGCGGTGGCGCGTGACGTAAGCAAACAAACTGTCGATGTTGCGGTGATTAGTAGCATACAACGAGCAACGTGGGCGGGCGATCTGCGGCATGACACACGAGCACGCATGCATTCATCCCGCATGACATCCATCTACTCCGCCATACGGTACATCGAAGTGACGTCAGAGTTCAGCGGATGTCGGACCATTATCGCCGCGTTTCCGGGTTGCAGCATTAGCAGCCGTCGAAATATACGCTCTAACAGTCGGTCATTCATTCGTCAGGTCACAATTTCGCGTGTCATGGGGCGCCTCCTGCCAAAACTCTCATGCATCTGCAGGCAGCTAGCCAGCCAGGAGGCTACGTTTCAGAGCGGGCGCCGGCGACCGACGGACCGACGGAGACGGGCAATCAATCGGTCATCGGGCGAGCGTGTAGCGGTCAGGACGGAAGGACTGACGGCGAGCGATTTCCGTCGCGTCACGGCTTTTAGCCTCTGACCCCTTGTAGTCTGACCGGCACGCCCCGTCCATCGATGCCATGTCCACAGCGCCGCCGCTGGCGCCCATACAAGCGCACTGACGTGCCGCGCGTCGAGTAACTGCATTCAGTCAATTTCATTCTATTTAGAGACTTCATCAATGCATGTAGAGGCCTATAGATATTTTTTTTCAAAAGTACCGCAGAGCAATGACATCTGATGCATGCTTTTGCTTTTTATTTGTTGGCTTTGTTAGCGTTTTATGGTGAATGAAAAATTTTGGTTAAATGGCTAACGCATGGCATGTCGCTTACGCTATAAAAAGTAGATGGTAGAAGACAAAAATTACGATTTGCTTAGCAGCTCGCACAACAAGTGCACCGTATTCACAACAAATAACCATTTCCTGTTGGATAATCCACCCAGTTATTTATTACATCAAAAAGCAGTCTGTTGTGATATTATACTTTTGTGCAACTAGTTTCGTTTGGGAGTTTTGCGATGAAACAATTTCAAAAGAAACAAAGCGTCGCTAGATATTATTGCAACAACCGCTGAAACTTTTGTTCTGTATCAGATGCGATGTAAACGTGAAGTCATCAATATTGCAGAGTGTTGCTTCCCGGGCTTCGATAACAGCCTCATCGCCGAGTTACAATAGATAGTTAGATACACGGACGGCATGCTTTAATTACAGTTATCTTTAAGTCAACGTGATCACTGTGTTCAGAGAAAAAAAGTTTTTACGTTTAATCAACCTTCGTATGTCTTTCTCTGTGTGGTGGTTGACACTAAATACCGCTGAGCGTGAAGAGAAGCGGTAAATGTCTGCCTGGTTGACAGTGACTGTCTGCAGTTCGGCTGCTGCAGGCCAGCAGCATTCTATGATTAATTTCGATATGCATGCAATCGGTTGCTGTGTCATTGGTCACCAGTCAGTGTATAGCGACTTCATTAACATGGTCCGATGTCGTCCAATACACCTGCGTCTGCATGTCGTGTGTTGTTATGGTCGTGCTACTGAGGCTGTGTGATGCGGGTTGATAAATGGTCGTTGCCTCCCGGTGGACCAGACCTGCTGCATGCCCGATATAGGCGCGGCGTCGGCACAGTTTAATTACCGCAATGGTTTATGCGTGCGGCTGCAGTCTCGGCACCTGATTAACGCAGCTCGCAAATCAGTCTGTTCATGCTGACTATGAAGCTGAAGTTCGTTACACTCCGGGCCACGGCTATAGGAAACAAAACAACGTGACTAGACCTATCGGTCGTTGACGTTGCATTCTAGTCTATTTTTCTCTTTTTTTTCTCTCTGCGGTAGTAGTCTATGTTTCTCCGCTACTAAGTTTATCTTACTGTTTTTGTTTCTCTTCTCAGTTATATCAATTTATTTGCAAGCTGCAAATCGATTACTTTCGTGCTTTATACTATTAGCCTACTTAGCTATCGAATGTTTTTGTAGTCAGCAGTCAGCAAAGCATTTTGCGTATCTTTTCGTGCTCTTCAGCAATTAATAGAAGACAGCGTTACTGCAGCACGCATAGTCATAATACTGTAATCAATACATTTAATGTGAGCACTTCAGATAAACGTGTGTAGGCCTACGCGGTAAAACAGAAGAGTCAGTTGGGCTGGTGAATTAGAGAAATACTGACAATGTGAGGTCTGGCGTCGGTGGCCAAAATGTGAAATGTGACTGTGAAGATGTCACCGTGTCAGTAGAAGAAGATGCAGCAACACTGCTAGCCGCCATAGCACGCCGGCGCGGCGCAGCTGCAGCAGCTGCGGTTATCAGTTGACGGGCGAGCGCACACGCCGGTTGTATAGCGACGACTCGGCGAGGCCGGACTAACGTTTGCGGAGGTTCGGATCCTATTGCCCCGGGCGTCGTTTAGCACTCGTCTATCGCGCGACGTTTCAACGACCGGCGCGCTCTCCTCGAGATGAAATATTCGGATTTTATACGTTTATTGTACTCCTGGGAGACGCTCCCAGTCCCGGGCGACGGCGGGCGGATAATCTGCGCAATGCATATACCGTCAATTAGTCACGCGGGGCACCGGAGTATGTGCGCTTGGCTGGACGCAGCGTCTGCAAGACTTATGATAGCGCGCTCGTTGGCGTCTCTCGTCTTCCGTCCGCCAGCCGGTGTCACATTAAAATGTGTTCCCCATTAAAAATCCGCCCGGGGAGAGATAATCACGAATTCGATATGTCTCCGCCTTATTAAAATATCATCATCATCATCATCGACAACCGTGGGCTCAATGCCCGTTGGTGTCTGACGCCATTCTTACTATCGCTGCCCACCGCTGCCTATCTAGGGCAGCGTGGCTTAACTCCTGCAGGGTT
>Ga0209367_1001930_pt1 | contig 26634 bp, 20 predicted proteins | sample WorMetLIZISLAND2_FD_187412 | JGI IMG/M metagenome (GOLD analysis project Ga0209367, IMG submission 187412) | Marine gutless worms symbiont microbial communities from Max Planck institute for Marine Microbiology, Germany - Olavius geniculatus... ... | reverse complement strand
GACCTTGGGGCAGCCCACAGTGAAGATTTCGTGATCCTAGCTTGCACCGTTTTGATACAGCTCACGAGTGTGACAGACAGACAGACGGACGCCCAGACGATGGCAAAGACGCGCGAAGCATTCTGCTGTCACGCGTAAAAACCATGGGTGGCCACGAATGGGGGGGGCTGTGCCCCTTCCCGGTCCGGGCCTAAAAGCGCCACTGCTCCCGCAGACTCCCTCTCTGGTGGGTAGGGGCCTCGGCATCCCCACTCTCAGTTTTCGGCGTCGATTTGAGGCCGTTGGGCCTAAAAGTGCACCACAATTCCAATCTTGGCTACATCTATGCTTCGAAGCTCCGTTATGCCACACTATACCACAAAGTTAACACCCACGCATTACAACGTCAAGAATAATAATTAAAGCTGCGGAAGTTAATCAGTAATCACACGAATTATCGTTAAATTTTTTAAAGATTAATAAAATTAATCGATAACTGACGTCAATAAAACATTACAACAATAAACACAACGACATCACTAAAATAATCTCAATCGTCTGCTTTTCTAAAAAAGTCAACGTTTTAGGCTGTCTACAAAATAAATGGGTAAAAAAACAGTGGCGGTTCTAGCCCGCAATATATGGGGGGCATGCACGGCCCCATGGCGAGCGCGATAGCGCGAGCCTATAAAGGGGGTCTGGTCAAAGGGCAGAGCCCCTGGTCAGGGGGGAAGCTGAAGCACTTTTGGTTTTGGATGTTCAAAGAAAGCTGCAAATTTGCCCACTTTTCTGAAATCTGGAAACGCAAAGAAATCAAATATTTGTGTTATTTTCTGCAAAAATTCATGGGTGGCCATGACATGGGAAAGAGAGCGGGCTGGAGCAAAACTGGGGGCCTATGCCCCCCCCCCCGGATCGGGCCTAAAAACGCCACTGGTAAAAAACACTCAATATTTGTCCTTTTAAAGCATCTGTGACACCATAGATTTAAAAAACGTTCCAGAAAATTTTTTTTAAATGTTAGCGCTAATTTGTTCAACTTTTTGCCTAATGCCTATTGCTGCAGGTGGAGTATGGCTGAAACTAGGCAGAGAGAGAACGTTATTCAATTTCAGTTCAACCATGTGGTCATAAGACCAAATATCACCAGACTAACTAAGGAAACTAATTTCGTTTCTCTTGTTTCAAAAGTCCTTGTCAGAGTTATCGGTAAAATTTTAATAAACGTTTTAATGAAAAACGTTGAGAAAATAAAAAAAAATGTGACAATAATAAAAACATATAGGCCCTAAAAACGTTTTTACATCTACATTTGTATTAGTGACCGCGAACAAATAATGTGTTGCTACACCACCGAAAAATTCTTATGCTGATGACACACAGTCCAGAAACCAGCGCCAAAAGTCGACTCCAAAAATCGGCATTAAAGTCGGCAACGATTTCGATGACGACTTTCAGATCCAATTTCAGTGCAGTTTTCTGGACTGTGCGTCATTGGCATTACAAAAGCTGACAGCGAGTGAGTAAGAGACATGTACAGCTAAAAGACAACTTATTAGAAAAAACATGCAGGCAGTTGAAAACAGCTGTATTTAGATAGACCCCAACTGGCGTCGAAGGCTTGAAGCGTTTACGATCGACGCCATAATTATTCGACTGCCTCATCTACGCATCACATTTTTCACATGGTGGCAGTGATGCAGCAGTTTGTCAATGGTGGATGCGATGCGGGTAAATTTAAAACTTTCCCGGGGGTGATACTCCCCAACTGCCACCCTGTGGGCTAGTGGAAAAGGGAAAGGATAAGCCACGGACTTTTCTTCGCTGTGTTTGAAAAAAAATTGGTCACATCATCCAGTCGACCTGCCTTCATCAGCTACATGTAATTCTTCCTTCACCAAGAGACCAATATCCCACTTCCAGACTTGGAGCTTCTTTACAATAAAATAAATAAACATATGGAAATTTGATGCTGTAAGTCAACAAAATTCGACGGCGCCGGGCTCTTATGTTTGTTAAGATGAAGCTGTTATAAAGCTACTGAATAAGTAGATCATTAAACTTAGCACATAAATTCATCAAGTGCTGTAACAGCATAACAAGAAACAGCAGAGATGGGGAATTAGAATGACATATAGCAAAACAGTAATTAAACTATTTCACAGTCAATATCAACCGTCAACATTAACAAAACAAAACGTTAGACACAGTGACCAGCAAGTTAGATAGTCATCTTTACAGCAAGTCGACTGAGGTGAAAAAAAGTAAAAAACATTACATGAACCACAGGAGTAATGGAAATAAGGGCAACTTTTTTGCTCCCTTTTAGCTCCCCCACTATCAATCGGGCCAACCCGTCGTCTGCTAGATACTGCTATGAAGCCTGCTATAACTATTACTACTTTTGGTTCCGGACTTGAATTGACTTTCAGGAACTGTCAGAGCAAGAATACTGCTGCCATCCTAAAACAGCGTCAAAGCACTGATAGTTGGACAACACAGATATCACAGATGAAATGATAACAATGTGAAATAATATCACGATGGCCTTCCTACAAACTGCGGACTGGTATATACACCATGTCCCAATAAAAACAAGTAAAACTACTTTTGTCATAACTTTGTCAAATTTCCACAAACTTTGATAATTTTTGTGCTTCACATGGTAGTGCATTGACATAAATTGGGTGAGGTGAACAGTGAGTGCACCTCACATAATGCTATTGTCTTGGCCACCTTTGTGCGAAGAATTATCAAATTTGGTGGAGGTTTGATAAGTCTGACAAAAAACAACTTTGCTCGTGTTTTATTTAGACATGGTGCACAGTGACACAAGAAAGCCCAGCTGTCGCTAGGGAAGATGGACTACAGCCTATACAGTTCCTGTTGCAGTATTGACCTTCAAGGTTATCCAAGGTCAATGATTTCAATCTCATCTGACAGGGCAATTTGCCACTTCCTATTAGTGATTAATAGTAACCTTGGCCCCATCTCTCACCATTTCCGAGATATGGCCAGTTTTTTGTTAAAAAACACACATTTTCCCACCCCCTCCATTCAACCCCGAATTTGAAAATGTTCCTCTCACTGAAATTTTAATACCTAGGTTTAAGACACAGGGCTAATTATTCGTGTACGAATTTTGCCCTGCGACTTATTGTTTATCCACAATACATCCGTTACAGATGACGACGACGACGGACAGACGACACATCGTGCCATATATGCCCTACAGTATAGCTGTAGTGCATCAAAGATGATGCGGCTGGTTCAGTTCTTTGTCACGCCAGGAGGTAACGGCAGGTCAAAGATGACGGGCTTGTTGACCGGCTTGTAACGTAGGTTCATACTAGATGCATTAATGTACGTTGTCACGCCATCGGTTGACACGCCGAAAGCTACAACACATTACATAACGTCAGGTTAGCACAGCATCGAGCAAACTATATACACAATTTATTAGGCACTCCCTAGCAATAACAATTTACTCTATACTCAACTAGAAGGCACTCATGAGAGTGCGTATCTCCACTAAGTGAAGTGACTTAAACATTACTACTACTACTACTACAACTACACCTACAAATACAACAACACCTACAACTAGACGACCCAAGAAAGAAAGGGGAGGAAGAGGAAGAAGAAAAAGCCGCTTCGTGGAGGGAAATAAAAATAACAGCCGACGTTGTTGCTGTTGGTGCAATGACGTCATTGCCATTATGAGTTATCATGTACACACACATGGAACGACGGAGAGAATGGCCAATCTCTTAATCTCCTCCAATGTTCACTACATTCACACTTGGCAGAGATAACTATTTCATCACGGAGTGTATTGACTTTTCAACAAACTTTATACTGCACTATCCAATGTAGGCCTATAATGAGTGTATTTGCTTCACATGCCAAAAGTTAAGATAGGTCACATTACACCCAATGGCATATTAAATTTCAAATAAATATTCCAGCAGTAATTCAACAAAGCACAAACTCATATCCACTAATGGTTCTGTTCCCGATACTTACACTGTGTCTCAAAAAAGTATCCCCAACATTTTTGACTGTAACGTGGAAACCAATTAACAGATTCTGATAATTTTTGGTACAAATATATCGGACACAACTTGCCATCAAACGACCATTCAGTTTCCCACTTCACCCAACGTATGTTTCTGCACTACCTGGGGAAAGCACAATCAGCGAAATATCACTTTTTATCAGATGCGATATGATTGCTTAATTAACATAACATGTAAAACACATTTTGTTCACATTTCTGACACTTTGGCTGACATTTTATCCAGTTGACCATTTTTCAACTGCTTGCAGCAAAATCACTTAAAGTGTTGGCCCACTATGCAAAAAAAGGCAAGGAGGTGCTTTCTCCATTCATTGACAGCAGTATCGATACAGACCAATCCAGGCTCTACCAGTCGTTTCTTGACTTTGCAAAGATTCCTAAACTTCATCTGTTAGACACACTGCTGCAAGACCTGAGGTTGGGGCCGACAAATTAGGACAGATGGAATTTATTGACGTTTTTTCATTCAGTTTAACATGTATTATGCTTGCTCTGCTTTCCCCAGGTAGTGCAAAAGCAGACGTTGGGTGAGGTGGAAATTAAAACATTTATTTAATAGCCAGTTGTGTCTGAAATATTTCTGCCAAATATTATTAAAATCTGCTAATTTATCGATAATGTTGGGGATGTTTTTTTCAGGTTTTCTTTTATTTTAACACATATTTCACTTGATCTGCTTTCCCTAGGTAGTGCAGAAGCATACATTAGGTGAGGTGAGAAAGTGAATGGTTATTTGATGGCAAGCTGTGTTAGGAATACCTGTACCAAAAATTATTAAAATCTGATAATTGGTTTTCAAGTTATGGTCAAAAATGTCAAAGATACTTTTTTGAGACACAGTGTAGAAAAAGAGTGAAAGTAAGGAAAGATAAAGCATGAAAAGAAAGGGATAATACAGAGAAAAAAATGGAAAGGGGTAGGTGGCTTTTCCATTCCTTCTTCTAGTACCATCAGTGTTTTCAAGACTGGGTTCAACATACTAATGGAGAATTGGACAGGCTTTTACACGGACAAGCGGGTCCGCCTGGCCCTTTGGCCTCATCAGCTCGAAAATCTCCGATGAGCCGTGCCTGGTGAGAAACCTTGTGAGTAAATTTGCACACCTTCATTACTCAGCCTAACCATAACAAAATTCATGACAGTATACAGTATGATAGTATGATAGTCTGCTAGTATACTACTGGGTAATACGTCACTCACATCACCTGTCGTTACGTCTCATAACAGAACATTCACTAAAACCACGTTTTGCCAGTTGGCCAGATTTGGCTCCGCTATTCCGAAAGTCCGCTATTCCGACTAACCCTCAGCCTAATCCTAAGACTGACCCTAACCTTAACCCAAACATTAGCACTGTGGCGCGTATCTGCACAATGGACTTTCGGAATAGCGGACATTCGGAATAGCGGGCCGGTACCGTTGGCCACACCATCAACAGCAATGGACGTACATTCTTTTACCTGCAGGCATCAGTGTGTTGCCGGGTGAAGTCATTACTCATTTTAAGACGTCACAAATGAAAACAGACTTTAAAAAATAAAATGCTTAGAAAACTGCTGACAACAGTGAGACAAGATCCTAAACTAACCTATCAGACCTGAATAAATATCACAAAGGAAAAGACGTTAGGCTACCTTCATGTGTGTGTCCAAAGACATGGAATTTCGGTCGAACGCGGCGCTGAACGGTGGCCAAAAGTTCATCGCAGCCGGCTTGACGCCAAGGAAATTCAGATCAGATTGACCTGTAAATAATCACTCACAGATTGAGTAATGCCTAGAAATAAATAAAACACCTTTATTTTGTGTTGCAGCCAACAGCTGGATAAAAGCACAAAAATACTGCATGCTAATTTTTTTTAAAATGTGCAAGCAAATAATTTTAGGAATAGCACATGCACTGAGTCGCTTGCTGGCTAGAAGTCAATTTGAGCTAAGATAAAAAAAATTAGCAAGCTGGCTTGGGCAAAAGTGATCCAGTGCTCTTTCGTTAAATGCACTACTAAAACTAAAGCTGGTGATGATCAAAAATTTTTTTTTGATATATAACTTAATAAAAATCAATGATTAATTAATGGTAAATTTTGATGAAAAGCTAGCAGAGGCAGTTGCCACAAAAATGTGTTTCCTTGTTTAGTTTAGCAAATTTTTGTAGCTATTGAGCTCAACAAACTGTCACAGATGCACCATTATGTTTTATAATGTTTTACTGGCATGACTTTAACCTACAAGTTTCAAAGAAAAAAATAACATTTTTATTAATCTTTAAAATTTTCATAAGAATCATTTCTGGATCCCCACCGTGGTCAGTCACCTTTTCGTGGTGGTGGGGCTTTGTGCACTGATGACCCAAAAGATTTTTAAAATCTGGAGGGTAGGAGCCAACTAAGAGCTGACCAAACCTGTGAGAGCAGATTTGCTACACGTTACCAGTGCTTTTGTGCTGGTTTCGGCTTCTTAGCCGACTACGGCTTTATAGCCGTTACCTGTAACCTTATGGTTACATTCAGGGACGCACACTGGGCTGAACTGATATGACCTCAGCGCTGGGCAGGTGTAGCAGCCTTCCCATCCCGGAGGTAAGGTAAGGTCATTTATGGATACCTTTTGGTGGTCCATGCGTAATGAGCACATCAATGCCAGCTGGAATCAGTTGATATTTCTCACGCAAATTAACGGCAGCCCGCACCGGCACGTTGAATGCCCAGCCGTCCAAATCATCAGGCTGCCTACGTCACAAAACACTGCATACGTAATTAATGGTCACATTTACAGCTTAATTTTAAGCAATTTTGGAAAAAAAACAATAATAATTATACAGTGTGCGGCAGAAAAAAGTGGACCCCTAAATTTTTTCGCCATTTTCTCAGCAACCGTTTGGGATAACTTCGTAATTTTTTCAACTGAATCAAATTTACTTGGCAGTTAAATGTAAAAGGTTTTAGTAAATAAATCTGTAAAATTTCCAATTAAAATTCCAAACGGTTGCTAAAAAAACAGCAAAAAACTTTACGGGTTCACTTTTTTTGCTGCACCCTGTATGTAACTAACAAATTTTGCCACTCCCAGAAAAAGACAAAATGTTCTGCAACAAAAATACATTCAAATAAACAGTACAAAGTTAACAAGCCACCCACTGTTGATTCTTGGTGTCTAGCCTTACATGCTTTTAGCGTGCTTTTATCTACTTTCGTACACACTAGTCTGTCTGTACTGCTAAAGTTTTATGGTAAAACAAGAAATATTATTAGATTTTAACCAATCTAATGTACTAATCGTGTGCATCATTTTCTTTTGTATTCCTTTAAGTGCCTTTTCGTTCCTTTCAGCTTGTATTAGAGACCCGGCATCTGTTTGAGACCCGTTTAATATCATACTAATAATGACTGGTGTTGAAGTCGTTATTGGAAATCGTCTCTCCGAAGTTTGTAAAATATTGCCCAATTTCAGGAACTGTATGGAAAAAAATTCCAATAATGGTCGATGACGCTAGTTGCCATTTGTCTTGTTATACTTCAATGCATGCGTCTATCTGGCACAATTATGGAGATATGGCGCCTCAAAGATAATAGGGTCACGACCTTGACCTTTTGGGGTCATGTGACGTCATTGGTCACGTGACCATTCGGCTCCTGGCGGTCGACTTCCTATGGGTGGTCCATTGTGACCATGCATCTATCTTGCACCATTATCGAGATATAGCCATTTGAAGTTCTTCCAGGAAAGCTCTTCCAGGAAGGGAGGTCGGTTGGTCATTGGTCGGTCGTCAATGTACACTGATTTCATATACTCCTATTCGTTACGTTAGGAATGTGGCATGCAAGAAGTAAAAAAGTGATATGATGATACAACAAAAAATAAAGTACAAGCATGATCATCACGTACCAAGGACAGCCATAAACTCGAAGACCAAACACCATTGTCTCAGAATCTTCTAAGTATGTGCAATTGGCCAGAAGATGTTTCATCTTTGTAATGTTTTTACTCTGCATATAGTCACGAATTGCCTTCGGGTCAAACTTGACTCTAATAATGGATTCCTGCTGAAGAAACTTGTCCTCAAATGACAACTCGTGATTACCAGCAATAACAATCTTGTGCTTGTAAGGCAAACTCCCTATGCACAACAGTTTCACCTGTTGCTCTTCGCAAACAGCCATAACAGTTTATCACGCTGTCATCATAGAACACTTCTTTTATTCTTTTTTTATCTGTGTACAATGTATTGCTGCTGTCTGTATGGCAAAATAAAGACATGTACAGGGTGGGCCAAAAAACGTGCCACTTTATTTTTGTCCACATCTTCGCCAATTATTGACCGATTTTCAAAATTCTTTCACTAACACACTCTGCAGTCAATTTGCGATAATGTGATTATTATAGATCCCACCTCACTGTAAATGCGTCTCTACACTACCTTGTGAAATATCGATAAAAAATTTGAATGAAATATGCATATATTATGATAATAACTAGTTTCCAAACATTTTGGTAAAATTGAAAAGACACTTCAGACCAACATTGCAGTGAATAGTCTGTATGACACTAGACTGTCTGGGTATAACACAGTCTAGCGTCATACGAATCATTCATCACAATGTTGGTCTGAAGTGTATTTTTCATTTACCTAAATTTATGTTATTATTGTTACTTTTTGCTTACAATTACATTTCACAAGGTAGTGTAGAAACGCATTTACCATTGTGGTGGGATATATAATAATCACATTATTGCAAATTGTCTGCAGTGTGTGCCAGTGAAAGAATGGTGAAGATATGGACAAAAGTAAAGTGGCATGTTTTCTATGGCCCACGGTGTATATAGTACATATTGAATGTACACCATTATGTCATGAAGCTAGTGCTAAAAAAGTTTCACTATCACATAGTTCTTAAAATAATAATGCATTCTGTAATAATAATAACCATGACAATGTTTATGGGGCTGTGGTTTATTTGGAAAAGCAGCAATGCAGCATGCATATGGAAATACCCAGCATCCAAACTGAATAAGAAACAAAAACTCAGTCTGATAAAATTTAGTAGAAACCATTCATAATCATCACCGTCATCATCAATTTATTCTCTCGAATCATAACACAGACATTAGCAGAACCGTCAAAAAAACCACACGGCTTAATAAACTTGCCAGTCACCACCTAAAAAAGAATCAAATGTTACAACACAAAGAAAAAAATAAGCAAAAACCAGAGATATTGACCGATACCTAGAAATGTGTTAAAGTCCTCAACTTCATGCGGCAGACCAAGATACGTGAAATCACCAGTGTGGAGATAAACATCTCCGGGCGGTAAGACATCGGAAAAATCAGCTGCATGCGCATGAGTGTCTGACATACAGACAAATCGTACTTGATCATCATAGACTGGAGTATCTAGTGGCAGGCAAGTCATTGCATCTGATCACACCGACTGCAAGTTATCCAGTATGCTGTATATCTGGTAGAAGATGTTTTGTTATGGCTGTATGAGTTGACACAACGAGCAGCAAATGTCAGCCTGCAAGTAAATATTAACAACAGATCTGCTAATAACATATTACAATATCAAAAGAATTTGTAAAGCACCACCAGCAGATAAGGCAGGCATCTAGGACATCATATTATGCCTAAAAGCTATCAGTTCTAGCCCTCACCCCATCATCATCATATTTACTTACTTGTTACTTGTGTGAATAAGCTTCAGCCTTTAATGCCCACCTCATTCTTGTGGTCATCATGTTTGTTTTTAAACTTCAACAGACAACATCATTTGGCAGTGTGTTTGGCCACTGTGTCAATGGCACGCTGACCAAAGAAATTCTGGTAAACTTGTTTAAGTTAACTATTAACCATGGCTTAGACAATTTCAGACTATGTCCTCTTAGGTGAGACTGGACAATGAACACATGAAGAACTGGTACTTGTCAATGTCGACATTATGTAGGTCAATATTCTGAACAATGATTATATTTAGTGCGCATGCATGGTCTGTATGCAGCCACAAAGTGTTATTTACCATGTGCAGATCGCACATGCTTAGACAGCGTATCTTTAATCAGCTTCTGCAGCACTAGGCAGAATCAAGAGTGCAGTTTAGCATTAAGCCTATTGGCAATAATCAGCCACAGTTTAACTAAAGGATGCGTACATTTAATAATGTTTTGGGTCACTTATGGGTAATCGGATGGCTTGGGTAGTAGCTGCAATATTCAGTTTTGACTAATGTCACAAAAAAACTGCCGCTTAAGGAACCAACGATGGTGTCCATCCTTAGATGACGTAATACCACCCAAGATGTCATACAATCCACTTCATACATTCAGATCGTTGATAGGCATAGAAGACAGACTATATGTGCTATAGTGCACATGGTCTATAACATTTTCTGTGAGACATCGAGACCATGCATGCGCACAGTCAATAACACCATGCTATTATGAATACCTCTATCTGATACCTTCAAGCATTCTTTCTCAAAAAATAACCCAAATTTTGAATCTGTGCTCATAATTACTTAAAAGTTAAAATAAATTCTGCCACTGTTCCGAATCTAAAAACAGCACATGAAGACATTTTGACGTTACAGACGAATAAAGTACTCCACCTTTACTGGTGAAAGGGAGTCGCGACCCTTCCGTGAGGAGCGATCGAGAGACTGCCGACACTGACAGTCGTTGTGGCATTATGACTGCTGGCTTAACACGTTCTATACTTCACACTGTCAACTACCCGACATGGTCTGGAATCTTCAACAAGTTGAAGTTTGACCATCTACTGAAGAAAAAGAAGAAAGCAGAAGAATCTGGCGTACCAGTGACAGAATGTACAATCTCGGATTATCAGCACAATGTCACTAATTACCTGCCAAGTAAACCATACACAGCTGTATTTCAAAAAATTGCTTTAACTTCAAACAATATTCGCAATTACAGAAGAATAACACTTTCGCTTTCCAACTTCATAATCACAGGTAAACAAATCATGACGTCACCGTCATAATTTAGTGATGGGTAGATATAACGTTTGTGCAATCGATAAGACATCGATATTTTTGATTACGGGACGAAATATCGGATACATTGACAATAAACCTAATGTTCATTGTAGTACTTTCTTACTTTGGCTCAAAGTTTTAATTCTCGTTGCAGTAGTACATTGAGTCCGTTCGACAAGTGCATGCTGCATAGACGGAGAAATGTCGTAGTTGTTGTCCTCGAGCTCAAATGTCTATATTGAGGGCTTACGTGTTCGGCCCCCTGACGCCTGAAGCGCCAAAAAAATCGCATTTTAAGCGAAGAGCGTGGATACCGCCCTTTGAGAAAGAAGCAGTGCCAATAGTTAAATCCTCACCACCAGGTATCTATCTGAGAGTGTTGTAAGATCTCAGCGCATTTGGGGCGTAGTGAAAGTGCGCCATAAAAATATCCTTAATATTATTAATAACAGTAATAATAGTATTTTACATACATTTGTAGTGTTGCCCCAGACTACGAAGTAAATAAAAAGTAATAACTTACAGAAACCAGTAGCTACATTTGGGCTGACCTAAGTTTTTAGAAATTTCAATTCATTTTAGGTTTAGGTTAACATATCAGACAGGACACAAATTTTAAAACCAATGAAAAAACATCCTGTGTACCATGGATGTAACATCGTTATTTATTGAGTGAATCACGTGACGTCAGACCTCAAAGATCACAAGTAAATATGAAATTAAATTAGATATGTATTGCAAAAATGCACAGCAAAAACACCTAAAAATGGAATTAAAAGGATTCAAGGTTTATTTTAAAATTAAAACATAGATTTTAAAAAATCAATTTTCCATCCCTGATCTCCACTCCCTCTCGTGATAATGATCGATACATACTAACTGTTTTACAGCAGAGAAAAAACAACAGACAAATGATCAGCACAAAACTGTACACTGATGTTAATTCAAACTCTGACAGTCAACGGCAACACAGCGTGGTGTTCAACTTCAGAAATAAATCAATGAAAAATGTTTGTACACTGTACATGCCAAAAAATTGCCAATGGTGCATCAGGAGTAAACATTTAAAATTCTTACCTTCATCAATTAGTATCCAATTTTCAAAGAATTTCAAAAACTGCATATTCTTTGAAAATTGGATATTATTTGATAAAGTATTCGATTTTAGTATCCGATTTTCGAAATTCTTTCACCGACCAAATCAGGGCAACACTATACATATCCTAAATGCATCAACAAATATATTCAGCTTTAGGATACTGAAAGTTATCTTGCAAATACGAACTTATTCCAAATCAGATTATATCTCACAAGGTAGTGTAGTAAATCTACATAAAGTGCATGAGTGAGTTTGACCGTGGCCATGGACCTTTAAGGGTAACTGGAAATTTACTTAGAATTTTTACGCACGACAGCAGGTACTGCTATAGTGTGTCTTAGCCATCGCAATTCTCTCCATCTGTCACATGGGTGGATCAGTCAAAAACAGTGCAAGCCAGGATCATCAAATCATGTCACCGTCGGCTGCCTAAAAGACTCTAGTTTCAGTTAAGCTCGAAAGAAGTCACCGCGAGTGAGGGCGCTGAATGACATGGGATAAGGAAAATTTGTGATTTTTAGCCAATACGGCTGTGCGAGACTGGTTGCGACCTCTGGCGAGTGTACGTATAGATACTTAATGTAAATTGCTGGGATCGGTAACGGTAAGCTTAGATTTTGTTCGCACCAGGCCTTCAAACATGCACTGCTGTCGCACGTTCCCCTTTGCATTAGACGGGCTTTGCTTGTTGATGCGGTGATGACAGTTATGATTTAGAGGCATATTTTGCATCGTACCAGTGTGTATTTTGCACATTACACTGCACAGTCAACACAGCTGTAGAGTACTAATGCTATCATGAAGTCATTTGATGTTCATGAGCGCTGGACAGCCAGTCGGGAGCCGTGGCAGAGATCTTCTCAATGATGCTGTTGACCTGGAAGCAGAGGCTTTGAATCTGTTTGTCCCAAGTTGGCAGCGCCTCTTGTACTGCACAGACGCAGACAGACAGACAGACATCATCACTAGAGAGTAAGGACGTCCGATCCATCCCCCCTCAGCACCATCTAGCAACTGCCACAGCTTCCCCTACATCACACTAACCCCCTCTCTTTCCCCTTTCCTTTGTTTAATCCCCACTCCTTTCCTCAAAATTCAGCTACAGCAATTAATCAGACACCTTGGAACCTAGATGATGAAATGTATTAAGTGCATTATAGATTGTTTGGAGTATACGGGATGTGCTACAGAAATTTACACTTTACTTACTTCATTCACTTACTTATTTACAGAGACTGAGGCAACGCTTTAAGCTCCTCCAGAAAACACGTTTGTGCCAAGCCCCATTGGGGGAGAGGGGGGCAGTGAAGTTGTTCACATTCTGGATGGCAGTTTCTGAGCTGAGTATGTTGCAATAACCTTTATCTTACGTATCAATCCATATTTTATTTTTTATGTACTTTCGTATAAGATTGTAAATAAAATAATAAACAAAGAAATACCACCGATCAAACAAGAAATTTGAGCTAATGCTCACGAGACACGTGAAAGCCTATAGCAGTTGCGGTTCAGTAGTTTAGCTGAAAATTGGGGAGTTCACACTAAGTAAATATACAAATACAAATTCACTATCTGAATCGCATAACGATAGTTACGTGGCGCCACCTTGTGAAAGATATAGACTTGTGTTGCAGCCCGAAATCACCAAAAAATCCATAAAACCCCCTATTTTGGCATTCAAGGTCATTCAAGATCATTGAATTCGGCACCAATCAAGAGCCAGTGTATGACTTCCTATTAGTGATTAATAGTAACCTAGGCCCTATCTTGCACCGTTACTGAGATATAGTGACTTATCGGCCAAAAATCGCAAATTTTGCCCACCCCCCTCTCATTTAGCACCCTTGTTTGGGGTGACCCCCTTCGATTTTATGGAAAAGATTTACGGTTCCTGAAACTAGAGTCTTCCAGGTAGCTGATGGTGAAGATTTGGTGATTCTAGCTTGCACCGCTTTTGACTGATCCACCCATGTGACAGATAGACGGACGGACAGAATTGCGATGGCTAAGACGAGCTGAAAGCAGTAGCTGCTTTCACGCGTAATAAAAACACTGCTGGTACACAGCAACAATTGTTCTAAGTTTGAAAATGCTGTTAAGTGACAATCGACTGACAATGCTAGAGAAGCTGGTTGGAAGAAGTGAAGAAAGGAACAGGCTTCAAACCTTCAAAGTGGACGATGGAATCGATCTGGTCAATGCAGCCGTTGAGACGACCTTCGGTGATCATCTGAGATGCTATTTTCTCCGCCTACAACAGTCGTATGGCTAAAAATGGTCAAATGGTAATATAGCTCTTCATAGGAAACCCATCTCAGAGCTACGGAGCGTCACTTGCCTTATGGGATCACACAGTCTTACCTGCCATCTGACACAGGTGTATGCGCCCTGCCTCAACCCCAGCCAGATTTGATTTACTTACCATTAAGGATGAAAAGCTGAGTTGACCTTGGCGTTAACTATATATTGAAATGATTTAACAGTCACCCATCCTGGTACTGACCACTTGATAGCAGCAACCTGACCGGGAGTTGAACCAGTGATCTCATGACTGCAAGTGCAACATCCTAATGGTTACACTACCAAGATACGAGCAGTTCCAAATGCAAACATCTGACCGCCACATCTAACTGCTCATTCATCTGTTCACTGAATTCAAGACGGAACCTTAGTTCCACCAGCAAACCACTCTTGGAGCCTCTGTCCAGCAGGACGGTCAACGCAAGTACCACAGGACAGTACAATAACAAAATTTATAGAGTGATATGAGTCCAGCATACATTGCACACGGTGGCTTTTAATCAGTAGAACCTATATGCTTTGTATAGATCCAGCAATTGGACAATTTCAGAAATGATTATCCTAAATCATTGCAGAGATGTATGGTCAAATTAAGACTACGATTAAGTGCTGAACATGACTACATATCAAGCTATTGGCAGACATGTGATCGATTATGCTGCACCAGCATGGGCACCAGTAATTAACGAGTCTTCATGGAAGTGACTTCAAACTGCCCAAAATTAAGCTGTGCGAATCGCAACAGGTTGTCACAAGATGGCACATTCAGACCACTTACACCAGGAGACTAAGATGCATCCAGTCAAATCACATTCTGAATTACTAGCTAAACAATATTGGTTTGGAACTACTTGGAACTACTCCTGTTATCAGTCACACCATTCTAGCCACCATTCAACATCTCAGCCAGCCCCAGCTAGAAATATGAAGGGCACGCTTAGTAAATTTGACAGGGACGTTGTACCACTCCATAATGACGGCATCTCTGAAGTTGAGCAATACCGTTCTGCTTTACACAATCGTCACAGCCAAGCAGTTGTAGATGCACAGTCGAACTTTGTACCAAACAGAGTCCTTGGAACTACTCCGCCTGAATTATCATTATTCGAGTGCTACCTTTCTAGATCCGTCCGCACCACTCTTGCTCAGTTACGTTCGGGTCACTGCCGGCTCCTCAACTCTTACAAGGCCCGCATCACTGCAGGCGTGACTGATGTTTGCTCAGACTGTGGAGTGGCACCACACTCTGTTGAACATTTGTTCCAGTGCCCTGCCTACCCGACAAAACCCACAACTCAAGACTTATAAGACGATCCAGACGCGTTGGCTGATTTTCTCAAGCTCAACGACAACTAACGAAGGAGAGGAGATGTGGGCTACAACAACAACAACAACGACTGCAATGATCGAGACTAATCATTTCTGCAACAGTTTGAATGCTTGATCTACGCAAAACATGCAGGTTCCCCTTATTCACATGCCTTGCTGTACAATGTATTCACTGAACAAGCCAAACAAGAAAATAATACCTCATGTAGTATAAGAAAGTTAGGCCTTGTGCTGGTCTTAAGGACTGAAATTGGGAATATTGGCCTTAATACTCAAGGACTTGGCCTTGGTAATCTTGGCCTTGGCCTTGACCCTTACGCCATTCAAAGCCGAGACTGGCAAAGAGCCTGAACACCAAATGAATTTTTAAGCTAGTCACTGCTTATATCACACAAGCTTAACTTCCTAGTCCTGTGCCTATAAACAAATAGCGGAAATTACTCAACCGTATCAGCAACAACTAAAAAAATAAAGTTTAAAAGTATTTCCTGATGACTCGTATGCTATACATTTAGTCTCAGCCTTGACCTTGACCTTGACCTTGAATGCTCTGGTCTTAGCCTTGTACCCTGTGGCCTTGTTAAAATCCCTAATGCAGTGTACTCACTATGACATTCAGCGTGTTCGGAATCGAGGGAGGGGAGTAACGCCGACCTCAAACAGAAAGCAGATACAATACATCGATGCTGAGGTAGCTAGAAATGGCAAAGTCAAAAAATCGGAATTTTACCCCCAAAAAGTTTTTGGGTGGGGGTAGAGTGTTACCCAAACTGCAGAGGGGGAATCGACAACAGAATATCGTAAAAAAAAATTCATGAAGATTGGTCCAGTCAAACTTCAGTTGCATGCCAACGAAGTTCTAAGACTGTAAAATGGTCGAGCAAATTGGACTTTTCACAATTTTGAATCGCACGCCAAATTTGACCAGAATTAGGTACAAAGCTGAAACTTGGCAGTTTTCTTCACTGAGCCACTGTGTATAAAAAAGCAGCAAATGGGCCCAATGGCATTGTAACTGAGATCGCTAAGTGGTGCCAAAGTAGACATTTCGTACTAAAAACGGCCGCCCTGACGGGTGGTTGGGGTCCCAAAAATGCATGGCGTAGAAGCACATTTTCTAGACATACCACATTAAAACAAATCGTATGAGATCATTGTTTGTTGAAATTTTTTTAGCTATTAAGGTCACATAACTGGACTTAGTTTATTCTTGTAACAAACCAATCAAAAAGAGGGTTTTTGGCTCTAGCCCCTAAATGGTGACCCCTAGGAATAAAGTGTCGGGGACAAACATTGTTTATCTTTGCCTGGCCTATCATCTGGCATCGACGTCGGGGCCCTAAGTTTACAACTGAGTTCACCAGATGGCGCTAAATTGTCAAAATTCAAAATGTCACCTATAGTGGGTCACTCTGGGGGCTCAGAACCCCAAGTGTATTTTAATTACCCCATAAATCTATACGTCATTGGAAAGGGCTATAAATACTCTCTCATATGTTAAAATATCGTTTCATCGATCTTTCACCTATCCCAAAAAAGGGTTTGAATATTGTTGAGCAAAAGTAAAAAACATGAAAAAATTTTTGACCCCCAAATTTTTAAAGGGAGGGAGAGCTAGGGTAGGTATCTTGGTTGGATGTGATAGAGACCCTAAACTGTGGTCCACATACACATGTAGAACTTTCTGGGCCATCACTTGAATTAATTACAATTTTTGAAAAATTTGGTCAAAATTGGCCAAAAATTAGGTGGGTCAGTTTGGAGGCTTAAAGTACCTCGATATATTTCGGCCACCCCATACTTTTGTACCTCGCTGCTAACTGCTGACAATGCTCTATCCTTTGTTAACATTATGACTCGTCAAAATGTTTCTGTTTGGAGGAGCACTTGTTTGAATTTTGTCAACCCAAAAGTAAAAGAAATGATGAAAAATTGTAGCCCCTCATAATTTTTAGGGGAGAGGGGCCAGGGTTAACATTTTTGACGAACATGATAGCAACTATGAACATTGGCCCACATACACACCTACACACCTAGAACTTTCTGTACCATCCTTTGAACTAATTATGATTTTTGAAAACATTTGTCAAAAATCGTCAAAAAATTGGGTTACATTTGGGGAGCGATTTGTTGCAAATGGACACAATTTTTAAAATTTTTACCCCCGCATTGAACACTATGGTCCATATCTAACAATCTGATGCAAAAAGCAGATTGATATTGCCTACAGTTTCTGAGATCTGCTCTATGGCGCATTTGACCTCTAAAAAAGGAAAAATTTTAAACCTTTCTCCCACCCCTTGTAAAATTTTGGGGTGTGAAATTTTACTTGTGCATGGGCCTGTCAGCAAGAAAAATTTTTGTGCCCCCAATTTCTCCTAATGGGGGAGATATGAGGGGTTAAATATTTGTCCCCCTTTTTCTTCACAACCCACGTTTATCAGATTCCCCCCAAAGTTTCACGTGCTGCTAGCCTTTGACCTCCCCTACAATGTCTGAAAATTTGGTGAATGTAGTGTCCATAGCTTTTTTGCTGGACCAAAAAACATGGGTTGAGCGGATGGCAGGTCTATGCGTTGTAGCATTCCTATAAAACCGAGTCTTTATATTCTGTTGGATACTCCTTCACAAAGAAAACACCAGTAGAAAACAGCACACGGTCAAACCTTGCGTGGCGGAATTTCCAGAAGAGTTCCAAGTTCCTCGAACGAGATGTTATTGTACAGTTTGCTGGCTGACAAAAGGTTATGCTCGATGACAGCACGATCAAGTATGGTGGATCCTACATCCAACAAACACACTGAATACTTCATTTCTCACATTTATCAAACACGTTTATTCAGCGAATTTGGCCTATACTTAACCAACTAGCATTCTAAAAATGAGAAATAAGTCAAATTTCAAAATAAAGGCACCAGTGCGTTGGTGACATTTGATTATATTTAACAACTCAGGCCCACGTGGAGAAGAAAAAGGGACAAAGACAAAGTGAAAGATAGACAGAGAAAAAGCAGTCTAAACAGACCATCAGCAGTGAGGGCTTTCTGGTGAAGCTGCAACATCTCAGAGAACTCATGTAACTCGCTGCTCCGAATAATCCGGTCCAAGTACCTACACCACACACAGATGTACATCATGGGCCGTAAAAACGTGCCACCAATTATTGACCGACTTTCAACATTCTTTCACTGACACACTCTGTGGACAATTTGCAATAATGCGATGATTACATATTCCATGACACCCTAAATGCATCTTTACACTACTGTGTGAAATATAAATGTAAGAAAAAACTAAGGATAACAACAAACATTTAGGTAAATGAAGAAACCACTTCAGACTAACATTGTGGTGAATGATCCGTATGACACTAGACTGTGTTAGACCCACACAGTTTTGTGTCATACAGACCATTCACTGCAATGTTGGTCTGAAGTGTTTTTTTAAACTCTACCAAAATGTTTGTTTGTTATTATTGTCATACATTCATATTTCAGTAATATTTCACAACAAGACACATTCATGGTGTGGTGGGATGTGTAATAATCCCATTATTGCAAACTGTCCGCAGAGTGTGTCAGTGAAAAAATGTTGAAAATTGGTCAATAATTGGCAAAGAAGCGGACAAAAGTAAAGTGCCACGTTTTTTAGTGGTTTCTGTTTCTGTCCGTATTCTCTGCAAACTCCTGTGAAGGATATCACACAGAGCGGTCCACCTTGTAAATTGAAATAAACCCAAAACATAAAATGGCATAGTTTAATTCATGTTTGCATGTTATAAACAAACATTTTACAATACTTCTTTTGAAAAACAGACATTTTTCCTACATTAAAAAAATGTAATAAATCTTAGGTGGATAATGTGAAAATGACAGTGACTGCAAATAATTAAACACAAAAAAACTAATAAAAAAACTGATAAAATACAATGGACTTTGTATTTCGTACTTCAATTTACTGAGTTACATGTCATGACAAAAATTCAATAAATATGAAAAACCCAAATTTGAAGCATTATATCATATGTCAAGTAAAAAAAGTCTTGTTTTTTATTCAGTGCTTACTAACCTTTATTTTTTCACGGAACACATAATGTTTAACATTTGTACTTTTTGCATACTTTGTTACACCAATGCTGTATAAGAATAACAAAATGATCACACCATTTCAAATTTAAACCCACAAAACTCTTGTGACAAGTACTAGTAAACCTGTGAACTTCATGACATTAAAAGGTACAAATCAGCATGTACATTTTTTCAAGAATGCCATAGGTGGGGAGCTGCTGGCAGCGTTCGTCTTTGAACAGAGTTGCCAGCATACGTGACCTCTGCTGGCCTGCAATGAACACAGCATCCGACCGATAGACCGATACAGGATTACTGACACTTCTACAGTAACATGTTACACACATGCTCACATGATTTTTAACTGACCGATCTATTTTTGGGAGTAATTCCTGTTTTGGCTGGCCCCGACGATAAACTCTCAGAAACTGTTGAGGCAATCACCATAATCAACTCAGCCTCCTATCTGTCTGGGGTAAATTTAGTACCGGCTGGTCTGGCTGGGATAACAGCTGCTGTTGTTGTAATAGCCCACAACTCCTCTTTTGTCATCAGAGACGACGCAAGAAGACTGAGGGAGAAAGGGGGATATGGAGTGGTTTGTACTGTTGTGCTGGATGGACTGTCATCTGGTACAGACGTCGACAATCTCGACATGCCAAGGCTTGTTGTCAACGTTCTTTCGACGACAGCCGAACCAACCGGCTGTTGATTGCACCACAAAAAGGCAACTCCACCAGAACCAAAGGTAACAGCTCACTCCAAGGACTGGAGATGCTGCCCAGGACGTCCACGTCACACCTGGCTATGGACTCTGGAAGTTGACCTCCAGCCGCTCAACCACAAACTCAACTCAGCAACCATAAGCTTTATCTCAATGACGTCAAGCGCTGTGACATCATTTATAAACATTAAATATGATGACATTGCCGTTCAAGTCATACCGTAATGAACAGCTTGCTGTTATTCATTCATTTTTGTGAGCAAAAAAAAAAACTACATGGCTGCTGTATGACACAGACGAGAGTGTTTGTTAGTGCAGTAATTCACTCCGACTCTACTATTATTGACACTTACATGCATATGATAATTATAGTGACAATTATGTGATAATTATAGTGACAATTATGTTGAGTTTATCAAAACCTGCAAGTATGGCACAGATGAGAACATTTGTTAAGCGCAGTTATTCACTGTGATTCAGCTACTATTGATAATTATGTGAATAATTATTAGGTGTGTGCAGCTATCAAAATATGACTTCGGTTCGGTTTTTGGTTCGGTTTTCGATTTTTGTAAAAACTGCAATTTTCAATTCGGTTTTTGGTTTCTACCATCTGATGTTTAGTGTGTAGTGTACGGTACTGCTATATTATTATAGTCGTTGGTGGTAGCCATCTTTTACTCTGCGTATGATGTCAGAAATTACACAGACTACCTGGTGTGGTGACTGCTGTAGTGGTTCAACTAATCGTCGGTTGAAGTGTGTTGAAACTAAGCCCAGAAAAAGCTGCTTTGACTGACACGAAAAACGTAAAAACCGTCTAAATACTGGTGGTTCAGTTTCGTAAAAACCGAACCGCAGAAACCAAGTTTTCGGTTTCTAAAGTTTAACGCTGATTCAGTTCGGTTTTAAAAAATGAAAACCGAAATTTTCAATGGATTCCGCAGACCCCTAATAATTATAGCAACAATGATAAGACAATTATAGTTACAATAGTGTCAAAGTTACCGGCGGATGCCAGTATGGTGCAAATCAGCGCATTCTTGAGTGCAGTCATACGTTCCGACTCGTCAATCATTGACTTGTATGACAACTCATTGTAGCGCTGGGCAGCCTCAATAAACTTGCGCCGGAAGTCCAGCACCCGAGCATAGCAAACCTAGTTCAGCATGCAAACGGACTTACAATATACAATACAGACTGTCTTTTGCTACTCTGACCTTGTCAATAACCTAGGGAAATTACAAAGAATTTTAACCTACTTTAGCCTACAACATAAGATGTCAACTCAACCTGGCATCCTTCGGAAAGAAGAGAAAAAAATTTGCACAGACAGCTAGGTCCTTTGCGAGAGAGGCTCCCATGCCCTTTTGGTGCTTTAAGCCGGCGAGGGTTAGACCCAATTAAGCTAGCATACAACCCAATTCGGCCGAATGGCCGGCTCTAGCTAACAGCCAGCACCTTTAACCAACTGGGCCAATATACCAGCAGTCCTGGCCACAGGGCCTACTGTTACTCAAAACTCGCCGTTTCTTCACTAGCGATGGCCGTAACCACCACCAATACTCATTACACCATCCCACGAGGGTAGAAGGCTGTGTCGACCTAGTTGGCTGGCTCCATACCAAGATGGTTTAACTGCCCATAGACAGTCACCCAACCAATTAATAACTGGGCCTGCCACAGAGCAACTTCATTGATTTGACACAACGCATTACCGCTACGCCATGCCGCCAACCTTCAAAAAAAGACACCACATAATGCACTAGACCCAGAATCTCCCAATGTAAACTGATGTGCGACTGTGTGCTAAGGAAATGAAGATCAGTGTCACCTTATGCATCTTATGGCTCGGAAAGAACTTAACATTATGTTACATTAATTAATACCACATAAACAAACTTCTAACAAGCAATTATTTATCACACGCTTCATTTTCATTTACCTTACTCAATATCTAAGAAACACGAATAAATGTGCTTACAAGCTTCAGTTATTGCACTGTGTTTGTAAGCAAGATGACAGTAAAAATAACACGATTCCAAAAATATCTGATGGGCAGCATTAAAGACTTGCTACAACAAATCTCTCATCAGGTTGAAATAAGTCAGAATTACAGAACGTTGAGTTCAAAATGTACCGCAACAATAAAAGGATGCCATTTTACGTTTGCGACATAATGAGTCGATAAAGATGAGATTAATGCACTTAATGTCAGCATTATGTTGTACGACAAAATGACTCAAGACTGGCGATGATTTGGCTATTTTTCTGAGACACAGTATACGACTATAAACAGTATTCAGTCTGTGTTGAGCCAGTAGTGTACACTTCCAGCACTGGACTTGCCTTGTAATGTATCTGCAGATCTTCGCGTGTGGACTCGGCTTGCAGCAGTGACGCTCGATTGATATAAGCCTCCGCCTGGACTGGGTCTTCATCCTCCAAGTAGAGACGAGCCACTTTCAAATAGGTCTCCAGCTTGTAGTCACTGGTGTACTGTCTAAATGATAACAGCAAACAAACATAAGCACACACGCAGACAGAGGGACAAACAGAGATATGCAGAGACATGCAGACAGGGGCCAAATTTTCAAAACTTTCCTAAGACATTTTCCAAAGATCTTCCCACAGTAGCCAAATTTGCAGCATTTGTTCACGTTGTCTATGGCACTACGTGTACAAAATTTTGTAGCAAACGGACCACGTTTGACAATGTTATAGCAAAAAACTAAAAATACCGATGGACCAGAGTTCAGGGACCGGAGCATGGCCACCATCAGTCCTTATTTTAAGACATCTATGGCTGCTACAGACATTCTTACCAGAAAAGCTAGTGGTGCATTGTAACTAACTGTTAAATCATGCCTCTACAGTTTACTCACTTAACCTACTTATTCATATGTACAGACAGCAACAGATACATAGATGGGAATAAAGAATCCTGCTGATATCACTTGATTCTAAGTAGCCAGGCTGTAACATTTGACAAATAATGAACTATGCCACAGAAAGAACCAGTGCAGCTGAAAGTGATGACCAGCACATTCACTTTACTACCAATCTACAGCTAATACCAACAGCAAATTAATTTTTTATCACCATAATAAAACTCATAACAGCATTAATTAGTTTAATCCCAATTAATTCACTAACACCTTATCCCATTAATTTAGCAGTCCTAGACATATATGTACACATTTAGCTGTGGTAATAAAGTGGACATTTCAGCCGAAGTAGAGACGTACTTCTGAGCAGTTTCTAGTGGAATGCCTACGAGAATGTTTGCCGCCTCGCGCCAGTTCTGTTCACGTTCATAGATAGCTGACAGCTGCTGGCGCATCAAGCCAACCTGAACACAAGCAGCATTCAACAGTGCGACACAGACACAGACAGACATGGTTGAGTTTTTCACTAACCAATATGCAAGCAATAATGCATTACAGTATACACCATCTAACCAGGGTTCCTACAGATTTTCTGTAGCAAAATTCCCCGACTTTTCCAGTCATGGAATGACATTTCCCTGACATTATCGAAACAATAACCCTATCGCACAAATGTTATAAATGGTATTAAGTAATGAAACCATATTAATAAAGCAATATTCAAATGACAGAGACCCTGGTCAGGGGGTCAGGAGGGCAAAGCCCCCCTCAAGCTGAAACACATCTAGCTTTTAGACGTTCAATGGAAGCCACAAATTTGTCTGCTTTTTAATGTTTAGAGATGCAAAAAATTACTGTTATCTGCAGTCTGCATGATCCAAGATCATTTTCCCTGATTTTCCCTGACGACACAAATTCCCAGACATTTTCCCATTTTCCCTGACCTGTAGGAACCCTGTCTAACAGTGTCAGTGGCCTATCGTGACTACGCTCACGTACGCGTCAACCAATAATCATCAATTGGGTTTGCCCTGGTTGTCAGGGTTGTTAACAGTACTTGTGAAAAGTATTGCCAATACCAATATTAATAATTTGGCCAAAAACTATTGCCAATACCAACACCAACAAATCATTCACTGCAATGTTGGTCTGAAGTGTTTTTCTTTCAACTTTACCAAAATATCTGTTTGTTATTATCATTATATATGCATACTTCATTTATATTTAACAAAATAGTGTAGAGACGCATTTACAGTGTGGTGGAATGTATAATAATCACATTATTGCAAAATGTCCGCAGAGTGTGCAAGTTAAAGAATTTCAAAAATCGGTCAATAATCTGTGAAAACATGGACAAAAGTAAAGTGTCACGTTTTTATTGGCCCACCCTGTATTACGTTGACATCAGATAAGCAATAATGGATAAGAAAAAAACAGGAATAAACAAGCGACAATGACATGGTGTAACAGCAAAAAAAACTACCACAACTCTCGCTCTCTCTCTGATTATTATGAGAGCATTTATATAGCACATTATCATGACAAACAAAATCTCTAATACGCTCGATGTCCTGTGCCTCTGTGATTTTCTCAAAGTAACAACAAGTGCTGTTGAAGCTGTAACCAGTTCTGTTCTTAAACCAGGAAAATCTACAACTACGATACACTTAGTGACTGTGGCTGGGACAAACTGTCACAACGAGCTGTAAAGTTCTCACAAGTACATTTACAGGATTCTGATGTCAGACCTGCTCTTCAAATGACACAACCCTCGGCTGCACTTTGTCTAGCGTGTAATGAGCCACTTCCTTGCCGACGGCATCCGGCAGTGAAGAGAAATACGAACAGAATTCGGTCAGGATCTGTCGCGATATTACCAGACTGACATTCTCGTTTGCAACTGAAACATACAAAAAGTCCCAATAAAGCAGTAACACTGCTGACGAAGTTTTGCATTATGGCACCTGCTGTGATACAGACCTGCAATCTCTGTTTTACTGGCACAATATTCAAATCAATTCAACTTTATGGACCTGCACAAATTTACTTACTTAGTTATTTACTTACAGTGGTATTACACCATACATGTTATGACTATATGAAGCATTAGTCTTTCCTTGATGATGGTATATAATAAATGGTAAAAAAAAACTACCCAAGAGAGCCAACACTTCAGACATGTAACTGTAAAAAAACATCCACAGAAAATGCAACAGAGTAAAACTCAGCTCAGTCTAAAGAAATTTCACTATTATGCTGTTTATTAAACTTGCTGAAATAAAATTCATACAAAATACCACAAATACAAGCTGGCAGAAATCAGCGTTTACTAACCAGCTTCAACAAATGCTTTAAGGTCATCTACCAGTTCAGCACCAGATGACTGCAGAATAGTCTTCATAATGCTTCTGTATCTGTAGCAACATAGCGTGAAACCATACTACGCAATACAGTAATGTGCTAATAAAATGTTGGTAATGTTGCAGTTTAGACTCATAAATTCATACGCGGTATGACTAATTACCACAACAAACTATAACGAACCAAAACGAGGCCACAAGCTGACCACGCTGGACCACAGCTGACTGAAATGACAAAAACTGTGACGTAAAGATGAAGAAAAAAGAAGTCTCCATCCGTTTTTGCCGTCATCTTCGCTGTTCGTTTCTCATCTCGTTTGACTTCGCCATCGTCAACATCTCCGTCCATTCGTTTTATCTGTCGTTTTCGTCGGTGTTCGTTGTTTTATGTCGTTTTCTCCGTCGTTCCCTCAACTCATTATGGTCCATTGTAGCCTCGTTGTGGTAATTAGTCATACCCCAAGCTACGTGCTTCAGCTGGTGGCAATGAGCTTCCACAGATAAAGAGAGGCTCGGTGACATTGTGAATTGCACAACAAAGAATTCAGTCATGTTCTACCTGTATCCTAAAAAGAAGAAAATGAAGAAGAAGTAAAAGAAGTATTACTTTGACATACTATTTCCAGGAGATACGATAGAAACCGTGACGGTACAATACAATACAATACAATGGAAAATTTGCACTCAAAAACTGACAAACACACTGTCAGTTTAATCTAGCACATGAACTAAAAAGAACTGAAATGTTTAAAAAAAACATGAAATGAGAGATACTGAGAATAGAAATAGTCCTAAATGTAAAACTGACAAAAA
>Ga0209367_1001929_pt1 | contig 26641 bp, 14 predicted proteins | sample WorMetLIZISLAND2_FD_187412 | JGI IMG/M metagenome (GOLD analysis project Ga0209367, IMG submission 187412) | Marine gutless worms symbiont microbial communities from Max Planck institute for Marine Microbiology, Germany - Olavius geniculatus... ... | reverse complement strand
CTTGACTAACTGTAATTTAACAGGCTCAGTACAATATTTTGCACGTTGAAATAGGGTATTACATGCAGAATAGAATCTCCTTTTAGTAACACCACAGTCATAACTGCCGACAAATTTTAAGTGGTTCAACACTGATGACCTTGAACCACCTTGAACTTTCAAAATAGGGGTTTTACTATTTTTTTCGCAACTTTCACTTCAAGAGTGAATTGCAACGAAATGGATTAAGATAGGCCTAGACTAGGACAACCTGCGAACAGGAATTGCTATAGGCTGTCGCGCGTCTCATGAGCTTTTCTCAAATTACTTGTTCGGGACACGGTGTATATGTCAAATCGTTTTTGCTGAATGTACGACGTGATGTCAGAAGTCAAAAATTACAATGCAATGAAGCTTGTTTTGTATTGCAAAGCGTAAAACAAATAAAAAAATACCTTTTGAAGCTTGAAATTTGGACTTTTGAAATTTTTCTCAAAAAAACCTAAAAATCTAGTTTTTCGAACTAATATTTTCCACAACACTGGTGTCATCATCGACTGATGCTCTTGCATTCCGCTCCATGCTTCCCTGCAATCAATCCCAGTCTCCTCGTCGGCCTACTCGTCCTGTCTGTCAGTAGGTGGCTGTGTCTGTCTGTCTACTACTCGGACGTCCAGCCCATCCTAACCGACCGCTGCTCGGTATGCCGCAGATAAGAGTGTCCGATAGCGGGCTCGTTTGATTGCCCAGTCACGCACTTTGGTCAAACTAATACCCCGTTTACACGATCAAGCTGGCTCGACGAACTGGCTATATGTTAGCTGAACGAGCCAGCTCGATGGTGTAAGCGGGGTATAAAGCGCCAATTCCATCACCTCGATTTGCACAACAAATCCGCAAAAACAGAAACAAGTGAAGTTTGGGCTTTGCCCAGCACCAACGTCTCGGCTACGGAATCACCTTAGAGGGTGTCTACACGTGCGACAAAACATCGCATGCGACAAAAAGGTGGGGTGCGCACAGTGCATGCAGCTGTCAAACAACTCGAGTTTGGCAGCATCATTCCAGTGGCGTCGCGTGCGATGGCGCGATGGCGCTGCCAAACTCGAGTTGATTGACAGCTTCACTGTGCGTAGCCCAGCCTTGCAGTGCGACTGTGCGACAAACAGACAGCTGAGTCTACTCTGATGTAGGGCTACCCGGTAGAAGACAGCATGATTTAATGCCGGCGCCGTCCAACTCGAGGGATCGTTGTATTGGAGATTCAAGTCACGCGCTAGACGCGAGCTGGCTTTCCGCTGTAACATCATCACTCTGCATGGCTTCAGTAGCAAGACAACCTCAACTATATACAGTGACGTCAGATCGGAAACCTTTCGTTGTTATATTTTGCCGACACCAAATTATTCACCGAATATGACAGTATAAAACAACTATCAGTCAAAGCCAGCACACCTCCGCCAAGGCAATGTTGTTCGCTAGGTCGCAGCACCATCTTCGGTTTTGCAGCGGTTTCCCTTATGCCCCATTGAAAGCAATGGTAACGAAAATTTCAAAGTGATCCAGAATCCAGGATTCCTTCTGGATCACCCCCAAAATTAAATCACTGGTAGTTCGTGCCATTCCCGACATACCCTCAAAATTTCAGAAAGATCCGTCTATAACTTTTTGAGTTATCTTGCTAACACACAGACAAACAGACAGACAAAGTCCGGCAGAAACATTACCTCCTTGGCGGAGGTAATAAATAAGCGAACAAGCGGCTTTATTTCAACCATGGTTACTAATTTGACAGCATATAAAGAAGAAAATTACGCTATCAATGCCCTATTGAACGGTACCGTCGCCGAACGACCAAGTTCAGGCCCTACACAACCCTCCATTCCCCATTCCCCAAAATGGGGGGTACTATTTATTATACCCAACGTCAAAAAGATCAAGATTGCAAATTTTAAAGTTAACAACGAATCGTTTTTTTTTTACTCGAAAATAAACTTGTTTTTGGTAAAGCTCGCTCTGAAAAGTTCAGTCAATTTAAATTAGGCTTACGTATAATGCTTTAAACACAGTTTTGCGAGATAGATTACGCCACCCGAAACGTACACACGGCACAGTGAGTGTTCCATGCATCGACCAGTATTTTCTGCTACGCAATCGAAGGAAGACGTGCGCGCTCTGTCCATTGAAATCGCGGTTAACTTGCGTACGGTCTAAACTTCTGAAGTTGATTGGATGACATCTTGGTGGCATTACGTCGTACGTCATTTAAGGACGGACGCCATAGACTAGTTGTTTTCTTTACTGACAGTTTTTCGTAGTAATAACTGACATTAATTAAAACTGAATATCAGCTTCCACTCACGCTAAACTGCACTCTTAATTCTGCCTAGTGCTGCAAAAGAAGTTGATTAAAGAATATGCATGCAATCTAATCGTGCGTGATTTGCGCACGGTAAATAACACTTTGTGACTGCATACGGACCGCGCGTGCGCACGATAAATATAATCATTGACATAATTAAAAAAACGCTGCATTTACATTTGCTGGTTTTCGACACCCGCGTACACGATCGGCCCTCCCTAGCAAAAGCGACACTGGCCATTCCAAAACTAGAAATTTATGTGGGCCATTTCGATATTACGAAATATCATTCGTATCACGTGACATGTGACGGGCGACATCTTTGTTGTTTACATTCCGTGTTTAGATTGTATCGTTATCGCACGGACTGTTTTCTGCTTTATTCTTATTAGAATATTAACAGGCCAAACATGTCTGAGACATACGGTGAGTTGTTGGACTTTTTGCTGTTTTGGTTTGCTCTATTTTCTAGATATTTTCTAAATAAATAGTGACGGTAAGAAAAGGGGCGTGGCAGCATAGCGACGTAAAATATCGTCATTATTTTTTCAGTAATTTATACATTCGACAAAAGATGTTTTACTGAAAAAAAAAACTTTATACAGAGAGGATTACTTGTGAAGATTTACTTTGGTGTTTCAACTGCGTGTTTGTGCTCGCACGAGATCGACCAAAAAGATACTTGACTCAACTCAGTCATGCTAGATAGCAAGAAAAAGAAGTAAAATATCTCTACAGGTTCAAGTTGTTTGCTGTGCCTTTGTCTTAGGGTCACGTGTAGAAAACAGTGTTTGGTGTCTGAAACGGAGTGTTCTTAAAATTAATTATGTTTGATTTTTTGGCCTGAAAGTTATAGGGAAGACTCTAGACCCTGTCTTTTCCAACAGTACGGTAAACTTGTAATGTTGTGTTGTAGTTTTGCAGCAGGGTATTCAATAGGTCCTGCACCTGCAGTTGCCAGTCATATGATAACTTTTATTGCATGAATGATGCTGTGTTAACAGATTTCTTGTTTAAGTATCTGGTCATCGGCAGTGCAGGAACCGGAAAGTCATGCATACTGCATCAGTTCATTGAAAATAAATGTATGTTTGAGCAGCATCTGTTATAGTAAATGTTAGTTTAATTATGGTCTAACTGTTAATAAACATGACAGTCATATTTGTTGATTTTCTTTTGTATAATGGCTAGGGCATACAGCATGTAATTGGAGTTCAAATTCTTTTATGTTTCTGTTAGATAATGAGGCTAGGCAAGTTGTTCATTTTTGTTATTGGTATTAAATGAAAATAATGCCTGGCTTAATGGCAGATTATATAAGAGATGTGACCTGTTGTCCATAACACTAGGCACAAGCTCACTGCTGACTGAAGATCTGAAAATCGATTTGATTGCCACATGCCTAAGTCACATAGCTGTAGGGATTGCAGTCCCGAATCCCGGGATCGCAGTTGTTTTTGCCAATCCCAAATCCCAGGATTGGCAGCGTCCCAGTCCTGGGATTTCGGGATTACAAAAATTCATTAAAATCACATTTTTTTCGAGCATTAAATGACAAAAAAAACAATTCTAGAGGTCTAGTGAATAAAATATTATATGCGTGCTAGAGTTCTGCTTCTTGCTGTGCACTGTAATTTGTATTTTGAAAGTAGGAGTCATTCTCTATACCATTTTGACATACCTTCCATACGGGACTAATACATCTTATGCATGAAATAAGTCTATAAGTGATACCAAAATAACGACCAGTTTGTAAGCCTAATCCGGAAACAGGATCCCGGGATCCTGGGATTACAAATTTCTCAATCCCGGATCCCGGGTTTAGAATTCAATCCCGGGATTGTAGTTGCTACATAGCTGCAAGAGGCCAGTACAATACTTACTGGGTCGTACAATTTTAACTTAAATTTATTAACTATTTAGTTGAAGGAAGATAAGTGAATTGTCATTTATTACTACTGGTTAGTACTTAATAAATATATGTGGCCATTCAGTGTTTTGACACTGCTGTCTGGCTGACAGGAAGCTCCTCCAGCGTTAATGCTTTGCTCCAACAATGCATTAAACTTTTTTAGGACTTGGTTTAAGTTGGAGCAACTCTTCTGAACGATTTGGTGGTTAGACTGAAAACATTGATACCGGTAGTATAATATGTTCATTGATACCATAATTGCTTCGCTGCTTTTCCACATATCATGTAATAAAGAGCATGGTGTGTGCGTGTGTTTATAGTCAAGCCGAATTCAACGCATACAATTGGTGTGGAGTTTGGTAGCAAACTTGTCAACGTCGGTGGCAAAGTCGTTAAACTGCAGATCTGGGATACTGCGGGACAAGAAAGATTCCGGTTTGTGGCTGTTCATCTCATGCCATCTCTTTATTCATTTATTGCTGTTATTTGTAATATTATCCGCATGCTTTGCCATAGGTGAAAAAATTTCTGAGAATTGCTTCAAAGCTTTTTTGCTGATTATCAGAAAAGGTGACTGAATTGATAAAAGTTCCACACTAACAGTTTCCATTGGAACCCGTGATGAGCTGGAGTAACACTGGCAAAAAATTGGCTATTTAAACATGAGTGAAAGTACTAGTAGTGTTACATAGTACCCAATCTGTACAGATATTGATATAAATTGGTGTTATTTAGTTGCAGTATTTTCTTTTTGTTTTCTTTCGAGTTGCAGGTTTATGACAAAAACTCTTAGTGCAGTATTTATTTGTGATATCACTCAGCATTTGTAGGCATTTTCTTTTTCTTATCAATTTTCCCATTATTCTGCCTTCCATTTTATCTTGCAGCATGAATCATGTCTCAGGATGTGTCGTATCCATCGGAGTTTACGCTGCTGTAATGTATCCAAGATGCTCCTGGTCTCTTGGACTCTTTGCAGGACTTCTTCATTTGTTACCCTGTCATTCCAGTTGATCTTTTTGTTCTGCCTTCAAACCCACATTTCAAATGTTGATAACCTTTGCAGTTTGCAGCTGCAGTGTACATAGGTATACTGCAGTTCTATTATACTTCTACAGAAAAGCTAATAGTTAACACTCAACAATTGCAATCAGTGGCTGTTTTTCATCTGTTCTTACAGGCAGACTAGAATCTTGTTTTCTAGAAAAAGAGATGATTTTTGTTGATTGTAATTTTTATAATTATTAGAATTTTTTAGTCATTAACCATCAATTAATTGTTCGTTAATTTTTGCAGTTTTGTTTATATGTAAGTGATGGTTGTTATTTTAGTTCTTTACTGTTGTATATACTTTATTTGTTTATATCCTGCTTTTATGCTGTTTCTGTCACTTGTGAGTAGTGAATGTTATTTGTTGTTTGTTAATAGATCAGTAACTAGAAGCTATTATCGTGGAGCTGCTGGGGCACTCCTTGTTTATGACATCACAAGGTGATTTTATAATTATGTAATTAGTTTTAGGATAATGTTTTATGAAATATGTTTAGTACTGAGTACATCAGTACAGTTTTTAGGGTACATACTGTAGCAACAGAAAGCATCTTAGTTAAACAGGACATGTAACAACAGACCATGTATTTGTTCAGTACAGTTGACTCCACTTATGTGCACGGCCTTGGGACCGCAAGCTGATTTGCATGTAAGCGGAGCATACATTTAACTGTATTTAGCTTGTAGGACCATTGCAGTCATTTACAACATGCATTTACAATAGGCGGTCATCCACACCACAAAAAACAGTCACCTCATGCATCTCCTTCGTGAACATCAGAGGCAGCATGTAGCAGCTGATGATGGTCACTCCAGTACGGTAGTGTCAGTTTACACGCCGCCTTCCCACCCTCTTTATCACTCTCATAGACAGCAGGTGGCCTAGGACTATTGACCCGCAGACTGTCGTTTGAAGTTCATTATGATGCTGCATGCTGCTGAGGTGGGGCAATCCACTGTAGCCCACATGATGTGCGGTGGTCACTAACTTTGCCTACCTGCACAATGGGATTTAAATGTTGTTAATGGCATCCCAGTGAGTGTTAAGTGGCTGACTACAGGTGGTCTTATGTGCACTGTGTCAGCCAAGTTGCTTATAACTGAAGTAAGTCATGGTGATGGGACCAAAACAGTGCGTGCTTATAGCCAAATTGTGCATATATGGCTGGTGCTTATAAGCGAAGTTGACTGCCATTGACATAGCATAAACTCAAAGGGGACTAGACGCACATCGTGCAAATAAGCGGAGTGTGCTTATAACCGACGTGCATATAAGTGGAGCCGACTGTAGTTGAAGCAATTGAAGAAATGTATATATTTTATTGTGTCTGTTATTATTTACCGGTTTTTTATTCGGTAGAAACTAGTGGTTTAACTTAGTTATGCTCTTTGTATCAGTCTGCTAGTTTATTCTATACAGACCCAGTTAGTGCTTGAATAGACGACCATCTGCAGATGCACAAAATCTTGATGGATAACTAGCCAACCTGGTCACTCAAACCTTCTGGGGTATCCCTTTCTGGTTATGCAGTGCACATTAAGTAAGTTAAATTTATAGGTAGTGAATATGCATGTTTATACATTGTCATAATGCCGTAACTTTAGAGGTGCTGGTGGTCGCAGATTGTAGAGGACACATTCAAAATCTCTACTGGTGTGCCACTGTGTATGTTTACTCCCAAGTTTTTTTGCTGGAGGCTGGAGATTAAACAGGCATTCTGCACGTTGCTGGTCAGTCATGTATACCCGTGCTTTTGCAGTGTACTGGTAGTGCTGGTATCCAGCTGAAGTCTAAGGAAATAGAGATCAGCTGTGTGAATCTGGAAGTTTTATGTCATGTCCCAAATGATGTCTTATCTTTTGAGTGGATGTGAAGCTATTCACATGTTTACTTGCGTTTCCATGTGTATAAATGTGGTCAGTCGAGAGACATTCAACGCACTGACAAACTGGCTGGTGGATGCGCGGTCACTCGCCAGTCCTAACATTGTCATTATCCTCGTTGGCAACAAGAAAGATTTGGACGCCGAGCGCGAAGTTACGTTTCTCGAGGCTAGCCGGTTTGCACAGGAAAATGGTTAGCTCATTGCCTATTTAGTTTGCCCGGAAGCGATAGCTTGCGGAGCGGACTTAAGTTTTACTGCAGATTTAAAAAAATTTTTTTATTTCAACATGAAATCTTCGAGATGCGTCGGCCGATCGGCGTGAAATTTTGCACGATCATCAGTACTAGGCCGAATTTTATAATGCTGGTCCAAAATTTTTGGGGGGCCCACCCCAAAGAAAATTTAGGGACCAAAACATGCAAAATTTGGCCGATTTTAGACGACTTCGAAGTTCGGCGGCGAATATCTCTGAAACGGATGAAGATATTCAAAATCAGATCAATATTTTATTTACCGTGATTCCTCCTGCGTTAGGTGAAACAAGTCCGGTGAACTTTGGTCCACTAATTATGGAGATCTCGATGTGGAATCATACCCACCCAAAGCGCATTTTTCGAAAGACCATATTTTGGCCCCTAGGTGGTGCTGCATCCCCAAATTTTTCACGTGCTAGAGAATGACCAAGTCTTACTAGCGCACCCCCCACCGTAAACAGGGGCCTTTCTTACAATTTTTTTAAAGGGGGGATCAAAAATTGGCCTTAATTGTAGCGAATTAGCCACTATAACTTTAAAGCCAAAAGGAGTAGAGTAATGAAACTTTGCCACGTGACGTAGTCCTGAGTGGGGCTGATAACATGCGTACAAATTATGGGGTGCAGTGGTGCACCACCCCCTTAAAATTTGCGATAGCGAAAAATGTCCAAAATTTGGCACGATTCAGGACAACTTTAAACTTTGAGCGCGAATATCTCTGGAACGGATAGAGATATCGACAAGCGGTAAACGGCGTTATCAACTACCGTCCCTCCCGCATTGAACAAAAGAAATTTGGTGAACTTTGGTCCACTAACGACACCGGTTAGTTGGCTAATGTCTGCCTACCATAATCGACTTTTTCGGAAGACCATATTTCGGCTCTTAGGGATCGCTGCGCCCCCAAATTTTTACACGCGCCATAGAATGATCAAGTCTTGCTAGCACTCCCCCCCACTGGGGACCTGGGTCCCCCTTACAATTTTTTTTCAAATGGGGTCAAAAATTGGCCTTAATTGTAGTGAATTAGCCACTATAACTTTAAAGCCAAATGGAGCAGCCTAATGAAACTTTGCCACGTGATGTAGTGCTAAGTGGGGCTTATAACGTGCATACAAATTTTGGGGGGGCACTGCTCTCTTAAAATTTGGGATAGCAAAGAATGTCCAGAATTGGGCGTGATTTAGGACAACTTTTAAATTTGAGCGCGAATATTTCTGGAACGGATGGAGATATCAACAAGCGGTAAACGGCGTTATCAACTACCATCCCTCCCGCATTGAACAAAAGAGATTTGGTGAACTTCGGTCCACTAACGACAACGGTTGGTTGGCTAATGTCTACCTACTCTAGGTCGACACCTGATACATCGATATGAGGCTCGACATTCTTTTTAGCTTTAGCTAAGATGTTCCTAGGAAGATGTTCCTAGGACGATATTCAAAAAAGATGCAGATTCTTGAAACTTCTTCGGAAAGGCAAAGAAAGCTGTTGAGAATGCAGAAAAGAGTGTAAGTTCAGGATAGGGATTTAGGATACTTTTGCCTTGATAAGTGGTCAGTTGCCCTGCATGGACTACTAAGTAAGTGTGATGTTGAAATGTACGAATAATTATAAATCTATTTTATTATTCGTTGATTTGGTGAACATCAAAAAAGTTATAACAGTACTAGTATCAGTGGTAGTGATATCAGTAATAGAAATGTATAAACACTGAACAGATTTGTAAATTTTTGAGTTAATGAAGGGATACAATTATAATGCTGTTGTGAACGTAGACCTGATGTTTCTGGAGACAAGTGCTTTGAATGGTGAAAATGTCGAAGAGGCGTTTCTCAAGTGCACACGAACAATACTTGCCAAGATTGAGTCAGGTAAGTTCATTCTCTGAAAGTCAATGGCTGTCAGGCAAATCAAAATTTTGAGCACCCCTAATCTCCCATCAGAAATTTGCAACTACCTGCCCCATCTACTTTTTAACTCATGATGCTACTGCAAATTAATCTTTGGTTTATCATTAATCAGTCATCGGTAAGTAAATCCCAAGGAAATTTGTCTCATTTTGGGTTGGTGGCATTGCATAGCAGTAACGCGTTTCATCCAATAATAAAGTTACTCTACCCCGGGTTAGGTTAATACTGCGATGGGTGACTTGCCTGCGGGCAGGTAAACCTTCTCGTTATGTAACCAGCTGCTTATGTCAACTCAGCTTTACATCCCTCTGGGGTAGGTAAACCAAGTACCAGTCTATCTGGCTGGAGTTAAGGCGGGCCACGTTCACCTGTGTCAGGTGGCAGGTAACACTGTGATCCCATATGGCAGGTGACGCTCCTTAGCTCTGAGATGGTCTTTCCATTAAAATCTATATCACCATCTTTAACTTTTAAGTAGACTGGTTTTATGTAATCTAATCACAGAAAAATCACCCTCCACTAAGCTTTTTAGTGCTTTTAACCATATTTTAGAAGCTATAGTTTTGAACATTGTCGCTCATCGTGAACATCTAGTATATGTCCTGTCATCATTCTGATTTGCTGGTACTAGAAGGATACTGTGCTTTATTGGTGGATGATCGATTGGGTAACTTACAAGTGCCAAAACTATTCACATATTGTCACATTTTCATACTCAGCCTACCTTTGCTCAGCATTTTCTTGATTAGTGCTATGTAGCTGAACTTTTGAATTAACTTTATGTTTTTAAGTTCATAGCTTTCGTTATCTACATTTTGTTCAAAAGTTAGCACCCAACCTGCTTTAAACATGCCTAATTACCTCCGCCAAGGAGGTTATGTTTTTGCTAGAGTTTCTCCGTCTGTCTGTGTGTTAGCAAGATAACTCAAAAAGTTCTGGAAGGATCTTTCTGAGATTTTGAGGGAATGTCGGGAATGGCAACAACTACAATGATTCAATTTTGGGGGTGATCCGGAAGAAATTTTGGATTCTGGATCACTTTGATATTTTCCTCAACATTGCTTTAAATGGGGCATAAGGGAAACGCTGCCAAACCGAATGTGGTGCTGCCACCTGTCGAACGACATGACGTTGGCGATCACGTAGAACTAGGTCAATGTAGAAAATGCAACTATAGTTTGAAATCCACTCAAAACTTCCGGTTGTTTATTTTCGTCGGACAAGCTGAACAACAATGTCTTTTAAGGTTGTCGCACATAATTCCCTAGTGTTTTAATACGGTAATCGAAGAATACTTTGCAACATTAACTGTAGGTGAAATCTACATTACAAGCACTTGGCAGAGGTCTGCGGTCTCTGACTGCTTTGTGGTTTAGTTTGTAGTTCATGGATTTCAACGAAATCTATCTCACTGCTCTATCTTACCATTATTTACGGTCACACCCATTATGACGTACACTCCTTACTGTGTGTGCTCAGTGTAATGTCATTATGACATCAGAGTTTGTTTACATTAAGATACATTCAATGCATTGTTATTGACAAAGGGATCAAGCAACAGCATATTCGCCTTAGAGTAAGAGCTTTCGTCAAGGCCAAAGGTGGCCATTTAAGCCCAAACTTTAAAGACAAGTTCAGAATGATTGTCTCAACAACTCTTTCAAATTTTATAAAAATTGTCAGGTATTAACGATTTTACACTAACTTTTCTTGCTATACAACCAACATCAGGGTCAACTCAGCCTCTTAATCCTATCCTTCTGTGGTAGGTAAATCAAGTACCGAACTGCCTGACAGGGATTAAAGCAGGACATGTTCACCTGTGTCTGGTGGCAGATAACTCTGTGTGATCCCATATGGCAGGTGGTGTTCTTTGGCTCTGAGATGAGTCCTCTGTGAAGAACTGTAGGCTTCTTTAACCTTCTTGTAATGTCTAACAGCATGGGTCTGGTTGTGTTATGTCAGGTGAGTTGGACCCAGAGCGCATTGGTTCCGGTATCCAGTATGGTGACACAGCTCTTCGACGCCTCAGTCGACAACAGCGGGAACGACGTACCGACTGCTCCTGCTGACTGCATGGGAAATTTCCCCAAATTACCATCATTGTTGCAATGGTTATATATAAATTCGTTTTCAGAGTGACTGCATTGGGCTCTGTACCGTATGTATCGGAAATTCTTGTCATCATGGCTGTGGTTATATGACTAGTTATTCCATGCATGTCTGTGCGAAATCGTTAACTCGAGTGCATGAGATTGTACACTAGGTGTCAGAAATTCCTGTCATCATTGCAGTGGTTAAACAGTAGTCACTGAAACCACCACCGTTCGCTGCCGCCGCCATTAAGGCCTTAGACTGCAACCAACCACTAAGTTAGCAGTCCCGCTAAGGACTGCTAAGGTTCTACGGTGGTTTTAGCAGTTTAGCACAAAAAAATAAAATCAAGCAACATGTTGTGTTCAAACTGCTGCAAGCTGAGCCGCCAGCGCAACTGTGCGTGTCCAGCATCCGCATCAGTCGTCATTTTTTGCGGTCATCGCATCACGTCACATATTCGTTTAACAGCAGAATTTAACATACGCAATAATGCTCACGATGCAAACTGTGGGCCTCAAAATTAAAAGAAAGTGTAATTTAATGTACTTGACTTACTAATGTGACTCCTAGAAAAACGGTAGTTAATTGTATGTTGTTGTGAATCTCGTAAAGGCTGTTGCATTTGGTCCTAAAATTATTACCAGTGACAGACGTCTTAGTGGTCTGGACCGCCGCTAGCTAAATGGCTTAGCGGTTTAACCGCTAAGCCGCCGTTAAGGCTTCAGACCAGCCGTCAAGGCCTTAGCAAATGGTTCCTAGGACTATTAAACAGTAACATCTGTACTATAATTCATCTCACTGCATGACTCTGTTAAGCATACGGTTAAGCATATGCTGGAAATTCTGAGCATCACAACAGTGGTTTTTTGACTGTGGTTTTTCTGACGTTTTGCTTAGAATTGGTTGGCAAAGTTCAGTGCATGAGATTGCATGCTGAATGTAAAAAAATTCCATCATTACTTATGTAGTTATCAGGACCAGCTTATGTTGCTTTTGAGACGAACTTATGCTCAGAGTTGAGTATGCTGTGTTGGTGACTGAAACGATCTCTTAGAAGCCATAGTGAACTTTCAGGGAGAAGTCCAAGGTATTCTGCCTAGGTCACTGTAATCCATTCAATAACAAGGATGGGTTTGAGGCTAGCATTATCAAGGCCGAGGCTAGTAATCTTTGAGGCCAAGGCCAGGCAAGTGGCCTTCGAGGCCAAAGCTGCTAAGTAAGTAAGTAAAGTAAGTACGGCATTTTCATACTGCACATCAAAAGCTAGTTTAATTTTATTCAAACCGTAATGAACCATAGAAACTGATCAGGCAGAAATAGGGTTTCAGTGGATATTGTCGTACAAATACCAAAATGTCATTGCACAGTGTACATTCATTACAAGTGACTGAAGACCAAGGTGTTGAGCCCAGAGGTCTTCGAGGCCAAAGCCAGAACATTCAAGGCCACAATTTGTTTTGTCCTCGAGCTGTCCTCAATGACCCCGTTTGTGTTGGGTAAGAAGTTAGCATTGGCAGATGATAGAAAAGAAAATGCAGCAATGTTTGGTCCTCTTCTTCACACAAGGGGGACATGTACATGGTGCATCTGATTTGACCTTTCGAACCATGTTTGTCGTTTTGTTGATTTTGTTATTTGTGCTACTACCTTAAGTCTATTGTTGTGCAGTGCTGAACAAAGATGTTGCAAGTACCAAAGTCACAAGTACAAGTACCTGACCTTCAAATTATAATTAAAAAGTGGTCTTTAATGCTCCACACTGTACAGCTAAAGCTGAGAGGTCCAAATAAATAGCAGTTATTAGCAAACACAGATCACTAATTAAACCTAATTAATTATCCGGTAGTAAAAGGATTTCACTGCAGCGTTCCCTATTTCCATGTTTATTTTATCACAATTTTCTGGACAGCTTCGGCCATTGCATTTGATCACAAAGCATATTTTTGAGCATTAGGAAATAAAAATAAAGTACAATAAAGTACTTGTCACATGTCGACAAGTACCTGACTCTCAAGTACAAGTACAAGTACTTTGAAATGGTACTTGAGTACTACTCGAGTACAAGTAGTACAAGTACCAAGTACTACGTCTCTGGTGCTGAACATTATGAATCATAATTTATGATTAACTAACAGTGTATGCAGCATCAAAATCGACCGTGTTTCTATCACTGCATTTAGCAGTTGCTTCTGTCCCCCAAATCTGGAATCGAAATCAGGCGCAACTCCGCCCATTTTTGGGCTCAGGTTCCCCCAATTTTGTTGACTCAAGTTTTCTCCTCCATTTTTGGCTTCTTCCACCTTCTAGGGAGGAAGTTTTGTTGAGGGTTTAGATTGAAAAATAGGGGGGAAGTTTTGATTTACAACCTTAACAAAACTTTTCCCTCCCTATTTTTCACTGGACGCAAGCTTCGCCCACCAGGTAGAGGGAAAGAAGCCGCTGGCGTTCATTTACATTCGATTTACATAGCAGGATACCAGTAAAGAGCTGTCTGGTTTTGTCATCTAATGCTAGCAACAAAATAAATTCATGTTGCTGATTTTTGGCACTATGTTGAATGTGACCTACTTTTATACAAAAAGAAATAAAATTTGAAAAATTTGGGTCATACTGATTTTGTGTGAAATTGCATTGCCATTTTTGTCTCTAAATTGTAAAATCATACAGTGAAGTGACTGCAGTTTTAGCGGATGAATTTATACTTATTTTGTTCACACAGTTTTTGGGTCTATATGTACAAATTGTCATACTTTTATGCTTTTTTGTTCATATTGCTTAGGTGTTTTTTTATTTGTACACAAATCTCTGTTCACATGAATCTTTGTTCAGTCGTAAAGGTATCTGTTATGCTATCTGCACTCTTAGGTTTGCACTATTAAATACGTATGCATCTGCACACTTGATGCAAACTGCTTATCACGGTTGTGCACTTTTGTTTATGTTAGCAGCTGACACCAGTGGCTTCTATCCCTATACCTGGCGGGCGCAAAAAATAGGGGGAAGTTTTTGAGAGTGTAGATCAAAAATAGCAGGAGTTTTGATTTACTCTTTAACAAAACTCCCCCCCCCTATTTTTCACTTTCAATCAACGTCCTTAACATGGTTTGCCGCCTATTTTTACAGGGCAATCTACACCCTTAACAAAGATCTCGAAAGGAGGAGGAGGGAACTTGAGACTAAGACTAGGGTGGGGGAAACTTGCACCTGATTTTGACTCCAGATTTGGGGGGATAGAATCCACTGGTTGACAGAATTTTTTTCCTCTGCCGAGGAGGTTGTTTTTCAAGTCTATGTTTTTCTGGAGTATTTTCCGGATATTGTCCACACACTTGCACACCGAGTTGTACAGTATGTGCGAATATTACATATGTGTACACAGTTATTGCAGACTTCTGTTGGCAGAATTGTATTGTACAGAACTTGTTGAAAAATCACTAGTTTGTGCATAGCGTAGGACACAGGTGCTTGTATCCAGCCCGTTTAATTGTGAGTATAGATTAATAAAAGGTGTAAAATGAAGCAGAATTGACTGAGGTTTGCACTCCTAGGGTGCTTATCGGTTATTGTTGTAGTTGATTAGGCTCTCTGTATGTAGTAACAGGAGGTCTTGTTTTTGCTTTGTTTATTTTGCTTCATTATTATTTTTTTCTTTATTTTCCATTTCTCCAAAACTGGACAGCACACCAAGACCAAAATTAGGGTGAAGGATGATTGTGCTTATGGGGTGAAGAAATTGAGGCGTTTTGGTGGAGGCATTTTTCCACGTTTATAAACGACAGCTTGGCGAATCAACAGTTGTGGAGCAAGAAAGACAGTCGGACTTATGGCACTGGGCGGCCTCACGTTGGGTCCTGCCCCAAATTTCTAGTTGTAATTATGTTGGGCCATCAGCTTGCTTTGTATCATGTATTACCCTCGACGTCTTAATAGTGCAGCCATCATTCAATAACTTGTTAATATAATATATCTTAACATATTGTCTAGCTGTAAATATTCTCACATTGTAATGTTGTATGTATCACTTGGTGAATATTTTGATATCAACACACATCATATTGCTTTTTTGTGCATCATTTCACAAAATAAGCTTGTAGTCCCACTTCGTTTGACTGCTTTGTTTTCCTGGTGATTTCGTAGATCTTAAAAGCCGTTTGTTCAGATTCATCAATTAACAACCATTGTTCACTAAGTTGTTGATGTTTCAGTAACTAGACCAAAGACTAAGATACTGTAAAACTTCGAACAGAAGCCCTAGGTTTTTATAAGTACAAGTTGCCTTGATCCCCAGCCTGTATCTGGGACTCAGCATTTATTCGAGACACTGCTTCTGTTTGAAGTCTTATGGTGGTTATTTTGCACAGAACATGAAAAATGTGCCAACACCATGGTATGAAAATAGCAGATGTGTAGCATGTCAGGACATGTAAGGCTTTGGCTAGATGTAAAAATTAAAAAAAAAACAAACATTCTGCAAATGTTTTATTATATACACAGCCATATACAATTTTCAACGTGTATTTCAGACGCTAAAAGCTAGCTGACAGCTCTTTGACAGTGGCAGTGATTCTTGTACTTGTAGGTTACACAACACGCTATGTACAAGCATTTCTGAATAATCGCAGTCACCCAATCAATCAGTGAAACAATATGACGGCTGGTAGACTGGGCATGATATTGAATTGCTGTAAAACTTCGAACAGATTAGTACAAGTTGCCTTGGCCCCCGGAACCGAACTTTTAAACTGTACTTAGCTTCTATCAAACTGCATCAATTTCGTTAGCATATGGCACCTACTGCGTAAGTTTAAGCTTGCTTGGAACAACCGTTTCAGCTAAAATATTTAATGCTAGTTGACCAAAGAGTGCCAAGTTACTTATATATTATAGCAATACTTTGCCTACCTCACGATTAATTGACCAAAGCAAGACATACCGGTACTACCCTAGTCTATCCACGATTCAGCTTGTAACTGGGATCCGGTTTCTATTAGCACAAGTTATCTTGACCCCCGCCTGTATCTGGGACACGCCGTTTATATGGAACCCAGCTTCAATTCGAAGTTTTACGGGAGAAGGGCTCAGATGTTACAAATCACTAAGACCAGCGCTGGCAAACGGCAGATTCTGCTTGCAGCTATCAGACAAGCATCACTAGAAAACCACAAGACACTGAAGCAAGGAAGTTGGCACGCCTCCTGCTAACATGTATGCGGCCGTCCATCTAGTTATGTGTATACTCGCCCACTGCAATGAACCTTCATGGATCAGCCAGCTGCATCACGCGTGAAAAAAAGTAGGCAGGGCAGGATGTTGCTATTTTCCGACAGTTGCAAATTTTCAACAGAGGAGATAATGGGTGCTCAAAATTTCAATTTTGCCTCTAAACTTCCTCATAATGGCACTTTCCAGACCCATATTTCTGGACAAAAATTCTCGGACATGAAAAATTTTCCAACAGTCCAGAATTTAGAGTAGGCAGTTCCCCCCCCCACCACAACTCCACTGGTCAGCACCCGTGAGCCATCCAGCCAGTGCTTAGTGAGTTTTTCCATCGGATTCGGCCATAAGTAAACATACGCGAAACATGTCACCAGTTTCTGGAGGTTTTTGAAATATGATGACCGATCGACCTTTGACCTTTCAAACTGATGACTGGCACACTGGTGACCAGTTACTTGTGCCCTGGAGAACGTTTACACCAACTGGTTTCTAACGTCTTTTTAATTTCATGATAGGAAACTGTATGGGACGGACGGACGAGCAATACCCGTAATGCAGCTCATTATGACACCCACGTAACAGGGAATGGACCTACGTGACCACTGTCCAGTCAACAACCAGTTTAGTTTAATGCTTAGACTGTGGTTGAATACACAACAGATCTCACAACAAGACATCTGCAACGAGGTCCGTCACATCAACGGCTCAGTTCATTGACAACAAAATATACGTTAAAATAACACACACAAAAATTCAATTTTGCATTAAACGCAACGAAAATGTACCGACAAAAAGCACTGAAACATGATGACGCTACTGAAACAGTCGCAAATAAGCAGCCAATTAAATGGCAAAAAATGCGCCTAAATGTTAAGAATAAGAAACAAGCCAAAGGACTGACAAGTGATGTCCATTAGTCGATAAATTGTGAATTTTTCAGTGCTTGATATTTTGTGTAGAGATGTGTAGTGCACAATTAATCACTAATGTGCCCAGTTTTATGCTGTTCTTGCATCTTCTTGCATCTAACAGAACGAAAGCAAACAAACCCAAGAATGGCAGAGACCACTTGGTCGTGAACAACACAATATCAGTCATACAATTGAAACAACTTGGATCATATAATAATGGTTGCCAGTTTGTTACCCAATCACAGGCCCGTCGAGAGCCACAGTGGGGCCCGGGAAAACATTTTTGCGGGGCCCCCAAACATTTTTACGGGGCCGCTCTGAAAAGAAAATTTTTGAATATTTCTTTTCAAAATGGTGCATTCTGGCGTACTTTCTTTCTGGCCGACAGCGGGGACCCCCAAACGTCGCGGGGCCCGAAATAGCTAACCCCCCTAACCACCCTCTTGACGGGCCTGCCCAATCAAGTTTTAATGAAAAACTCTGGCCGACAATTTCAGTCACAAATAAAAGTGATCCAAGCCCTCAAACCTCCTCTGAGAACGGTGCTGTCACCTAGTGAACACAAGAGAATGACTCTCAGTTTACACCCTGCATCCTAATGGTAAAGAATCGTGGACAATCTAGAATCTGCAAAGAAACTTGGATCACGGTCTTTGCATATGGTGGTCCATGGCAGACCAAGTATAACCAATTTTAGACTACAGCCCCTTCAAACTAGTGACCAGTCACCCATTGGAACTATCAGACCAATGCTTTGGCAGGAGGATGGGCGGTTTGCTCTAATAAACACCAGTCACCAGGCCCATTTCAACTTCTGGCAACCCCAACAATACTCCAAGCAAATATTATTCAAGAATATACATTCCAAATGATATCTGCATATCTCTCAAGTCTGTAGATAATAATAACGTGCAAATTAATGACAGTATCTACACAATGTCAATCGCAGTAGCAAAGACACTAACACTGTGTCCAAGAAGTAACTCCCCAGACATTGTACAATAGAAATGTGTATTAAAAAATATTATTTTTCAACGGAGTTATCAACTGTTGGATATTGATGACAAAATATCTACGTTACCAATACTGCAGTCGCTCGATCGGAAGTATGTTTATTAACGCAATCAAAATTACGTAAACAATAACAAAATGGTATTTTCTGCAGGTGGTCGTATTTTAGCTAAGCTGTTGAGACAAGAAAAAAGAGTTTGCTGCTGAATGTTTATCACGGAATTTCCCAGCAAGCCGTGGACAAAACACGTGTCAGGACTAAACAAACGGTTGTTAATACTGGACACTTCATATTTTGGGGTGATCGCACAAAAGCTGCTGTAACTATTGTTTGCGTTGTCAGATTTAACTAAAATTTCGCACTTTCATTGACAACAGATGATGCATTGTTGCTGTAAAATTTTCCCCAGAATCAGAAGTTGTCTGTTGTAGTTACACAAATATACAGAAAGGTTTTGTGGTTTTCTTACGTAATGCCATATTGGTAACAGAGATATTTTGTTATCGATATTCAACAATTAACTCTGCTGAAAAATAATATTTTTCAACAAAAGTTGGTGATCCCTTAGCAATTTACTGGGGATTAAGCACACAAAATTTCATTCAGATCTGTCCAGATATGACATTTCTATTGTACGATAGTCGTTCCATAAATAAGTTACAAAACAGCGTCATTCTGTTAGTTTTAAAAATATTAAAAAACCCAAAATATGCGTTTTGTAGTGAATTTTATTCTCAGCATACACAGAAATTCTTTTGATGATGATGTCATTATTGCGACGTCCATCTGTTCATAGAACACTGTCTGTACGTGTATTATTTTCCCTATCAGTAATCTATCATAACTGTGACAAATAGCTTAGGAACGTGAAAAATGAATAAATCAACAAGTTACTGTCAACTCTTTTAATGCTAAACATTGGTGTTTTATTTTGCAACATATCATCCGAGTTCATTCAACCATTATGTTCCATCTGTTAACAAGCTTCTGAATGCCCAATGCAAAGAACGATGCTGGCTGCTGTCAAAGCCACTGACGAATGACTGATTGCACCTGGGTATTTGATGCAAAATTTCTGCCTACCCATACTTAGCATTTTCGTACACAAAACGTGTATTGTTGGTTTCCTAGAACACTTGTCACTGTATACTGGAGTGAATACCACTGGCATTAAATACTTTTGCCCGCAAAAAAAGCAAAAGCATGTTTTTCATACGGGACGAATTTAATGGCATCAACACCAAATAATCAAATATAATGTCTATAAATGACGTCACAGTAAGTCATCGTAATAAAATTCACAGGTGGTAAACAAAATTAAATTCCCTACAAAATGTATATTTCGAATTTTTTTCTATTTAGAAACTAACAGAATGACGCTGCTTTATAACTTATTTATGGAATGACCCTCGTACGATGTCTAGGGGGTTACTTTTTTTCTGGACACAGTGTACATATAACACAGTCATTCACATAATGACACAGTAGTCACATAATGCTGCTAACAGCAAATGATCTAAATTTCACAATGCTGACCCAGAAGCACGTTCTAAACAGATCAATAACATTATATCAAATATGGTTACATGTAGTTTCAAAACTTTCAGTTAACACACTTTTAAATGTTGAAATGGCTGTAAATTGCAACAATACATGGCACAATTTTACAAATTTTTAGGCATCTGCAACAAGAGAATATTTTGTGACAAGCTATTCATTCTGGCAAGTATTGCAACAAGAAATTTGACCTAATGCTCATGAGACACACCAAAGCCTATAGCAGTTTTGGTTCAGTAGTTTGCTCAAAATTGGAGTGATCATGATACGTTAATATACAAATACCAAATTCTCTATGGATCGCATAACGATAGCTCCGTGGCACCACCTTGTAAATGATATAGACTTGTGTCACAGCCCAAAATCGTCAAAAAATCCATAAAACCCCCTATTTTGGCGTTCAAAGTCATTCAAGATCATTGAATTCGGTGCCAATCGAGAGACAGTGTACGACTTCCTATTAGTGATTAATAGTAACCTAAGCCCTATCTCGCACCGTTACTGAGATACAGTAACTTATTGGCCAAAAATTGCAAATTTTGTCCACTCACCTCTCATTTAGCGCCCTCGTTCAGGATGACCCCCTTCGAATTTATGGAAAAGCTTTACGGTTCCTGAAACTAGTCTTCCAGGCAGCCGACGGTAAAGATTTGGTGATTCTAGCTTGCACCGCTTTTGACTAATCCACCCGTGTGACGGACGGATGACAGACAGAATTGCTACGGCTAAGACGTGCTGAAAGCAGTAGCTGCTTACGCACGTAAAAATTATACACTGCCTAAGTCGAGTGACTGAAAAACCTGTTACCACTAATAATGCTACTGTGAATTTTAATCAGCCGCTTGTGTAAAATTATGCTTTTCAAACACGCTTTCATATTATTTCCAAATTTTGTTAAAATGGCTAAACTGTCCATTTTCCAAAGCTGTACAAGTAACATTAATCCAAAAAATAATTTCTGAGAACTGTTGGATAAGAACTTTCCATCCTAATCAAACAAACAACATTTTACAATTAATTGAATCGCTCCTCCCAGAAATCTATCACACTTGGCTGAACTGTCTTTAATATGCTGTCAACGATTATCAAACTTCCACACAAAAGAATTACTAATGCAGAATGAAACAGCCACATGGACACAAATCAGCATACAAATCTAGTTCTTTCGCTAACAGAAAATGCATATTTACATTAGAAATTCCATTTTATTTACACTGCAAATCAAGAAAACCGATGATTCTTATTGTATGTAACTGGCCAATTTTGCTGGAGTTACCCCTGGTTCAGCCAGATCTCTCAGAAGTTGGTAATTGTCAAAACAGGCAGTTTTACAAATTTCAAGTCACAATTCCTTATAGAGACACCCATAGAGCAGCATTATAGCAACAAAGAAAAATATTAATCAATCAAAATTTGCACTACTGATTATCAGATAACTGTGACTTTTTTCATTGTTCATAAAAAGCATTCCTACATGCAGACAGGTCTGACATAGTTCGAAAGAAAAACTGAAACATGAAGTCTCTACTAATTTTAGTAATGCAGCCAAATAGATCAAAAAGACTCAGATTCTCAGAACTGCAGCTGCAGACGCTAAATATGATATTTCGGTAAATAAATGACTGCCATCTGAAGAAATCTTGGCACAAATTTTACAGACACAGACTGAAAAAAGACGAGACCTGCGACTGACATGCCAGGTAACAGAATCACAATTAACTCTCCAGAGCCAGTAGTACACATAATGACATATATGAAGCTATTAATATCAGGCTTGGTCACTCTCCTCTGAATCCCATATTGATCGGTCAACACTGGAAACAAGCTGGGCGTCGATGGTGTTTTCAACCTCGCGGAAGGCGGCACACTCCAGGATGACTTTGCCTTCCTTGTAGCGCTGCGGCCCATCGACGGCGTACTCGTATCTCCAGCCTAACCGAGCACCGCAGAACTTGCACATGACGTCATTCACAAGATGACGGCCAGTGATCATGACACGGCTGTAGGCTTCACTGAAAATAACGTTGACAACGCGGTGAAACAGCCACGCTGGGCCAGTCGAACTGACAAAGTTTGCCGAGTGCCTCTGTTCGATGCTCGTCAGTGGCTTGGAACAACTTGCACATTCCAGCAGTCGTGAGCCGGCAATGAACTCGCAGAACTTGCGACCCATCACCCCCACAGTTGGACTGCTACACTCCGAATCACCCCCACACCTAGACTGCTCCACTCTGTTCCTCCTTGCACCTCCTCTTCCTGCAACCGTACAGAGTACACCGTTCTGCAGAAATTAGCATAACAATTATCGGCCTCTACATTTCTAAACCTAGCCCCAAAATCACTTTAGAAGTAACCTTCATGAAATGACAAAAGACATTTTAAGTTACAAGGCAAAACAGGTTAAAACGCTCAAAATGCAGAGATAACCAAATCACACCTCACACGATAGTGAGACTGTTGTAATGACGACCTTCAAAGTCCATGGAAAAATGCAAACTTTGACCGTCAGCCAACCCAAAACCACTGAACCGATAGTCACCAAATTTGAATGGCGTGAATATGTCGTGGACGCCTACCACAAAAAAAATTTGGGCTCAATCCGCCCAGGGGTTTTTGCTCCCCACATAGGTGAAATGTACACCTCTCCTGTTCGAAATTTACTACACTTTTTTTGGTTCTTCAACTTGCCTACAGGCGAGTCCGTTAGACCGATTTTTACGCTTAATACGTCAAATAATGCGGTTCTGTGCAAGGAAGTGCTTTTTTATTGTTACAGAAAAATTTATTTTTCACTTATTTATTCGAAAAATTCAAAAAAATTACAATGGCGCCTATGGGAAAAATTTTTAAATTCTTTAAACTGTCATAACTTCAGTTGTGTGCAAGATAGAGTCGTAATTTTTGGTTCTAGGACATGGTTTTTGGAGATGGCCTAATTAATGGTGACATTTATATTTATCCCCGATTGACCCTCGTTGCCATGGCAAAGAAATTTGAGACAAAATTGGCTGTAACTCAACTTGCGTAAGATTTTTTGGAGATTTTTGCGCCTATAGAGGATTCTCGGGGAAACTCCCGTTGCCATGGCAACAAAGTTTGGGACAAAATTGGCTATAACTTGGCTTGCATAAGAGATTTTTCCACGCCAATTGGGAAGTTCTCGGGGATGGGCCATCGAATGCCGAAAATTGCATCTTCCCCAGAATGACCCCTGTTGCCATGGCAATGAAATTTGGGACAAAATTGGCTATATCTCGGCTTGCGTAAGAGATTTTTCCGCGCCAATAGGGGGTTCTCTGGGATAGGCCATCAAATGCCGCCAATCGCATTTTCCCCCGACCGACCCCCATTGTCGTGGCAACAAAATTTGAGACAAAATTGGCTATAACTCAGCTTGCGTAAGAGATTCTGGCAAGATTTCGGAGATGGGCCATCGAATGCTGCCAAGCGCATTTTCCCCTGACTGACCCCCATTGCCATGGCAACGAAATTCGGGATAAAAATGGCTATAGCTCGGCTTGTGTAAGAGATATCTGCGTGATTTTTTTTGTATCTGTGGGGGAGTTTTCGGAAATGGGCCATCAAATACTGCTAACTGAATTTTACCCCAATCGATCCATTGCTGCCATGGCAACAAAATTTAAGACAAAATGGGCTATACATCAGCTTGTACAACAAATATCACCAAGATTCTTGCATCTGATGGAGGTGCAGGTTGAGGGTTTGGCAATTAGATGACGTCAGTCTAAGTCTACCACGGCCAACCCTGATATCCAGGTATAATGAGCAGCAGCAGCGTAGTAGGAGCAGCAACAGCAGTAGACACATCCAACGTTCTGTACCCGACCGGAGGCATACTGCTCTACCTTAAAAAAGTAAAAGGTAGCTTGAAACTTTCCTTTGAAAAATGCAGTCAAACTGCTTCAGATGGAGACATGATTACTACTGACAGCCTATAGGAAGTTGCCAGCATCCTATCTGATAGTAACATCGCCGACCCCCTACGACTTACCGTTTAGCCACAATACCGCACGATTGGCACACCATAGTGTGTTATGACCCTTCAAGGTCATCCAAGGTCAATAATTTTTATGTCATTTGAAAAGCCAACATGTGACTTGCTACTAGTGATTAATAGCAACCTAGGCCCGATCTCGCACTGTTTAGCCACAATACATCCGTTACAGATGACAACCGTACCTCAAACGTCACAGCTATGCATAGCTGTGGCGCTAATAAAGTTATCTTTAAAACGTGACTATATTGCATTGGCAGCAAACTGGCCAGTGTTCACATCTTAGTTACTTACTAACTGAAAAATATTCCCAGGGCAACACTGCATTGGCCACAACGCCCACTGCACTTGTATCTGCATTATGCAACATCCTACAACGCTCACAACTTATAACCATATAGCTGCAGTTACCTAAAAGAAAAACCCAGTTTTTAATCGTTCGATTTATCGTTTATAAACCAGCTGTCATCCACTGAAAAGAACAAGGGTGGCCTTTCCATGACGTCACCATCGATGTGTACACGGACTGAATAGGACGCTTTGTTGAGCGTATACGACGGCCAATTTCACTCAAAATACACATCAAATGCAATTAGAACACAACTGATATCGTACTAAATAGCATAGTGAACGTACCCTGAAGACACAAAATGCTACATCAGTCGACTAAACAGGCTGGACAAGCACCACGGAAACGACATAGGATCCCGAATACCTAGCAGCTTGTTTATTTTCTCGTGGAAACAGCCGTGCCTAGGCCCTCGTTGGCCACGCCCATCGCTGCCAAAACATGAACATAATTTGCATACAGCTTTCTCATTTACCTAAAAAAGTAAACATAACGTAACGTATTGGAAAAAATTAACAGCTTGCTGTGGTCGCTACCACGCCCGGTGTTACTTCTCGGTCGCTACAATCGAAGAAGAAGAAGACACTGATAGCAGTACATGGCTGATGGCCTAGTAAAAGAAACTGATAATAAAACCTATTTAGCTGGCCCGCGTGATTAGGAAAAAGAGCGTGATAAAGGTTTAGCTCAATGTGAGGTTTCACGGGACCGGAAATTGTAGACTATATCACGTTACATGTGCTAATGGTTTTGAAGTTTGTGTTTTTACTATAAGTTTTGGGAGACTAATAATGAGTTAATAACAACGATATGTGAAGAATGAAGATGCTGGCACGAAATGCTACATGAAGTTTTATTGTTGTGAGTTGTGGAATATTCCGTGCAAAAAAGTAATAAAGGCTTTTCGAGACCGCGAGTACTCGTGCCAAGCCAATAGCTCAGCTGATGTTCTTTTGGAGTTGGGATGTTTTATGCCAGATTAGGCATTTATTTTTCTGTTGCACGGTTATACGTTCAGATAGCTGGTCTGAGAATCTTGGACAAAAAACAGTAGATATAAAACAGCACAAATCACAATTTAAAAATTCAAACTTTACCATTACACAGTCAGCAAAGTTCTTCTGACATTGTGTAACACATTTGGTGATGTTTGAATTTTTAAATTGTGATTTGTGCTGTTTTATATCTACAACCACGATGTCAGTTTTTTTAAATTTTTGAACAGTTTTTTACATCAATATTTGCAGTTTTATTGCCGTTGGAAGTAATCTGGCAACGAGGTTCAGGGAAAAATTTGGTTGGCATCATTCGATGGCCCATCCCCGAAAACCCCACTATAGACGCAAAAATCTTGCAGATATCTCTTACACAGACCAAGTTATAGTGAATTTTGCCCCAAAATTCGTTGCCATGGCAACAGGGGTCGCCAGGAGAGAAATTTAAATGACAACATCAGATAGCCCGGCCCCGAAAATATGGGGGTAGGTGCAAACAGCGCGCAATTATCTTTTACGGGGGGCTGAGTTATAGCCAGTTTTGTCCCAAAATTCGTTGCCATGGCAATGGGGGTTGGCAGGGGAAAAATTTTAATGACACCATCGGATAAAAATTAAATTGGCCCATCTCGAAAACCATACCCTAGAACCAAAAATTACGACTTTCTCTTATACATAGCCGGAGTTATGACAGTTTAAAGCATTTTCTGATTTTCCCCATAGGCACCATTGTAATTTTTCATATTTTTGTGAAAAAAAGGTGAAAATGTTGAATTTAAATTTTGTAACCCCCAAAAGGCACTTCTTTGCACGAAACCGCGTCATCTGAGCCATTGTGTGTTAAAATCAGTTCAGTCGTTTTTCCTGTAGAGGATGGCAAGAAAAAAGGAAAGGAAAGGGAAGGGAAGGGAAGGGAAGGAAAGGCACAAAAAGTCACGCAAGCGTTATATTTCACCTATTCGTGGGGAAGCCCCCCCGTAAATGGATTTTCACCAAATTTTGCACATCAGGAGATATGCTGGACGTAATCATCTGTGCAAATTTTGGTGTGGAAAAATTAAGGGGTTTGGGAAATATGAGGGGTCAAATTTTGGAGTTTCCCATTGAAATGGCTGGTCACCCTTACAAC